>Ga0207705_10003002_pt1 | contig 12876 bp, 11 predicted proteins | sample KBSC13metaG_FD_184314 | JGI IMG/M metagenome (GOLD analysis project Ga0207705, IMG submission 184314) | Corn rhizosphere microbial communities from Kellogg Biological Station, Michigan, USA - KBS C1-3 metaG (SPAdes) (version 2) | ecosystem: Host-associated > Plants > Roots > Rhizosphere > Soil ...
ATGATCCGGCCGCCCAAAGCGCAGCGCGTTGAGGTTGGCGATCGGCCGCGCGCCCATGGTGAACACGTCGCGCAGGATGCCGCCGACGCCCGTCGCGGCGCCCTGGTACGGCTCGATGTAGGACGGGTGGTTGTGGCTCTCCATCTTGAAGATTGCGGCGTCGCCATCGCCGATGTCGATCACGCCGGCATTCTCGCCCGGCCCGCAGATCACCCACGGCGCTTCGGTCGGCAGTTTCTTCAGGTGGAGGCGCGAGCTCTTGTAGCTGCAATGCTCCGACCACATGACCGAGAAGATGCCGAGTTCGACGAGGTTCGGCTCGCGGCCCAGCGCTTTCAGGATGCGGTCATATTCTTGCGCGCTGAGACCATGCTCGGCGACCATGTCGGGCGTGATGCGGGGAGCTTCCAGAACGTCCATGCCGGGCCATTAGCGGCAGCGGTCCGGTGCGGCTAGTTCGCCGTCAGATGTCGTGGCGAATGAACTTCGTCCCCGAAAACATTAGCGTCTGCGGCCGGCCGTCGATGAGGTCGGCGAACGACGCGCGCTCGGGGGACCAGCTCTCGCGGCCGACGCGCCACAGATTGTCGCCGCTTTTGGTCATCGGCGTATCGGTGCCGAACCATAGCTGACCGCCCCGTTCGACGACCGGGGCCGGACCGTACCATGGGTCGTCATTGATGTAGCGGCCCGCCAGGAGCGCCAAAGCAGGATCGGACGATGGCAAAGTGCCCGCTGCTCCCGCCCGAAGATAGCCGTTCGGTCCCCACGCCGCCCGCGTGATCGATCCGCCGGAGCGCTCGAACAACAGGCTGTATTGCCGGAACGACGGATGCGTCGTCCGGAAGATCTCGTCCGTCAGCCACTCGAGCGGCGCGCTCTGGCCATTGGTGACGAGCGTTAACGTCGTCCCCGACTTGATCTCGAAGGATCCTGCAGGCCCCTCGTAGCGGCCGGCATACGACGCTGCCTTGGGAAGCAGCGGCTGCAATCCCGGCGGGGTGGGCAGCGGCCGCCCGGCCATCGCGTTGGTGACGGCGTCGACGGCAAACAGGGTCAATAGCCGGGGCCGGTATTCCGCGAAGGCGTTGATGGTTGAACTGGCGAACGCGCCGACGCCGCTCGACGGGTCGAGATGGAACGAGGAGGAGAAGGACAGCATCCCGCCGGTATGATGCAGGTAAGCGCGGCCGCCGGTGCCGACGTGCATCAGCCCGTTGCCGTAGGTCATGCCCGGCGCCTCGCTGCGCACCGAATGAGTGGTGAAGTCGCGGCCTTGTTGCGGCGACAGGCCGAGCAGGCCCTTGCCGCCCGCTTCCCCGGCGAGCACGCGCAGGAACGACAGCATCTCGTCGGCGGTCGAGGCGACGCTTCCGGCGCCGAACGTCACGTCCACCCATGGCGCCGGCGCGAGCGGGACGCCGCGCACATAGGGCGCGACCTGATCGGCGGCTTCATAGCCCTGCGCATAACGCAGTCGGTCGGCGCCGATGATTGCGCCGCGCGAGCGGATCATCCCGAGCGGCTGGAGAATTCGTTCCTGCAGTAGCTGGGCAAGGGGCTTTCGGCCGAGATGCTCGGCGAGCTTGCCGAGGATGTCATAGCCTGTGTTCGAATAATGCCAGTGTGCGCCCGGCGCATAGGCCGTCCACAATCCGCCGGCCGGGAAGGTCGGCGCATCGCCCGGCAATCCGGCGACATGATCGAGCAGATGCTGCACTGAAATCGCATTGCCGCGCGGCAGCGGGATAGAAGGCAACAGGTCGCTAAGCCGGTCGCTCAGGCGTAATCGGCCTTCGGCTGCGAATTGGTGAAGGAGCAAGGCGACCATGACCTTGCTGATCGAGCCGATCTGGAACAGCGTATCGGGCGTAATCGGGGTGCGCGCATCCGCATTGGCGAAGCCGAAATTGAAGGTCTGGCGCGCGCCGTCGGGCATTCCGATCGCCAGCGTCATCCCGGGCAGATTGAAGAACTGGCGATGGGCCTCACCATAGCGCTGAATCGCGGCGAACGCGGCGGTGAGGCCGGGCGCGGCCTGCGCGATCAAAGGGGAAGCCAGCGAAGCGCCAAGCGTGGCGCCGAGCGCGCCGCCGGTGAATGCGCGCCTGGTCAATGTCATGAAAAAATCCCCTCCCGCGCGGCCATCAATGCGGCGCGCCGGAAGGGAGTCAAGCGAATGGGCTTAAGCCTTGCAGCTTTCGCCGTTGTAAGTGATGGAGGCCGCGTTGGCATCGCCCTTGAGCTGATCGCCTGGGGTGACGGGTGTGCCGCCGATCTCATCGCGCGTCTTCTTCACGCGCGCGGTGCCGTCAGACATCCAATTCACATAGATGAGCTTGTTGTCCTTGCAGCGATACACCTTGCTCGACGCAATCGATGGTGGCAGCGCGACCGGGCCGTTCGCCGCCAGATTATCCTCCGGCGGACCGCCGGTGACAATGGTGTGATCTTCCTTGTTGCAGCCGGCTAACGCGGCGGCGGCAACAAGCATGAGGAGCATGGGGGTGCGAGTCATGACCTCGCACTTCGCGAGCGAGCGGGCGGGCGTCAAGGCCATGTTCTTGCATATTGTCGAAGTGAGACATAGCTTCGTCGAGACGATGCCCCACCAAGCCGGCAGCAGCGCGCAGCGCATTCGCATCGGACTGACCGGCCTTGCCTGCGCCTTTCTGCTCGTGCTCCTCGGATCGATCATCAGCCGCTCCAGCCGCGACGACGTGACGAACGCCGCCGAACAGGCGTCCATGAATGTGAAGGAGCCGAGCGAGCCATTGGCGGAGCTCGGCGTCGCGCCGGGGGCTTCCTCGACGGACAATAATAGCGCCACCGAGAAGAAATGACCGCCGCGCGCCGCCGCGCGCTCGTAACTGTGCTGATTCTCATGGTCGCGGGCGCGTTACTGGCAACGAGCTGTCATCAACGATCGGCCGCGCCGCGCGGCAAGCCTGAACTTCTGCTGCTGACCAGCCTGCCGCTGGTGTTCGGTGACGATTTCAATTTGCGGAACCAGGGCTCGCCAGCGCTTGCCGCATTGTCGCAGCGCTTCCGCGTTCGCCCAATCAGCACTTCGCGCCGCGAGGAACTCGCCACAGGCCGGCTGCTGCTGATGGCGCAACCGCCAGCCCAGACGCCCGATAATTTGGTCGCGCTGGATGGATGGGTGCGCAATGGCGGGCGCATATTGCTGATCGTCGATCCCATGCTCGAATGGCCAAGTCCGCATCCCTTGGGCGATCCCCTGCGGCCGCCCGTCATGTTCACCGATACCGGCTTGCTCGCGCACTGGGGACTTCGCCTCGACGCGCCGGATCGGCGCGGACCGGTCGGGCGGACGCTACATGGCCGGCAAATCATCGCGTGGTCTCCCGGCTCCCTGACGGGCGGCTGCAGTATCGGTCCGCAAGGGTTTGTCGCGGATTGCCGGATCGGGAAGGGCCGGGCGATCGTCGTTGCGGATGCCGATTTGTTGAACGTTCCGGCCAGCGCGCCGGAGTTGAAAGCGGTCACCGATCTGCTGGCGTGGCTATCGAGCAACGATTCGCTACGAACAGACTTATCCACAGGGGCACCCGCAAGAACAACATAAGAACAGATCGTCGCCTTACGCGTGGGAAAACCGCAGAATTCCGGTCTTTCCCATGAAAACCCATGAATTCCCATCAAAACCCATTGTATCCCGCAAGTCGTTGAGTTACCAACATCGACTGTAGCGCGGGGGCTTACCCTTTGATTCGATCCTGACGCGGTGCGTGCGATGGCGCGCATCCGTGACGGACCCGCTCGCGCGCTGCGAACGGGGAGTGGTTTGAGCGTGGAGCATCTGTTTCAGGGCAGTGCGCTGAACGCGGTCGATGCAAAGGGCCGCGTGTCCATTCCCGCATTCCTGCGCGGCGTGATCGAGCGCCGCGGCGATGCCCGCACCATCGTTCTAGCCAAGCACGAAGCCTTTCCCTGTCTCAGCGCCTACGACCCCGCCTACGCCGCGCTGAAGCACGCCAAGCTCGAACGGCTGCTGGAAAAGGAAGAGACCGGCCCCGACGCGCAGCTCGAATATCAGCAGCGCAACCTGATGGCCTTCGCCGCCACCGAAGAAACGCCGTACGACAGCTCGGGCCGCATCCTGCTGCCGCCGATGATGCGCCGCAAGGGTCAGGTCGGTGAGCTGGCGCTGTTCCTCGGCACCGGTGAGACCTTCCAGATCTGGAACCCGCAATTGCTCCTCGACGATGCCCGCATCCCCGAGGATCTCAAGGACATCGCCCGTTTCCGCCTCGAAGAAAGAGGCGTCTCATGACCAGCACCGGCACGAAGCTTGCCCCGCACGTCCCGGTGCTGGTCAACGAGGTGATCGCCGCAATGGCGCTGCATGACGGCAGCACCGCGGTCGACGGTACCTTTGGCGCCGGCGGCTACACCCGCGCGATGCTGGCCGCCGGCGCGGGCCAGGTCGTGGGGTTCGACCGCGATCCGGATGCCATCGCCGCGGGGCCTTCGCTGATCGACGATCCGCGCCTCACGCTGGTTGAAGAGCGCTTCTCGCAAATGGATCGCGCGCTCGCCGATCGGGGCATCGGCCTGGTCGATGCCATCGCGCTCGATATCGGCGTCAGCTCGATGCAGCTCGACCGCGCCGAGCGTGGCTTCTCGTTCCAATCGGACGGCCCGCTCGACATGCGGATGAGCCGGTCCGGGCTGACCGCCGCTGAGTTCCTGAATTCGGCCGACGAGGCCGACATCGCCCGGGTATTGCGCGACTTTGGGGAGGAGCCGCGCGCCCGGGCGATCGCCCGCGCCATCGTTGCCGCCCGCCCGGTCGAACGGACCGCCCAACTGGCGGCAATCGTCCGCCGCGCCGCGGGCTTCCGGCCAGGACAGAAGAGCGATCCCGCGACCCGCACGTTCCAGGCCATCCGCATCCATCTCAACGCCGAGCTCGACGAGCTTGAAGAAGGGCTTGAGGCCGCCGAACGCGCGCTGAAACCTGGCGGCCGCCTCGCCGTTGTCACCTTCCACAGCCTCGAAGACCGGATCGTGAAGCGCTTCTTCCGCGAACGCAGCGGAAGCACGCCCGCCGGCTCGCGGCACCGCCCGCTCGTGGCGCCGACCGAGCAACCGACCTTCGAGCGCGTCGCCAAGCCGGTCTCTCCGTCGGAGCGGGAACTGGCGACCAATCCGCGCGCCCGCTCGGCTCGCCTCCGCAGTGGCGTTCGTACGTCCGCCCCCGCCCGCAACTCCATTTCCAGGGATCGTCTCCAATGAGTGGCCGTAGCTTCCGCTCCGTCTTCATGGTCGCCAGCTGCGCCGGTGCCGCGCTCGGCTGCTACCTCGTCTCGCTTCGCGTCGCGTCCGAACGCGCGGCGCTCGAAGACGTCGAGAACCAGATCGTTCTTGCGCAACGCGACGTCCGCGTCCTGCAGACGGAGATCGGGACGCGCGGTCGTCTGTCGCAGCTCGAGCGCTGGAACGCGGGGGCATTTGCTTTGTCCGCCCCGGCCGCGGACCAGTTCCTCAAGGGCGGCTTCGAGCTCGCCCGGCTGGCTCGTCCGGAACATCAGGTCGATTTCAAGGCGCCGGTCGTGCTGGCCTCGGCCCCGGCGCCGCAGAAGACGCAACCGCTTGAACAGCCCGAAGTGGATGACAGCGGCGTCCCCGCGGCGTCGGCGCCGCCCGCGGCGCTGCTGCATATTGCCAGTTACAAGACCGAGACGCGCGAGGTCCCGGCACGGTCCGTCGTCAAATTGCCCCTGACGGCGGCCAATCCCACGGACAAGCCGGCCACGGCGGATAGGTCGGCGTCACCCAAGTCCGTGATGAAGCCGGGCCTCGCGGCCGCCCAACCAAAGGCGGCCAGGGAAGTGGCCAAGGCCGTTACGGCAGCGGCCAAAAAAGCGGTGGATAAGCCCGTCGCTACTGCGACCAGGCCGGTGACAAAGCCGGTCCGGATTGCGAACATCGACCCGCTGGCGCCGCTCCCGGGCCGGCATTCCGCAACCTCGAAGGGCAAAACCGCCGACCGATGAACGCACCGTCGCCCGCTCTCGTCGCGCCACGGCCCGAGCGGCTCCGACTCGTCGGCCAGCGCCGCCAGCTATTGGCGCTGATGCACCAGCGCTTGATGTTCGGCATGATCGTCTATGCCGGCATCGTCGCATTGATCGCGCTGCGCATCCTTTATCTCGCCGCCTTTGGCGATCACGCCGGGCGCAAACAAAGCCTGACCCAGCTCATTCCGGAGCGCGGCGATATCGTCGACCGCAACGGCGATCCGCTCGCGCGGACGATCGATGCCTGGACCATCGCCATCCACCCCACCAAGGTCATCGGCGACAAGCTCGAGTTGGCCCGCCAGCTCGCCCGCCTGATGCCCGAGCAGAGCGAGGAGCAATATTTTGCTCTGCTGCGCTCGGGTAAGCCATTCTTCTATCTCCGCCGCCGTGCCTCGCCCGCGCTGGTCGAAGCGGTCAACGCGCTCGGCGAACCCGGCCTGGCCATCGAGCGCGAGCCGGACCGCCTGTACCCGCAGACGACGCTTGCCGCGCACGTCCTCGGCTATACCGATATCGACGGCCACGGTGTCGCGGGCATGGAGCGCGCGTTCGACCAGCGCCTGTCCGATGCCGCCACGCGCGGAGAGCCGCTGATGCTGTCGATCGACAGCCGCGCGCAGCAGGCGCTCGAGCACGAGCTGATGACCGCCATGACCAAATTCTCGGCCATCGGCGCGGCCGGCGTCATCCTCGACGTGAAGACGGGCGAAGTGCTGGCGATGACCTCATTGCCGGAGGTCAATCCCAATCAGCCCGGTGCGGTCAGCCCGGACGCGCGCTTCAACCGCGCGACCCAGGGGGTTTACGAACTCGGCTCGACCTTCAAGCCGTTCACCGTCGCCATGGCGATGGACAGCGGCCTCATCAAAAGCTTCGGCAAGCAGTACAATTGTCCCAATACGCTCCCGGCCTATGGCCATGTCGTGCACGACACCCACCCGTTCGGCCGCACCTGCACGGTTGCCGAGATCATGCAGGAAAGCTCGAACATCGGGACGGCGCAAATCGCCGATCAGCTGGGTACCGAACGTCAGAAGGTCTGGCTCAAGAAGATGGGCTTCACGGGCCCTGTGCCGATCGAGCTCAAGGAGCGCGGCCGCGCCCTGACTCCCGGTTCGCGCTGGGGCCCGTTCGAGACGATGACGGTCGGCTTTGGCCAGGGCATTGCGGTCGCGCCGCTGCAGCTGGCGATGGGCTATCAGACGTTGTTCAACGGCGGCGTCTATCACGCGCCGACCTTGCTCAAGATCGACCGTGCGCATCCGCTGCCCGCGGGCAAACGCGTCTTCAGCGAGGAAACCAGCTACAAGATGCGCGCTCTGCTGCGCCTCGTCGTCATGAAGGGCACCGGCAAAAAGGCCGACGCGCCCGGTTACCGCGTGGGTGGCAAGACCGGCACCGCGCAGAAGCTGATCAACGGCCGCTATAGTCAGACCATCAACATCACCAGCTTCGCCGGTGTGTTCCCGATGGACGAGCCGCGCTATGTGATCGTCGCCATGCTCGACGAACCCAAGGCGACGAAGGACACCTACGGCTTCACCACCGCGGGCTGGAACGTCGCGCCGGTGGTCAGCGGAACGATCAGCCGGATCGCGCCGATGCTGGGCGTACAACCGGACATGGGCCGTGAGCCCGACATGTCCCAGGTCCTGCCCTACATTCACGAAAAGAAGGACTAAGCTCCCGTGCGCCTGCGCGATCTCGCGGACGTGGATTCGGATTCCGAGGTCACGGGCTTCGCCATCGACCATCGCGAGGTCGCGCGCGGAAGCGTGTTCGGCGCCTTTCGCGGCGCCAAGTTCAACGGCGAGGATTTCATCGGCGACGCCGTCCGGCGCGGCGCCGTCGCGGTCGTCGCGCGACCGGACGCGACCGCGACCGTGCCGCTGCTCTCCAACAGCGAGCCGCGCGGATTGTTCGCGCAACTCGCCGCAAAATTCTACGCGCCCTTCCCGGAAACGGTCGTCGCCGTCACTGGCACCAACGGCAAGACCTCGACCGTCGAGATGACGCGGCAGATCTGGCGCATGCTCGGCCATCGCTCGGCCTCGATCGGGACGCTCGGCGTCACCACGTCCGACGATCAGGTCAGCACGGGCCTTACCACGCCGGACATCGTCACGTTCCTCAACAACATGGCCGGCCTCAAGCGCATGGGCATCAGCCATGTGGCCTATGAGGCTTCCAGCCACGGCCTCGACCAGCATCGCGCCGAAGGCGTGCCGCTGGCGGCGGCGGCTTTTACAAACCTCAGCCGCGACCATCTCGACTATCACGAGACGATGGATGCCTATTTCGACGCTAAGATGCGGCTGTTCGATGATCTGCTCGAACCGGGCAAACCGACGGTGATCTGGACCGACGATGCCAGGTCCGGCGACGTAATCGAGCACGCGACGCGCCGTGACCAACAGGTCATGACGGTAGGCCGAAAGGGGGAGGTCATCCGCCTCGTCGAGCAGAGCCCGAGCGCTCTCGGCCAGACTTTAATCCTGGAACATGGCGGCAAGACGCACCGTCTCGCACTGCCGCTGATCGGCGCCTACCAGGCCGCCAACGTACTGACCGCGGCGGGACTGACACTGGCGACGGGCGGCACGTGGGACGCGACCTTCGCCGCCATGCAACGCGTCGCCCCGGTGCGCGGCCGCCTCGAACGCGCGGTGATCAGCCGCTCCGGCGTGCCCGTGTACATCGATTACGCCCACACGCCCGACGCGCTGGAAGCCGCCATTGCAGCCCTGCGTCCGCACGTCGCCACGGAAAACGGCGCGCGACTCATCACGGTGTTCGGCGCCGGGGGCGACCGCGACCAGGGCAAGCGCCCGCAAATGGGCAAGGTCGCGACCGAACTGTCGGACATCGCTATCGTCACCGACGACAATCCGCGCAGCGAGGATCCCGCGCGCATCCGTGCCGACGTCATGGCGGGCGCTGCTGGCGCAATCGAAGTCAGCGGCCGCCGCGAGGCGATCGCCGAAGCCATCCGCATCGCGCGGGCAGGCGATATCGTTCTCATCGCCGGCAAGGGCCACGAAACCGGCCAGATCATCGGCGACAAGGTGCTGCCGTTCGACGACGCTTTGGTTGCTAGGGAATGCGCGGCGTGAGCGGTTATTTGATTTCGCTCCTACCGGCGAGCGCAGCTCGTGGGGAGGGGGACCATCGAACGAAGATTCGATGGTGGAGGGGTCGGCGGCAAATCCCTCCACTACTCGACTTCGCCGAGCGGTCCCCCTCCCCATCGCGGCGCGATAGGGAGGAGCTATGGTGACTCCCCTCTGGACCTCTGACGAAATCGCGGCCGCCACCGGCGGTACCGTGAGCGCGCCGTTCGAAGTCTCCGGCGTCACGTTCGACAGCCGCGAAGTTCAACCCGGCGACTTGTTCATTGCCATGCCGGGCACGGTCCATGATGGCCACCGCTTCGTCGAGGGTGCCTTCGCCAGCGGCGCTGCCGGCGCCATCGTCTCGCAGCCAGTCGCCGGGCCGCACATCCTCGTCACCGACACCGCGGCTGCGCTCGAAGCGCTCGGCCGCGCGTCCCGCGAGCGGAGCAACGCCAGGATCCTTGGCGTCACCGGCTCGGTCGGCAAGACGAGCACCAAGGAAGCCCTGGCCACCGCGCTCGAGCGCTACCGGCCCGGCAAGGTGCATCGCTCGGTCAAGAGCTACAACAATCACACCGGCGTGCCGCTCAGCCTCGCCCGCATGCCGCGCGATGTCGATTATGCCGTGCTCGAATTGGGCATGAGCAACGCCGGCGAAATCGCCGCGCTGACCCGCCAGGTCCGCCCGCACGTCGCGCTGATCACCGCCATCGCCCCCGCCCACATCGAAAGTCTCGGCTCCGAAGAGGCAATTGCCGACGCCAAGGCCGAGATTTTCGAGGGCCTGCGGCCCGAAGGCATCGCCATCATCCCCAATGACAGCCCGCACCGCGACCGGCTGGTCAAGGCCGCGCGCCGTCACGCAGACCGCATCGTTACCTTCGGCAATGGCGATGCCGACGTGCACGCGATTCACGCCGTAGCGGCGGAGGGCGGCGGCAGCCTGATCAGCGCCGCCTTGCTGGAGCGCGAGCTGACCTTCACCATTTCGCAGCGCGGCGAGCATTGGGTGTCCAATGCGCTGGCCGTGCTCGCTGCCGTGGAAGCGGTCGGTGCCGACATCGGCCTTGCCGGTCTCGCGCTTGCCGATCTCGGCGGGCTCAAAGGGCGGGGGGAACGCCATTCCATTCCGTTCGGCGAGGGCGAGGTGCTGCTGATCGACGAAAGCTACAACGCCAATCCGGCATCGATGGCGGCGACACTGAAGAGCCTCGGCGAGGAGCGACACGTGCAGCGGCGGATCGCGGTGCTCGGCCCGATGCGCGAACTGGGCACGCACGGCGACGCGCTTCACGCGGGTTTGGCCCCCGCTGTCCTCTTTGCCAAAATCGATAATCTCATCCTGATCGGCGAAGAAATGGCGCCGCTGGAGGCTGCGCTTGCCGGGCAGCTCAGCGTCGAGCGGGTCGGCGATGTCGACCAGGCGACGGCCGCGCTGCAATCGATCCTCCGCGCCGGCGACGCGGTGCTGGTCAAGGCATCCAATGCGGTCGGGCTTGCGAAACTGGTCGAGCGCGTTGCAGGGGGCCTGGCATGCTCTATGTGATTGCCGAGCAGCTCGGCTTCCCCGGCATCCTCAATCTTGTTCGCTATTTGAGCTTTCGCGCCGGAGCTGCGAGCGCGACCGCGCTGCTGATCGGCCTGCTGCTCGGTCCGTGGCTGATCGGCTGGCTGCGCACCAAGCAGGGCAAGGGTCAGCCGATCCGCACCGACGGTCCGCAAAGCCACCTCGCGAAGCGGGGCACGCCGACGATGGGCGGTCTGCTGATCCTGACCTCGGTCGCCATCTCCGTCCTGCTGTGGATGGACCTGCGCAATCCCTACGTCTGGGCGTGCCTGCTGGTCACGGGCGGGTTTGGCCTGATCGGCTGGCTCGACGATTACGACAAGGTTCGCAAGGCGCACCATGCCGGGCTGTCGGGCAAGACGCGGCTCGCGCTCGAATTCCTGATCGCCGGCGTCGCCACCTGGCTGATCGTCCGCACCGGCGGCACTGGTCTTCACGTGCCGTTCGTCAAGGAAACGGTCGCCGATCTCGGCTGGGGTTATATCTTGTTCGGCGCGTTCGTGATCGTCGCCTTCGGCAATGCGGTGAACCTGACCGACGGCCTCGACGGCCTCGCCACCATGCCGGTGATCATCGCCAGCATCGCGTTCCTGCTCATCACCTATCTCGTCGGCAATGCGAAGTTCGCCAATTATCTCGGCATCCCCCACGTCCCCGGCGCGGGCGACCTCACGGTCCTCTGCCTCGCCATCGTCGGCGCGGGCCTCGCTTTCCTGTGGTTCAATGCCCCGCCCGCGGCGGTGTTCATGGGAGACACCGGCAGTCTCGCGCTCGGCGGCGCGCTCGGCGCCATTGCCGTCGCCACCCACCACGAATTCGTGCTGGCGATCGTCGGCGGCCTGTTCGTGGTCGAGGCGCTGAGCGTCGTCATCCAGGTCGCGGTGTACAAGCGCACCGGCAAGCGCGTGTTTCTGATGGCCCCGATCCACCACCATTTCGAACATCTCGGCTGGTCCGAACCGACCGTCGTCATCCGCTTCTGGATCATCAGCTTCGTGCTCGCCCTCGCGGGCCTCGCGACGCTCAAGCTCAGGTGATCACCGCACGAGCCTTCGCGGGCAAGCATTACGCGGTTTACGGCCTTGCGCGGTCGGGACTGGCGACGGTCGAGGCGCTGCTGGCGAGCGGCGCGCGGGTGACCGCGTGGGATGCGAAAGAGGAGGCGAGGGAACAACTCCGCTCCTCCCTGGCTGAAAGCCGGGGAGGGGGACCATCGAGCGAAGATTCGATGGTGGAGGGGTCGGCGCCAAACCCCTCCACCACTGCCTTCGGCAGCGGTCCCCCTCCCCACGCTTCGCGTAGGGAGGACCTGACCATCGCCAACTTGGACACCACCGACCTTACCCAGTTCGATAGCCTCGTCGTCACCCCCGGCCTGCCGCTCAACCGCCACCCCATCGCGCAACGCGCCCGCGAGGCCGGGGTCGAGATCATCGGCGACATCGAGCTATTCGCTCGCGCGCGCCCCGAGCTCCCGCCGCACAAGGTCGTCGGGATCACCGGCACCAACGGCAAGTCGACCACCACCGCGCTCGTCCACCACATTCTGAAGACCGCCGGCGTGCCGACGACCATGGGCGGCAACATCGGGCTGCCGATGCTGTCGCAAGACCCACTGCCAGAAGGCGGCGTCTACGTGCTGGAGCTGTCGAGCTACCAGATCGACCTGACGCAAAGCCTCGATTGCGACGTCGCGGTGCTGCTCAATATCACTCCGGATCATCTCGATCGGTACGACAGCTTCGAGGCGTATGCGGCTTCAAAGGTGCGGCTGTTCCAGATGCAATCGCACGAGCACGTGGGCGTTATTTCGATCGACGATCCTGCGATGGATGCGATCTGGCTCGACACTATTGGCCCCGGACAATGGTCAAAAATACACGCCACAGACGAAATTGATCAGTCGGACTGGCCAACGCTGCAAGGTCCCCACAATTTACAAAATGTGATGGCTGCTTCAGACATTTGCCTTGACCTGGGCGTTCATCGCGAGGTTCGCGAAAGAGCTCTCCGCACCTATCCCGGCCTCCCCCATCGCATGGAGCGCATCCGCGAGCTGAACGGCGTCCTCTTCGTCAACGACAGCAAGGCAACCAACCCTACCGCCACGGCCCCCGCGCTCGCCGCGTTCGAGCGCATCCGCTGG
>Ga0207705_10003003_pt1 | contig 12871 bp, 14 predicted proteins | sample KBSC13metaG_FD_184314 | JGI IMG/M metagenome (GOLD analysis project Ga0207705, IMG submission 184314) | Corn rhizosphere microbial communities from Kellogg Biological Station, Michigan, USA - KBS C1-3 metaG (SPAdes) (version 2) | ecosystem: Host-associated > Plants > Roots > Rhizosphere > Soil ...
GCCCGGCGAAGCCCAGCGCCACGACGGCCAGGGCGAGGATGAGGTAGAGCAGCGGCTTGTCACCGGACAGCACAGAGGCCAGTCCTGACGAGTCAGCCGCAAGGTGCACTGCGGACACGCGTCCTCCTGAGTAGGTGCGGGCACGTGCCCGCGGGGCCGCCTCTTCGGACGAGCGGCCGAGCGCGAGCAGGGTACAGGGCCGATGTGCGCAGATTCACACCGACATGCTGAAACCGGTTCTAGCTCATACCGGACGGGGAGGCAGCGGCCAGCGCAGACGTACCGTGGTGCCGGCCTGCGTCGCGATGATCTCGACGTCGTCGACGAGGCCGTCGAGCACGGCGAGCGAGACGCGGGGGTCGACCTGCTCGTCTTCGAAGAACGACACCGGGTCGGCGTCGTCCGCGGGCGGGCCGGCCGGGCCGGCGTCCACGACCTCCACGGTCAGCCCGGCGGTGTCCTCGCGGACGAGGATCCGCACCGGCTGGTCGGGAGCGTGCGCCGCGTGCAGCGCCACCGCGCGGGAGCAGGCCTCGCCGAGGGCCCAGCGGAGCTCGTCGACGAGGTCGTCCGGCAGGCCTGCGCGGCGCGCAGCCGCCACGCCGACCAGGCGGGCGGTGCGGACGTGGTGCGGTTGGGGGGAGAGCTGCAGCTCGACGGTGGGCACCGCCGGTCAGTCGGTGGCGGCGACGGCCTCGTCCACGCTGGCGTGGATCGGGAAGACCTTCGTGAGGCCCGTGATGCGGAAGATCTTGAGGATGCGCTCCTGGGTGCAGACCAGGCGGAGGCTGCCCTCGTGCGCCCGCACGCGCTTGAGACCGCCCACGAGCACGCCCAGGCCGGTGGAGTCGAGGAACTCGACCGCCTCCATGTCGACCACGAGGTGGTAGCTGCCGGCGCTCACGAGGTCGATGAGCTTCTCGCGCAGCTTGGGAGCCGTGTAGACGTCGATCTCGCCACCGACCACCACGACGGTCCGGTCACCCTCGGTGCGGTCTTGCAGGGACAGGTCCACGGCGTGCTCCTCCAGTGCGGGGCGGGAAACGGTGACGCCGAACTACCCGCCGTCATGACGATCTAACCGCTCCGCCACCTCATGTGCCACATCACACGCCTCCTCAGTTTCCGGCTCACCCGGCCGGGTCGACGAGGATGGTCGGGTGACCCTGCTCGAGCGGCTGCTGCTCGACCCCTCCCGGCGCGAGCGGGTCACGCACGTCGAGATCGTTCCGGCGCGCACGGGCCGTCGGGCGGCGTGGCCCGTCTGGGTCCCGCCGTTGCTCGTCGACCGTCTGGCCCTGGCCGGCGTACCCGCTCCCTGGGAGCACCAGGCGCAGGCCGCCGACCTCGCGCGGGGAGGCTCCTCGGTCGTGATCGCGACGGGCACGGCGTCGGGCAAGTCCCTCGCGTACCTCCTGCCCGTCCTGTCCTCGCTGCTCGAGGACGAGCGCGCAACGGCGCTGTACCTGTCCCCGACCAAGGCGCTGGCCACCGACCAGCTGCGCGCCGTCCGGTCCCTGAACCTCACGCAGGTCCGGGCCGCGACCCTCGACGGCGACACCTCGCTCGAGGACCGGGACTGGGTGCGCCGGTTCGGGACCTACGTGCTGACCAACCCGGACATGCTGCACCGCTCCGTGCTTCCGCGGCACCGCGACCACAGCCGCTTCCTGCGGGGCTTGCGCTACGTGGTGGTGGACGAGTGCCACACCTACCGCGGCGTCTTCGGCAGCCACGTCGCGCAGGTGCTGCGGCGCCTGCGGCGGGTCTGCCAGAGGTACGGGGCACAGCCGGTGTTCCTGCTGGCGTCGGCAACAGCGAGCGAGCCCGAGACCTCCGCGTCGCGGCTCGTCGGCGTCGAGGTGCAGCCGGTCGCGGACGACGCCTCCCCCCGCGGGACGACGGAGTTCGCGTTGTGGGAGCCACCGCTGATGCCTGAGTACGCGGGCGAGCACGGCGCTCCCGTCCGTCGCTCGGCGACCGCCGAGACGGGTGACCTGCTCGCCGACCTCGTCGTCGAAGGGGCGCGCACCATCGCCTTCGTCCGATCACGACGCGGTGCCGAAGCGGTCGCCGTCAACGCGCGCCGCGCCGTGCAGGAGGCAGCACCGGAGCTCGCGTCGCGGGTCGCGGCGTATCGCTCCGGCTACCTGCCGGAGGAGCGCCGCGACCTCGAGAAGCGCTTGCAGTCAGGCGATCTGCTCGGCGTGGCGGCCACGAACGCCCTCGAGCTCGGGGTCGACGTCGCCGGGCTCGACGCGGTCGTGCTGAGCGGCTGGCCCGGCACCGTGGCGTCGGTCTGGCAGCAGGCCGGGAGGGCGGGGCGCGCCGGCCAGGGCGCGCTCGCGGTCTTCGTCGCGCGCGACGACCCGCTCGACACCTACCTCGTGCACCACCCGGTCGCGCTGTTCGGGCGGCCGGTGGAGGCGACGGTCCTCGACCCGACGAACCCCTACGTCCTCGGGCCGCACCTGTGCTGCGCCGCCGCGGAGCTGCCCCTGACCGACGACGACCTCGTCCTGTTCCCCGGTGCCGAGGAGGTCCTGCCCGACCTCGTGCGTCGAGGGCTGCTGCGGCACCGCGCGAAGGGCTGGTTCTGGACCTCGCGCGAGCGGCCGGACGCGGACCTCCGCGGCGCCGGTGGGCCCCCGGTGCGGCTCGTCGAGGCAGCGACCGGGCGGCTGCTCGGGACCGTCGACAGCAGCTCGTCGCACGCGCAGGCGCACACCGGGGCGGTCTACCTGCACCAGGGCGAGACGTACGTGGTCGAGGAGCTCGATCTCGACGAGGCGGTCGCGCTGGTGCGGCCGGACGACCCCGACTACAGCACCTCGGCCCGCGAGATCACCGACATCCGGATCGCCTCGACGCTGCGGACCGCGCGCTTCGACGGTGTGACGCTGTCGTTCGGCGCGGTCGACGTGACGCACCAGGTGGTGAGCTACCTCAAGAAGCGCCTCGGCTCCGGCGAGGTCCTCGGCGAGGAGCCCTTGGACCTGCCTGCGCGACAGCTCACGACCAAGGCGGTCTGGTACACGATCAGCGCAGCCCTGCTGGGGTCGGTCGACCTCGAGTGGGCCGACGTCCCGGGGGCGGCCCACGCGGCCGAGCACGCGGCCATCGGCCTGCTGCCGCTCTTCGCCACGTGCGACCGCTGGGACATCGGCGGCGTCTCGACCGCCTTGCACGAGGACACCGGCGACGCGACGGTGTTCGTCTACGACGGCCACCCTGGCGGGGCCGGCTTCGCCGAGCGGGGTCACGCCCGGGCGGCCGCCTGGCTGCGCGCGACCCGGGACGCCATCGCCTCGTGCGAGTGCCTCACGGGCTGCCCGTCGTGCGTGCAGTCGCCGAAGTGCGGCAACGGCAACGAGCCGCTCGACAAGGCCGGCGCGGTCCGCCTGCTCGGCGCGGTGCTTGCGAGCGGCCTCGCCGGGTAGATCCCGAGGCAGATTCCGCTCTGGATCCACTCCCTAGGAGGCTCCCGTGTTCGTCCTCGGTCTGCTGCTCCTCGCCGCCGGCGGTGCCGTCGCGGTGGCCGTCGCGCTGCACAACACCGACGCCGCCACGCTGACCGCGTTCGGCTCGTCGTTCCACACCACGCTGGCTGGCGTCTTCGGCGTCGGTGCCGCGTGCGGCATCGCCGTCGTGCTGGGCCTCGCGATGATGGCCGCCAGCGCCAACCGCCGTCGCGCCCGCCGCCGGACCATGCGCGGGCAGCTGCGCGACGTGCGCACCGAGAACGAGCGCCTCGCGGACGAGAACGCCGAGCTCAGGGCGGCGATGGTGGACAACCAGACGCTGGACTCCGGAGACCCCTACCCGGTCGAGGGCGACACCGGGAGCCGTCACTCGCTGCGGGGGTAGCTCACTCCTCGCTGTGCAGCCCGATCCAGCGGCGGAGGTGGGCGGCGACGAGCACCAGGATGAGCGCCATGGCGAGCGGCTTGGCCACCTTGGTCCAGTCCACCGCGCTGACGTAGCCGATCGGGTCACCCGCCAGGCTCTTGGACTTCACGGTCTCGGTCGCCGGCTTGTAGGGGAGCTGCGGGTTGTAGGTGCCCTGCGGGATGGCCTCCTCGCCTCCCGGCAGCGACACCGTGTCGGTCTTGGGCAGCGGCGGCAGCTTCGGGATGCCGAGGCTCGCCGAGAAGTTGCTGAAGTTCAGCGCGAAGGCGCGCTTCTGGATGCCCGGGTCCAGGGTCGGCAGCGGGATCGGCGAGGTGGGCGTCGTGGTGCCGGCCGAGCCGCCCGTCCCTGACGAGGAACCCGACGACGACGTGCTGCCGCCCGAGGTCGAGCCCGAGCCAGTGCTCGAGCCGCCGGACGAGGTGCTGCCGCCCGTCGAGCTGCTCCCGCCACCACTGCTGGTCGTGCCGCCGCCACCGCCCTGCTGGGGCTGCGGCGTGGGCGAGGGCGGGGGCTTCGGCGTGGTCAGGGAGGCCGAGCTCGCACCGGTCTTGCCGGACTCGAGGGTCGGGCAGCTGCTCGAGGCGCAGCCACCGGACCGCGACGAGGTCAGCGTGTAGCTGTAGCTGTAGGTCCCCGGGGTGGGGTTGTCGTAGTAGAGCGAGTAGGTGCAGCTCGAGCCGCTGCACGCCGACTTCGCGCTGATGCCGCCCTGCAGGACGTTGCCGTCGCCGTCGTAGACCGTGTAGCTCTGCAGGTCCGGCTCGGTGCCCTTGCTCCAGGAGAGCAGCACGTCGTGCGGATCGCCGTCGGTGGTCGAGGCGTCGAAACCGCTCGGAGTCGCGGGGGCGATGTTGGCGTAGAAGCTCGACGTGGACGTCGAGCCTGCCGAGGAGAGGCTGACGCGGTACGTGCCGTTGCGGTTGTTGCCGTTGACCGACACGGTCAGGGACAAGGAGGTGGAGCTGGTCCCGCGGGTCGCCGTCTTGGTCGTCGAGCCGGCGCTGGCGCCGCTCGGGTCGCTGACCGACAGCGTGCCCGAGGGGCAGGACGTGGCGAGCTGGGAGCAGCCGGCGAAGCTGCCGCTGACCGTCACGGTCTGGTTGGAGGTGTAGACCGTGCCGTCGGAGGGCGAGGAGATGCTCTGCGCAGCGGAGGCGGTCCCCGCGCTGAAGGCGACCAGCGCGGGCGCGACGAGGGCGACAGCCCCCAACACGCGCGCGGTACGACGACCCGCTGTGACAGTCATGGAGTTACGCCCCCTTTCCCTTGATGGTCTCGGTCTCCTTCGGCTGCAACTCAAGTCGCACCGTGATGCGCTTCTTCGCGCTGCCCTTCGGGTGACACGAGGTGAGGGTCAGGTAGTGCTTGCCGGGGACGTTCTGCACGACGGTGTAGTCGCTCGGGTCGACGATCTTGTAGGCGTGGCCGTCGGTGCCCCAGCCCGGGATCACCTTGTAGTGGAACTTGTAGAACGGCGTCTCCAGGACGACCTCGTCGCCGACCTTGAGCTCGTCGATGTGGTTGAAGGGACGGCCGAAGGTCGTGCGGTGGCCGGCGATGCCGACGTTGCCCGCCTCGCCCGGCAGCGGCGTGCCGGGGTAGTGCCCGGCGCCCGCGCGCAGCGCCGCAGGGGTGGTGCCCTCGACGACGAGGACGTCCACCTTCACGTCCTTGGTGTTGATGATGAGCCGGGTGAGGGCGTCGCCGATCGGGATGTTGCGCGTGCGGTACTCGTCCTTGAGCTCCTGGCTGCCGAACTGGCTGCTGAGGCCTCCCTGCCGCCACGAGCTGTAGACGTCCGTGCCGACGGGGTAGGCGAACATCGCCACGCCGGCGAGGAAGAGCACGACCGAGAGCACCGACAGCGCGCGACGCCCACCTGGGCGACGGAGCGAGTCACCGACCAGGGAGCCCAGGGAGCGCGGCCGCGCCGGGACGGCGGGGGTGACGAACGACGGCTCCATCAGTGCTGCTCCAGGGCTCTGGGTGATGCTCAGAATCGGACACGAGGTCCACAGTCGGGCCAACGATGGGGAACGCTTGAGGTTACGGCGGCCGGGCGTCAGCGGTCGCTGTGCCGGTCGCTGTGTCGGTCGCTGTGCCGGTCGCTGTGGCCGTCACCGTGCCGGACGTGTCCCGAGATGTCCCCCCTCCGAGGGACTGACGTGCCGGGCAGCGACTTCGTTCCCTGCGCGGGCGCGCGCCCGCGCCGTGCCCAGCCCCGGGATCTCGACGGCCGCGACGACCGTCACCGAGATGCCGTCCGCAGCACAGGACTCCAGCGTCGCGGACTGGGCGACAGCGGCCCGGCGGGCGACGGCGCAAGCCGTGCCGTCGACGAGGTGGTCCGCGCCGGCGAGCGCGGCGAGGTCGGCAGCGGACGCCGCCCGGTGGCGCGCTACGGCGATGACGCCCAGCGTGGTCAGCAGCGTGGCGATGCCGAGGAGAACGGCAGTCAGGCCGAGGACGGCGACCGTGACGAAGCCATGCTCATCACGAGGCGCAGCACGAGGCGCATCACGAACCGCTCGGCGGCTCACTCGAGGTCCGCCGTCGCGTCTGCGGAGACCGGGACACCCGGCAGCCACCGCCCGGCGCGCAGCGTCACGCGGACCGTGACCCGCACCTGCTCGCCGTGGTGCTCGACCGCGACCTGCGCGCCGGTGGGCGCCACCTGCTCGGCGGCTCGGCGTGCCGTCGCATCGCTGTCGCCGCGCGCCGCGACCCGGGCTCCGGCGCGGGCCGCGTCGACGCAGCGCAGCTCGCCGTCGACGGTGATGACCGCGCCGACCGCGAGCGAGAGCACGACCAGCAGGGCGGGCAGTGCCACCGCCGCCTCGGCCGTCGCGTAGCCACCGTCCATCTCGTCCCTCCTCCGGTTCGGGAGCCCCGGGCCCGAACGGGCCCGGGGCGAGGCGTGCTCAGAACCCGAGGTGGAACGCCTTCTCGATCACGTCCTTCACGAGGTTGATGACCGTCTCCGAGGTGATGACCTTGTAGAGGATCCCGCTGAAGCCGCAGGCGGCGACGGTGCCGACGGCGTACTCAGCGGTGGTCATGCCCTCGTCCCCTCGGAGCTCGGCGGTGCGGGACTGGACGGCGGCGGACAGGCGAGCGATCACGGGAGACCTCCCTGGCAGGTGCCTCGCGGGGTCGCGAGGCCGGAGCCATCACGCTGCCGTCGCCCGGGGCCGCGGAACGGGCTGCGCGCACTGATGTGGACGGACCCCCGGCCTGTGCACGAGACCCCGGTTGGAGCCTGCGGCGGGGAGAGGTCAGCCGAGGCGGTGCAGGATCGGGCCGGCCAGCCCGACGACGGCGGGCACGACGCCGAGGAGCACGAAGGCCGGCAGGAAGCACGCGCCCAGGGGCAGCACGGCCCACACACCGACCCGGGCGGCCCGCCGCCGGAGATCCGCTGCGTGCGCCCGCCGCGCGTCGGCGGCCGCCCGCTGCACAGCCCCGGCGACGGGGGACCCGCCCTCGGCAGCCCGTGCCATCGCGCGCGCGGCGGACCCCGCCGGGTCCCGGCCGGCTCCCAGGCTGCCCCAGGCGACCGACGGCGCGACCCCGAGCGCAAGCCCCGCCGCCACTCGGTGCAGGCGCTCGCCGCACGGACCGGGAAACGCGTCGGCCACCGCGGTCACGGCGGCCCCCGGAGGGGCACCGCCGGCCAGGCAGGCGGCGAGCAGCTCGAGGGCCAGCGGGAGCTCAGCGGCGACGGCCGCGTCCTCCGGCTCGGCGGCGTCCAGCCGGCCGAGCAGTCGCGGCAGCAGTGCAGCGACGGCGGCACCCAGCAGCAGCCCCGTGACGCCTCCGACGCCCAGCCAGAGGGCGAGGCCCGCCGCTCCGGCCGCGACCTGCGGCAGACGCGCGGGCGCGGGCGCCGGGGGTCCCAGCCGGGCGCTGGGCCGCCACAGCACGACGGCGATCGCGACGCCGGCGAGCAGTGCGGCGATCACGGCTGGGCGCCGGCGACCAGCCGCTCGGTCCAGGCCAGTCCCACGAGGTCGAGGAGCACGCCGAGCACGAGGCACACTCCGCCGACGAGCGTGTGGAGGAGCACGTCCAGCGGGTGCGCGCCCAGCGCGGCGGCCATCGCCATACCCGCGACCGGGAGCCCGGCGAGGAGCAGCGCCGTCGCGCGCGGGCCGGCCAGCTCGGTCCCGACCGCCGTCCGCTGCTCGACGTCTTCCCGAACCGAGCCCGCGACGGTGTCCACCGCCTGCGCCAGCGATCCCCCCGATCCGGCACAGACGGCCAGGCACGCGGCCAGCCCCCGGAGCGCGGGTCCGGCCGCGGACGTGCTCGCGGCGTCGCGCAGCACCGGGACCGGGTCGACACCCAGCCGCCACGCTCGCCCGGCTGCCGCCAGCCCGGCGGCGACCTGACCCTCCGCCACGTCGCCGCTCGCTTGCAGTGCCGTCCCCGGGTCGCGGCCCGCCCGCAGCTCTGCGGCCAGGACCGTCACGGCCTCGAGGGCGCTCACCCGCTCGCGGTCAGCGGCGACCTGCTGCCGGTGGCGAGCCAGTGCCCTGCGGGCGCCCTCTCCGATGAGCGCACCTGACGCGGCCGCGGGCACGCCCAGCGGCAGCAGGAGAAGTCCCGCGAGCGGACCGGCGCTGAGCGAGGGCAGCCGTCGTGGCGCGCGCGGCAGCCCGGCGAGCACTGCTGCGGCCACGCCTGACAGCAGGGCGGCGAGGACGATCACAGCAGCGCCATGAGCTCGTCGTACGCCGGCTGGTGCACCCAGGAGGCGCCGTCCCAGGTCCACCCGGGCACCGTCGCGACCCGGTCCCCGGACCGGGCCAGGAGGCTGATCTCCGCCACCCGCCGCACCGGGTCGCGCACGAGGTGCACGACGACCCGCAGGGCGGCGGCCAACTGGCTGTGCAGCGCCTCCCGCCCGAGACCGGCGAGCGCAGCCAAGGCCTCCAGCCTGGCCGGTACGTCGGCGGCGCTGTTGGCGTGCAGGGTGCCGCAGCCGCCATCGTGACCCGTGTTGAGCGCGCCGAGCAGGTCGACGACCTCCGCGCCACGGACCTCGCCGACGACCAGACGGTCGGGTCGCATCCGCAGGGCGTTGCGCACCAGGTCACGCAGGGTCACCTCTCCCGCGCCCTCGACGTTCGCCGGCCGGGCCTCCAGGCGCAGCACGTGCTCGACCGCGGGCAGCAGCTCTCCCGCGTCCTCGACGAGCACCAGGCGCTCCTGCCGGGTCAACGAGAGCAGTGCGGACAGCAGCGTCGTCTTGCCCGTGCCGGTGCCGCCCGTCACGAGGAACGGCTGGCGGGACAGCACGAGGCGCCGCAGCAGCTCGGCACCCTCCGGGGGCACGGACCCCGCCGCGACGAGCTCCGCCAGGGTGAAGGCCCGGCGCCGCGGCACGCGCAGCGACAGGCAGGTCCCGCCGACGGACAGCGGGGAAAGGATGGCGTGAAGGCGGACCCCGTCCGCCAGCCGCGCGTCCACCCAGGGCTGGGCGTCGTCGAGCCGGCGGCCCGTCGGCGCCACCAGCCGCACCGCCAACCGCCGCACGGCGGCGTCGTCCGCGAAGCGCAGCTCGGTGCGTTCCAGCCCCGCTCCGCGGTCGATCCACACCTCCGCGGGCCCGTTGACCAGGACGTCCGTCACCTCCGGGTCCGCCAGCAGCGGTGCCAGCGGCCCGGCTCCGCTGATCTCGAGCTCCACCGCACGGAGGACCGCGAGGGTGTCGGCGTCGCCGCGGGCACCACCGTCGACCTGGCGCATGGCGGCCGCGACCCGGGCCGGCGTGGCCGGGCCACCCTCGACGGCGAGCTGGGTGCGGACCCGCTCGACGAGATCCGTCATGCGGCCCGCCGCGCGACAGAGGCTCCCAGCAGGTCGTCCAGCAGTGCGTCGCAGGCGACCATCAGCGGGCGACGGCGGCGGCCGGGTGGTCGGCCCTCCTCGAGGTCGCGCTCGAGGTGCGGCTCGGCTCGCAGGTCGGCGGCGAGCGGCAGCCCGAGCGTGGCGGCCACCTCCGGTGCGGTGACGTCCCCAGGCGACGGGCCGCGCACGACGAGCCGGACGTCCCGGCACAGCAGGCTCGCCCGTTCGGCCACGCGCGCCGCGGCCGCGGTGGCGCGCACCTCGGCGGGCACCACCAGGAGGGTGCACGCGGCGGCCGCGAGCACCTCCGCAGCCACGTGGTCGAGCGCGCGCGGCAGGTCGACCAGGGTGAGATCCGTGGCGCGCCGGGCAAGGTCGAGCACCTCGGCCATGACCTCGACGGTCACGGGGGCGACCGGTCCACGGTCCCAGGACACGACCGACACGCCTGCGACGCGCGGCAGCGCGTCCGCCACCGACGACGGAAGCCGCCCGGAGGTGGCCAGCAGATCTGGCCACCGCAGCCCCGGTTCCAGCTCAGCACCCAGCACCAGGTCCACGCCGCCGCCGAGGCAGTCGCCGTCGACGAGGGCGGTCCGCAGCCCGCGGCGGCCGCCTGTCAGAGCCAGGGCCGCCGCGAACGTGGTCGCACCTGCCCCGCCGCGCCCACCGAGCACCGCGAGCACGAGTCCGCTGCGCCCGGCGGTCGCCTCAGCCTCCCCCAGCGCTTGGACGAGCCACGGCGCTCCGTCGGGGAGGAACACCACGCGCTCGGCCCCGACGTCGACCGCGCGCATCCAGACGGAGGCGTCGTCCAGCTCGGCCGCGAGGACGACCACACCGGGTCGCCGGCCGAGCCGCGCCCCGGCGCACGGGACGAGCAGGTCGGGACCCACGAGCACGACCGACGCCGACAGCCATGCTGCCCGGGCGGCGACGACGTCGGCTGCCACGTCGACCTCGACGCCGGCCGCAGCGGCGAGCCGCAGCAGCTCGGCGGAGACGAGAGGGTCGCTGGTGACGATCAGGGGCCGGCTCATGCAGGCCAGCGTGGTCGCTGTGACGGGCCCGCGGGGCCGGCCGGCGAAAGCTGTGGAAAAGCAGAAGACCCGCATCGGGGGGGTTGATGCGGGTCTTCTGCAGGTCCGACCCCGGGGGGGTGAGGACGGACCCGACGGAGTCGGTCCAGGGGGGTGTACCGAGCTCGGCGCTGTTCTCTCCACGTCTCCGAGGTCCTAAACACCTATCCTCAAAAAATGTCTGCGGCCTTCTTCGACCTCGACAAGACGGTGATCGCGAAGAGCAGCACGCTCGCCTTCAGCAAGCCCTTCTACAAGGGCGGCCTGGTCAACCGTCGGGCGGTCCTCAAGGCCTCGTACGCCCAGTTCGTCTACCTGCTGCAGGGCGCGGACGAGGACTCGATGGACAAGATGCGCGACTACCTCAAGGCGCTGTGCGCAGGGTGGCCGGTGCAGCAGGTCCACGACATCGTCGCGGAGACCCTCCACGACCTCATCGACCCCCTGGTGTACGCCGAGGCGGTCGAGCTCTTCGAGGAGCACCGCCGGGCCGGCCGCGAGGTCGTGATCGTGTCGAGCAGCGGCGAGGAGGTCGTCGGCCCGATCGGCGCCATGCTCGGGGTGGACCGCGTGATCGCCACGCGCATGCAGGTCGAGGACGGCTGCTACACGGGCGACATCGCCTTCTACGCCTACGGCGAGCACAAGGCGGAGGCCGTCCATGCGCTGGCAGCCCAGCAGGGCTGGGACCTGAGCGACTGCTACGCCTACAGCGACTCCGCGACCGACATCCCGATGCTCGCCGCGGTCGGTCACCCGGTCGCCGTCAACCCCGACAAGGCACTGCGCAAGCACGCGGTCGACACCGGCTGGCCGGTGCGCGTGTTCGCCAAGCCGGTGCGGGCGTCGAGGCGCGTGCCGAGCCCGCCCGGACCGCCCGCGGCGTACGCCGGCGTCCTCACCCTCGCGGCCCTCGCGGCCCTCGCGTGGGCCCTCGGCAGACGTCCTGGGCGGATCGGGTGACGTTCGGGTGCGGACCGGGTGAACTGTGTTCGGGGTCACAACTTTTCCTTGACAGCCAAGGCTTCTCGGGCGGACTCTCGAATCACGGAACGCCGCCAGCGGGCGGACTTGCTCCCCCCGACGACGGTCCGTGCACGGCGCGTCTGAGCACCCACGTGCGATCAGCCGCGAGAGGCACATCGAGCGGGTCCACAGGAGTTCATGAAAGGGCGGTAGTCCGGACGGGACAGGACCCAGAGCGATGACGAACCGCCACGCTTGGTCACTCAGTCACCGTGCATGGCGACGGGGTCCGCACCCTCGAGGAGCGGACCCCGTTCCCATGTCCGGACCGCCTCAGGAGGCGCGCAGGATCGCCTCGCACACCGCCAGGCCCTCACGGGCGCCGAGCGCCACCGCCTCGGCGCAGTGCACGAGCCAGCGCGCGACGCCCTCCGGGCCGCCGCTGACGTAGTGCTCGACCATCTCCTCGTACGTCCCGTGCTCCACCGGGTTCCCGTGGCCGTGGGCCGCCCTGCGCGCGGCGGCGTCGAGCTCGGCGAAACCGACCTCGGGCGCCGAGACCGCCTTGGGGTCGAGGCCGCGCTCCACGAGCACGAGCCGGGCCGCTGCCCGGGCGACGAGCCCGTTGGCCGTGCCGAAGGCACGCAGGGCCAGCAGCTCGCCGTGCACGACCCCGGCGACGACGACGGCAGGGGCTGCGGTGGGGGCAAGCAGCAGGGAGCACAGGCCGTCCAGCCGCGCCGCCACCTCCGCGGAGGGTCGCGGTCGGCCCAGCTCGTCCGGCTCGACCCCGAGATCGGCCGCGGCCAGGACGTGCAGGCGGGCGAGTGCCTGGCGGGGCGAGGAGCGGAACGCCGGCAGGACGGCCCCGAGGTCGGCGTGCAGCCGGACGGCGTTGGCCACCAGCTGCGACTGCCGCGGGTCCTTCGACGCCGCCGTCACGGCCTGGCCGTGCATGAGCTGACCACGCAGCCGCTCGAGCTCCATGCCGGCGCCCTCGAGGTCCGCCGACGCCCGTGCGCCGCGCAGCGCGGACTCCGCGGTGACCTCCGCGGACCGCC
>Ga0207705_10003005_pt1 | contig 12869 bp, 12 predicted proteins | sample KBSC13metaG_FD_184314 | JGI IMG/M metagenome (GOLD analysis project Ga0207705, IMG submission 184314) | Corn rhizosphere microbial communities from Kellogg Biological Station, Michigan, USA - KBS C1-3 metaG (SPAdes) (version 2) | ecosystem: Host-associated > Plants > Roots > Rhizosphere > Soil ...
TTGCCCGAATGGCGGGTATCCTCGCAGGCGATCAGGTCCACGCTTTTCAGCGTCTCCAGGGCTCGCAGGGTGATGTCGCCGAGATTGCCGATCGGCGTGGCGACGAGGAAAAGCACAGGGAGCGGAAAGTAAGAAGTAGGATTTAGGATTTAAGAAGTAAGCGCGCTCCGGAAGACACTTCCAAAATCCTAAATCCTACCCTTCCTAAATGGCCCTACCAGCCTTCGCTGATCTGGCTCACGTACTGGATGGCCATATCCTCGGCCGCCAGGGGAACGGCCTGGCGCTCATCCTGGTTCACGTCCGCGGAACCGTCGTTGCCACCACTGACGAAGAAGTTGGTGTTGCCCGTCACATTGCGGGCGTCGACCAGCACGCCGGTTTTTCGGTTGTGCACTTCGAGGCGGCACTTGAGTTGGAGCGTGTATTCCTGCGAGAGGTTCGTATCGCCGATCACCGAACGTGCGGACCGCCGCACAATGCGCACCAGCGTGCCTTTGACGATCGCATCGGCATCGCTTTCGTCGACGATTTGATAGGTGCCATCCTGCTGGAACTGCTTGATGAGGGCATTGGCGAGCATCACCTCCACGCGTGGTTCGAGCGTGTCATTCTTCAAGCTCGGGATGGCAATCTTGTGGATGCCAGCCATGAATTTTGGCTGAATGGGCCCAATGTGGTACCCGGCGCAACCGGAAAAGAGCAGGGCTACGAGGGGAAGGAAGAAGGCAAATCTCATGGATTCGGCTTGGGTGCGTCGGCTCCGGGTAGGGGAGGTTCGAGAGGTGGAACGGGACCGAGACTGGCCGGCGACGTTCGGAGCTTGGGTTTTGGCGGGGCTGTGTCGACCTTTGGCTGGGTGATGGTGACCGGAGGACCGACGAAATCCGGCCGGGAGGCGGTATCAACCTTGGCCTGCATCTTGCGATGTTCCACGACTCGTTGGCCAGTTTCCACTTTCTCCGGGCCGGCCCGCAGGGCGTCCTCACCGTAGAGATTTTTGAGTGCGTCGATGCGTGCCTTGGCGAATTCGGCGTCCGGCGTTCCCGCCTGCGTCTGGATCACGTCATTGTAATAGATGACGGCGGCCTTGTATTTTTTCGTGCGGTCGTACCACTTTGCGATCTCGAGCGTGCCCTTGTTCACGCCCCCTTCGAGCGCTTTGAGGTTCTCCCTCGCCTGGGGAACTTTTTCGCTGTTCGGGTAGCGGGCGATGAAGTCCTCGAAGGCTTCGCGGGCCTTGGCGACCGAGGCGCGATCGTAGGAACCCTCGCGTGTCTCGCGCATGCGCACATAGCCCACCTGGTAGAGAGCGGTGTCCGCGATGGCGTCGCTCGGGTATTTGTTGACGCAGAGCTGATAGGCCTCGATGGCCCTGGGGTATTCACCCTGCTTTTCCAGCGTCTGGCCGACGTTGAACTGCGCGAGCGGGGCGAACTTGCTATAGGGGGCGTTCTTCACGATGCCTTCGAACATCGCCTGCGCCCGGGTCATGGATTCGGCGACGGGCACACCGAAGAGCTTCCGCTTCTCGCCTTCGAGAAAACGCTTGGCGATCTTAAACATCGATTCCACCACGGAATCGAAATCCTCCCCTTGGGGATACTTCGTGAGATAAAAGCTGTAGGCGTCGTAGGCCTTGTCCAAGTCGCCGTGCTTTTCCAGCAGGATGCCGACTTTGCGTTGGGCCTTGGGGGCGAGAAAGGAGAGGCCGAAGCGTTTGACGAGCGCCTTATAGGCCTGGAAAGCGGCGGAATCTTTGCCTTCCTGCTCGAGCTTCTCCGCCTTGCGCATCTGGTCGGCCGCACTGCCGGCCACCTGGGTATCGTCGCCTTCCACCGTCCAGCCTTCGTCGGAGCGGTAGACGACCGCCGCTTCACTCTGGGCCAGCGGCGTCAGCAGGGTGAGCAGCGTAAGAGCAAGGACGGGCACTGTTTTCGACATGAGGCGCGAACGGTAGGGGAGAGGGCGGGGGAGGTCAAGCGAGGACGAGCGTTCCGGAAGCACGTTCATCGGAGGCGGGGAGGGGCGGAGTAATGAGTGTTCAGTATTCAGTTTTCAGGTTTTTCGTGCGCGGGTCGGTTCTGTTGCCGCGCCGATACGAGCCACTCAACATGAACACGGAATACTGAACACTTGCTTCAGACCTCATCAGTGAGAAACCGCCGAGCCAACTGGCAGTACGCGGACTTCCCCTCGCGGATGCTCTGCGGTGTGAGTTGGAAGAGGTCGGGGCCGCTGATGCTTTCCCAGAGATGGATGCTGTAGGAGTCCTTGAAGCCGCTGAGATCCTCGTGTTCAAACAACCGTTCAATCTCTGTCGGGTGGGGATAAAAGAAGGCGTTGCGCCGCAGGAGGTGAATGGAATTCTTCAGATCCGGGAGTTGCGAAAGCTGGTAGGGGACGGCAACGGCGTGCTCGTCCCAATGCTCGTCATGCCCCTTGGAGCGGAACCAGGCGTACTCGTTCCACCATCGGCGCATGAACAGGCTGCCGGGAGCGGCCAGGATCGTGGCGTCGCAGAGGCCGCCCGGATTTTGATGGGCCATCACGCACTCGTGCACCAGGAGGGGAGTGAACGGGCGCAGGCACAGCGTGTCCATGTCGAGATAGATGCCGCCCTGTCTGATGAGCCGTTTCACCCGGAATACGCCTGCGCGGTGGGCGAAATGATGGAGCGGCCGGTCAAAGACCGTGCTGCGCAACTGCATCTGCTCAAACGTAGCGAACTCCCGTGCCCGTTCCCACCATTTCCCGCCGGGCGCATGCGCGTAGCTGATCGTCAGGCGTTCGGGACGATTGACCATGAACGCCGATTTGGCCGCCAGGTAATGCGCGAATGTAAACGGGCTCGGCGGATCGGCCAGGCCGAAGCAAAAGTGGATGCGATTCGGGATCCTGGGTTCGATCACACCGGTGGCCGTTGGCGGTGCCAGTCGGTGCTCTGCTCGTAGGCGTCCGCGATGCGCAGGAGATTGGCTTCCTCGAAGGGTTTGCCCAGCAGTTGCAGGCCAATCGGCAGCATCTGGCCGTCCACGCTCGCTAGGCCGCAGGGCAGGGTCAGGCCGCAGATTCCCGCGAGATTGGCGGCGATGGTGAAGATGTCTGCGAGATACATTTTCAGCGGGTCGTCGCTTCGGTCCCCCACCTTGAAGGCGGTCTCGGGCGAGGTGGGCGCGACGATGGCATCCACTTTTTCGAAAGCGGAGGTGAAATCCCGCCGGATGAGCGTGCGGACTTTTTGGGCGCGCAGGTAGTAGGCATCGTAGTAGCCGCTGCTGAGCACATAGGTGCCGAGAATGATGCGGCGTTTCACCTCGGGCCCGAAGCCCTCTTCGCGCGTCCTTCCATACTGGTCGAGCAGATTGGCCGCGCCTTCCGCCCGGTGCCCATAGCGGACGCCGTCGAAGCGCGCGAGGTTCGCCGAGGCCTCGGCGGTGGCGATGATGTAATAGACGCCGACGGCGTGCTCCGTATTGGGCAGCGAGATCTCGACGATCTCCGCGCCGAGCGACTCGTAGTGGCGAATGGCCGCGCGGACGGCGGCATCCACCTGCGGGTCGATGCCTTCGATGAAATACTCGCGGGGCATGCCGAGTTTCACGCCCTTGAGGTCGCGGCCGAGCTGCGCCGTGTAGTCGGGCACCGGCTCGGCAAGGCTGGTGGAATCCATCGGGTCGCGGCCGGAGATGGCATTGAGCAGCAACGCCGAATCCCGCACGGTTTTCGTGAATGGGCCGATCTGGTCGAGCGACGACGCGAAGGCGATGAGCCCGAAACGCGAGACGCGGCCATAGGTCGGCTTCAGACCCACGCAGCCACAGTGGGAGGCCGGCTGCCGAATGGAGCCGCCCGTGTCGGAACCGAGCGAGGCAAAAGCTTCGTCCGCCGCGACCACCGCCGCCGAACCGCCACTGGAGCCGCCGGGGATGCGCGAGGTGTCCCAAGGATTGCGAGTGTGGCCGAAAGCGGAGTTTTCCGTCGAGCTGCCCATCGCGAATTCATCCAGATTGCAGCGGCCGAAAGGAATGGCCCCGGCCGCCTTGAGCTTCTGGATCACGGTGGCGTCGTAGTTCGAGCGGTAGCCTTGCAGGATCCTGGACGCCGCGGTGCAGGGCTCGCCGCTCACATTGATCACATCCTTGATCGCGATGGGCACGCCTCCAAGCGGCAGGGAGACATCGGCGCTTTCCGCGAGCTTGAGCGCGGCATCGAAATCCCGGGAGAGATAGCCGTGGATGGCGGGATCGACCTGGGCGATGCGGGCCTCGAGGCTGCGGAGCACTTCCGGAGCGGACACTTCGCGATTGCGCAGCTTCTCCTGCAAGGCGGCGACGGAAAGAGAGGTCAGTTCCATGCGCTATTCGATGACCTTGGGAACAATGAAGAGGTGATTGGCCGAGCGTGGCGCATTGGCCAGCGCGTCTTCCGGCGTGAACCAATCTCGAGGCGCATCCTCACGAAAGACATTGAAGACGGCGTTCGCGTGAGCCGTGGGCTCCACGCCACTGACATCGACCTTCTCGAGCTTCTCCACGTAGGCGAGCACCTGCGATAATTGCGCCTGAAATTTGGTGATTTCAGCTTCGCTCAAATGCAGGCGCGCAAGCTGCGCGGTATAGCGGACGTCAAAGGCGGCACTCATGGGAAATGTGAATAGTTGAGAGTTGATAGTTGATAGCCCCACTTGGTGGGCTGGGGGCGTGCGCAAGTGGGGAAATTGCTATCCACTATCCCACCATCCACTATCAACTGCTTCGATCCGTCAAGGATGGGTGACCGTGTGGTAGAGCCACCAGACCAGCCCGCACAGGGTCACGAAAAGGACGAAGAACATGAGCCGGCCGCGGCGGCGTTCGGCGCGCAACCCCCGCTGCCGCATGGGTGGCATGGCCAGGTTCAACTCGCTGAAACGGCGGTCGGGCAGCGCGGCGCGGGAACCGGGCCGCGCCTCCGTGCGGCTAGCGCGATTGATCAGCTCATCGCGGCGGCGCTGCTGGATTTCCTTGGCGCGCTGCGGGGCTTCCTGGATCACCTGCTGCTGCCGGGCGATTTCCGCCTCGATCTTGGCCTGCGTTTCGGCCAGGGCGCGCGCCTTTTCATCGAGCGGAGTCGGGGTCTTGTTGTTGCCTTGGGGGCGACGTTTCGAGGCCATGCGCAACTATCCTTTGTTAAACACAGCGACGAGGACCACGATGAGGATCACTCCGAGGCCAAACAGCGGCAGGGTGAAGGCGAAACCGGCCTTGAGCCAGTAGATGAAATCCTTTTGCTCGACCGCGGAATACTCCGCCTGGTAGCCGACGCTTGCGGCCACGGAATCGCCGCCCTCGGTTTCCTTGGCGGGGCTGATCTTGGGGAGGGAGCGCGCGTACTCCGCCCGGGCGTCGTCCACGGCGCTGAGCGCCTTGGTCAGCTCCTTGTTGATGTCGAGGCCTTCCCACGCCTTGGGGTTGAGGGAGTCGAGCACTTCGAGATGGGTATTGAAGGAATCGTGGATCGCATTGAGCAGCTCGACGCGTTTGCCGGCGTCGTAGTTCTCGCGTTCGAGCACGACGATGGCGCGAGTGAAGCGCTCGATCATCTCCGCCTTCCCGGCGTGCAACTGCTCCTGCCTCCGGCTCAATTCCTCGAGTTCGCGCTTCTGTTTCTCGATCGCCTCCTGTTGCCGCTTCAGCGCGAGAAGCTGCTCCTGGGCCTTCTGGACCTGATTGTCGAGATGCTCGCCCGCAAGGGCGTCGTCTTCGGGGAGATCGAGAAATTGGTCGTCGGATCGGGTGCGTTCAGCCATGGTATGCGTGAGTGAACGCGAGCGTAGTGATCGCGCTTTAAATTTCCAGATTTTTCACTCGACGCATCGCAGTAATGAGCGGAACGAAGAGAACGACCGCGCTGAGGAAGACGGCGAGGAGGTGCGGGACGGCATCGGGCAGAGGCCACGGCATCTTCATGACTTTGCCCACATCCGGCAGCGCCGCCAGCGTGACGAAGAGCGTAATGTAGAGAAAGCTGGCGACGAGGCAGAGCGTGCCGCCGAAGCCGCTCACAATCTTGCTCGGATTGTCTTCCTTGAAGTTCGGAAACAAGGCGCCGAGGCCCACGGCCAGCCCGCTGAGGGTGGCGCTCATCAGACCGATGGCGACCGCGAAGAACGCGACCTTCGACCACGGCAAATGCAACATGAGGCTCGACGAAACCATCAGGACCACCGTGATCGTCATGGCCGTGAGGCAGCTCAGCCAGTATTTTTGGAGCAGCACTTTGCGCAGCCCGATGGGCGCCAGGCCGATGATCCAGAGCCTGCGTCCCTCGAGCGAGAATTGCGGGAAGACAAATCGCGTCGTCAGCGTGGAGAGGGTGAGGGCGGAAGCGGCGAGATTCAGGTAGCTGATCATCGTTTCCCAAAACGGGTTTTGGAAATTGAAGGCGACGTTGCGCAGGTTCACGACGTAGATGCAGAGCAGCCCGAAGAAGATCATGAACTGGATCCACTGCGCCGGGTCGCGCCAAAATAGGCGCGTATCTTTCAGGACGAGGGCGGCATGCGGCGGGGAGAAGCGGTGGATGACATCCGTGGCGATCTCCAGCAACGAGCGTTTGCGTGCCTTGGTCCGCCGGGAGACGGCCAGGCGCTGGAATCTCGCGGCGCGGGAGCTGAGCGCGATCGTCCAACTGCCGAAGAAGAACTGCCCGACGATCTCGAATCCGATGAGCAGGCCCATGAGCGCGTAGCTCAGAAGCAGGAGGAAATAGAACGTCCCCTGGCGCGTGAGTCCCTCACTCCAGGCCAGAATGGTCTGCGCCAGCCACGCGCTGGGCAGGAATGGATTCACGCTCAGACGCGTGTGGCGCAGCAACTGGTCGAAGGTGAGCACATCCTGTTGGCCCATGGTATCGGCGTCGGTAATCGGTTTCACCCCCATCACGAGGAGCCCAAGGATGGCGAGCGCCGCGAGGAGGATGTAGTTCTTCATGTCGTGCCGCCCGAGGATGCGCACGAGGAAGACGACGATCCATGAGCCGAGAAGCGCGGGAATGATGACGAAGGGGATGAAGACGAGCGCGACCTGCAGGAAAAAGATCGGCTCGGCGGCATGCACCCGGCCGTAGGCCATCATCATCGGCGCGCTCAGGAAGAGCAGCGCCCAGCTCGAGACGACCAGCGCCTCGAGGAATTTCCAGCGGTAGATGTTCCGCGGAACCAGGGGCAACGAGAGCAGCCAGGAGGTTTCCCGGCTCTTGAAGAGGGTCGAGTAACCGATGATGAGGTTGGAAAAGACCAGCATCACGAAGAAGAACCCGAAGATGAGGTAGAGAATGCGCTGCGAGAGCAGGCTGCCGACCAGCGGAAAGCGGTAGAGGAAATTGAGCCCTTGGAAGAACAGCCAATAACCGAGACCGAGATAGCCGGCCACGAATCCCACCAGGACGACAATCAGGAGGGGCGACTTCGTCCACACGCCCTTCCAGCGTGCCAGCCACGTCCGGTAGTGCACCCAGAGCAGCAGGCGGAAGAGGTGGAGGGTGGAAGGAGAGGACATTCCAATTTATCTCCCGGGAGCGAGCTCGAATAGCCATCCCTTCAAATACTCGGTTTCTGGCAGGGTCGTAATGATGGGGTGGTCCGCTCCCTGCGAATACGTCTCCAGCTGCCGGAGCGTCTTCTTCGCATCCACCGCGGAGTCGTTAATCATTTCCATGAAGGCTTCCCGATTGACGTGATGGGAGCAGGAAAAAGTCGCGAGGAGGCCCTCGGGGGTGAGGAGCTTGAGCGCGCGCAGGTGGATCTCCTTGTAGCCGCGCATGGCGTCGTTCAGGTTGCCCTTCGATTTCGTAAACGATGGAGGATCGAGGATGATCAAGTCGTAGCGTTCCTGCTGCCGTTCCAAGTCCTTAAGCAGATCAAAGACGTTCATCGCGTACGTTTCGACTTTCAGGCCGTTGCGTTCCGCGTTGCGCTTCACCAGTTCCACGCATTCCTCGCTGATTTCCACCGCCTGCACCTGACGGGCGCCGGCCTTGGCGCACGCCAGCGCGAATGCCCCCTGGTTCGCGAAGCAATCGAGCACCTTCTTGCCGGCCGCGTGCGCGGCGACGGCGGCGTAGTTCGGCAATTGGTCGAGGTAAAAGCCTGTTTTCTGCCCGCGCAGCAAATCGATCTCGAAAGTGATTCCCGCGACCGTAATCTCGATCATCTCCGGCGGCTCGCCCGCGAGCATGCCGGTGTGCAATTCCAGTCCCTCCGCCTTCCGAATGGACGCATCGTTGCGCTCGACGATCGACTTCGGGGCGAGCAGCGCCTGCAACGCTTCCGTGAGCAGGCCCTTCTTCTGGTCCATGGCCAGCGTCAGCGTTTGGACGACGAGATGGTCGCCGTACCGATCCACGATCACCCCGGGCAGCCCGTCACTCTCGCTCCAGGCCAGCCGGCAGAGCCGCGGATCGACCCCGCGGCGGGTCCGGTAATCGATCGCCTGCTTCAGCCGCCGCTGGAAAAAGTCGAGGTCGAGATCCTGGCGCTGCCGGGAAATGCGGCGGGCGATGATCTGCGACTTGGAGTTGTAGATCGCGGTGCCCAGCAGGCGGTCGTGACCGTCCTTCAGGGAAACGACGTCGCCATCCTGTGGATTGCCGAAGGCTTTCAGGACTTCGCTGGAGTAGACCCAATCGTGGCCGTGCAGGATGCGGGAGCGGGGTTTGATTACGAGGCCAGCCATAGGCGGAGAGACGGTAGGGGGGAATTTTGAATTTTGAATTGGGAATTTTGAATTGTGAGTCTTTTGTGCGGGGCCGGAGCAAAGTAGGCGGCCTCTTCCCAAAGCCGCTGGCGCACGCGTGGCGATGGACTCGATAAGGATCCGGAAGGATCTTCGACGAAGGGGCTTCCCGGTTCCACGCGTGGGGCGTGGCCGTACGGATTCCAGCGGCTCTGGGAATGGGCCGCCTACGTTGTCGGCCGTCCGGCCAGCCTTTTTCCCAACTCGCGGGTGAGGTCCGCGGCTGGGATTTCCTGGCAACCGCTGGCATTTTGTCCCGACCAGAGGGGCGAGAAATCGCCGCTGCCGCGACTCTCGGCGACGGTGCGCAGGGGAAGGAGGCCATCGGCAGCGAGAGGAAATTCGGGCGCATCGGGGCTGATGGGGCCGACCTCGCGGATGATGCGATTCACGATGCCGCGCGCCGGACGGCCCGTAAAAACGTTGGTCAGCGCGGTGTGCCCGGAGTCCTCGCTCTTCAGGGCCGCACGGTGCAGTGCGGTGATCTTCGATTCCGGGCAGAGTAGGTAGGCCGTCCCGATTTGCACCCCGGCGGCGCCCAGGGTCATGGCTGCGGCGACCCCTTCGGCGGAGGCGATGCCGCCCGCCGCCACGACGGGGACTTTCACGGCCCGCACGATTTGCGGCAGCAGGGCCATCGTGCCGGCTTGAGTCGTGAGGTCGTTGGAAAGGAAGATCCCGCGATGGCCACCCGCTTCCACGCCTTGGGCGATGATGATATCGACTCCATTGGTTTCCAGCCAGCGCGCCTCCTCCACCGTGGTCGCGGAACAAAGGATTTTGGGATTCCAGGCGCGCACATGGTTCAACAGTTCCGGCGAAGGGAGGCCAAAGTGAAAGCTCAGGACGGGCGGCTGGAACTCGCTCAACACGCCGGCGGCGTCGGTATTGAACGGCGCGCGCGTCGGGCCAGTGGAGGTGCCCGACGGATCGACTCCGAACTCCTGATAGTACGGCGAAAGCCTCTGACGCCAGCGCTCCGCCCGAATCGGATCGTGGGCGGGCGGGGTGTGGCAGAAGAAATTGACGTTAAACGGCTTCGAAGTTTGCGCGCGAATGGCGGTAAGTTCCTGGCGCATGACCTCCAATGAGAGCGTAGCGCAGGGGAGGGAGCCGAGGCCGCCGGCATTGCTGACGGCAATCGCCATCGCACTGCCTTGGGCGCCCGCCATGGGGGCCTGGATGATCGGCAGGTCGATGCCGAGAATTTCGCGGAGGGACGTCATGAGGCGATTAAATTCACTCTGGGAACCGTGTCGCAACTACGAATCGCTCCGCGAATGAATCCGATACGTAGCCGCGAATTTATTCGCGGAACCGTGACTCGAACGTACCGCTTCCAGTAGGTGCAGAAAGCGGCACTCGAAAGGTCTCCCCAACGCTGACCGCCAGGAGCCTGTGCGGCTCCTCCGCAAATGCCGCCCTCAGCCTCGCCGCCGGCTCACTCATCGCTTCCGCGCTGAGCTTGAAGGTCTCGTGATGGATCGGGACGAAATAACGGGCCCCGGCATCCTGGGCCATGGCGGCGGCTTGTTCGGGGCTGCAATGCGCATGGATCCACGGGTCGTAAGCGCCGATGGGCATGAGCATGAGGTCGATGGGGCGCTGTGGATCATGCAGATTGCGAAAGGCGGGGGTGTAGGCCGTGTCCCCGGCGAAACAGACGGCGTGGTTCCGGCGCTCGATCAGGTAACCGTTATAGCCGCGGTGCTCGTCGCGCATCATCCGCGCTCCCCAGTGCGCCACTTCCAGCCCGGTGAAACGGACAGGACCGCCTCGGGTTTCCAGGGTCATCGACTCTCCCCAGTCGAGTTCGTGGATGTGCTTGAAGCCGTGGCAGCGCAACAGGTCCCGGGTGGACCGCGCGGTAATGACCGGCGTCTTGCGCGAAAACTTCCGCAGGCTCCAGACGTCGAAATGATCGAAGTGCGCGTGGCTCAGCACGAGGACATCGGGAGTAGGCACCTCACCGGCGGCCAGGGCGGGAGCCACGTAACGCTTGGGGCCGAGAATGAAAGGCGGAATGCCTGGCCCGACACGTTCCGAGAAGACCGGATCCGTGAGGATGCGCACCCCGAGGAAATTGAGCAGGACCGTCGAGTGCCCCAGGCAGCTCCCTGTAATGGCGTCGTCCGGCCAGGCCGTCGGGTTCGGTCGCTCGGCTGGGCGCGGCGGTTTCCCGCGCCCATCGAAGATCATATCCCGAATCATTCGCAATCGTGGCATTCCTTACCCATCGTTGCGATCCTCCTCAGGCGCAAGCGGGGGCGGGAAGGGTTACTGGTTTAAAGTTTCTGGTTTAAAGTTCCCCTTCAGTGTCGTTTCCGATGTCGTATTCGTCCCCGCGCCGGAAAACCAGAAACCAGAAACTTTAAACCAGTAACCTTATCGCCGTGGCCATCAAGGCAACCATCTACAAAGCCGAAGTGCAGCTCTCGGATATCGACCGCGGTCTGTACGGAGACTACCCCGTCACCATCGCCCGGCACCCCTCGGAAACCGACGAGCGGCTCATCATCCGGCTCCTGGCCTTTGCCCTGAACGTGCCGCTCGATGGCGATCATGGCCCGCTGGAATTTGCCAAGGATATGTGGGACCCCGATGAGCCCAGCCTCTGGCAGAAGGATTACACCGGCGAGATCCTACACTGGATTGAGGTGGGGCAACCGGACGAAAAGCGGCTCCTCCGCGTCTCGGCCCGGGTGGGCCGCGTGAGCGTTTATAGTTTCAGCAGCAGCACTCCCATCTGGTGGCAGGGGGTCGAGCCGAAGCTGTCCAGGGCGCGTAACCTGTCGGTCTGGCAGGTTCCGCCCGACCAGAGTGCGATGCTCGCTGGCCTGGCGCAACGCACGATGCAACTCAACGTCACCGTTCAGGATGGTTCCATCTGGGTGGGGGACGGGTCCCGGTCGATCGAAGTGGCTCCGGTGCTGCTTTTTGGCCCCAAAGCCGGTTAAAATTCCCGTCGCGAAAATGTCACGCAAATCTTTTGAACGGTGTAGAGAGTGCCGTGTCGTAAATGTCACCATGCGCGCCCCTTTGCCTATCCTCATCAGCCTTGCGCTCTGGCCGGCGGCGGGTGGATGGGCCGAGGGACCCGCCAAAGAGGCGGTCGTGGCTGAAGTTCCGGCCAAAGGAACGGGCGCGGGAGAACCGGCCAAGGGAGCGGCGGCGCTGGGCCTTTTAAAGGCGATCGATGAGGGGTTCGTGCAGGTTTACGAAAAGGTGGCGCCGGCTGTCGTGGTGATCGACGCCCGGAAACAGGTGCAGGACGATGACCGGGACCTTCCCCGTGGGTTCGACTTCCTCCTGGAGGACGGCAAACCTTCCCCGAAATCGCCCAAAGATGGCAAGGACAGCAAGGACAAGGATCCCGCCAAGGATGGGTCCAAGGGATGGCGTCTGCCCGAGCGGTCCACCCGAAGCGAAGGCTCGGGTTTTCTGATCCGGGCGGATGGATACATCCTGACGAATCATCACGTGGTCGCGGACGCCGATAAGCTCGAAGTGCGGCTCAAGGATGGGCGAACGTTTCCGGGAAAAGTCGTGGGTGCGGACGACAAGACGGACATCGCGATCGTCAAGATCGAGGCCAAAGACCTGCCCGTCGTGGAGTTTGGGGACAGCGACAAGCTGCGGGTCGGCCAGCTCGTCTGCGCCATCGGCGCTCCTTTCAACCAAGATTACAGCTTCTCCGTCGGTTGGGTGAGTGGCAAAGGACGGACCAACCTTCTCAGCCCGACTTCACCGACGATCCTCCTGGAGGATTACATCCAGACCGATGCGTTCATCAATCCGGGCAACAGCGGTGGCCCGCTTTTCGACGTGGAAGGAAAGATCGTGGGCATGAATACCTTGATCAACGGCCTCGGGCATGGTCTCGCCTTCGCGATTCCCTCCCGGATGCTCGAAGACGTCGGTCGCCAACTGATTGCCTCGGGCAAAGTGCAGCGGCCCTGGCTGGGGATTCGCATCGAAACCCTCGGCGAAAAATCGAATTTGCAGGGGCATTTCCCAGGGATCGAGCACGGCGTGGTGGTGGACACCATCGAGGCCAATGCCCCGGCGTTCAAAACAGATCTCCGGGCGGCC
>Ga0207705_10003008_pt1 | contig 12865 bp, 13 predicted proteins | sample KBSC13metaG_FD_184314 | JGI IMG/M metagenome (GOLD analysis project Ga0207705, IMG submission 184314) | Corn rhizosphere microbial communities from Kellogg Biological Station, Michigan, USA - KBS C1-3 metaG (SPAdes) (version 2) | ecosystem: Host-associated > Plants > Roots > Rhizosphere > Soil ...
AAGCGAGGAATTCATGAGGAATCGAACCGTGTTCCGATCGATGGCCAGCACTCTCCTGACGGCACTCGGGGGCCTCGCCCTGATCGGATGCGGCGGTCAAACGACGACCTCGGACCCCGCCACCAGTTCGAACGAAGCGCTGGCCGCCCTCGTCGCCTGCGGCCTGGATGACGGCTCGATCGAGCCGGACGCTCACCTGCACGCCTGCGATCCGCAGGACGTGAAGAAGACCACCATCTGCCACATCCCCCCGGGAAACCCGGCCAACGCCCACACCATCTGCGTGGGGAACGCGGCCGTCTCCCACCACGTGAAGAATCACGGCGACCTCATCGGGCCCTGCCAGGTCGAGACGCCCTGTCCTCCCCCCCCTCCTTCCTGTGACGAGTCGCATGGCAAGGGCAAGGGTCACGATGACGGCGCCGGCGGCGCCTGCTCCCCGGGCACCGGGGGTACGACGGGCACCGGCGGTGCGTCGGGCTCGGGCGGCATGTCGGGGGCCGGCGGCGCGCCCGCCCCGATGTGCCCGGAAGGGCAGCTCGACTGCTCGACGGATCCCACGGTCTGCTCTCCCGAGGTGACCTACTGCAACAACGGCTGCTGCATCCCGGTCATGCCGGTCTAAACACACTGACTTCGTCTAATGCCCCCGACTCGTCATCGCGCGAGCCGGGGGCTTTCCATTTCTGGTCCGTCAGTGAGCAGGCCGATGCGCGCCGTTCAGCTCGCGTCGATCCAGGTCAGACGCGCGTCGCGCGCGGCGAAATGGATGAAGGCGTTCCATTCCGTGACGAAGAATCTTCCGGCGAAGCCGCCCTGCGGAACCTGCGGCAATCGCTGCGGGTCGTCGTCCGCGCCGCACGCATCGATGCGAACGGGGGCGCCGTCGCCGACAGGGTACGTCGGGTGGTGAGCGTCGACCTCGAGATACGCCAGCCCCAGCAGCTCGAGGCGTGCGGCCCGGTAGCGCTCTCGCTCGGCGGTCACGGCGCTGTGCAGGTCACCCAGCCACACGTCCAGAATGAACTCGGCGCGTTGCTCGGGCACGTCCGACCAGTACGTGCGCAGCAGCGCATCGTGGAGCCCGTTCGGCAATCCGCCTTCTAGTTCGTCGATGTTCACGTGGCGTTCGGGAAGCGTGTGCAGCGACCCGCCGCCCAGCAGCGGGCGACGGCGTCGCGGCCCAGCGTATCACGGTCGTCGGTCCGGCTTGGCGCTGAGGAATCACTGGCAGCCCTTCTGGCACTTGACGGAGGTGACTGTGGCCAGCTGACACACCCAGTAGTCAGCCTGGCAGTACTGCGCGCAGACCTCGTCCGTACGCCACTCCCCGACAGACGAGAACCCGCTCACTCCCGCGTCCGCGACCACGACGTACGAGGGGCAGTCATTCACCCCGCTGTTACTGCCGCCGCAGCCGACGCCCGCCGCGGCGATGGACCAGCAGAGCGCCAGGAGCCTGGACGTCCGACCGACAATCCGGGGGACCGGGCCGGCCACATCCCTCTCGGCGTCGTCATCGCCGTCTCTGGGGAAAGGTGGTGGGATCATGGGATGCCGTACAGCTGGTTGAGCCTGGCGTATCCGAACTCGCCCAGCTCGCCCGCAATCTCGTCCTGTACGCTCCCACAAAGACAGCTTCCCTTGTGCATGTCGTCCCCCCTGCAGGTGTGAGCAGCCTCGCCCTGTCGCCGACCAGCCGTCAGCGTCCATCTTGGCGCGATCCTAAATTGCCATCGAGGAACCGCAGCGCCGCTGAAACGAACGGAACAGTCGGATCATAGACGGGCACATGGTCGCCACCGGGGATTATCCACAAGGCGGCATTCGGTATGGAGCGATAGAGGCCGACGGGAATCTCCACCGGAAAAAACCGGTCGCGGTCGCCATGGACGACCAGCGTACGAGCCGTGACTGCTGAAAGCTCCGCCGCGGAGAACTGCATGTCGTCTCGGTTGTCGCCCAATGCGTTGAACTGCGCGAGCAGCCGGCGAATCTGCTCATCGCCGCCACGCTTGGCGCACGCGCGATACAGGTCTTGAACCGACGGAGGCATCCGCTGGAAGGACGCTGCTCGCATTATCGACCTGGCTTGGTCTGGAAAGTGGGACGTAGCGCTGATCAGCACCATCGACTCGATGCGCTCCGGGTGGCGCGTGGCCATGTGAAGGAGCACCATCCCGCCGGAGCTCATCCCCATCGCCGAAAAGCGGCTGACGCCGAGCTCGTCGAGCAAGAGAGACACATCCGCAGCCGACTGCCGATGCGTGAACTCGTCCCCGGGATTGGTGGAGTGGCCATGACCACGCAGATCCACCACGATCAGGCGATAGCGCTGGGAGAGCTGAGGGATGAAGGGGTGCCAGTTCTGCCCACATCCGCCGAAGCCATGCAAGAGGACCAGGGGCCGGCCGGCGCCGTATTCCTCGTAGTACAGCTCGACGTTACCGAGCTGAACGATGCGCCCGCGATTGGTTGCTGTCACGGGGCGCGCTCAGCCCAGACAAACCAGGTCCGAGAGAAGGGCGCCCAACCCGAGGTTCTGCCCGAAAGTCTCGCCGCTCATGACCCAGATCCTGACACAGCCACCACCCCTTTGCGTCGCCCCCGCGCGTCTCGCCGTTCGTCATGTAATCTCGCCTCATGGCGTCGATGAAGGCGGATCTGCAGCGCATCGCGCGGCATGCGATGGTCGAGCGAGGGTTGTTGCCGGACTTCTCGGCGGCGGCGCTGACCGAGGTGGGGCGGGTGACGGCGGACCTTGGGACCGTGCCGGCGGACGTGGTGGACCTGCGGGGGATGCTGTGGGCGTCCATCGACAACGACGACTCGCGGGACCTGGATCAGCTGACGGTGGCCGAGGCGGCGGGCGGGGCGACGCGCGTGCTGGTCGCCATCGCCGATGTCGACGCGAAGGTGAAGCAGGGCTCGGCGATCGATGTTCATGCGAAGACGAACACCACGTCCGTCTATACCGAGGCGCGCATCTTTCCGATGTTGCCCGAGCGGTTGTCGACGGATCTGACATCCCTGAACGAAGGCGAGGAGCGGCTGGCCCTGGTCATCGACATGCGGGTCGACGGCGAGGGGCAGGTGATGGCCGGGGACCTCTATCGCGCGGTCGTCGTCAACAAGGCCCAGCTGGCCTACGACAGCCTGGCCGCCTGGCTGGAGGCGACAGGACCGGCCCCGGCCAAGGTGAACGCGGTCGCCGGGCTGGCCGAGAATCTGCGCCTGCAGGACGCCGCCGCGCAGGCGCTGCGGCGGCAGCGACACCAGCACGGCGCGCTGGATCTCGAGACGCTCGAGCCGCGCGCGGTGTTCGACGGCGACATCGTCGCCGATCTGCGCATCGACCGGCCCAACCGCGCCAAGCAGCTGATCGAGGACTTCATGGTGGCCGCCAACATCACCACGGCGCGCTTCCTGGAGAAGCACCGCTCGCCTTCGGTGCGCCGGGTGCTGCGCGCGCCGGACCGCTGGGCGCGCCTGGTCGAGCTGGCCGCCGTCTACGGCACGCAGCTGCCCGCCGCGCCCGACGCGCCTGCCCTGGCGGCGTTCCTGGATCAGCGCCGCCGGGACGATCCCACCCGCTTCCCCGATGTCTCGCTGGCGGTCGTGAAGTTGCTGGGCCGCGGTGAGTACGTGGCGGAGAGCCCCGGTCACGACGGAACCGAGCACTTCGGCCTGGCGGTGCAGAACTACGCGCACGCGACGGCCCCCAACCGCCGCTTCCCGGATCTGCTGACGCAGCGGCTGATCAAGGCGGCCCTGGCCAAGCAGCCACCGCCCTACACCGGCGGCGAGCTGGAGATGCTGGCGCGCCACTGCACGGAGGCAGAGGACGCGGCCGCCAAGGTGGAACGAATGGTCAGGAAGGCGGCGGCCGCCCTGCTGATGCGCCCCCGCATCGGCGAGACGTTCGAGGGGCTGGTCACCGGCGCCTCGGCCAAGGGGACGTGGGTGCGCCTGCTGCACCCGCCCGTCGAGGGGCGCCTGGTGCATGGCTTTGCAGGGCTGGACGTCGGCGACCGCGTGACCGTCAAGCTGGAGCACACCGATCCGGACCGCGGATTCATCGACTTTTCTCGCCGGAGATGACGCCATGACCACGCCCCCACCGAAACCACCATCCGCGGAGTCCGCGCCCGATCACGTGCCGCTGGCGTACCGCGATCACGACTTCCTGGACAGCGACGACGCGCGCCCGCTGCGCATCCTGTCCGAGTATCTGGCCCCCATGCGCGCGCTGCGTGACCAGCACATCCGCGACACGGTCGTGTTTTTCGGCTCGGCGCGCATCACGCCCGACGGCCCGATGGGCCGCTACTACCACGACGCGCGCGAGCTGGCCCGCGCCGTGACCGCCTGGTCGATGTCCGTCGAGGGCGCCGCGCACCGGCGCATCGTCTGCTCGGGCGGCGGCCCCGGCATCATGGAGGCCGCCAACCGCGGGGCCCGCGACGCCGGCGGTCGCACCATCGGCTTCAACATCGGACTGCCGCGCGAGCAGCGGCCCAATCCGTACATCACGCCCAGCCTGTCGTTCGAGTTCCACTACTTCTTCATGCGCAAGCTTTGGTTCGCGCACACCGCCAGCGCCATGGTCGCCTTCCCCGGCGGATTCGGCACGCTGGACGAGATGTTCGAGATCCTGAACCTGCAGCAGACCGGCAAGCTGGATCGCAAGATCGCCATGCTGCTGTACGGCTCGGACTACTGGCGCGAGGTGGTCGACTTCGACGCCATGGTCCGCCACGGGACCATCAGCGACGAGGATCGCAAGCTGTTCACGTTCGTCGACGATCCGGTCACCGCGTTCGAGGCCCTGCGCGCCGCGCTGATGCCGGCAGCGGCGCAAAAGCTGTCCGGTCAGGCGGCGCCCGCGAGCACGCCCGCCTTCGCGCCCTCGCGCCGTTCGAACGGCAACCACCGCGGATAGCGCGCGGCGAGGGGTCGCCCGCGTACCCTCACGGGCCGGTGCGCAGCAGGGTGAAGTCGTCGACCGTCACCGACTGGTTCGCCGCGGCGGTGGTGGTGACGCCGATATCGCAGGTCCCGTCGGTGACGACGACGCCCGCGATCGACAGCTGGGTCCAGCCGGTCATCGCCTTGGCCAGCGACGCATCCTGCTCCGTGCCTGCGCCGGGCTTCACGTACAGGTTGGCGGTCGTCTGGCCGCCCGTGCTCTTGGCCCAGACCGACAGCGTGTAGGTGCCATTCAGCAAGCCGGTCGCCTTCTGATTCAGCGTCGCCTGGTAGGACGACGTGGCGCTCAGCTGCCACGCCCAGTTGCCGGTGTGGCCGCCCGAGACGTTGCTGTACGGCGTGCCCGACATGGTCGTGGTAGTGGTCCAACCGGCGGGCTGGGTCATGGCCACGCGATCGGCCTCGAAGCTGGGGTTCAGGGCGTAGTTGTTGTCGGCGCCCATGGTCCAGGTGCCGGTGGTCGCGTCCAGCGACCAGGACGACGACGACACCATCGACGGCGTGGCGCCCTTGAACGTCAGCGGGCACCACTGGTTGTAGCCCAGCCCATTGCCGGCGAAGTCGCTCCAGCGATCGCCGGCGAAGATGACGGTGGTGCCGGCCGTGCCGGCGACGGTGATGAAGAAGCCGGTCTGCGAGACGTGGCTGAAGTCGGCGTCGGTGTTGCCGATGATCCCCTCGGCGCCGTATGGGCCCATGATGTTGCTGGCGGCGATGTAGTAGCTGTGCGAGGCGTTCCAGCCGTGCAGATCCGACGAGCAGAAGTAGTACATGCCGTTGTACTTGAACATCGCGTTCCCCTCGCGGCCGGCGCCGCCGAAGATGCGCACGGCGGGCTCGACGTTCAGCGAGTCGGAGGCGCGGATGGGCGCGACGTACAGGTTGGCGCGGCCGCTGCTGCTGGAGCAGATCAGGTAGGCGGACCCGTCGTCGTCGACGAACACCGTCTGATCGCCGGTGGTCATGTTGGCGACGTTCGTGATCGCCGGCTGCACATGATCGTAGGTGAACGTTCCCGCCGGTGACGACGACGTGGCGAACAGCTCGCCGGTGCCGGCGGCGCCCTGATATTGCGTGATCAGGACGTACTTCTTCGTGTTCGCGTTGTAGACGACGCCCAGGCGGCCCACCCAGCTGGCCGACATCACCGCCGCGTTCAGGCCGGCGGCCGTCAACACGTCGCCCTCGTGCTTCCAGACCACCAGATCGGTCGACGAGTAGCAGGTCACCGCCGCGAAGCTGGTGTCGCTGTTCAGCTTGGTCGGCTTGGCGGCGTAGGTGACGGCGCCGTTGTACTTCACGCCGTACCAGTAGTACTTGCCGTTGAACCGGAACACCCCGCCCCCCTGCGAGTAGATGGTGTTGCCGTCGCTGTCTTTCCAGAAGGTGTCGTTGTGGATCAGGTCGGCGGTGCCGCGGGCGCCGCCGGTGCCCGGCACGCCGCCGCTCGCCGAGACGCCGCCGCTTCCCGGACTGCCGCCCGAACCTGACGCCGGCGTCATGCCCGCACTTCCGCCCTTGCCGCCGCTGCCCGCAGGTGCACCACCGCTGGCCGCGCCCGGGGTGCCGCCGCCACCACGGCCGGCGGCGCCCGGGGCACCGCCGGAAGCGGGCGCGCCTCCGCTTGCTGCTCGTCCGCCCGTGGCGGACAGACCGCCGCTGCCCAGGCCTCCCGATCCGGGAGCGCCCCCGGTGACCGTCACGCCGCCGCCGCCGGCCGCAGCGCCGCCACTGCCACGCGCGGCGCCGCCGGACGGACTGCCGCCTCCCCCGCCGCAGCCCAGCGCCAGCACCAGGCCAGCCGCCAGGAACCAGCAGGGACGGTACCGCGGCCAGGTGGGCATCGAGTATTCTCTACCGCCGAAACAGGGCGGCGGTCCAAGCAGTAGCGCCAGCGGCGCTTCCCGGACCGTCGGTCGCGCCCAGGGCCTACAGGAACGTGTAGATCAGCGTCGCCTCGGTCAGGGTGTCGACCTTGTCGGCGAAGGGCAGGAAGGCGTCGGCGTAGCGCGGCGCGCCCGGCGGCAGCGGGAACGGCGCGGGGTTCTGGTCGTAACGGACCGTGAAGCCCAGGGCCAGGCTCAGGCTCTTGTGCAGCAGCGTGGTCAGGCCCACCCTGCCGATCAGCCGCGTGTCCTTGAAGGCGTCCACGCCTTTGCTGGCGCCCGTCTCGTCATGGGCGTTCAGCGCCTGCTCCTTGTTCAGATTGAACAGGGCCTCGCCGCTGGCGGTGATGCCCGTCTCCTTCGACAGCGACCACAGCTCGCCCACGAACAGGCGCGCCGAATGAATGGCCACACCGTCGATGGTCTTGCCGGGCGACTGCACGTAGCTCTCGTACGAGAAGTCGTAACCCAGCTCGGCCACCAGCGTGTGCTGCTCGTTCTTCAGCAACTGGCGGCTGTAACCGGCCTGGCCTCCACCGAACAGCGCCTTGCCGGCGATGCGGTCAGAGCCGATCTGCGCCAGCGCGTACGCCGCGTTGTTCTCGGTGATGAAGCGATCGTAGCGGCCCCTGGCCTTCCACTGGTTGGTCGTGGTCTGCGTCTGGCGGGCCAGCCCCGTGGTGACCGCTCCGTCGGCGCTCTCGACCGGCACCAGGATGCGCGAGCGGCCGAAGGCCACGCCACCGTTCAGCGACAGCTTGTTCATGCCGGACTGGCGAGACGAATCGAGGGCGAACGTCCCCGAGCCGGTCTGCGAATTTCCCGTCGTCAGCAACATGCCCCCCTTGGCCTGCACCTTCCACTCGACGGCCGGCTTCGCCTTCTCGGGGGGCTTGCCGAACTCGTACTTCGGCAGGGCCACGTCCTGGGCGCGCGCCGCGCCCGTCCACGCCAGCAGTCCACAGATGATGCCCCACCCGATACGCCCAGAAACAATCTTCGGAATTCGCATGGCGCGCGAAGATACTCGAACGTCGAGTGTTCGCAAACGCACCGCGCCGCTGCCTGCGCCCGGCGGCGGCGGTCGCGATCCTCAGCGCTCGTCGGGCGCCGGCTCGGCCGGCGTGTCGCCTTCTTTGTGCTTCTTGATCACGGCGTGGCGCCGCGCCGCCGCACGCCGCGCCGCCGCGGCCTTCTCCTCGTCGCTGCCGTCGGCGCCCTCGGGCGGCGCGCCCGTCTCGATCAACTGCACGACGGGCGGATGATCCGTCTCGATGGCGACCGCCTTGTCCTGGTAGCCGCCCTTGCGAATCATCACGCGCGCCGGGCTGCCCTTGTCGGCCTCCAGGTTCAGCCACACGGGCGTCCGGCCCACGGGCTCGAACTTCTCGGGCACGTAGACGTCGGCGCCCTCGGGCTCGCTTTGCACCAGCACCGGGATGCGCTTCACCTTCTTCGGGGCCGGGGGCGGCGCGGAGGCCACCGCGAGCCCGGGGTCGGACGGGCCAGCCCCGCGGGGCCCCACGCCCTTCACCACGCCGACACCGACCCCGGCCGCGCACAGCAGGGCGACCACCCAGAATGAGCCGCGCCGCCACACCGGCCGCGCCAGGACCATGGCGGCCGCGGCCGAGCCCTCGGCGCCGGCGGCCGTGATCTGTCCGGTTGACCGCGGATGCGGCAGCGCGATGGGCGGCACCGTCCCCGACCGCAGGCCCGACGCCGAGCCCGAGGTCGCGGTCGTGGGCCCCGTGGGCATCGATTGCGTCGGCCGAGACGTCGGATACGCGCCCGTGCCGCTGTCGCCGCCACCGAAGTTCTCGCGCAGGATCGTCGACAGGTGCCCGGGCTTGAAGTGCCAGGCGTGAACGATCTGATCCAGCGCTTCGGCCATCTCGCCGGCGTCCTGAAAGCGATCGTCCGGGTTGCGCGACAACGCCTTCAGCAGGATGGCGTCCAGCTCGGGCGGCACGGCCTGGTTGAACTGGGACGGTGGACGCACCTCGCAGCGGCGGACGCGCTCGATGGTCTGCAGATCGTTCGCCCCCTTGAACAGGCGGCGTCCGGTCAGCACCTCGTGCATCACGATGCCGGCCGCGAAGATGTCGATGCGGTGATCGACGCTCTCGCCCTCGGTCTGCTCGGGCGCCATGTACGCGTACTTGCCCTTCAGCGTGCCGCTGTTCGTCTGGTCCTGCGTGTCGCCCAGCGCCTTGGCGATGCCGAAGTCCAGCAGCTTCACCGCGCCCTCGTACGACAGCATCACGTTCGACGGCGACACGTCACGATGGATCATGCCCAGCCGGCCGCCCTGTTCGTCGGTCAGGCTGTGCGCATAGCTGAGCGCACGGCAGATCTCGCGCCCCACGTAGGCCACCATGTCGACGCGCGGCGGGGGGGCCTTCTTCCAGATGGCGCGCGTCGTCTCGGCCAGGTCGTGCCCGGGGATGTACTCCATCGAGATGAAGTACTCACCCTCGACCGCGCCCAGCTCGAAGATCTGGACGATGTTGGGGTGGTTCAGGCGCGCCGACAGCTTCGCCTCGTCCACGAACATCTTGATGAAGGCGGGATCGTCCGACAGGTGCGGCAGGATCCGCTTCACCACGAACACGCGTTCGAAGCCGCCCGGGCCCTGAATGCGGCCCTTGAACACGTCGGCCATGCCGCCGCGCCCGATGCGCTCGTACAGCGTGTACTTGCCGAATTGAATCGGCGGTTCTAGTAGTTGGCTCACGTTAAGAGGAGCAGCGGGTGCCGATCGTGCCGCCCGGCCGGTGACCCCATGAGGTGACCCCTTCGCCGAGTCTCCGTGCCGGATCTCCCTTGCTCGCCAGCGTATGATAGCGATCGCGCGTTCACGTAGCAACGCGGTTTACGAGCGATCCCATGCCCGATTCCCCCGTGTCCGCCGCCAGCGATCCCAGCGCCGGCCCGGACCTACCGCCGCGATTTCCCGGGCTTTCCGCGGCGATGGTGGTGGCGGTGGGCGGCTTCGATCCCGGCGGCGGGGCGGGCGTGGTGCGGGATCTTCTTACAGCGCGCACCTTGGGCGCCCGCGTGCGCCTGGTGCCGACGGCCTGGACGGCGCAGAGCCCCCGCACCGGCGTGCGTTCGGTCGAGCCGCGCCAGCCGGCGGCCCTGGCGGCGGCGCTGGGCGAGGCGCTGGATCGGTCGCCGCCGGAGACCGCGGTGAAGCTGGGGATGATGCCGGACCAGGCGGCGGCCCGGGCGGTGCTGGAGGCGCTGCGGGGCTTCGCGGGGCCGGTGGTGTTCGATCCCGTGCTGGGCGCCAGCAGTGGCGGCGCGCTGTACGCGGGCGAGCCAAAGGAGCTGCTGGCCCTGGCGGCGCGGGCCACCCTGGTCACGCCCAACGCGGGCGAGGCCCAGCGGCTGACCGGCGAACAGGTCGCCGATCTGGACGGCGCGGCTCACGCCGGCGGCGTGCTGCTGGCGGCGGGGGCGCGGGCGGTGCTGATCAAGGGGGGCCACCTGGCGGGTGACCAGGCGGTCGATCTGCTGATCACACCGGAGGGAACCCGGGCGTTCGCGGCGCCCCGGCTGGCTGGACCATCGGTGCGCGGCACCGGCTGCGCGCTGGCGACTGCGATCGCGGTGGCGCTCGGCGGCGGTCAGTCGCTAGCCGAGGCGGTCGGCGGCGCGAAGTCGTGGCTGCACCAGGCGCTGCAAGAGGCGGTTCCGGTAGAAGACGAGTGGCATCTGTCCTGACCGGTCGCTAGATCCCAGTCCTGACAAGGAGGGATCCGATGAAGCTGGGTGTGTTCGGTACCGGTTCGGTGGGTCAAGCGATCGCCGGCAAGCTGGTGGCGCTGGGTCACCAGGTGAAGATGGGGTCGCGCACGGCGACCAACGAGAAGGCGGCGGCGTGGGTGAAGGCGGCGGGAAGCGGCGCCTCGCAGGGCACGTTCGCCGACGCGGCGGCCTTCGGTGAGCTGGTCTTCAACTGCACGTCGGGCGCCGGTACGATCGAGGCGGCGCGCGCCGCTGGCGAGGCGAATCTGCGCGGCAAGGTGCTGATCGACGTGTCGAACTCGCTCGACTTCTCGCACGGTTTTCCGCCCACCCTGTTCACGGGGAACACCGATTCGCTGGGTGAGCAGCTTCAACGCGCGCTGCCCGAGACGAAGGTCGTGAAGACGCTGAACACCGTCACCGCGAACCTGATGGTGGACGCCGGCAGCCTGGCCGGAGGCGAGCACGATGTGTTCGTCAGCGGCAATGACGCCGGCGCGAAGGCGCGCGTATCCGAGATCTTGCGCGACTGGTTCGGGTGGAAGCACGTCGTCGACCTGGGCGACATCACCACGGCGCGCGGGACCGAGTCGTACGTGGCGCTGTGGGTGCGCCTGTACGGCGCGACGAAGACGCCGCTGTTCAACGTCAAGCTGGTGCGCTGAGCGAGCGCCGACAGTGAAACCGCCGGCGCGAGGATCCGCGCCGACGGGCGGACGATGCGCTACGGGCAGACGCCAGGCGTGCAGCCAGACACTGACGTATTCATGTTGCAGCCGTCGGGAAGCAGAACGGCCGCCTGGCCAGGACAGGTCACGAGCGTCCCGGTGCCATCGGGCGAATCCGTCAAGGTCGCCACCGCCGTTCCGGCAGGGTTCTTGATGGTGACGACGGCAGTACCGTCCGCGCCCCCGGCGCCCACATCGCTGAAGGTTTCGGTGTAGCACAAGGTGCCGCCCTTACTGATCATGGCCACCAAGCTAACGGCCCCAGAGGTGGCGTCGAACGACTCGGTCGCCGAATCTTTCACGCCGTTGGAGTAGCACAGGTTGACCTGCATGGTCCCCGTCGTGGCTATTGAGCCGCTCTCCTGTGACATGCACGTCCCGCTGGGCAGGCAGGACACGAAGGCCTGCAGACACGAGGGAATGTTCGTGCAAGACCCGGTGACGGTAGTTCCTCCGGCGCCCGTGGTGCCTCCGGTGGAGCCCACGTGGCCGCCGACGCTGCCGGTAGTCCCGCCAAGGGCACCGGTCGTCCCGCCGAGCGAACCCGTCGTTCCGCCCGTTCCGGACGAGTTGCTGCTGCTGCCGCACGCGCCCAAGGTGAGAAGCCCCGACAGGAAGACCGAACCGAGCAAAGGAAGCCGACGAATGTTCATGAAATGTCCTCGAAACAATGGGTTGACGACTGAGGACGTAATCTCGCAGCCGCCGGCCGTCCCCGTCAAGGCAGTCCGTCACAGCGCGGCTCGCCGGGGCGCAAACGCATGCGCTACCCCTGGCGACGGCCGCGACGGGCAGTGCCTGCGGAAGAGGTCGTGGTGGTCCCGGCCGAGGCCACCGCCTAAGTGCAACTGCCGGCCAGCTGATAAGTCTGTCGGCCCCAAGAGAAGGTGGTGGTCGTCGCGTTCGCGGAAACGCCGGTCGTCCGAACGGCGTTCGACCGTTCTCAAACGCACACTGGCCCGTGCGCGCAGCCGCCGAGGGAGATGTCATGCGAGTAGCGGAGCGTGTATTCACGCCGACTTCGCCGTTCGGCTGGCGGGGTCCGTCCCCTCCTCCGCAATCGGGGGTCGAGTAACACTCGCGTTATCGAGTAGTGATCGACATGTTGCTCCGGAAGCACAATGGTTACCGCCGGGGCCCAATCGGGGGCTTTCGGCTCTGCTGAAGTAGCCAAACTGGCGACCTGTCAAGCCCTCTCGGGTCCTCGTCAGTTCGAGGTTCCCAATCCAACGGACCCAGATTACGATGTCCTTGCTGTGACAATGGGACGGGAGCAGCTCGTCACCGCGGCGCGCGCATTGATCAGCGCTGTCCGTGACACGTCGTCGTTTAACTCAATGACTACCAAAGCAATCATCGAAACCATCGAGAAGACCGTGACAATTCTGGAGCGGGACAATGTCGATCACGCTGGTGCCCAGGCAATACTTCATGCTGGATGGGCGTCGTTGCAACTCGCACTAGATGCCAAGCAATTTCGTTTGTTTAATTCCTTCAGCCGCCAATGGG
>Ga0207705_10003015_pt1:2500-12836 | contig 12836 bp, 8 predicted proteins | sample KBSC13metaG_FD_184314 | JGI IMG/M metagenome (GOLD analysis project Ga0207705, IMG submission 184314) | Corn rhizosphere microbial communities from Kellogg Biological Station, Michigan, USA - KBS C1-3 metaG (SPAdes) (version 2) | ecosystem: Host-associated > Plants > Roots >...
GAAGCGCCGCATCGCCGTCGGCGAGACGATCACGCTGCAGATGCAGACGATCCCCGAGCAGCCCGACGCGCCCCGGGTGCTGGCCCTGTCGGTGCGGCCCCAACCCGAGCGCGAGTACATCATCACGCGCAAGGACGACGGCAGCTACAGTGGCGAGGAGAAGGTCTACAAGGTCAGCCCACGCATCGTGCGCGTGGCCGGCACGCGCCACGGCTCACTGCAGCAGAGCGGCGTCGCCGCCGGCGCGCCGTCGACGGCGATGATCGAATTCATCCGCGCGCTGTCCTACGAAGTCGACTTCCAGCGCGAGCTGAAGGAAGGCATGAAGTTCACGGTGCTGCTCGAGCAACTCGTGACCAGCGACGGCAAGGTCACGCATCCCGGCCGCCTGCTCGCCGGCGAACTCTACCTGACGCGGCACGTCGCCACCGTCATCCGCTATCGCCCGCACGGCGGCGCCGATGGCTTCTGGAGCCCGCAGGGCGAGAGCGTCGTGCGCTCCTTCCTGAAGACGCCGATGGATGCCAGTCACATCACCTCGGGCTTCGGCATGCGCGACCATCCGATCCTGGGCTACAGCGCCATGCACACCGGCGTCGACTTCGGCGCCCAGACGGGCACGCCGATCCTCGCCGCCGGCAACGGCAAGGTGGTGATGGCGGGCTTCAATGGCGGCTACGGCCTCTATGTGAAGCTGCAGCACACCGCCGACATCGGCACCGGCTACGGGCACATGTCGCGCCTGGGACCCGGCATCAAGCCCGGCGTCACGGTGCGCCAGGGACAGGTCATCGGCTTCGTCGGCGCCACCGGCATGGCGACCGGTCCGCACCTGCACTACGAGTTCTACCGCGGCGGCCACCCGGTCAATCCGCTGACGCAAAAGTTCGCGATGCGCGCCGCACTGGGCGGCAAGGATCTCGCGACCTTCAAGGCAATGGCGCAGCGCTACCAGGCGCAGCTCAAGAATGCGCCACAGGTGATCGATCTCGCCAGGAAGGCCGCCGAGAAGGCCGCGGCCAACAAGCCGGCTGAGGCGCCGCCACAGATCGCCAGCGGCCGCTGACGCTCCCTGCTCTATAAGCCCGGTTTTGCTGGGTATTTTCCGGATCACGAGATGCAAAAAGAGCCGCCCTCGAGGGCGGCTCTTCGCAACTTTGCCGACGTTCGGTGCTTGCAACCAAGGTCTGCCGTCGACGCGTTAGTCGGCGGCTTCGCTCAGCACGCGCTGGCCGCCCACCGTGAGCTCGCCGTTCTCGACGCCGACCTCGACCGTGTCGCCCTCGGCGATCTTGCCCTCGAGCAGCTGCGTGGCCAGCGGGTTCTGCAGGCTGCGCTGGATCACCCGCTTGAGCGGTCGCGCACCGTAGACCGGATCGTAGCCGCGGTTGGCCAGCCACTGCAGCGCCTTGTCGTCGAACCTGAGTTCGATCTTGCGATCGCTGAGCAGCTTCAGCAGCTTCTTGAGCTGGACCTCCACGATGTCCGTCATGTTCGCTCGGCTCAACCGGCTGAACAGCAGGATCTCGTCGAGACGGTTCAGGAATTCCGGCCGGAAGGCGCGACGCACCTCTTCCATGACCGGCTCGCGCACGGTCTCGGTCGACTCGCCGTCCTTCAGGGCAGCGAGATGCGCGCTGCCGAGGTTCGACGTCAGCACGATCAGCGTGTTCTTGAAGTCGACCGTGCGGCCCTGGCCGTCGGTCAGGCGACCGTCGTCCAGCACCTGCAGCAGCACGTTGAACACATCCGGGTGCGCCTTCTCGACCTCGTCGAACAGGATCACCTGATAGGGCCGGCGGCGCACCGCCTCGGTGAGCACGCCGCCCTCGTCGTAGCCGACATAGCCCGGCGGTGCGCCGATCAGGCGACTGACGGAATGCTTCTCCATGAACTCGCTCATGTCGATGCGCACCATCGCGTTGTCGTCGTCGAACAGGAATTCGGCGATCGCCTTGGTGAGCTCGGTCTTGCCGACGCCCGTCGGGCCCAGGAACAGGAACGAGCCGATCGGCCGGTTCGGATCCTGCAGACCTGCCCGCGCCCGCCGCACGGCGTTGGCGACGGCGTGCACGGCCGCGTCCTGGCCGACGACGCGCTTGCCGATCTGCTCCTCCATGCGGAGCAGCTTCGAGCGCTCGCCTTCCAGCATCTTGTCGACGGGCACACCGGTCCAGCGCGACACGACGGCCGCGATGTCCTCGGGCATGACCTCTTCCTTCACACCCTTGCCGTTTCCGGCGACGTCGTGTGCCTCGGCCTCCTTCAGCTTCTTCTCGAGGTCGGGGATCACGCCGTAGGCGAGCTCGCCCGCGCGCCCGAGTTCGCCCTTGCGCTGGGCGATATCGAGCTCGGAGCGCGCCTTGTCGAGCTGCTCCTTCACCTTCTGCGAATCGGCCAGCTTGTCCTTGGCCGAGGTCCACTGAGCCGTCAGCGCCGCCGATTTCTGGTCGAGCTCCGACAGCTCCTTCTCGAGCCGCTCGAGGCGGTCGCGGGAGGCCTGGTCGGTTTCCTTCTTGAGGGCTTCCTTCTCGATCCTGAGCTGCATGATGCGCCGGTCGAGCTCGTCGAGCGCCTCGGGCTTGCTGTCGACCTGCATGCGGATGCGGCTAGCAGCCTCGTCCATCAGGTCGATGGCCTTGTCCGGCAGGAAGCGGTCGGAGATGTAGCGGTTGGAGAGCGTCGCCGCCGCCACGATCGAGGAGTCGGCGATGCGCACGCCGTGGTGCAGCTCGTACTTCTCCTTCAGGCCGCGCAGGATCGAGATCGTGTCCTCGACCGTGGGCTCGGCCACGAAGACCGGCTGGAAGCGACGCGCGAGAGCGGCGTCCTTCTCGATGTGCTTGCGGTACTCATCGAGCGTCGTGGCGCCCACGCAATGCAACTCGCCGCGCGCCAGGGCGGGTTTCAGCATGTTGGACGCGTCCATCGCGCCATCGGCCTTGCCGGCGCCGATCAGCGTGTGCAACTCGTCGATGAAGACGATGATCTCGCCCTCGGCCGAAGAGATCTCCGACAGGACGGCCTTCAGGCGCTCCTCGAATTCGCCGCGGAATTTGGCACCCGCGACCATCGAGCCGAGGTCGAGCGACATCAGCTTCTTGTTCTTGAGCGACTCCGGCACGTCGTTGTTGACGATGCGCAGCGCGAGGCCTTCGGCGATGGCGGTCTTGCCAACGCCGGGCTCGCCGATCAGCACGGGATTGTTCTTGGTGCGGCGGCTCAGCACCTGGATGGTGCGGCGGATTTCCTCGTCGCGGCCGATCACCGGGTCGAGCTTGCCGTCGCGCGCCGCCTGGGTGAGGTCGCGGGCGTATTTCTTGAGTGCGTCGTAGCCGCTCTCGGCCGATGCCGAGTCGGCGGTGCGGCCCTTGCGCAGCTCCGCGATCGCCTTCTCGAGCGCCTGCGGCTTCACATTGCCCTTGGCCAGCGCGTTGGCCGCGTCGGTGCCCTTGGCCAGCGCCAGCGCCATCAGCATGCGCTCGACGGTGACGAAGGAATCGCCTGCCTTTTCCGCGATGGTCTCGGCCTGGTCGAAAGCGCGCGCCGTTTCAGGCGCCATCGAGATCTGGCCCGCGCCGGATCCCTCGACCTTGGGAAGCTTGGCCAGGTTGGCCTCGACCGCACGGTGCACTGCCCGTGAATCGCCGCCAGCCGACCCGATCAGATTGGCCGCAAGGCCCTCGGGATCGTCGAGCAGGACTTTCAGAATGTGGTCTGGAACGAATCTCTGGTGTCCTTCGCGCAGGGCCAGCATCTGGGCACTCTGCAGGAAACCGCGCATGCGCTCGGTGTACTTCTCTTGGTTCATCACTCGACCCTTTCATTTCGCGCCCCCTGTAAGCATGATGACTTTACCTTTTCGCGTCGGCCCGGCGATCGCAGCGCGAGCGGTGCCCTTGCAGGGCCGACGCGTGAATCGACGGAAAAGTCATCACGCTTTAGGCAGGCGAAAGAGCGGACCCCTATCCGGGCATCCTGCGCTCGATATGGGGAGAAACACGGCCTGTGCAAGACCCAGCGACGGGTATGGCTTTGCGGTTTCAATGCTTTGGGCTAAGACCTGCGGCGGGGACAAAAACCAAGAAAACAGGGGAATTCTTCATGTCCGAACACGGCCATATCGACGGCTCGAACAAGCGCATCGCGGTGTTGATCGCGATCCTGGCGGCCTTTCTCGCCATCGCCGAGACGGGCGCCAAGAGCGCGCAGACCGAAGTGCTGACCGAGCACGTCGAGGCCACGAACATGTGGACCTTCTTCCAGGCCAAGACCATGCGCCAGACCCTGGTCCGCACCGCCGCCGAGGAGCTGGAGGCGCAGTACAAGGATGCGGGCAACACGCCGCCGGCGGTCAAGGCACAGATCGACAAGTGGCGGGAGACGGCGACGCGCTACGACACCGAGCCATCGACCAATGAGGGCCGCAAGGAACTGATGGCCCGTGCCAAGGCCTACGAGAGCAAGCGCGAGAAAGCACGCTCGTCCTATCATCTGTTCGAATATGGATCGGCGGCGTTTCAGCTCGCCATCGTGCTGGCATCGGCCGCGGCCGTGACGTCGGTGATGGTGCTGGCGTTCGCGGCCGGCGGCCTGGGCCTGGCCGGCGCCGTGCTGGCGGGGCTGGGCTTCTTCGCCCCGCACCTGCTGCACCTCTAGTCGCGGGGCCGCCGTCCGAAGACGGGCCCCTGAGATCTCAGCCGCGGCGGCCCGGCGAGGGGCGGAACTCCGGAACGTCCGGCTGGTCCTCGGCGGCGGGGTCCTGGTTCGACGGCGCGTTGCGGCCGTTCTGCAGGAACGCCACGCCACCCAGGCCGGGCTCGCTCTCGGCGGCGCGTGGCTCGGAGCGGTTATTCTCCGCGCGCGTATTCTCGGTGCGGGCGTTCTCCGCGCGTGTGTTCTCGGCGCGCGGCTCGGGACGGCTGTTCTGTGGCGGGCGCTCGTTCTGGTCGTAGCCCTCGCCGCCGTCGCCCTGGCCACTGCCTTGACCGTTGCCCTGGCCGTTGGTGCTGTTGCTCTGCTGCTGCGGGTTGGACTGGCCGTCCTGCTGCGGGTTCTGCTGGCCGTCTTCGCCGCCCTCGCCCCAGCCCTGATTGTTGCGATGGGTGAAGCCACCCATGGTCTGGATCACTCGATAATAGTGATCGGCGTACTGCCAATAGGCCTCGGACTGGATGCGATCGCCCATCGCGGCAGCCTCGCGCGCCAGCGACTGGTACTTGTCGAACACCTGATGCGCATTGCCGCGCACCCGGATGTCGGGGCCGCTGCTATCGAACATCTGATTCCGGTTGGGCGGCCGGTTCGGATTGTGATGCTGCTTGTGCTGACTGTGGTTGGGGCCGCCGCCGCCGCCACCATTGCGGCCGCCGCGCGACCGCTGACGATTGTTTGGTCTCATTAACCTAGGGCCAGTTAAATGCCGGACGGGTGTTTATTTCTAGCGACCCTCTGCCTTCTCAGGCTCCGTCACAGCTCAATTTAAGAGGGATGGAATGCCCGTCAGACGGGCGGTGGCCCCCCAAAGGGCCTGAAGAGAACGTAGTCTCAATCGTGCAGGATTGCCAACCATTTAATGTGTTGCCGGTATCACCCGGTCGATCCCGCCGAGATCCTTGACCGGGGTCAGGGGCCGCAGGCCGGAGGCAGCAAGAATCCCTGCAATTCCAGAGGCTTGGCCCTCCCCACCTTCGACCAGGAGATACCCCCCGCCGGTGACCAACCGGGGGCCGGCGGCGGCGATCGGCCGGTACGCCGCCAAACCGTCCGGACCGCCATCGAGCGCCAGCCGCGGCTCGAAGCGCGAGACTTCGGGCATCAAACCGTCGATCGCGGCGGCCTCGATATAGGGCGGATTGGAGACCACGAGATCGAACGGCGCACCGAGCGGCTCGGTCCATCCGGGTATGCGCCAGTCGCCCTGCAGCAGGGCCGCGCGATCGGCAACGCCCAGCGCGCGGGCGTTCTCCGTGGCGACGGCAAGGGCGTCGACCGAGGCGTCGAATCCGACGCCGCGCGCATTGGCGAACTCCTTCAGCAAGGTCAGCAACAGGCAACCCGAGCCGAGACCAAGATCGAGGATGCGCCAGGCTCGCAGGCGATCGGGCATCAGCGCGAGTGCCGCCTCGATCACCGTCTCGCTGTCGGGACGCGGCACCAGCACTGCCGGCGTCACCTTGAACGGCAGCCCCCAGAACTCGCGCTCGCCCAGGATATAGGCCATCGGCTCGCGCCTGATGCGACGCACCGTGAGCGTGCGCAGCGCCTCGGCCATCGCGGGCGGCGCGGGATCCCGGCCGCGCGCGATCATCTCCTCGGTGCGCAATCCGGCGGCGTGGGAGAGCAGAAGACGCGCCTCGAAGCGGGCATTGTCGATGCCGGCGGCGGTCAGGGCGACGGCCGTGTCGCGCAGCAGCGCGTCGTAGGTGAGGTTCAGGCGGCGAGCTCCGACAGGCGCGACGCCTCGTCGTCGGCGATCAGCGCATCGATCAGCTCGTCCAGGCCGCGACCTTCGAGCACCTGGTCGAGCGAGTAGAGTGTGAGGTTGATGCGGTGGTCGGTGACGCGGCTCTGCGGGAAGTTGTAGGTGCGGATGCGCTCGCTGCGGTCGCCGCTGCCGACCTGGCCCTTGCGGTCGGCGGAGCGCAGGTCGTCGAGACGCTTGCGCTCGGCGTCGTAGAGGCGCGCGCGCAGGATCTTCATCGCCTTGGCGCGGTTCTTGTGCTGGCTCTTCTCGTCCTGCTGGCTCACCACCACGCCGGTCGGGATGTGCGTGATGCGCACCGCCGAGTCGGTCGTGTTCACCGACTGGCCACCCGGGCCGGAGGAGCGGAAAACATCGATACGCAGGTCCTTCTCGTCGATCTTGATGTCGACGTCCTCGGCCTCCGGCAGCACCGCCACGGTGGCAGCCGAGGTGTGGATGCGACCGGCATTCTCGGTCGCCGGCACGCGCTGCACGCGGTGCACGCCGGATTCGAACTTCAGCCGCGCGAAGACGTTACGGCCAGTGACGGTGGCGATCGCCTCGCGATAACCGCCGATGCCGGTATCGGACAGCTCCATGATCTCGAACTTCCACTTATGCTCGGCGGCATAGCGCTGGTACATGCGAAAGAGGTCGGCCGCGAACAGCGCCGCCTCGTCGCCGCCGGTGCCGGCGCGGATTTCGAGGATGGCGTTCTTCTCGTCGGCCGCGTCCTTGGGCAGCAGCATCTTCTTCACGGCCTGCTCGAGCGCCGGGATCTGCTTGCGCAGCACCTCGGCCTCCTCCTCCGCCATGGCCTTCATGTCCGGGTCGGCCGCCATCGCCTCGGTGTCCTTGAGGTCGCGCTCGGCCTTGTGCCAGGCATTGACCGCTTCCACGAGCGGTCCCAGTTCGGCGTACTCTTTCGACGCCGCCACGAACTTCTGCGAATCGAGCGTGCCGGCCGCCAGGGCAGCCTGCAGCTCGGCATGCCGGGTCACGATCTGATTGAGCTTGAGAAATAACGACATGGTCAGCCCTTCAGCGCCGCGGCCAGCTGGTCGAGCGCCACTTCGCGCTGCTCGCCGCTGTCGAGGTCCTTGAGCTGGGCCACGCCACGGGCGAGCTCGTCGTCGCCGATGATGATCGCGGCGCGCGCGTTCAGCTTGTTGGCGCGCTGCATGCGGCGCTTCATGTTGCCACGATATTCCTGCTCCACCGCGATGCCCTGCTGGCGCAAGGCGCGTGCGATGCCGAGCGCCCGGATCTCCGCCGCGGGTCCCAGCGGCGCGATCGCCACCGGCCGCGGCAGCACCTTGGGCTCGTTGCACAGCATCATCAGGCGTTCGATGCCGCCCGCCCAGCCGATGCCAGCGGTCGGCGGCCCGCCGAGCTCGGCGATCAGCCCGTCGTAGCGGCCACCGCCCAGCACGGTGCCTTGCGCGCCGATATGCGTGGTCACGAACTCGAAGGCGGTGTGGGTGTAGTAGTCGAGGCCGCGCACGAGGGCAGGATCGACCTCGAACGGCACGCCCGCGGCCGTGAGGCCGTCCTGCACCGACTTGAAGAAGTCCCGGCTCGCCTGGTTGAGATGATCGGCGAAGCTCGGCGCATCGGCGTTGATCGCCTTGTCGCCCTCGTCCTTGCTGTCGAGGATGCGCAGCGGGTTGCGCTGCAGGCGGTCGCGCGAGTCTTCCGAGAGCTTGGCTGCGTGGCCCGAATAGTAATCGACAAGCACCTTGCGATAGACCGTCCGGCTCTCCGGGTCGCCCAGGGAATTGAGCTTCAGCACGCAGCGGTCGAGGATGCCCAGGCGCTCGAGGATGTCGGCTGCGACCGAGATGACCTCGATGTCGGCGCCGGGCTCGGGCGCGCCCAGCACCTCGAGGTCGATCTGGTGGAATTGGCGCTGACGGCCTTTCTGCGGCCGCTCGTAGCGGAACATCGGCCCGGCGGCGAAGACCTTGAGCGGCAGCTGCTGCGCCAGCTCGCCGTTCGACACGAAGGCACGGCAGATGCCGGCGGTGTACTCCGGCCGCAGGGTCAGCGATTCGTCACCACGATCCTTGAACGTGTACATCTCCTTGGAGACCACGTCTGTCGTCTCGCCGATGCCGCGGGCGAACAACTCGGTGAACTCGAAGATCGGCGTCGCCATCTCGCGATAGCCGTAGAGCCGCGCCACGTCGCGCGCGGCCTCGATGACGTGCGCGAAGCGCCGGTACTCGTCGGGTAACAGGTCGTGCGTGCCGCGCACGGGTTGCATCTTGCTCAACGGAGATGTCCTTGAACGCCGCTACTCGGCGGCGATTTTGTGTTTTGCGGCCTCGATCTCGGCGGCCTTCTTCTCGATCATCTCGACGAGATGATCGACGACGCTGGCGTCCTTCAGCCGATGGTGCGGCACGCCGGCGACATAGACCTGGTGCGTGTCGTTGCCGCCGCCGGTCAGGCCGATGTCGGTCTCGCGCGCCTCGCCGGGGCCGTTGACCACGCAGCCGATCACCGAGACGGTCATCGGCGTGGTGATGTGCGCCACGCGCTTCTCCAGCGCCTCGACGGTGCGGATCACGTCGTACTGCTGGCGCGCGCACGACGGGCAGGAAATGATGTTCACGCCGCGGTGCCGGAGATTCAACGCCTTCAGCATCTCGAAGCCGACCCTGACCTCTTCCTCGGGCTCGGCCGACAGCGACACGCGGATCGTATCGCCGATGCCGGCCCACAGGAGCGAGCCCATGCCGATCGACGATTTCACCGTGCCGGTGCGCGTACCGCCGGCCTCGGTGACGCCAACGTGCAGCGGATAATCGCAGGCGTCGGCGAGCTGTTGGTAGGCCGCGACCGCGAGGAAGACGTCGGATGCCTTCACGCTGATCTTGAAGTCGTGGAAATCGTGATCCTGCAGGATGCGCGCGTGATCGAGCGCGCTCTCGACCATGGCCTCGGGACAGGGCTCGCCGTACTTCTCCAGCAGGTCCTTCTCGAGCGAGCCGGCGTTGACGCCGATGCGCATGGAGACGCCGTGGTCCTTGGCGGCCTTGATGACCTCGCGCACGCGGTCGGCACTGCCGATGTTGCCCGGATTGATGCGCAGGCAGGCGGCGCCCGCGTCGGCGGCCTCGATGGCGCGTTTGTAGTGGAAATGGATGTCGGCCACGATCGGCACCTTGGTGGCCTTGACGATCGCGTGCAGCGCCCGGGTCGAGTCCTCGTCGGGGCAGGATACGCGGATGATGTCGACGCCCACGTCCTCGCAGCGCCGGATCTGGGCGATCGTCGCCTCGGCGTCCGCGGTCAGCGTGTTGGTCATGGTCTGGACGGTGATCGGCGCGCCGTCGCCGACGGGCACGGACCCGACCATGACCCGCCGCGATTTGCGGCGCACGATGTCGCGATAGGGTCGGATGCTCATGCCGTCAATGTAGCGACGTGCGGTCGCCTTATCCAGCCGCCGGAAGGCCCCGGAGGGGCACTGGTGGATCAGCGCGCGTCGATGACGCGGTAGGAAATTCCCGCCGGCACGACGTAGCTTTCGCCGGCACGGACGTAGGTCTGGGCCAGGACGTCGCCGTTGGGCGAGCGCAACTCGACCCAGCTGTTGGACCGCACGACCACCGCGGTGTCGATCTTCGTCGGGGTCTGCACGGAGGCTGCGGTATCCGCCGGCGACGGCGGCACGGTAACGGCCGCGGCGGCCGGCGCGGTCGCCTGCTGGACCTCGGCACGCGGCACTTCGACGATCGCGGGCTGCGCGGCCTGAGCCTGGCCGATCGACGGCACCGACATCACGACCGGCGGCGGCGCAGGCACGGTGACGATGACCGGCGGCGTCGGCGCCGGAGCGGGCTCCTGGCGCGTCGTGGTCGC
>Ga0207705_10003017_pt1 | contig 12834 bp, 16 predicted proteins | sample KBSC13metaG_FD_184314 | JGI IMG/M metagenome (GOLD analysis project Ga0207705, IMG submission 184314) | Corn rhizosphere microbial communities from Kellogg Biological Station, Michigan, USA - KBS C1-3 metaG (SPAdes) (version 2) | ecosystem: Host-associated > Plants > Roots > Rhizosphere > Soil ...
CCGCGCAACGGCGTTTCCGGGAGCGACAAGGGCGCGCGTCTCGGAATCACGACGGCCAAGCTGAACGCGCTGGCATCGCAGGCGGCTACGCCCGGCGAGCCTGCCCCGGCGCAGGCCGATGCAACGGCATCGCAGCCGAAGCCCCCGGCCGCCGAGCCCCAGGCGCCGAGCGGCAAGTAAGGGCAATGCCGGTTCCGCGGCTCTCGCTTCGGAACCGGCCTTCTTCCCGCGGCATTTCCGCCTGATGGCGCGCGGACTCATTCGGATCGGGATTGGTGGGTGGACCTTTCCGCCGTGGCGCGGGACTTTCTATCCGCCTGGCCTTCCGCAGAAGCGTGAGCTGGAATTCGCGTCCCGGCAATTCGGGGCGATCGAAATCAACGCGACATTCTACGGCCGCCAGAGCCCCAAAAGCTGGGCAAGCTGGGCGGGGACCGTGCCGGACGGCTTCCAGTTCGCGGTCAAGGGCTCGCGTTATTGCGTCACCCGGCCGAAGCTCGCCGACGCGGGCGAAGGCGTCGCCACCTATTTCGCCCAGGGACTCTCCGCTCTCGGCGATAAGCTCGGCCCCATCCTGTGGATGCTCGCCGCCCGTCGCCAATTCGACGCCGACGATATCGCGGGCTTTCTCGCGGCGCTCCCGCGCGAACTCGACGGAGTCCCGCTACGCCACGCGATCGAGCCGCGCCACGAAAGCTTCCGTGACGAGCGCTTCTTCGCGCTCTGCCGCGAGCACAACGTCGCTGTGGTGTTCGGTGACGACGACGAGTTTCCCTGCATTGATGCCGACACCGCCAGCTTCGCTTATGCGAGGCTTCAGCGCATGAGCGAGGACTTACCGACCGGCTATCAGCCAGCGAGGCTCGACGAGCTCGCGGAGCGGATACGGCGCTGGGCCGACGACGGTCGCGACTGCTATGTGTTCATGATCAACGGCGCAAAGCTCAGGGCGCCGGCCGCCGCGCTGGCCCTGCAGGAACGGCTCGGCTAACAAACGCGCCATGAGCGCTGTCCGCATCACCTTGTTCGCGCCGAACGGGCGCATGGGACAGGCCGTCGCCGCCGCGGCGGCCGATGCACTCGGCTTCATGATCGACCAGGACCGCGGGGACGTGCTAGTGGATTTCTCCGCTCCGTCGGCGCTCCAGGCCAGCCTCGAACGAGCGATCGAATCGGGAATTCCGATCCTGGTTGGAACGACCGGCCTTGGCCCGGCGGCGGACGAGCAGATCGCTCGCGCAGCGACAAGGATCGCGGTCCTTCGCGCCGCCAATACGTCGATAGGAGTCGCGCTCCTCTCCGATCTGGTGGAGCGAGCGGCAAGGGCGCTTGGGCCGGACTGGGACATCGAAATCCTGGAGATGCATCACCGGATGAAGGCCGATGCGCCGTCCGGAACCGCACTCGCGCTCGGTGAAGCCGCAGCGCGCGGGCGCGGGACGCCACTTCAGGCAGAGCGGGGCCGCGACGGAACCGGCCTCGAGCGGAACGAAGGCGCGATCGGCTTCGCCTCGCTCCGCGGCGGCACTGTCGCTGGCGAGCATGATGTCGTGTTCGCTGGAGACCAAGAGCGGCTGATCCTGTCGCACCGAGCCGAAAGCCGGATGATTTTCGCCCGTGGCGCACTCGCCGCCGCCCGGTTCCTGGTCGGAAAGCCCGCCGGTCTCTACTCGATGCGCGACGTCATCTCCAGCTGATGAAGAAAGAGCAGGTTTTCGAATTCTTCCGGCGGTTGGCGGAGGACAATCCCTCGCCAACGACCGAGCTCGAATATAGCGACCCCTACAGCTTGCTGGTCGCGGTGGTCCTTTCGGCGCAGGCGACCGACGCAAGCGTCAACATAGCGTGCCGGCCACTGTTCGCTCGGGCGAAGACTCCGAAGCAGATGATCGCGCTAGGCGAGGACGACCTGCGCGATGCGATCAAGACGATCGGGCTGTTCAACACCAAGGCAAAGAACGTCATCGCATTGTCCGAAGCGCTGATCCGCGACTTCGGCGGCGAGGTTCCGCGCACCCGCGAAGAGCTTCAATCGCTCCCCGGAGTGGGCCGCAAGACCGCCAACGTCGTCCTCAACACCGCGTTCGGCGACGAAACCTTCGCGGTCGACACCCACGTCTTCCGGGTCTGCAACCGGACCGGCCTCGCGCCTGGCAAGAACCCGGAGGAGGTGGAAGCGAAGCTGGACAAGATCGTCCCGCAGCCGTTTCGCCGTGACGCTCATCACTGGCTGATCCTTCACGGCCGCTACACGTGCAAGGCGCGCACGCCCGAATGCTGGCGCTGCATCGTCGCCGACCTGTGCCGCTACAAGCCGAAAACTCCGGAGCCTAAGACCAAATCCGCTCGAAGCGGGTCCCCAGCGTAGTCAGAAGCTCGTACTGCGTAAGGCCAGAGGCTTCCGCCGCCGTAGGAAGGTCGTAGTCGAGCTCGACCCAGTCGCCTTCCTTCAGATCCGGCGCGGAATCGCAACCGAGCGCCAGCAGGTCCATCGACACTCGCCCCAGCACCGGAAGCGCGAACTCGCCGGCAAAGGCGCTTCCGCGTGAGGAAAAGCCGCGCAAATAACCGTCCGCGTAACCAACGTTGACGATCGCTGCCTCGGCATCGGCCGGGGCGACGAACGTCGCGCCATAGCCCGAGCTTTCGCCGCCGCGGATCGTTCGGCGCTGGACAACCTGCGCTTCAACCCGCGCCACCTGGCGGATTGCGCCTTCGGCTTCGGGCCGGGGGATGCCGCCGTAGAGCGACAGCCCCGGGCGGACGAGGTCGAAGCTGTAGTCGCGGCCGAGGCAGATTCCGGCGGAATTGGCGATCGCATAGCGCTTCGCACTGACGGATGCTGCGACCTCGCGGAACGCCGAGAGCTGGCGCGCATTCATCGGCGAATCCTCGTCCGCGCAGGCAAGGTGGCTGTGGAACGTGTCGATCGCCAGCCCTTCCAGCACGCCGATCTCGTCGGCACGCAGACCGAGGCGGTTCATTCCGGTGTCGATCATCACGTCGGCGGAGCGGCCGGGTGCAATCCGCTTCCAGCAAGCGACCTGCTCGGCACTGTTGAGCACCGGCCGCGCCGCCGATTGGGCCGCGGCCTCCGAGTCATCCGCTCCGACGCCGTGGAGAACGACCAGATCGCTTCCCCCCGGCACGGGGCGTAGCTCTTCGGCCTCTGCATACGTCGAGACGAAGAACGTCCGGCAGCCGGCCTCGTGGAGCGCCCGCATCGTCTCGCGAGCACCGATCCCGTATCCGTCCGCCTTGATTGCCGCCCCCGCCGGCACCCCGGCGCGATCCTGAAGCCAGCGCCAATTATCCTGGAGAGCGGAGCGGTCAAGCCTCAGTCGGAGCGGGCGGTGCATCGGCGCGGCCTAGCCGCCGCCCTGCACCGCGTCGAGTTTCGCCTTCGCCGCCGACCAGTGCCGCCCGTCGAATTTCTCGACATCGAGTTCGACGGCCTGGTCGAGGCAATTGGCATTGACGCTCCAGCAGTCCGGGTGGGAGCGCGGTTGGTAGAAGCTCTTCACCCCGCAATGCCGGCAGAACAGATGCTCGGCGGTGCCGGTGCCGAAGCGATAGCTCACCAGGGCATCGCCCCCGCTCACCAACTCGAACTGCGCATGCGGCACATTAACGTGAAGATAGCCGGTCATCCGGCACACCGAGCAATTGCAGTCGAGCGCTGGCACCGGCGGCTCCGGCACCTCCGCTTCGAACCGAACCGCCTGGCAATGGCACCCGCCCCTGATCTTCACGTCCAAGCCTTTAGTCTCTCGCTCAATGATACTCGTCCCATCGAGCTTGCGCTGCCGCAGCGAACTGCTCGAAGTCGGCGTCGGACTGAAATGCGCGGCTCGGAATCATGAAGGCGACGGCTTTGCTGCTAAAAATGAACAGCCGATCACGCGTTCGACACAATCGCTTGAGGCCCGACCAAGCAAAATTTGCTGAGGATCGTGGCGACGAATAGCGGAGCGCCTCAGGTTCGATCTCGAACTGACCGTATCGTTCGCGCTTCGCTGCCCAAAAAATCAGCAGGGGACGCCAGGTCCACGGTCCCGCGAAGATGAGCAGGATGAGCAGAGTCAACGCGGCAAGAAGCCAATCGAAGCCTACTTCCATCATCAGCGACGCGAAAAAATACAGCAGGCCAGCTGCAAAAATCGCACTCAAAGCCGCTTGCCACCATCGGACGGAATGTCGCGATAGCGCCAAAAAGTCACTCGCCTCATAATCGAACGGGAGCGTCGTTAGGCTCGGCGACGGCCGTTCGCCGCTCATTCCACCGTCACGCTCTTCGCAAGGTTGCGGGGCTGGTCGACGTCGGTGCCTTTGAGGACCGCCGTATGATAGGCGAGGAGCTGGACCGGGACCGCATAGACGATCGGCGCGATCAGCGGGTGGACCTCGGGCATTTCGATGGTGGCGAGGCAGCCTTCGCCAGCCTCGGCAATCCCCTTGCCGTCGCTGATGAGGACAATCTTTCCGCCCCGTGCGCGGACTTCCTGCATGTTGCTGACGGTCTTCTCGAACAATGGCCCCGACGGCGCGAGGACGATGACCGGCACGTTGTCGTCGATCAGAGCGATCGGCCCGTGCTTCATCTCTCCCGCGGCATAGCCTTCGGCGTGAATGTAGCTGATTTCCTTCAGCTTCAGCGCGCCTTCGAGAGCCATCGGATAATAAGGCCCGCGGCCCAGATAGAGAACGTCGCGGGCAGGCGCGATCAGGTCCGCCATCGCGGCGATCTCGTCGTCGTGACCGAGCGCGGCGTTCAATGCTGCCGGCGCTTGTTGCAGATGAGCGACGACGGACATTTCATCCTTCCGCTCGATCTGTCCGCGAGCGCAGGCGAGGTTGGCGGCAAGCGCCGCGAGGACTCCGAGCTGGCAGGTGAAGGCCTTGGTCGAGGCAACCCCGATTTCCGGTCCCGCGTGGGTCGGAAGCAGCAGGTCCGCTTCCCGCGCCATAGAGCTGGTCGGAACGTTGACCACTACCGCGATCCGCTGCTTCTGGGCCTTGGCGTGGCGAAGCGCGGCGAGCGTGTCGGCGGTTTCTCCCGACTGGCTGACGAACAGCGCAAGCCCACCCGGCTCCAGAACGGGATCGCGGTAGCGGAACTCCGACGCGACATCGATGTCGACGGGAACCCGCGCGAACTGCTCGATCCAGTATTTGGCGACGAGGCCGGCGTAGTAGCTGGTGCCACAAGCGACGATGGTCAGGCGGTCGACCGCGGCGAGATCGAAGTCGATGTCCGGAAGAGCGACCTCGCCTTCGAACGGCCGAATGTAGCTTTGGAGAGTATCGGCAAGCACGACCGGCTGCTCGAAAATCTCCTTCTGCATGTAGTGGCGGTAATTGCCCTTCTCGATCGCCGCGGACGAGGCGCCCGATTCGACGATCTCGCGTTCGACCGGCGAGTTATCGCGGTCGAATATCTCGACGGAGTCGCGCCGGACGACCGCCCAGTCGCCCTCGTCGAGGTAAGCGATGCGCTGGGTCCACGGAGCGACCGCGATCGCGTCGGAGCCGAGGTAATTCTCGCCGTCGCCATAGCCGACGGTGAGCGGAGCCCCCATCCGCGCTCCGATCACGAGGTCGGGATCGTCGCGGAACAGAAAGGCGATCGCGAACGCGCCCTGGAGCTTCGGAAGCACCGCCGCAACCGCGTCCTGCGGCGAGGCTCCGCCTTCGACCTCGCGGGCAACGAGATGGGCGACGACCTCGGTGTCGGTCTCGCTTTCGAACTTGCGCCCTTCGCCGAGCAACTCTTCGCGAAGGGGTTTGAAATTCTCGATGATTCCGTTGTGGACCAGCGCAACCGGCCCAACGATGTGCGGGTGGGCATTGCCCTCGGTCGGAGCACCGTGGGTCGCCCAGCGGGTGTGGGCGATCCCGACAGTGCCGCCCAGCGCATCGGCTTCGAGCCGGTGCTTGAGGTTATCGAGCTTCCCCTCGGCGCGCCGCCGGCTGAACTCGCCGTCGACAATGGTGCAGATGCCAGCCGAATCGTACCCGCGATATTCGAGCCGCTTGAGCCCTTCGAGAAGGCGGGCGGCGACCGGCCTGTTGCCAACAATTCCAACGATTCCGCACATTATTCGGCCGCCTTTTTCGTCATTCGCTCGCGGAAACGGCGGGCCCAGCCGGCGATTCCCTTTTGCTCGCTACGCTCAATGGCGAGGCTGTCCGGCTCGACGTCCGAGGTGATGACCGAGCCAGCGCCAACGACCGCGCCGTCGCCGATTATGACTGGCGCAACCAATGAGGTGTTTGAACCGATGAACGCGCCCGCGCCGATCACCGTGCGGTACTTGCCGAAGCCGTCATAATTGCAGGTTATGGTCCCGGCGCCGATGTTGGCCTGCTGGCCGATGTCGGTGTCGCCGACATAAGACAGGTGATTGACCTTCGCTCCGGGGCCGACCGTCGCTTTCTTCAGCTCGACGAAATTTCCGACCTTGGTGTGGTCGGCGAGGCTCGTTCCGGGGCGAATCCGAGCGAATGGGCCGATCGCCGCCTTCGCTCCGATACTTGCTCCCTCGATATGGCTGAACGCCTTGATCGTCGCCCCGTCGGCGATCTTCACGCCGGGGCCGAACACCACGTGCGGTTCCACCGTGACGTCTCGGCCCAGCTTCGTGTCATAGGCGAACCAGACGCTCTCGGGGTCGATCAGGGTCGCCCCCTCCTGGAGCGCTTGCTCGCGCCGGCGGCGCTGCCATTCCAGCTCGAGGTGAGCGAGCTCGGCGCGGCTGTTCACTCCGGCCGTTTCGTAGGCGTCAGCTTCGATCACCACCGCTTCGCGCCCTTCGGCGGCGGCGATGTTGACGATGTCGGGCAGATAATATTCGCCCGCCGCATTGTCGTTGGTGACCTTGCCGAGCCAGCGGAACAGATCGCCCGAGCGAACCGCCATCATCCCCGAATTGCACAGGCGGACGGCTCGCTCGTCCTCGGTCGCGTCCCGATATTCGACCATCTTCGCGATCCGGTCTCCGTCGCCCAGAACGATCCGGCCGTAAGCGGCGGGGTCCTCAGGGCAGGAAGCAAGGACCACGACGCCGGGACCATCGCCGCCATCGAGACGGTCGAGCATCCGAATCAGAGTCGATGCCTCGACGAACGGCGTGTCAGCGTAGAGGATGAGGACCGCGCCCTCGTAGCGCTCCAGCGCTGCGTGCGCCTGAAGCACCGCGTGACCGGTGCCCTTCTGCTCGGCCTGGTGGGCGACGGTGACGTCGCGCCCCTGCAGCGCCTGTTCGACCTGCTCGCGGCCTTTGCCAACGACGACGACGCGCCGCTTCGCGCCGATTGCGTCGACCGTTTCGAGGAGGTGGAGGAGCAGCGGGCGCGATGCGATCGGGTGGAGCACCTTGTGGGTGTCCGAGCGCATACGGGTGCCCTGCCCGGCGGCGAGAATCACGACCGCGAAATCAGGTGTCTGTGTCATTCGCCGCGATTCATGACACGGCCCAAACGGCATTGCCAGAGGGCCGGAAAGCAAAAGGGCGGCCACGAATGACCGCCCTTGTCAGAACAAAGTCGCGACTTCGCTTCAGAAGGCGCTTGCGTAAGCCTCGTTGCCGACGAAGCCCATCTTCTCGACATGTGCCTTCTTGGTGATCGCGAGGACCTGGTCGACCAGCGCGTAACGGGCGTTGGGCTCCGGCTGCAGGTGCAACTCGGGGATGGGGTCCATCTGCTGGGTAGCGTCGAGGTACAAACGAAGCTGCTGCTGGCTTACGGGGGTTCCGTTCCAGAGGATCTCGCCGGCGCCAGTGATCACGACCTTGTTCTTGGTCGGAAGGATCGGCGGCGGCGGCTGATTGGTCTGGTCCTGCGGCAGGTCCAGCTTAACGGCATGGGTCTGCGGCGGGATGGTGATGATGAACATGATCAGGAGCACCAGCAGGACGTCGATCAGCGGCGTCACGTTGATGTCCAGCATTGGATCGCCGGATGGGTTTTCGCCCGTGGATTGCATCGACATTGCGGGGAACTCCTACTCGCGAACGCCAGCGATGGGCGCCGGCTCGGAAATGAATCCGATCCGCGCGAACCCGGCCCGCTGCATTGCGAAAATGGTGCCGCCGATACACCGGTACGGCGTGTTGATGTCGCCGCGGATATGGGCTTCCGGCATATTGTCTTCGGTGAGGTTCTGGACTCCGCCGACCTTCGCGATCTGGTCCTTGAGCTTCTTCACCGCCCGGTCGAGAAGCTCTTGGCTGTCGACCTTGGTCAGGTTCCAGTAAACCTCGCAACTTCCGTCCTTGCCGGCCTTCACGGACAGCGAGACGTTTTCCGGCTTGGTTACCGTCGGCTCATAGCGGACGTCGGGAAGCTTCACCGGGACGTTCTGGATGACCACCGGGACCGTGATCAGGAAGATGATCAGAAGCACCAGCATAACGTCGGTCAGAGGAACGACGTTGATGTCCGACATGGCTTCCGGTTCTTCTTCGCCCGCGGGGCCTACACTTACTGCCATTGATCGTATGCCTTCATGTTTCTCGAGCGGCCGAACGCCGGACCGGGTCGAGCCCGGTCCGGTCGATCGATTGCGTTACGCGGTCGGAGTCTCCGCTCCGGTCTGCGTCGCGCCGGTGCGGACCGGCTGGCGACCGCCCGGGTTTCCTGCCGTCGTTGTCGACGGGCCACGAGCGGTGGTCGTCTTCTCCGGGCCAGAACGCGGCTTAACCGCACCGCCGGACATCATGTAGCCGCTGAGGTCGTTGGTGAAGGCCGCGAGGTCCTCCATCACCGACTTGTTGCGGCGAACGAGCCAGTTGTAGGCGAGCACCGCAGGAACCGCGACGACGAGGCCGAGCGCGGTCATGATCAATGCTTCACCGACCGGACCGGCGACCGCGTCGATCGACGCCTGACCGGCAGCGCCGATCTTGATGAGCGCCCGGTAGATGCCGATGACGGTACCGAACAGGCCGATGAACGGAGCGGTCGAGCCGACTGTCGCGAGGAAGGCGAGGCCTTCGCCGAGACGCGCGCCGATCGCGCCCTGGCTGCGGGCGAGGCTGTTCCCGATCCAGTCATGCTGGTCGACGGGATCGGTCAGCTTGCCGTGCTGCTCCTGCGCGAGAAGCGCATCGTCGACGATCGCCCGATACGCGCTCTTCGGGTCAAGCTTGGTCGAAGCCTCGCGAAGGTTCGCCGAGTTCCAGAAGTTGGCCCGGACCTTGCGACCCTGGCTGATGATCTTCTGCTGCTGCATCAGCTTGGTGAACAGGATGTAGAAAGAGAAGATCGACATGCCCACCAGGACGATGAACACCGACCACGCGATGATGCCGCCCTGCTCGAGAGCTGGCAAAAGACCGTAGGGATTTGAGCCTGCGGCTGCTGCGGGAGTTGCCATTGTTCGTTACTTTCCTCTGCTAAGTCCGTTTTGGCTTCAGCCTTGAAGCTGCCAGACGATGGATTGGGTGACTGAGTCGGTGGTCGGCTCGCCGTTGCTCAGCTTCGCCGGAGTAAACCGGGCGCGCGATGAGAGCACACGGCACGTGGCGCTATCCAGCGTGCGCGAGCCGCTCGAACCGATCACGTCACAGCCGGTGACCCGCCCGTTCGAGCCGACCTCCAGCCTTACGGTGACCCTGCCCGTCTCGTTATTGCGCATCGCGGAGTCGGGATAGTCATCGCTGGTGAAAAGGCCCTGAAGGTTGCCCCTCGCGCTCTGCGCCCTGGTAACCTTCGCCGCGGGCGGCGGAGGCGGCGGAGCCGGCGGAGCCTGCGGCGTAATGATCACCGGCGGTGCTTCGCGGACCGTCTGGATCACCGGAGCCTCCATCGGCGCCGTGCGCACGATCGGCGGCGGAGCGACCACAGGCGGCGGCGTTTCCGGCTGCTTCTGCGGTGGCGGCGGCTGCTCTGGTGGCGGCGGCTGCTCCTCGACGTCGAAAGTCTTCAGGTTTTCAGCCGCGTGCTTGATGACGTTGTAGGCGAGACCAGTGACAATCGCGTAGCCAAGGGCGAACTGAAAGATGGCGACAATAATGATCGCCAAAGTCCGGTTGCCGCTAAGCTCTTTCTTTTGGGCGTAAGACATTAACCCACAATTCTCCTCGAGACGCCGTGAACCACGGTCGGACCGGGCCTCCCCATTTCAGCCCCGTCGCCAGGATAGAAACTTCCCATGTATTATCGTTACATGGGCAGCAAGCCGGCTTCCTTATTAGGCGTTCAAGTGCGGCGCAAGCGCTTTTGTTCCGCCGGTCGAAACTGTCGTCAAACGGCAGGCCCCAAACCGCTGAACGATGCGATTTCGACCCCGACCCCCCGGGCGTTCGGATAGATGTCCGGCTTGGAGGTCGTGACTCGAAGCGCCTTCACTCCGCGCATCGCCGCCAGCCGAAGGTAAATTGCCTCCGCAAGCGTCTCCTGGAGGTTGTAACGTCGCGCCCCGGCAAGCTCCATCACCTGCTTGCGCACATGGTCGTAATCCCACGCGCCGCCGGGATCGTCCCCGGGCGGCGCCTCATGGTCGTCGAGCCAAACTTCAACGGTAACGAGCAGCCGCTGCGGAGTGCCGATCTCGAACTCGTGGAAGCCGATGTCCGCCATCACCTCGAGCGAATCGAGGAGGATCTTGGCGCTTCGCGGACGAAGGGCATCGGGAACGAGCCCGTCGAGCTTTGGCGTATCCATCATGGCTCCAGGAATTGAACGTCGCGGCCGGGCGGATCGAATCGCTGCCCTCCGTCGATGGTGAGTAGCTCGCCGGTGACGACAGGGCTTGCAAGAAGATAGTCGATCGCGGCGACGATGTCGGCGGACGTCACCCCGCGGCCCAAAGGATTATGCTCGTGCATCGCCTGGAAATTCTCGTCGCTCTGGCCGGGGGACCTGAGCATGAGTGCCGGAGCGATGGCATTGACCCGGATTCCCTTGGCAGCAAGCGCCCGCGCGGCGATCTCGCCGGCCGCAAGAAGCGCCTGTTTGGAAAGCGTGTAGCTGAGGAAGTCCGCGTTTGGTGCAACGAGCTTGGAATCGAGCATGTTCACGACCAGCGAATCGCCCCCTGGATGGTGCTTTGCCATCTGCTGCATCAACAGGATGGGCGCCCTCACGTTGGCGTGCATGTGCGCGTCGAATTCATGGCCGTCGAACTCGCCGAATCCGTCCCACGCAAACCGCGCGGCGTTGTTGATCAGAAGGCGAACCGGCGGAAGCCCTTCGGCCGCTGCGAAGATCGTCTCGGCGCAGCCTGGGTCGCAAAGCTCGGCCGCGACCGGCGTTGCTCCGGCGGGCACCTCGTCACCGGCGCTCCGAACATGGGCGAGCACAGTCCATCCGCGCTCGATAAGCGCTTTGGCGATATCGGCGCCGATGCGCTTGCCTGCGCCTGTGACGATTGCAGTAGCCGGTTTCATCAACGCCTAGTTGTCATTGCGAGCGAAGCGAAGCAATCCAGAGCGATGCCCGAAAGTCGGCCGCCAATTGACCTCCACGGAGTTTCGCTCGCCGAGTTGCAGGCGCTCATCGACCAGCGGAAACTGCCGCCTGTCGAGAGGTGGAATCCTTCGAACTGCGGCGATTCCGGGATGCGGATCGCCCGCGATGGCACCTGGTATCACCAGGGGCGCCCGATCGGCCGAGCGTCAATGGTGCGCTTGTTCTCGACAATCCTTCGGCGCGAAAGCGACGGCGGGCACGTGCTGGTCACGCCCGTCGAGAAGCTCGCGATCGCGGTTGACTCGACCGCCTTCCGGGCAATTGAGATGCGCACCGACGGAACCGGAAGGGACCGGAATATCTGGTTCGGCCTGGACAGCGGCGACGTTGTGCTGGCCGGCCGCGACCATCCTCTGATTGTGGCCGAGACGCCTCGCGTTGCAGTTCGCCACGGTCTCGAGGCCGAGCTCTCGCGGCCGGTCTATTACGAGCTCGCCCAGATCGCACTCGACGAAGGCGCCGATCCGCCCGGCGTCTGGAGCGACGCGCGCTTCTTCGCGCTCGCGGAGCCCGAGTGACTCTCGCCCAGCGCCTTCGAGCGCGCCTGAGCGCCGATCCCGAGCAGCCGCCGATCACTGGCGACTTGCCGGAACTTCGGGCGAACGCAGTGACCGCCGCTGCGGTGCTGGTCGGGATCACCGACCGAGCCAATCCCGGCGTGCTCCTTACGGTTCGCCGCGAGAATCTTCGGACCCACGCTGGCCAAATCGCTTTCCCCGGCGGACGCTCGGAGCCGGGTGAGGACTCGGTCGCAACGGCACTCCGCGAGGCCTATGAGGAGCTCGCCCTCGATCCGTTCGCGGCCGACGTCGTCGGCCGCCTCGGGGATTACCGGACCGTCACCGGGTTCGTCGTCGCTCCGATCGTCGCGGTCGTTCCACCGGACCTTCGCCTGTCCCCGCACGAGCCGGAGGTGGCCGACTGGTTCGAGGCACCGCTCGATTTCCTGGTCGACCCTAGCAACCAGCAACTCCAGACGGCGGTTTTCGGCGGCCTCGAGCGCCGCTACTGGCAGATCGAATGGAACGGCAGGCGAATCTGGGGGGCGACAGCGGCGATGCTCGTTAACCTGTCGCGGCGGCTGCGATGGAGCTGAAGCTCGACGCCCGGAAATGGCGGCGCCGCCGCGGGATGGCGAAGCTGCTGGAAGCGCTTGCGGTGAGCGAGGGCGAGACCCGCTATGTTGGCGGAGCGGTGCGCGACGAACTGCTCGACCTTCCGGTCAACGACGTCGATCTTGCCACCCGCTTCCGCCCCGACGAGGTTGTGAAGCGCCTCCAGTCGGGCGGAATCAAGGCGGTTCCGACCGGGATCGCGCACGGGACGGTGACCGCGGTAAGCGATGGCCACCCCTATGAG
>Ga0207705_10003019_pt1 | contig 12827 bp, 8 predicted proteins | sample KBSC13metaG_FD_184314 | JGI IMG/M metagenome (GOLD analysis project Ga0207705, IMG submission 184314) | Corn rhizosphere microbial communities from Kellogg Biological Station, Michigan, USA - KBS C1-3 metaG (SPAdes) (version 2) | ecosystem: Host-associated > Plants > Roots > Rhizosphere > Soil ...
ACGCCCGGGATTGATAAAGACCCCGATCATCACCGGAATCTCTCGCCGGTAGATGAGGTTGTCCATCACGTTTTGCGCCCGCATATCGCCCTTCTCATCCTTGAACGCCTGCCCATCCTGGAAGATCATCAGGCTCGCCGCCACCGAGGGATCGTACTGCGCCGGTACATAGACCCAATAAGTGTGCTGTGTGCCGGGATAGGCGTTGCTCTTGATCACAAACGGCCCGCGGATCTCCCCCTTCGGCACACCCTCCTGCGCCATCGAGTCCGGCCCTAGATGGTACTGTGAATCGGGATTCGGAGGACGATTGGGCTGCTGCCCATTGCCGGCCTGTGCCGGAGAAGGCGCTGGGAATGGCGGCGGAGGCGGCGTCTGCGCAAACGCCAGGGCGGTCGTGCCCATAAGAGCGATCGCAAAAACGGGTGTGGTCACTTTCGACATCGAAGATCTCCTCTTGACTAGAACAGATGCATTTTAGACAGGATTAACAGGATTTGCAGGATTAACAGGATTAAGAAGCAGGGATTCTCCAGCTTGTCCACCTATCGGACAGAAGAGCATCCCGCGTGCCTCTAAACGGAAATCCTGTTAATCCTGTTAATCTTGTAAATCCTGTCTAAAAATCTTCCCTTGGGGTTGGGGACGGTTTCGTTAGATCAGGGTGGTTACGCGGCCGGTACTGTCACCCAGGGTTTCGGCGTGGACGCCCATGCGATCCAGCAGGGAGAGGAACAGGTTGTTGAGCGGCGTCTCCTGCGCAAAGCGCAGATGCTGCCCTTGCTGTTTGATCGTTCCCGCGCCGCCGCCTGCCAGCAGAATGGGCAGGTTGTCGTGGTTGTGCGCGTTGCCGTCGCTGATGCCTGCGCCGTATACGACCATGGAGTTGTCGAGCAGGGTGCCTTCCGGCTCGTGGATGCTGTCCAGTTTCTCCAGGAAGTAGGCGACCTGATCGGCGTGGAACTTGTTGATCTTCGCGATCTGACCGAGTTTGTAGGGATCGTTGCCGTGGTGGGACATATCGTGGTGGCCTTCGGAGACGCCGAGATCTTTATAGCTGCGGTTGCTGCCGTCGTTGGCGATCATGAAGGTACAGATGCGGGTCAGGTCGGCCTGGTAGGCGAGCGTCATCATGTCGAACATGAGGCGGATATGCTCGCCCATGTCCTTCGGCACCCCGGCCGGCATTTTGGAGGCGATGGTCGGATCGGAGTTCAGCTTCTCGACGCGGGCGAGGCGGTTCTCGATCTCGCGCACGCCCGTGAAATACTCGTCGAGCTTGCTCTGATCCTTCGTGCCCAACTGCTTCTTGAGCTGGTTCGCATCGTCCAGCACGAAGTCCAGCACGCTGCGCTTCAGGCTCTGACGGGTCGCTTTGCTCTCGGCGGTCTCGCCGGGGATGCTGTTCCCGAACAGGCGCTCGAACACCGCGCGGGGATCGACCTCGTGGGGATTGGGCGTGCTCGGTCCGCGCCAGGAGATGGAGGAGGAGTAGGCGCAGCTATAGCCGGTATCGCATGCGCCCGCGGTGCCGCCTCGCTCACAGCCCAGCTCCAGGGAGGCGAAGGGGGTCTTCTGACCCGCGCGGTTCGCCGCCAGTTGATCGACCGAAATACCGACATGGAGATCCGCGCCATCGGTTTTGTGGGGATGGACGCCGGTCAGCCACGTGGCGGTGCTGCGGGCATGATCGCCGCCGCCGTCGCCGAGTGCAAAGGCGTTGTGCTGCGCCAGGCCGGTGAGGACGGAGACTTTGCTTTTAACGTTTTTCATCGACGCCAGCGTCGGGGACAGCTCCAGAGCGCCCTCCGTCGTCGGCATCCAGTTCGGGACATGCACGCCGTTGGGAATAAAGATAAAGGCCATGCGATTCACACGCGCCTTCGTCGCCGACTGCGCCAGCGCGTTCAGCGGAAGCATCGCTTCCAGCATCGGCAGCGCCATGGCGGTTCCCAGGCCGCGTAAAAAAGTGCGTCGTGATAACGGTTCTCTGGACATCTTAGCTTATTCTCCCTGATCTCTGCGCTGTTCGCGGAAAGGCGCGCTCTGAACGATAGCGGTCACCAGAGCGGAGAAGCGATCTCCGCCTTTCTGGACGGTGTTTACAATGTCATCCATATTGCATCGGTCGGTGTGCTCCAGGCCACGGCCCAGCGCATAGGTCATCATCTTTTCAGCCAGACAGTGTTCAAACTGACTCTTCTTACGCAGCAGGATCTGTTTTAGTTGAGCCGGGCCGCTGAACTTCGCGCCGTCGGGCAGCACTCCGCTCGGATCGATGGGGGTCTCGCCATCAGCGATCCGCCACTTCCCGACCGCGTCGTAGTTCTCCAGGCCGAACCCGATCGGGTCCATGCGGGCATGGCAGCTTGCGCAGGCCGGGTTCGCGCGGTGCTGCTCCATACGCTGGCGCAGGGTACCTACGAGCGGACCTTTGTTGTCGTCGGCGAGCGGGGGCACGCCGGGAGGCGCCGGCGGGAGGGGAGTGCCCAGGAGGTTCTCCATGACCCACTTGCCGCGCTTGACCGGGCTGGTGCGCGTCGGGTTCGACGTCACCGTCAGAAGGCTCGCCTGCGTCAGGATGCCGCCGCGCTGGTCCCCGGTGAGCGTCACCCGGCGGAAGTCGCCGCCCTGCACGCCGTCGATGCCGTAGTGCTTCGCCAACTGCTCGTTGAGGAACGTATAGCGGGCGTCGATAAAGTCGAGAATGCTACGGTCTTCGCTGACGATGGACTGGAAGAACATTTCGGTCTCGGTTTTCATCGCCTGCCGCAGCCCGTCGTCGAAGCCGGAGAAGCGTTTGAGGTCCGGCGAGACGCCGTCCAGACTGCGCAGTTGCAGCCACTGCCCGGCGAAGTTATCGGAGAGCGCCTGGGAGCGCGGATCTTTAAGCATCCGCTTCGCCTGCGCCGCCAGCACCGCCGGATCCTGAAGTTTGCCCTGCGCCGCCAGACCGAACAGCTCCTCATCCGGCATGGAGGACCAGAGGAAGTAGGAGAGGCGCGACGCCAGCGCGTAGTCGTTCAGGTAGAATTTGTTCGCCGTGGTCTTCAGAACGGCGGTCTTCACCGCACCTTTGCCGGTCGCCTTCGCGGTCGTTTTGACCGCGCTGGGAATGCCGGGCACATCGGTCTCGATGCGGAACAGGAATTTGGGCGAACAGAGCGTCGCCGTGATCGCATACTCGATGCCCTGCTGGAACGTCTCTCCCTGCGTCTGGGCCAGATCGACGTAGTGGACCAGTTTATCGACATCCTCTTTGACGGCAGGCCGACGATAGGCGCGGCGCACAAAGTCGCTCAGGAACTTCCGAGCCACCGCCGAACGCGCCGCCGGGTCTGTGGGCACCGTTCCCAACTGTTTCGCCAACGGCGACGGAGCCTCCGCTCCCTGCAACGGCCCGACCAGCGCCAACTCCTTGATATTCAGCTTCCGGTCACGGTTGCGCGGCTGCTGCCGGTTGGGGTTGGGCGTGTCGTCGTGGAACGGGTTGGTGAAGACGACGCTGAAGTGATGGCGTCCGGCAGGAACCGTGATGTTGATGTCGTAGGTCTTCGGGTCACGCTGATTGCCGAGGACATTCCGCGCGTCGATCTCCTTGTCGTCCATCTTGACCTGCATTTTGGCCGCTTCGGGGCCGGCCTGACTCTGCCAACCGACCACGCGCAGGGTATAGTTTCCGGCGGCAGGAAAGGTGTAGTCGCAGTTGACTTCGGAGTTCATCGCAGGCAGCACGGCATGATCGCCCGCCCTGGTACTCTGATTGACGTAGGTCAGGCGCGGAGGTTCAAAACGGATCGGGCGCAGCATCGCGTCGTGCGGCTGGAACGCGGCATGCGCAATCTTACCCGCCACCGCGAGATACTTCTCCATCAGCAGCGGCGAAATCGACAACACATCCCCGATATTATCGAAGCCATACCCGACATCGTCGTTCGGGAAACCGTCCGCCGGGCTGATATCGACCCCGCACAGATCCCGCACGGTGTTGTTATACTCCGCGCGGTTGAGCCGCCGCAGCGTGACATGACCGGGATCTTTCAGCTTACAGTCCGCCGCCGTCGTCGTACTCTGCACCCAACTCACCAGCGTCGTCCGCTGCGCGCTGGTCGGCGCGGGCATATTGGCGGGCGGCATGTGGCCGGACGCGATGTTCTGCGCGATCAGGTCCCACGTCCCTCGATCCTTCAAGACGCCGCTTGCATCCTTCATCACCGAAAGATCGATCCCGGCCTGCGCGCTCTTCCCGGTATGGCAACTCACGCAGTACTTCTGAAGCACCGGCAGCACATCGTGCCCAAAACTCGCCTCTCCACTCTTCGTCTCAGGCTTCCCGGCCGATTTAACTGCTTTCTTCTGGGAATGCCCCTGCGGCAGCGCCGCCGCATAGAGCAGCGTCGTCGCAGGCAGCAGACACGTCAATAGCAGCACCCGTGTGCGGACGCTGCCGTTATGCTTCCCTCTCACTCTATTAAGTCGATTCTTCACGTCTACTTCACTCTCTGCGGTTCAAAAAACGCGGGCATTGTCCCGCGCATCACGTTTTCATTTTTAGACAGGATTGACAGGATTATCAGGATTAACAGGATTTTAGCTTCAGGATGTCTCTCCACTTATAATATAGGACGACAGACCGGGAGGGATGTTTCTGGATTGAAATCCTGTTAATCCTGTAAATCTTGTTAATCCTGTCTAAAAAGCATCCCTCTTCAGATCGAATCCAACTGGACGAGTTTACCGGTGCTGTTGCCGATCGAGTCGGGATGGACGCCTGCGCGGTCGAGCAGGGTCATGTAGAGATTGGCGACGGGCGTCTCGGTGTCGTAGGCGATGTGGCGGCCGGGCTGGATGGCGCCGCCGCCGCGTCCGGCGAGCAGGATGGGCAGGTTCTCGTGGGTGTGGCGGTTGCCGTCGCCGAGGCCGCTGCCGTAGACGATCAGAGAGTTGTCGAGCAGGGTGCCGTCGCTTTCCTGAGTGGCTTTGAGCTGGGCCAGGAACTTCCCGAACAGGCCGATATGGAAGGTGTTGATCTGCGTCACCTTCTCGATGAATTCGGGAATGTTGCGGTGGTGGGTCAGCGGGTGGTGGCTGTCCGTAATGTTAATTTCGGGATAGGTGCGCATGCTGCCTTCGCGCCCGATCATCATCGTGGAGGCGCGGGTGAGGTCGGCGCGCAGCGCGGCGGCCTGCAGGTCGAACATGAGGGAGACGTAGTCGCCGAACGCGACCGGAATACCGGTCGGCTTCTCGATGTTCGGTTTGACGGCGTGGCTTTCCCGCTCGGCGTTCTGGATGCGAATCTCGATCTCCCGGACGGAGGTGAGATACTCGTCCATCTTGCGCTTGTCGGCCTGGCCGAGCGTGCCGGTAAGGGTCTGGGTGTCTTCGCGGACCATGTCCAGGATGCTCTTGCGGTAGCCTGCGCGGCGGGCGCGGGTGGCGGGATCGAGTTTGAAATCTTCGGTGCCGAAGAGGCGCTCGAACATCAGGCGTGGATTCACCTCCGGCGGGACGGGCGTGGTGGGACTGCGCCAGGAGATGCTGTTGGTGTAGGCGCAGCTATAGCCGGAGTCGCAGTTGCCGACCGTGCGGGAGTCTTCGCAGCCGAATTCGAGCGAGGCGAAGCGGGTCTGCGATTCAAAAGCCCGCGCCGCGATCTGATCCGCCGAGACGCCCGCGTGGATGTCCGCGCCGCTGGTCTTCTTGCAGTGGACACCGGTGAGGAAGGAAGCACCTGCGCGGGCATGATCGCCGGCTCCGTCGCCCAGTTCGTTGCCGTTGTGGTCCGCCAGGCCGCTGAGGATCATCATATCGTCCCGATAGGCTTTGAGCGGGTTGAGAATGCGCGTGATCTCGTAGTTCTTCCCCAGGCCCTTCGGCGTCCAGTCCTTCATGATGATGCCGTTCGGCACATAGACGAAGACGAGACGGACCGGCGCTTTGCTCTTCGGGCCGACCGCGGCGAGCGCCGGAGTCATCGCTTCCAGCATGGGAAGGGCGATGGCGGCGCCGACGCCACGGAGCAGCGTTCGGCGGGAGAGCGTGTTGCGGGTGACGAAATTCATGGCGTTCGGTCTCCTCGGCGCATCTGGAAGGGTCGGCTGTTGACGATCTCCAGGACCAGGTTGGAAAAACGATAGTCGTTGGCGGCGATCCGGTGAGAGATCTCTTTCACCGTCGGTCGGTCATATCCCTCTAATCCGCGCCCCAAGGCGTAGGTCATCAGCTTGGTGGTCAGGCACTGCGCGAAGGCGTCGCGATCCGCCTTCAGAATCGTTTTCAGACCGTCCGGACCCCGGAACGACCGCCCATCCGGCAGCGAACCGGAGGAGTCGATGGCGAACTTGCCGTCGCTCTCACGCCAGGCTCCGACCGCGTCGAAATTCTCCAGCCCGAAGCCGAGCGGATCCATGCGCGCGTGACAGGAGGCGCAGGTCGGGTTCTTGCGGTGCGCTTCCAACTGCTGCCGCAACGTGGCTTCGGTGCCGACGGTCGAGACGTTCAACTCCGGCACGCCGGGAGGCGGCGGGGGCGGCGGCGCATTTAATATGTTCTCCAGGATCCATTTGCCCCGCAGCACCGGCGAGGTGCGGTTCGGATAGGAGGTCACCGCCAGCACGCTCGCCTGCGTCAGGAGGCCGCCACGGGGCGTGTTGGTCAGATCGACCTTCCGAAAGGCCGGACCTTCCACACCGGGAATACCGTAGAAGTTGGCGAGCCGCTCGTTCAGGAACGTGTACTTCCCGACCAATAGATCGACGATGCTATGGTCTTCATGGATCACATTTTCGAAGAAAAGTTCCGTCTCCTGGCGCATCGACATCCGGAGATAGTCGTCGAACTCGGGGAAACGGCCGCGATCCGGTTTGAACGATTCGAGCGAACGGATCTGGAGCCACTGTCCCGCGAAATTCTCCGCCAGCGCATTGGCGCGCGGATCGGTCAGCATGCGCTGGATCTGCGCCTTCAGCACGGCGGGCTGCCGCAGGGTCTGATGCGCCGCGCACGCCTGCAGCGTCTCGTCCGGCATACTGCTCCACAGGAAATACGACAGCCGTGACGCCAGCTCATACTGATTGATCGGATGCCCGGCCGGATCTTTGGCTGCAGGCGGATCGTGTTCGATCCGGTAGAGGAAGTGCGGCGAGACGAGCATGCCCTGGATCGCCAGGCAGATGCCCTCCTCGAAGGAGTCACCCTGCCCGCGCACCTGCGCGACCAGGTTGCTGTAGCGGGTGACCTCCTGCGGGGTCAGAGGGCGGCGGAAGGCGCGGCAGCCGAAGTCGCTGACGATCTTACGGGCGCAGTCGGGCGTGTGGCCGCCGTGCAGATGGCCGCAGGTAAAGATCTTCTTCAGGCTCAGTTCCGAGGGGCCGGTCGGCTGCGCATAGGGGCCGCCGATCTGCAGGGAGTTGAGATGGGCGTCGTTGACCTGACTGCGCTCCCGGCGGCGGGCTTCGGCGGCCTGACGAAACTGTTCGATCTTTTCCGGGGTCTGACCGGGGCGCGGCCGGAAAACCAGTGGCGGAAGCGGCCGATCCGAAGGATGGGGGCCGCCGTACTCGACCGGCAGATCCTCATACATCCGCTCGATGACGGCGGCGATCCAGTGATCGCCTGCCGGAACCCGCAGGCGGCACTCCACGGTGCGGCTGGAGAAGTCCTGGCGGTCGGTGGAGAAGGCGGCCTGGCCGGTTGGATCGAAATCCATCGCCTGCGCCTTCTTCCCGTCGATCCAGAGGGCGAGGTGCAGCGGGCCGGAACCGAGCGGGCGCAGACCATCCAGTTTGAGGCGGAACAGATACTCGGCCTCCACAGGAAACCGGTGCATGGTGTGCAGGGAGTTGGGCAGCGTAAAACCGGTGATGTCGTAGTGGGCGGGCACCGTATTGGTGGCGTTGATCCGGCGGGCACGCGGCTCCAGAATCGCCAGAGTGGGCTGTATCGGTTCGGCCCCGAAGACGGCGGTGCGGGCGACTTTCTCGGCAGCGCTTACATAACGCTCCATCTGCGAGGAGGAGAGCGAGAGCACATCGCCGATGTTGTCGAAGCCGTAGCCGGAGTCGTCCTGCGGAAAATCGTCGGCGGGGTGGGTGTTGACGCCCAGGAGGTCACGGATCGTGTTGTTGTACTCGGCGCGATTGAGACGGCGGGCGGTCACGCGTCCGGGGTTGTTGGCGTCGCGCTTATCGGCCCTCTCGAACTCGGCCTCAATGCCGGTCGCGACCGCTTTGATCGCGGCTTGCGTCGGTTTGGGCGATCCGGGCGGAGGCATCTCGCCGGTGCGGATCTTCCGCAGCACACTCTCCCACGCATCGCGGTTCTTCGCAACGGAATCGGGACCTTGCAGCGCGACCAGGTCCAGGCTGCCCGCCTTCGTCTTCGGGTTATGGCAGGAGGTGCAGTTCCGGGTAAAAAAGCTTCCGGTCGTCTGTGCGAAGGTGGACGTGGTTTTCGATTGGCCGGTCTGTCCACCGGAAGGCAGCACAAGCGCCAGCGTCACGAGCGGCGCCAGACTGAGCGGCATTGCAAACAGAATCCTCGATCGCATCCGAAACCCCCTTGTGGCAGGGCGATGAACCTGATCCATCTAATTCATCCAATAGATTAAGTTTACCACACGCAAGTTTGGAATGTAGCCCGTTTGCGACTCTATTTATGCTCTTGCGGCTTGTCGGGAAGCAACAACTGCTTCTGCACGAACGCGATGACCTTGTTGAGTTGCTCCTCCGGTTTAGGGCCGAAGTCCGCATGGCCCGCACCTTCGATACGCATAAACTCTACCTCCACGCCAACGCTCTTGAGTTTGGCGGTGAAGACCTCGGTCTGTTCGATCGGCACCAGAGGGTCGGCGGTCCCGTGTGTGAGCAGCGCCGGGACGGTCTGCTTGCTCGCATAGGTCATCGGACTGGCATCCCGATACGGCGATTCTCTCTTCTCCGGATTGCCGCCAAGAAACGCCTCCAGCATCCCGCGCACCGCGCCGCCCTCCTGTTTGTTCTGGTGGACGCTATCGCGATAGGCCAGGGAGAGATCGTAGGGGCCGCTCATGCAGACCATCGCGGAGATCGTACTGGACTGGCCGGCATTGCCGCCACTGCCGTCCCACAACTTCGTGCCGTTGGTCGTTCCCAACAGCGCCACCAGATGCGCGCCCGCCGACCCGCCGAACGCCACGATGCGTTTCGGATCGACGTGGTACTTCTCGGCGTTGGCGTGCAGCCACCGTACCCCACACTTCACATCCTCGATCTGAGCGGGAAAGACGCTTTTGGGGGCCAGTCGATAGTTTACGCTGATACATACGATCCCCTTCTGCGTAAACGGGACCATAAATGCTCGGAAATCCTCTTTACTTCCACCCACCCATCCACCGCCATGTACGAAGACGATGGCCGGGAATGGCCCCTCTCCCTGCCTGGGGCGCGTCAGGTCCAGCTTCAGGTCCTCCGCACCGCCTCTGCCGTAGACGATATCCGTTTCCAACACCACATCGGCAGGCAGCGCGGCTCCCTGTTTCCGAACCACCACCAACAGCGCCGCCAGCGCCATCGCGCAGCAAAACGAGAACGTCAGTCCCAGAGCGATCAGTCTGCGCATAGCGCCTCCCCTTGAAATTGTTCGCGCAGTCCGGCTTCTACCCGGCGTGGCCGGAGTGTGCGGGCGTCCAGGGCAACCCACACACTCCGCGCTTTGGCCAGCAGTTGGTTGTCCTGTGGGCGCCAGATCTCTACATGTCGTTCGAACTTCGCGCCGCTCGACTCGCCGATGTAGGTGCGCGCTTCCAGTGCCTCTCCTAAAAGCGCCGGACGCATATAGTCGATCTCATGTCGCAGAACGACCCAGGCATACTCCTCTTTCTGCTGCTCCGTAGCTGCCGCATTCCAGTGAGCCGTCGCAACCTCCTGAACCCAACGCAGATAGACGATGTTATTGACATGCCCCATCAGGTCGATGTCCGCTTCGACCACCTGCAACGGCAGCACAAACACCCTCGGTACGACCTCGACTTCCTTTTCTTCCCGCATGTGGGTTGGCCCTCTCGACAGATAATCGTGTAAATCGCAAAATCGTGAAAATCGTGGTTCAGACAAAATGGACGGAAACGCAAGAATTGCACGGCAGATCTTCTATTTGTATACGGTATGTATACGGAAAGCGTGTATACTGGGTCTGACAGAAAAACGAGCAGTCGCTCTACAACCGGTCCGGTCGTTGCAACCTATCGATTTCTTGCTGCGGAGGGGACGGCAAACGGAGCCGTACCGCACTTTTATCCTACCTGACAAAAGGATTTTACGACAATGATGACGTGCTTTTCAACGCGCGTTCGAGTGCTGGGGCTGATCGCGGCAGGGATCGCGGTGGCGTTTGGGGCGGAGAGTCCGGCTGCCGGGCAGGCACTGGGGTGCGAGCCTTCGCCCGCGGAAGCGTTCGCCACACACGGCCATGTGCGTATCGCGACCAAACGCGGCCTGGATCGACCGAAAATGTTCAGCCTGGCCGCCGATCTGCCGCCTATCGGCAATCAGGGCGAGACCAGCGCCTGCGTCGGCTGGTCTACCGCCTACTACTGCTATACGACCTCCATTGCGCGACAGCGCAAACTGACCCCCGAGCAGCGCAAAGATCCCCGGTTTGTGTTCAGTCCCGCCTTCATCTGGCATCAGTACAACGGAGGCGACAAGATGAAGGGCATGCATATCTACGAGGCGTTCGACGTGCTGGCGAAACAGGGATGCGCGGCGATGTCGGACATGCCCTGGAAGGAAGAGGACGCCACCTCGCAGCCGGACGAGCAGGCCAAAGCGCATGCCCTGCGTTATAAAGCGCGGCAGACGGTCTCGCTGTTCAAAGGCAAGCGTAACGGTGAAGAGGGCGATGCCGAAAAACTGAAGAACTGGCTCTGGGAGACGAAACAGCCGTTTGTCGTTGGGATCACGGTCTACACCGAGTTTTTCAAGATGTCGCACGACCCGAACTTCGTCTACAAGCCGACCGAGAACAAGGGCAAAATAGAGGGGCTGCACGCGGTCTGTATCGTTGGGTACGACGAAGACAAGCACGCGTTCCTGATGGTCAACTCCTGGTCGGACAAGTGGGCTAACAAGGGCTTTGTATGGCTGCACGAAGATTTCGTCACGCAGGAATCTCTGGAGGGCTGGGGCCAGCGTCCGGGCGGACCCGTCGCGCGGGATCCGAAAGCGCCGAAGCCCGCTCCCATGCCCAGTATCAGCTATGAACCCGCCGAGAAAGCCGAATAGAGAGCCGAAATCATGACTACACGAACTATGTACAATAATACATTCTGGACACGGGCCGGCGGCACGGCGGCCCTGCTGGTGAGCGGCGCATTAACAGCGGGACCCGCACTGGCTGATCGCGCCGTGGTCGTCGGTGTCAACGAGTATCCGAAACTGGCGCAGGGCAGCAACCTGGAAGGCTGTGTCAACGACGCGAAAGGCATCGAAACGACCCTGAAAGCGCAGGGCTTCGAGGTCGTCAGCCTGACGAATGAGCAGGCTTCCAAGAACGGGATCATGGCGGCGCTGGCGGATATGAAAACCCGGTCGCACGCCGACGAGCGCTTTGTCTTCTACTTCGCCGGTCACGGCACAGTCGCCACGGACGGAGCCTCCACGCTCCTGCCCGGCGATGCCAGTGAGAAGGACGAGCGCAGCGACATCGGGCGCGATGAACTGTATCAGGCGATCCTGGCGATCCCGGCCCGCAGCCGTACCGCTCTGCTCGACGCCTGTTTCTCGGGCGGATTGAGCCGGAAGGGCATCGGCCACCGGGTCAAAAAGACGCGCGCCTACCGACGTGGCGGCGCGGCGGCCCCCTTGCGGCGCGACATCGAATCCGGAACGGACAGCAACGAGCATATCGCGGGCGGCGCGGAGATCGTCTACTTCACCGCCTCGCTGGCCAACCAGACCTCGGGCGAAGACGATTTCGACGGAGCACGTGGGGGAGTGTTCACCCATTTCCTGACCGCACGCCTGAAAAGGGCTTCCGCACAGACGCTCTGGAACGAGGTGCAGAAAGATGTCACCGGCGAAGTCGCCGACTATATGGACCAGACCCAGACGCCCAAACTCAGCCCGGCCGAGTACTCCGGACGCCGGATTTTCGAAGGTCGGGACCTGCCCAAACCGGACCCAAAAGTCGAACCCAAACCCGATCCTAAAGTGGATCCCAAGCCGAATCCGAAACCCGACAATAAGCCTGAACCGAAGCGGACGGTCTGGGACGATTTCAACGAAGATCGCACGGAGGCTTCCCAGTTCAGTCTGGTGATGACGCCAGGGCAGAATGCGTTTAAGATCGGGCAGAAGTTTCATTTCGAGGTGAAGAGCGCGCAGAACGGCTGGCTGGTCCTCCTGGAGAAAGACACCGACGGCAAGGTCTATCTGCTGACTCCCCGCGATGGCAATCTGGCCAACGGTAAAGTGAGCGCCAACACGACGGTGCGCCTGCCGATGGACGCGGGACGTGAATACACGACGGATGCGCGCGGCGTCGAGCGGGTTAAGGCGATCCTGTTCACCTCCGAAGAGAACGCGCAGGCGCTGATCAAAGCGTTTCCCGCCGATGGCGTGGAGCCACGCAAGATGCGCCGGATCCTGGAGACCAACTCACCGCGCCAGGACTTCTATACCTTCGGCCTGACCTTCGAGGTCGAGTGAGGAGCGCCCGCATGATCCGATCCGCCTGTCGGGCCGTTGGGTGGGGAGCGCTTGCCATGCTATTGGGCTTTGCCTCCGCGAGCAGCGTTCAGGCAGCGCCATTCGCGTTGCGGGTGCGGCCTCTGCGCGACGCAGGCG
>Ga0207705_10003021_pt1 | contig 12823 bp, 7 predicted proteins | sample KBSC13metaG_FD_184314 | JGI IMG/M metagenome (GOLD analysis project Ga0207705, IMG submission 184314) | Corn rhizosphere microbial communities from Kellogg Biological Station, Michigan, USA - KBS C1-3 metaG (SPAdes) (version 2) | ecosystem: Host-associated > Plants > Roots > Rhizosphere > Soil ...
GAGCTACCAGTCCGTCCCGCAGACCAGCGTCGCCTCCTGGCTATCCGACCATGCCCCGCAAGGCGCGCGCATCGGTTATGACCCCTGGTTGCACACCAAGACCTGGGTCGAACAGGCGACCAAGGCGCTGGCTGAGAAAGGCGCGACACTGGTCGCGGTCGACACCAATCCGGTCGACGCGGTCTGGCCCGACCAGCCGCTTCCCTCCAATGCCCGCCTCGTGGTCCAGCCCGACCAGTTCGCCGGCCGCTCGTCCGCCGACAAGCGCCAGGAGATCGCCGACTGGCTGACTAGGACCAAGGCCGACGCCGCGGTCCTGTCCGCGCTCGATTCGATCGCCTGGACCTTCAACGTGCGCGGCGCTGACGTCGATCGTACGCCGGTCGCGCTGGCTTATGCCTTGGTCAATGCGGACGGCACCGCTGACCTGTTCGTCGCGCCCGAGAAGATCGGCGAGGACGTCGCCAAGCATCTCGGCAATGCGGTCCGCGTCCATCCGCGCGACGCCTTCGCCGGCCATCTCGCCGGCCTCAAGGGCAAGCGTGTCGCCGCCGATCCCGAACGCGCGGTCTCGGCCATCTTCAAGACGCTGTCGGATGCCGGCGCGACCGTGCTCGAGCTGCGCGATCCCGCCGTCCTGCCCAAGGCGATCAAGAACCAAGCCGAGATTGCCGGCCAGGACGCCGCGCAGGCGCGCGATGGTGCTGCGCTGACCCGTTTCCTCCACTGGCTCTCGGTCGAGGCGCCGAAGGGCGGCGTCGATGAGCTTGCCGCAGCCGCCAAGCTCCAGGCCTTCCGCGAGGAAACGGGCGCGCTCCGCGATCTGAGCTTCGACACGATTTCGGGCGCGGGACCGAACGGCGCAGTCGTCCACTACCGCGTGAGCGAAGAGACTAACCGCCCGCTCGAACTGAATTCGCTCTATCTGGTCGATTCGGGCGGCCAATATCAGGACGGCACCACCGACGTGACGCGCACCGTCGCGATCGGCAAGCCCACGCCCGAAATGCGCGACCGCTTCACCCGCGTGCTCAAGGGTCATATCGCGCTCGCCCGCGCGGTCTTCCCGCAGGGGACGCGCGGCAGCCAGCTCGACACGCTCGCGCGCCAATATCTGTGGGCGGTCGGGCTCGATTATGCGCACGGCACCGGCCATGGCGTCGGCTCCTTCCTCGCGGTGCATGAAGGGCCGCAGCGGATCGCACCGGGTGGCAGCGGCTTCGCCGGCGGCGATGAACCGCTCCAGGCGGGCATGATCCTCTCGAACGAGCCCGGTTATTACAAGACCGGCGAATATGGCATCCGGATCGAGAATCTGGTGCTGGTCGAGCCGCGCGACGCGGTCGGCGCGGAAAAGAAGCTGCTCGGCTTCCGCACGCTCACCTTCGCCCCGCTCGACCGCCGCCTGATCGACCTCGATCTGCTGACGCCCGAAGAGCGCGCGTGGGTCGATGGCTATCATGCCGAGGTCGCGGCCCTGATCGGCCCGCAATTGAGCGGCGCCGACGCCGCCTGGCTCAAGGCCGAGACCGCACCGCTCTAAACCGGGTCAGTTTTTGTCCGCTTCCGGCTTGTCCGGCACGCGAGCATCCTGGGCGCGCGCCTGGCTTTTGCGCCGCCGCAGATTGGCCCTCAGCGCCTCGGCCAGCCGTGCCTGCCGTTCGGGATCCTCTTTTGCCATGGAAGGTTCCTTGACCTTCCGCGTTTGCTTGTCCATAGGCGCGCCTTCCCCGGCGTTTCCGCGCTCTTGGGGGCCAGCATGCTGGTGCCTTGCTGCCGTAGCTCAGTGGTAGAGCGCATCCTTGGTAAGGCTGAGGTCGTGAGTTCAATCCTCACCGGCAGCACCAGCATCCCCTGCATCCGCTAGGGCCGGAGCACGCCCTCTTCAATGATCCGAATAGGATCGGTGCCGGATCAAATCATTCGGCACCGGATCGCCTGGCCGGGCGTATTGATCGCGATAGGTCCCCGACACGGGAGGCGCGCCACGATGCCCGCAAGTCGCACCGCCACAGAGCCGCCAAAATGGGCTTTGGGCCCGATGGGCGAGCGGCTGACCCTCGACAAATTGCCGCCGCCCGGCACGCACCGCTGGGTGATCCGGCGCAAGGCTGAGGTGGTCTGCGCGATCCAGGGTGGCCTGCTGACGAGCGCGGAGGCGATCAAGCGCTACAATATCAGCCCCGACGAACTTGAGGCCTGGGGTCGCTCGGTCGAACGCCACGGCATGCGCGGGCTGCGCTCGACGCGCATCCAGCACTACCGGCATCGCGAGAAGCTGTTTCCGCCTTCCTGATCGCGGCACGCGTGCAAATCGGCCCGCACTTTCCCATCTTGCGGCTTCCAACCGAGAAGGAAGCCCGCATGGCCCGCCGCATGAAGATTGATTTCGTATCCGACGTCGTCTGCCCGTGGTGCGTGATCGGGCTGCGTGGGCTCGAACAGGCACTCGAACGGACGGGCGATGCGGTCAGCGCGGAAATCCATTTCCAGCCCTTCGAGCTGAACCCCGACATGGCGCCCGAGGGTGAGGATGTCGTCGCGCATATCCAGCGCAAATATGGCTCCACGCCCGATCAGGCGGCCGCCAACCGGGAGGTGATCCGCGAACGCGCCGCAAGCCTCGGCTTCACCATGCCTGGCCTCAACCAGGATCGCCGCATCTATAACACGTTCGACGCGCACCGCCTGCTCCACTGGGCCGAGCTCGAGGGGAAGCAATCCGCGCTCAAGCACGCCTTGTTCCGTGCTTATTTCACCGAAGGCCGCGATCCGTCCGACCATGATGTGCTCATCGCGCTCGCGGCCGAAGCGGGGCTCGATAGCGATGCCGCACGCGATGTGCTGGAATCAGGCCGCTATGCGCAGGAGGTGCGGGATGCCGAACATCTCTGGCAGTCGCGCGGAATCCACGCTGTGCCGGCGGTGATCATCGACGGCAAATATCTGATCCAGGGAGGCCAGCCGCCCGAGGCGTTCGAGCAGGCGCTCCGCCAGATCGCCGCAGAGCCCGCCTGATCTAGCGTCGCACCGGCCCGCACCCCCACCCGGCCTCCCAACAGGTTATTCTATGGGAGGTCGGGTGGGGGTGCGGGCCGGTGCGGCCAAGGTCCGACGGATGTCGGACCGCACACCTAAAAACTCCGAAGCGCACACCGAAAGAAAACCCCCTCCGCCGCTGGCGAAGGGGGTTCGAAGGTGGGTTGGGAAAGCCTTACCAGCTGCCGCGCAGGATGAACGAGTAGCGGCGATCCTCCAGGAAGTAACTGCGCGGCGCCAGGGCACCGGCCGTAGTATATTGCTGGAGCGTCTTCGTGATCTCGTTGTTCAGGTTCACCGCCTGGACACCGATGCGCAGACCCTTGGCCACGGTCAGGAAGGCCGACGCGTCGAGGTGGCCCTCGGCGGCGTTGTAGATCGGGTAATACGGGAAGATCACGTCCGTTGCCGTCAGCAGGAACTTCGAACGCCACGTGTACGCGGCACGAAGCGATATCGGACCCTTTTCGTAGAACACCGCCGCGTTGACATTGTGCTTCGACAATTGTTCCAGCGGCAGGCTGCCGGGCTTGATCGGCGAATTGTTCGACGGCGAGCCTCCGTTCAGGAAGCTGTTCGGCAAACCCTTGCTCTGCAGATAGGTGTAGCTCAGGCTGGTACCGATGCCGCTGAGCAGCCCGGGCAGGAAGTCGTAGGTCTGCTGATAGGCAACCTCGACGCCCTTGATCTTGCCATGGCCGTTGAAATTGTCCGGACCACGCACCTGCGTCGCCAGCGTGATGCCGTTGCTGGTGATCGAGCGGTCGAAGATGTTCTGATAGAAGAAGTGATAGACGTCCTTGTAGAAGGCATCGATCGTCAGCGAGCCGACCCGGGCGAAATACCATTCGTAGGTCAGGTCGAACTGCGACGCGAGCGCCGGCTTCAGGTAGGGATTGCCGGCAGTCGCGCTGAGTGCCGAGCCATCGCCGCTGAGGCCGACCGAGACGAAGTTGCGGATATCGGCCAGGTCAGGCCGGGTCAGCACGCGCGACGCCGCGAAGCGGATCAGCATATCCCGGTTCAGGCCGAACTTCAGGTTCAGGCTGGGCAGGAAATAGTGATATTTGTTGTTCGCGACGTTGGTCGTGGTCGTACCGGTCGCGAACTGCTGCAGCTTCGCATAATTGTCCGGACCCTGCGCGCAGACGCCGGTCGGCGGCGGGATCGGCGTGCCGGCGGGAACGCCCGGCGGCAGGGTCGGCGGCGGACAGCGGACCGAGAACGGGTCCGTCACGCCCAGCTGGGCGGCGGTCGGCGCACCGATCGAGCCGGTCGAGGTGATGTCGTCGGCCACGTAGCGGAGGCCGATATTGCCATCGAGCTTGATGTTGCCGAACAAGGGCTCGTCGCGGCCGAAGCTCAGCATCACGTACGCGTCTTTGTTCTTTTCGCTGACCGGCTGGATCTCAGACGGCAGATAAGACGTACCCGGAACCACACCAGCGCGCAGCCCGGCCGGGGTCCACGGCGTCGCGTTCGCGCCATTCTGGGTGACCCAGGTCTGACCGATGCTCTGGAAGAACTTCGTCGCCTGGCTATAATTGTTGATCAGGTCGCCGTTGTAATAATAGGCTGCGGGTGGGCCTGCAGCCGCACCGCGGAAGAAGTTGTCGAACGTATACAGCGCGCTGTTCTGCGAAACCTGATTGAACGACACCTGCTGGCCCGACCACACTTCGGACAGCGCACCCCAGTTGTAGGTGGTGTACCGGACCACTTCTTCGCGGTCCGCGTAGCGGGCGCCGAACTTGACGCGCTTCAGGAAGGGATCGTCACCGCCGAAATTGTAGGCGATATCGGCCTTGCCCGCCCATTCATGGCCGGTCGAATGCTCGATATGATCCATCGCCGCGCGCCAGAATTCATTGTTGCGGTCGGCGAAATATTGGGAGTCGTTCTCGGCCACGACGAGCGGATTGGGCGTGGCCCAGCCCGCCGACAGCGTGAGCGGCTTGTGCGGAACGATCTGCGGCAGGTTTCCGCTAATATCGAGGTAATTGTCGGCGAAAGTCGAACCGAACACGCTGACGTCGAGGTCATCGTGCTGTGCGCGCGTATAATCGCCGTCGAGGTTGATCTGCCAGTGATCGTCCGGCGAGAACTTGAAGTTCAGGCCGTAATCGTTGACGCGATTTTGCTCGTTGACCTGACGGCGCGACAGGCTCTGCTGCTGGCCGCCGGTGGGGACACGCGTGTCTGCCGAGCCGCTGGTGCTGTTGCGCCAGCCGGTGCCCGGATAGGTGATATAACCCTTCTCGAACAAGCCATTCGAATCATAGGTGTAATTCTGGGTCGTGCCGGCGGGGCATTCCGCGCGCGTGACGCCGTTAGGTCCGTCACCGTTCTGCTGACAGCCCGCCGGATAGGTGTTGTATTCGGCAAGGTCCGGCCCGGTTTCGAACGTATGCTCGCCCCATGCATTGACCGAGCTGGTGTGCAGGAACTGCGCGGTCAGCAAGGCGCGACGGTCGAGGCTTTCCCACTGGAAGGCGGCCGAAATGCCGCGACGCTTGCGATTATAATCTTCCTCGCGGAACTGGCCGCCGACCGGCGCATAAAGCGTGCCGGCATTGTCGAGCAGGCCGTCCGCGCCCGGGGTGCTGGCTGCGCCGCAGGTGTTGAGGCCGCCGCCCTGGTTGGGCAAAGTCGTGGAATCGGTCGTCCCCGGCAGCGGATTGCGGCAGACGAGAGTGCTGGTCGTGTTCGACTGAACCGCCAGCTGACCGTCACGCGTCTGGATGTTGGCGACGTTGAGGCCGTTCGACTTTGAACGCAGCTGCGAGAAGGAAGCCGAACCGAGCAGGCCGACGCGGCCGATGCCCGTATCCCAGGTATCGCTGACCAGGAACGACCAGGTCGGCGTCCAGCGCTTTTCCAGATCGCCATAATTGCCTTCCACGTCGAAACCGATGTGGAAGCCCTTGCTGTCGAACGGCTTGCGCGTGTTGAGGTTGACCGTGCCGGCGAGGCCGCCTTCGATCATCTCGGCGGTGGTATTCTTGTAGACCTCGACCGAACCCAGCAGTTCGGCGGGCACGTCGGCGAAGTTGATCGACTGACCGCCGACGCCGGCGGAGAAGGTGTCGCGTCCGTTGAATTCCGAACGGACGAAGGTGAGGCCGCGGACGACCACGCCCGAGCCCTCGACCGAGAAGTGGTCAGGATCGTTGCTGCCCGCGAAGCGGTTCATCGCGACGCCCGGCACGCGCTGCAGCGCTTCGGTGACCGAACGGTCCGGCAACGCGCCGATGTCCGATGCGGTGATCGCGTCGACGACCGTGTCCGAATTGCGCTTGATGTTCTGCGCGCTGGCAAGGCTGGCGCGGATACCGGTGATGGTGATTTCCTTGGTGTTGCTCCCGTCCGACGTGGTGTCGGTCGCGGGCGCCGCTGCCGAGGTCGAAACCTGGGCAATGGCCGGCGCTGTCATTGCGCACAAAGCAAAAGCGGAAACACTGCACTTCAATATCCCGCCGAAACGATCGGCAGACGGATTCGCGGCATCAGAACGAAACATCAGCACCCTCCCCCTGTATGACAACGCTGACTTCTTCCGGTCGCGTGTCGAATTACGGTAGCGATAACTTGGGTTCTCGGATTGAGCAAGATGGTTTCATATTTGTTCAAAAAACCGAACGTTTGTGGCTCTAATGCAACGCTTCCGATACGGATACACTTATAGGGCGATGAGTCCGGTACGGCCTTAGAATTACCATAGAAAGATCCGCTACGGCCTTGGATTTACAAGGGAAAACCATGCGGGTTGACCATCGCCGCGGCACCACGCCATGATGATCGAAAATAGCGTTAACATGCGTATCGGGAGGGTAAGCGGCATGGCCGCAAGACGGGTGGTGATCGTGGGCGGCGGTACGGCCGGCTGGATGACGGCGGCCGCCCTGGCCAAGCTGTTGCCCGGTCGTTGCGACGTGCATCTGGTCGAATCGGAGGCGATCGGAATCGTCGGCGTCGGCGAGGCGACCTTGCCGCACATCCGCAGCTTCAATGAAAAGCTCGGCATCGACGAGGCTGATTTCATGGCTGCGACCCGCGCCACCTTCAAGCTTGGCATCGAATTCGTCGACTGGGGCCAGATCGGCGACAGCTACATCCACCCGTTCGGGACGTTCGGGCCGGGCGGGGGCGATGTCGACTTCCACCAATTCTGGCTGCGGCTGCGCCAACAGGGCATCAATGTGCCCGATCTCGACCGTTTTTCGATGGCCTGCACGATGGCGCGGATGAACCGCTTCGCCTTGCCATCACGCGATAGCCGCCGGCTCGATTCGACCTTCGGTTATGCTTATCAGTTCGACGCCACACTCTACGCGCCTTATCTGCGCAAGATCGCCGAGGGCATGGGCGCCAGGCGGACCGAAGGCCGCATCGTCACCGTCCACCGCGATGGCGAGACCGGCGATGTCACCTCGGTCCAGCTCGAAAGCGGCGAGAAGATCGAGGGCGACCTGTTCGTCGATTGCTCGGGCTTCGTCTCGCTCCTGCTCGACAAGACGCTCGGCGTACCGTTCCAGGACTGGTCGAAATGGCTGCTCAACGACCGGGCCACCGCGATGCCGTGCCGTACCGAGGGTCAGGTCACGCCTTACACTGGCGTGATCGCTATGCCTTATGGCTGGCGTTGGCGCATCCCGCTCCAGCACCGCACGGGCAACGGTTATGTCTATTCGAGCCAGTTCCTGTCGGACGAGGACGCGGCAGAGGCGTTGATCGGCGCGGTCGAAGGCGAGCGCATCGCGGAACCCCGCGTGCTGCGCTTCAAGGCGGGGCGGCGCGAAAAGAGCTGGGTCGGGAATTGCGTCGGGGTCGGGCTGGCCTCCGGCTTTCTCGAGCCGCTCGAATCGACCAGCATCTACCTGATCCAGGCCGCGATCACGGCGTTGCTCGAACTGTTCCCGGAGCAGCATATCTCCGCCGTCGACCGCGACGAGTTCAATCGTCTGATCGACCTCGAATATGACCGGATCCGCGACTTCCTGATCCTGCATTATCATGCGACCAAACGGTCCGACACGCCCTATTGGGATTATGTCCGCACCATGGACGTGCCTGACAGCCTGGCCGAAAAGATGGACCTGTTCCGCCGGCGCGGACGCGTGGTCAAATATCGCGAAGGGGTGTTCCTCGACGCGAGCTGGGTCGCGGTCTATCTCGGTCAGCGCGTCATCCCGCAGGGACATGATCTGCGCGCCGACGCGCCGTCCGCCGAAAGCCTCGTCGCGGGCATGCAGAAACTGGTCGGGGAAATTCAGGGCCTGTCCTCGGGCATGGAGGAGCATGGTGCTTACCTGCGCCGCTACTGCCCGATGACGGAGGCCGCCTGAAGTGACAGCCGCCAATACTGCCGACAGGATGCGCGATGTCGTTGTCGTGGGCGGCGGCCTGCTCGGCTGGTCTGCTGCCGCGGCCTTGCGCCGCAAGATCCCTGCGCTCCGGGTAACGGTCGTGCCGCTGCCGCCGCCGCCGGACGCGCTCGCCGAACGGATAAGCAGCACGCTCCCTTCGATCATCGAATTTCATCGCGACATCGGGATGAGTGACGGCGACGCGCCGCTCCGCGCCAATTGCAGCTTCCGGCTTGGCACCGAATTCCAGCACTGGAACGGGCCGCTGCCGTCCTACGTCCATGCCTATGACCGCTACGGGCAGCCGTTCGGCACTGCGAGCTTCCACGTCCATTGGGTGCGCCAGGCGCAGGCGGGCCCGACCCCGCCGTTCGATCATTACTCGCCCGCCGCCGCCATCGCGCGCGCGGGCCGCTTCACGCTGCCCGAGACCGACCCCGCGCATCCACTCGCGCATTTCGAATATGGGCTTGCGCTCGATCCAGTGGCCTATCCGCAAATGATGCGGGCTTGTGCGTTGCATCTCGGTGCGATCGAGCGGCAAGGCGCCGTCGAGGGCGTGCGGATCGATGGCGAGACCGGTTTCATCGCCGCACTCGCGCTCGACGACGGTAGCGAAGTAAAGGCGGACTTGTTCGTCGACTGCACCGGCCCGCGCGCCTTGCTGCGCGGCGAACTCGACCAGGCATTCGAAGATTGGAGCACCTGGCTGCCCTGCGACCGGCTGTTGCTCGCCGACGCCCCGCCCGCCGCCGATCCCTCCCCGCTCGACCGGGCCATCGCGCACGGTGCGGGCTGGCGCTGGATCGCCCAATCGCGCAGCCGGACTTCGCATGGCTTCGCTTATGCCTCGGCCGAGATCAGCGACGACAAGGCGGCGCGCACGTTGCGCGGTCATGCCGCAGCCGATCCGCAGGCGCCGATCGCCCTCCGCCAGGGCCGTCGGCCGCAGCCATGGCTGCGCAATTGCGTCGCGCTGGGCGATGCGGCCACGATGGTCGAGCCGCTCGAATGGACCAACCTCCACCTCGCCCACAGCGCGATCGACCGGCTGGTCGCGATGATGCCCGACCGCGATTGCGCGCCGGTGGAGCTGTGGGACTATAACCGCCAGTGCGCCGCCGAGAGTGATCGGGTACGCGACTTCCTCGCGCTCCATTATGCCGCCTCGAACCGCGACGAACCTTTCTGGCGGCAAGTCCGCGACATCGCGCCGTCCGAAAGCCTCGCGCACACGATGCGCCTGTTCGCCGAGCGCGGGCGCCTGCCTTTCTATGAGGACGAGACGTTCACCCGCGACAGCTGGCTTGCAGTGCTGTTGGGGCAGGGCGTAATCCCGCGCCGCACCGATCCCCTGATCGACTCGGTGCCGCCTGGTCAGTCCGAACAGGCGATGGCGGCGCTGCGGGACGGGATATCCCGGATCGTGCCGGCACTTCCGACCCATGCCGAATTTCTGAACCACATGCAAAGGCAAGCCGCCCGATGAACGAACATACGATCGAGGACGTGGTCATCGTCGGCGGCGGCACGGCGGGGTGGATGGCCGCGGCGGCGATGTCGCGGTTCATGAACAACGGCACCACCCGCATCACCCTGATCGAATCCGAAGAGATCGGCACGGTCGGCGTGGGCGAGGCGACGATCCCGCCGATCATCACCTTCAACCGCATGCTCGGCATCGACGAGGACGAATTCGTCCGCGCCACCAACGGCACCTACAAGCTCGGCATCGAGTTCGTGAATTGGGGCGGGATCGGCGAAAGCTATTTCCACCCGTTCGGCCAGCATGGCGAGGATCTGAGCGGAGTCCATTTTCACCAGCTCTACCTGCGCGAGCGCAAGCGCCGCGTGATGCAGGACATCTCGGCCTGGTCGATCGGCGCGGTCGCCGCCTCGATGGGGCGTTTCGCCCGCCCGCCCGCGGGCGCGGGCTTCCCGCTGAAGGACATTTATTACGCCTTCCAGTTCGACGCCTCGCTCTACGCCAAATATCTGCGCAGCTATGCCGAGCGTGGCGGCGTGCAGCGGATCGAGGGCAAGATTGTCGACACCAAGTTGCGGGGGTCGGACGGCTTCGTCGAATCGGTCACGCTCGACAGCGGGCAGGAGATAAAGGGCGATCTGTTCATCGACTGCTCGGGCTTCCGCGGCCTGTTGATCGAGGGTGCGCTCAAGACCGGATATGAGGATTGGACGCAGTGGCTCCCCGCCGACCGCGCGATCGCGGTACCGAGCAAGCTCGCGCGCCCGCCCGAACCGATCACGCGCGCGACCGCGCATGCCTCCTGCTGGCAATGGCGCATCCCGCTCCAGCACCGGATGGGCAATGGCGTCGTCTATTCGAGCCAGTTCCTCGACGATGACGCGGCCGAGCAGATTCTGCTTTCCAACCTCGAGGCCGAACCGATCGGCGATCCGCGCCGGCTGCGTTTCACCACCGGCCGTCGCAAGGCGAGCTGGAACAAGAACGTGATCGCGATGGGGCTCTCGTCGGGCTTCGTCGAGCCTCTGGAATCGACCAGCATCCACATGGTGCAAGCCGCTATCGCCAGGCTGATCGCGCTCTTCCCAGACAAACGCTTCAATCCGGTCGAACGCGACGAATTCAATAAGCAGATGCGCGACCTTTACGAGGATGTGCGCGACTTCATCGTCCTCCATTACAAGGCGACCAAGCGTGACGATTCCGATTTCTGGAATCATTGCCGGACTATGGCGATTCCGGACTCGCTCCAGCACAAGATCGACCTGTTCCGCGCCAAGGGTCGTGTCTTCCGCGAAGGTTTCGACCTGTTCGCCACCACCTCCTGGGTGGCGGTGATGCTCGGCCAGCATATCGTGCCCGAGGATTACGAACCCGCGGTCGACGCGCTCGACGAAAACCGCGTCGCCCAGGCGATCGAGGAGATGCGCGTCGCCTATCTGCACGCGGCCGAGCAATTGCCCAGCCACGCCGAATTCCTTGGGCTCGCCGGCGCCGCGCCGCCGCCCGCACCGCCCGTGCAGAATTTCTCCTTCGCCGACGAGATGCCGGGCTTCATGCCCTTCACCGGCCCGCAATCATGATCCCCAACGCGATCCGAAGGCTGGTGATCGTCGGCGGCGGCACCGCCGGCTGGATGGCGGCGGCCGCGATTTCGCGGATCATGGGCAATCTCGGGTTGACGATCGAACTGATCGAGTCCGAGGAGATCGGCACGGTCGGCGTGGGCGAGGCGACGATCCCGCAGATCAACCTGTTCAACGCGATGCTCGACATCGACGAGGCCGATTTCGTCCGCGCCACCAACGGCACCTACAAGCTCGGCATCGAATTCCGCGACTGGACGCATATCGGCCACCGCTACACCCACCCGTTCGGTTTCTACGGGATCAACATGATGGGGGTCGAATTCCACCATCATTGGCTCAAGGGCCGCACCTTGGGCGACATGACCCCGCTCGACGATTATGCGATCAGCGTCGCCGCCGCGATGGCGGGCAAGATGGAGCATCCCCGTCCCGATCAGCCAAGCTCCCCGCTCTCCAAGCTTGGCTACGCCTTCCAGTTCGACGCCTCGCTCTACGCCAGATATCTGCGCCGCATGTCCGAAGCGCGCGGCGTGGTGCGGACCGAAGGCAAGATCGTCCAGGTCCACCAGAATGGCGAGACCGGCTACGTCGAGTCGGTCGAACTCGAGAATGGCACGCGGGTCGAAGGCGACCTGTTCGTCGATTGCTCCGGCTTCCGCGGCCTGCTGATCGAACAGACGTTGAAGGCCGGGTTCGAGGATTGGGGCAAATGGCTCCCCAACGATCGTGCGCTCGCCGTGCCGTGCGCGCTCGGCGGCGACCGCAACCCACTCACCCGCTCGACCGCGCGCAAGGCCGGATGGCAATGGCGCATCCCGCTCCAGCACAGGATCGGCAACGGCCATGTCTATTCGAGCGAGCATATTTCGGATGACGAGGCCGCCGCGATCCTGCTCGCCAATCTCGACGGCGAAGCGCTCGGCGACCCCCGCCCACTCCGTTTCAAGGCGGGCCGGCGCAGGAAAACATGGGACAAGAATGTCGTCGCTTTGGGCCTCGCCGGCGGCTTCCTCGAACCGCTTGAATCGACCAGCATCCACCTCGTCCAGACCGGCATCGCCAAGCTGATGACCCTCTTCCCGACGCGCGACATCAAGCAGGTGGAGATCGACCGCTACAACAAGGAGGTCGAGCGCGAATATGTGGATATCCGCGACTTCCTCGTGCTCCACTACAAGGCGACCACGCGCGACGATTCCCCCTATTGGGATTATTGCCGCAACATGCCCGCGCCGGACGGGCTGCAGGCCAAGCTCGACATGTTCCGCGCCAACGGCCGCATCTTCCGCGAGCATGAGGAATTGTTCACCGAGACGAGCTGGCTGTCGGTCATGGTCGGCCAG
>Ga0207705_10003024_pt1 | contig 12818 bp, 4 predicted proteins | sample KBSC13metaG_FD_184314 | JGI IMG/M metagenome (GOLD analysis project Ga0207705, IMG submission 184314) | Corn rhizosphere microbial communities from Kellogg Biological Station, Michigan, USA - KBS C1-3 metaG (SPAdes) (version 2) | ecosystem: Host-associated > Plants > Roots > Rhizosphere > Soil ...
CACACTTTGCCGGGCTCGGGGCGCCGGCCGGTGAGCCCAGCCCGGCCAGCGGACTGTATCAGCTGCTGGTCGAGAGCGTGCGGGACTACGCGATCTTCGCTCTCGATCCAACGGGCGTGATCCTCAGCTGGAACGCCGGGGCGGAGCGCATCAAGGGGTACTCGGCCGACGAGATCATCGGCCGGCACTTCTCGATCTTCTACACGGCCGAAGATCTGGCAGCGCGAAAGCCCGAGGCCGAGCTCCTCGCGGCCGAGCGTGAGGGACAGGTCGGGGACGAGGGATGGCGCATCCGAAAGGATGGTTCGCGCTTCTGGGCGAGCGTCGTCATCACCCCACTCCGCGATCCGGGCGGCAGGCTCGTCGGCTTCGCCAAGGTGACGCGCGACCTCACGGCGCGGCAGCGATGGGAGGAGGCGCTCCGCGAGAGCGAGGAGCGCTTTCGCGTGCTCGTTCGGAGCGTGAAGGACTACGGGATCTTCATGCTCGACCCGGAAGGTCGCGTCGCGAGCTGGAACGAGGGCGCACGCCGCATCAAGGGTTACGAGGCCGAGGAGATTCTCGGCAAGCACTTCTCGACGTTCTATCCATCCGACGTGGCCGCCTCGGGGCATCCGGCGCGCGAGCTCGAGATCGCCAGGCGCGAGGGGCGGTACGAGGAAGAAGGGTGGCGCATCCGCAAGGATGGCTCACGATTCTGGGCGAGCGTCGTCATCACGGCGCTCCTCGACGAGCACGGGGCGCTGATGGGGTACGCGAAGGTGACGCGCGACCTCACGGAGCGCCGCCTCGCGCAGCAGCGCGAGGTGGACGACGCGCGACGGCTCGCCGAGGTCGAGGCGTCGAATCGCGCGAAGACCGGCTTCCTGGCGGCCATGTCGCACGAGCTCCGTACCCCGCTGAACGCCATCGCCGGGTACGCGCAATTGATGCAGGAGGGCGTGGGTGGTGAAGTGAGCGACCAGCACCGCGACTATCTCTCCAGGATCCGGAACAGCCAGCAGCATCTGCTCGGCATCGTGAACGACCTGCTCAACTACAGCAAGATGGAGGCGGGCGGCATCGTCTACGAGCGCGAGCTCGTGTTCGCGCACGAGGTCGTGGAAGGAGTGCTGGCGATGGTGACGCCACAGATCGAGCGGAAGCAGCTGCGCCTGCGGCGCGGGGCGTGTCGGCCGGAGGTCACGGCGGTCGCCGATCGACTCAAGGTCGAGCAGGTGGTGCTCAACCTTCTCTCGAACGCGGTGAAGTTCACCCCGGAAGGCGGATCGATCGCGGTCTCGTGTGGCCGCAGCGAGGAGACGGTGACGATCTCCGTGCGCGACACCGGGCCTGGAATCCCCGCGGACAAGCTCGAGGTGATCTTCGATCCATTCGTGCAGCTCGGGCGCACGCTCACGAGCAGGCACGAAGGCGCGGGACTCGGTCTCGCGATCAGTCGCGATCTGGCGCGCGCCATGAAGGGTGACGTGCGCGTCGAGAGCGTCGAAGGGAAGGGTGCGACATTCACGCTGAGCCTCCCATCCGTCCGCGCGCCCGAACGATGACTCGCTCCTGGCAAACGAAGCTGATCCACACCGAGACGAGCGTCCCGGAGGGCTATCGCTCGCTCGCCACGCCGGTGTACCGCGGCTCGACGACCGTCTTCCCGCGCGCCAACGCCCTCACCGACAGCTGGAAGCAGCACGAAGTCGGCTACACGTACGGCCTGTATGGCACGCCGACGACGATGGAGCTGGCGGCGCGCATCGCCGAGCTGGAGGGCGGCTACCGCACCTTCATCGCTCCGGGAGGGCAGTCGGCGCTCGCGCTGATCAACCTGGCCTTCCTGAGCGCGGGCGACCGTGTGCTCATCCCGGACAGCATCTACAGTCCGCACCGTCAGCTCGGTGACGATGTCCTTCAGCGCATGGGCATCGAATGCGTCTACTATGAACCGACCATCGGCGCCGGCATCGCCTCGTTGCTGACGGACCGCACGCGGCTCGTGTGGTGCGAGAGCCCGGGCTCGATCACGATGGAAGTGCAGGACGTGCCGGCCATCGCGGAAGCGGCGCATCGCGTGGGTGCGAAGGTGGCGATCGACAACACCTACTCGGCCGGGGTGTACTTCGACGCGTTCGCGCACGGCGTCGACGTCACGACGCAGGCGCTCACGAAGTACATCGGTGGGCACAGCGACCTGCTGCTCGGCTCCGTCACCGTCCGTGATGCGGCGGACTACGACCGCATCGGCAGGACGATGCAGGTACTCGGGATGTCCGTGTCGCCGGACGAGTGCAGTCTCGCGTTGCGCGGGATGCAAACGCTCGCCGTCCGCCTCGAGCGGTTGGAGCGCTCGACGCTGGAGATGGCGCGCTGGCTCGCGGCGCGGAGTGAGATCGCGCGCGTGCTGCATCCGGCGCTGCCTTCCTGTCCGGGCCACGACCTCTGGCGGCGGGATTTCACCGGATCGACGAGCGTGTTCTCGGTGGAGTTCGTGCCGGCCTATCGGCGTGCGCGGGTGCACGCCTTCGTGGACGCGCTCCAGCTGTTCGAGATCGGTTGGAGCTGGGGTGGTGTGACCAGTCTGGCAGTTCCGGTGAACCCGCCGAGGACGGTGGCGACGCGGCGCGAGGGCGTCCTGGTCCGGTTCAACATCGGGCTCGAGTCGCCGGCGGATCTGGTCGAGGACCTCGAGCAGGGATTGGCCCAACTCCTGGCTTGACGGTCGTTGAGTGCGGCTGGGGGCACCTGCCGTTCAGCGGACGCGCACATTTGTTCAGAAATGTGCAACTGTTCGAGAGTGACGCATCCGTGAATGGTGGAGTGTTGTGTACTGCCAAAGGCTGATTTCGAAAAAAGAAATCCTGCTTGACAAAGGATTTCCGGCCCCGTAGTAAAGGGGGACCTCCGAGCCAGCCCGGCTGTTTCCGCGCGGCACTACCCGATAATCGTCCACCCCACCTCCCTCCGGCCCCCTACCCAGGGAAGGACTGTACGCGTCTGCCTCGCTCGTACACCCTGCTCGACTGCGGTATGTCGTACCCCACCGACGCGCGAAGTTTCATCGTCGGTTTGGGAGTGCGCTCCAGTCAGGCGGGGGTTCCCGATCAGCGATCCTCGATCGTCGCCCACGACGACCGCTTGACGCTTCATGGTGCCACGACGGTGCGTGCGTCCCGTCCAGGTGCGGGTTTGCCCGTTTCAGTGTCGATCTCTTCTCCCGCGGTGCGGTCTCGCGCCGGCGCGGGAGCTTTCGCATGTCATCCGGCCACCTTGTCGGCCGGCGCATCCAACCGCGCTTCAATCTCGTGGTCGTGCTCAGGCGGCACGGCGATGGGGAGCTGGGCGCCTTGGTGGACGTGAGCGTGGACAGGACTCGTTCCGACCGGAGCCCGACGGTCGGGGCGAGAGAACGACGCGCACGTCACAGCAGTGCAGCGAGGCCATGACGGCTCGCGACGTTCAGCTCACCGCACGTGTTCGCGGATCGAGAAGCACGGCCTGAAGTCCATGTCACGACCCAGAGGAAAACCACGTATGCGCGAGACCAGGGAGATCGCCATGGAGGAGACGGTGCCACGTAGGCAGTCATTCAGGAACACCCCCCTACGCGTACTGCGCGCGGTGGGGATGAGCATGCTGGTCAGCATGCTGTTCGCGGGCGTAGCGATGGCCCAGCAGATCGCGGTGACGGGGACCGTGACGAGCCAGGCCGGCGCGCCGCTCCAAGGCGTCACGGTTCGCGTGTCGGGCACCGAGACCCGTGTCCTCACCAATGGGACTGGTCGGTACACGATCACGGCGCCGGCCAACGGCGCGCTGAACTTCACGGTGATCGGCCAGAAGCCGGCGCGTGAGGAGATCGGCGGTCGGACGCGGATCGACGTGAAGATGGAGCCGGTCACCTACCTCGAAGAGGTGGTGGTCACGGCGTACACCGAGCAGCGTCGCGCGGACATCACGGGCGCGGTGGCGAGCATCAACGTGGAGAGCGCTGCCCGCCAGACGGGTTCGAGCGTTCTCAAGAAGCTCGATGCCGTCCCGGGCATCACGGTGCAGACGAGCGGCAGCCCGGCCGGACGCAGCACGGTCCGTATCCGCGGTATCAGCTCGTTCCAGAACAACGATCCACTCTACGTGATCGACGGTGTGCCGGTCCAGGATTCGTACGTCAACTGGCTCAACCCGGCGGACATCACGTCGATCCAGGTGCTGAAGGACGCGTCGGCCGCGTCGATCTACGGATCGCGCGCGAGCAACGGCGTCATCGTGATCGAGACGACGAAGCGTGGTGCTTCGGGCCCGCCGCGGATGACGCTGTCGGCGCGTTCCGGCCTCTCCACGCCGACGAACAGCCTGGGCGACATGCTGATCACGAACGCCATGGACTACTTCCAGGTCCTCAAGGCGGCGTACCAGAACGCGGGCCAGCTGTCGGACATCCCGACGAACGTCTACGGTGATCCGAACAACCCGACGCTGCCGGCGTACATCTTCGCCGGTCCGGTGACCAACCCGGTCGTGAACTCGTTCGGCCAGGTCGTCAGCGCGGATCTTACGAAGTACGCGTATCCGAACGACAAGTCGCTGATCATGCCGGCGAGCGCGGGCACCAACTGGTGGAACGCGGTGTTCGGCAAGCGCGCCCCGGTCGGGGACTACAACCTGAACGTTGCCGGCTCGGGTGAGGATCACACCTACGGCGTGTCGGGCAACTACTTCGACCAGAAGGGCACGGCGATCTACAACGACTTCCGCCGTGGAAGCGTCCGGGCGAACACGCAGTTCAACCGCGGCAAGTTCACCTTCGGTGAGAACGCGGCGATCTCGGCCGAGAAGTCGTACGGCGGCATGGGCGATCCGGGCGGGTATGCCGAGGACGGCATCATGGGCAAGAACATCATGATGCAGCCCGTCATCCCGATCTACGACATCGCGGGCAACTTCGCGTCGGGCAAGGCCACGTCGCTCGGCAACCAGAGCAACCCGGTCAAGTTCGCCTACGAGCGCCGCAACAACATCAACCGCAACAACAAGATCTTCGGTAACACCTTCGCCGGATTCCAGGTGCTGCCGTCACTGGCGCTGCGCAGCAGCATCGGCTTCAACCAGAACAGCTCGAGCTTCAAGGGCTTCAACCCGATCACGCCCGAGAACTCGGAGCCTGGTCTGACGAACTCGTTCAACGAGCAGCAGGAGAACCAGCTCGACTGGACGTGGACGAACACGGCGCGCTTCAACCGGCAGCTGGGTCAGCACACGTTCAACCTGCTCGCCGGACAGGAAGCGAACCACAGCCAGTTCCGCGGCATCTACGGTGGCGAGGCGTCATTCAAGACGACGGATCCGAACAACCTGTATCTGCAGGCTGCCCTCGGCGACGCGTCGACCCTCTCCGTGAACTCGCAGGGAAGGCAGAGCGCGCTGCTGTCGTACTTCGGCAAGGCGGACTGGAACTACCAGGACAAGTACGTCGCGAGCGCCACGGTTCGTCGTGACGGCTCGTCGCGCCTCGGTCCGGATCACCGCTGGGGCACCTTCCCGTCGTTCGGCCTTGGCTGGCGCATCACGAAGGAAGGCTTCCTCGAGAACAACAAGATCCTGTCGGACGCCATGCTGCGCTTCGGCTACGGCGTGACGGGTAACCAGCAGATCCCGTCGGGCCGCATCCTGAACCAGTACGGCGGCGATCGTGGCGACACGTACTACGACATCACCGGCTCGAACAGCTCGATCGTTCCGGGCTACCGTCTGACGAAGCTCGGCAACGCGGACCTGAAGTGGGAGGAGAATCGCGCGACGAACTTCGGCGCCGACATCGCCCTCTTCAACGGCTACCTGAACGTCATCGCGGACTTCTACACCCGTAAGACGAACAACCTGCTCTTCGACCCGCCGCTTCCGGAGACGGCTGGTGGCGTGGGCACGACGGGTCAGCCGATCGTCAACATCGGCAAGATGCAGAACAAGGGCTTCGACCTGTCGGTCGGCCACCAGGGCGACAAGTGGAACGCGACCCTGCAGGGCAGCCACTACAAGAACGAGATCCTGCAGATCGACGGTGTCCAGAACTTCTTCTACGGCCCGGTGTCGACCCGGTACGGCAACCAGGTCATCAACAAGGTTGGCCAGCCGATCGGTGCCTTCTACGGGTACGTCGCAGACGGTTACTTCCAGACGAAGGCCGAAGCCGATGCGTCCGGGCAGCCTGGCGCCGCGCCGGGTCGCATCAAGTTCCGCGACGTGAACGGCGACGGAAAGATCTCGGCGGACGACAAGACGATGATCGGCAGCCCGCATCCGAAGTTCACGAGCTCGCTCGATCTCGGTTACCGCTACGGGAACTTCGACATCAGCGGCACGGTGTTCGGCTCGTTCGGCAACGACATCTTCGACAACCAGAAGGAGTGGTACGTCTTCCGTGAGTTCAACACGAACGTGAAGAAGGACCTTCTGGCCAACTCGTGGTCGCCCAGCAACCCGAACGCGAAGTATCCGATGATCGACTACACGGATACCTACAGCTCCGCGCTCAGCAGCTACTACGTGGAGAACGGCTCGTACGTCCGGATGCGTAACATCCAGCTCGGCTACAACGTGCCGGCCTCGCTGTCGCGCTGGCTCTCGGCGACGCGTGTGTACGTCCAGGCGGAGAACCTCTTCACGATCACGGGCTACGAGGGTCTCGATCCGTCGCTGCCCGCGGCCGATGTCAACGGTGCGGCCGGCGACATCCGCGACCAGTACATGGGCGTGGATCGCGGCAGCTATCCGTCGAGCAAGACGTTCAGCATCGGCATCACCGCTTCGTTCTAATCGATGAGACACCTCAAGGAGAGAGCCGCAATGATGAAGGCATCGAGGCAGCCGATGCTCCTCGGAACGGCGCTGATGTTTCTGGCGGCAGGTACGCTGTTCGGTTGTAAGGACAGCTTCCTGACCGACGCGGCACAAGCGCAGGGAGTGTTGGATTCGAGCGTTCTGGCGAACGCGGCGGGCGTCGAGGGCAACCTCGTCGCCGCGTACCGGTCGCTGGACTGGACCTCGCAACTGAACGTGTCGCAATGCGCGGGCGTCAGCGACTGGTGCTGGGCGAGCGTTCCCAGCGACGACGCCTACAAGGGCACGGAGGCGAGCGATTTCACGGCACTGAACGACATCGAGCTGTTCCACTGGGACACCGGTCTTGCCGACGGTACGCTGAACGACAAGTGGAAGGCGATCTACGAGGGTGTCAGCCGTGCGAACGCGACGCTGAACCTCATGGCGCAGGTGGTGAAGGACAAGCCGAACGAGATCAGCGCCACGGATCAGGCGGGGATCAAGGGAGAGGCGACCTTCCTGCGTGCCCACTACATGTTCGAGGCGTACAAGATCTTCGGAAACGTCCCGTACCTCCGCGAGACGGATACCGATATCCGCAAGGCGTCCGAGAACAAGGCAGCGGTCGGCGCCGACATCATCAAGGACCTCGATGCGGCGATCGCCAGCCTGCCTGACGCGCCACGGAACGGTCAGGTGGGTCGCGCGACGAAGTGGACGGCAACGGCGTACAAGGGCAAGGTGCTCGTGTACCTCGGCCAGTGGGCCGCGGCGAAGACCGCGCTCGAGGCGGTCGTGAGCAGCGGCAAGTACTCGCTGCAGCCGAGCTACGATCAGGTCTGGACGGGCTTCAAGTCGTACGAGAACGGTCCGGAGACGATCTTCGCCTATCAGGCGTCGGCGAACGACGGTGAGCCGAGCGGCAACAACGCCAACTACGGCGAGCGGCTCAACTTCCCGCACTCGGGTAGCCCGTTCGGCTGCTGCGGCTTCCACCAGCCGTCGCAGAACCTGGTCAACTTCTTCCACACGGGCGCTGATGGACTGCCGGTCGCGTTCTCCCAGGAGCCGACTGCCAACACCTGGAACACGGACAACAACGACAACACCGGCACGTACACGGCGAACATGAACCTCGATCCGCGCCTGGACTGGACGGCCGGCCGCAACGGCGTGCCGTTCAAGGATTGGGGTAAGCACGACTCGACGTGGATCCGCAGCATCTCGAACGGTGGGACGTACAGCGCGAAGAAGAACGTGCACGAGAAGGCGTCGGGCGCGCAGAGCAGCGTGGGTTGGGTGAACACGCAGCTCAACTCGGTGAACATCCACATCCTCCGCTATGCCGACGTGCTGCTGCTGTTGGCGGAGACCTATGTGGAGCTGGGAACCCCGCAGCTCGCCGAGCCGCTCGTGAACCAGGTCAGAAACCGCGCCGCGGCGAAGGCCCAGGGTCCGGGAACCAGCTCGTCGGACATCGCGGTGCCGATCAACGATCCGAGCATCACGTGGGCGAAGTACAACATCAAGCCGTGGCCGGCCGCGTTGTTCGCCGACCAGACGACGGCTCGTGAGATCGTCCGCACCGAGCGTCGCCTCGAGCTCGCGATGGAAGGTCAGCGGTTCTTCGATCTGAAGCGCTGGGGCATCATGCCGGCGACGATCGCCGGGTACATGAACGGCGTCGCCGGCGGCAGCGAGAAGGCCCGCCGTGGGTGGTTCTCCGCGGTCACGCTGCCGACGTCCCCGAAGTACGACAACTACCCCATCCCGGCCACCCAGGTCGAGCTGAGCAAGGTTGACGGCGAAGTTCGCGTTCCGCAGAACACGGGCTGGTAAGCACGGCCCAGGCTAGAGCGAACAGGGCGCTGGTCCGATTCGGACCAGCGCCCTGTTTGTTTTTTCGAGATGTGGGGGAGGTTCCTCGTGGAGTGGTGACGATGGAACGCGGGACTTTGAACGGCGACTGTGCGGAAAAGGCCGGATCCCTTTCAAGGGGGTCAGATTCCTTGAAAAAGGGTACGGGCTTGTACCGTCTTTCAAGGAATCTGACCCCCGCGCTTCTGCGGCTCGGCGAACGGCAGAGCCCCATTTGGGTTGTGGAGGACGGAGGGTGCGCCGGTGCGAGCGACTCGAATCGGAGAGCCGTTCTCCGCGTGGCTTCGCGTTCCTCAGCGTGCTCCGCGTGAAATCACCGGCGAAACGAATCGTAGGTGCAGATCCCTCGACTCGCTGCGCTCGCTCGGGATGACAACGGGCTCATTGTGCCAAGGGGTCAGAGCCCTCGGGCTGCGCCCTCGGGGTCTGACCCCAATGTCTGACCCCGGTGTCTGAGTTGTCCGTTCGTGCGGCTCGTTGGGGCTTTCGGCGCTGCACGCGCGGGGGTCAGTGCGAAGAGGCCGTCGTAGGTTGGGCCGCGGCGCGGCGGCGGAGGGCGTAGGCCTGAAGGGTGTCGCCGGTGTTGGCGATGATCAGGGTGTTGCCGAGAGGGGCGGAGGCGAGGGCGATGCCGGATACGTTCTTCGTCGCGAGAAGACCGCTCTGGCGCGACGTGACGGGTGTGAAGTGTCCGTGTCCGTCGCCGCGCAGCCAGAGGCCGTTGCCGGCGTCGGCGCGCGGCATGTTGGGCTCCGTGTCGTACAGGTTGCCGGCGACGACGAGGTCGAGGTGGCCGTCGCCGTCGACGTCGTGGACGACGATGCCACGGATAGGGGAGATCTGCGCCAGGTCAGGCAGCGGTGTGGCGGTGAAGGTGCCGCCGCCGTCGTTGTGCAGCACGACGCTGGCAAAGGTATCGGCCTCGTAGTGCGTCGCCTTCTGGAGTTGCGACGGGGAGAAGAGCTGCGGCATCGTCGCCTGGGAGAAGGCCCCATACGTCGGATACTTCAGCCCGAGGGTGTAGATCGCCTGGCCGAGCGGCACCATGCCGGAGAGTGGCCACTCGGTCTTGCCGATGCGCTGCGTCAACACGACGTCAGTGCCGAGGTTGTTCTGGAAGTCGCCGGCGTAGACGCCGAACACGGTGTCCTTCGACGTCACGTAGCCGTGATTCAACCCGAGGTTGCCGGCGACGAGGTCGGGACGGCCATCACCGTCGAAGTCGCCGACGGCGAGGCTGGACCACCACCCGCGCATCGAGGGCAGCTTCGTCGAGGCGGTGACGTCCCGCAGCCGCGTGCCATCGTTGCGGTAGAAGCGGATCGTGTCCCACTCGCCGACGGTCACGAGGTCGAGCTTCCCGTCGCCGTCGAAGTCCACCCAGGCGGCGTCGGTGATCACGCCGCCTGGCTTCACGAGCTCGGGGCACACCGATTCCGTCACGTCGGTGAAGCGGCCGCCGTCGTTGCGGAGGATGAAGCTGCGGGTCGGGAGCGGCCACTGCCGCGGGTCGAGGCGGCCGCCGACGAAGAGGTCGAGCTTCCCGTCGCCATTGAAGTCGCCCCCGCGTACCGCGGCAGTGACGGTCGGCGTCTTCGGCAACGCGAGCGAATCGCGGACGAAGCGGCCGCCGCCCTGGTTGATGTAGAGGCGATCCTGCAGCAACGGCGAGCTCGTGGTGAGCTGGTAGCCACCGCTCGCCACGAAGAGGTCGGGACGTCCGTCGCCGTTGGCGTCGAAGAACAGAGCACCCCAATCTTCCGCCGATTTGTCTGATTCCCAGGGCTGGGTGGGTGCCGGAGTGAAGCGACCCCCCTTGCCCTGTAGAAAGAGCCGGCCCGGCGTACCGCCGCTGCCGCCACCGCCGACGAAGACGTCGCCGGAGCCATCGCCGTCGACGTCAGCCACGGCGAGCGCGGGTCCCTGGCGCGACGGCATGTAGGGGAGCAGCGTCTGAATGCCGTAGTCGCCGAGCTGCGACGCCTTGTGGACGTACGTCAGGCCACTGGCCGAGTCGAGGGGGGAGAACATCGGGTCAGCGGCGGGAGGCGGCCTGAGGTCGCCCTGACGCTTCTCACGGGCGTCCGCCTGCTTGACGACGACGCGCCGGTCGGCCTCGAGGTTGGTGAGAAGCTGATAGCGCCCGTCGGGCCAGACGATCTGCAAGCTGTCGACGCGCCGGGCCTTGCCGAGGCCGAAGTGCGCGCCGTCGTCCATGCTGGACATGAAGCCGCGATAGGGCGTGTAGTAGAGGTACTGCCGCTGGCCCCCCGCGGTGAGGACGAGCGAGGTGCCAAGTCCGCGGTCGTTCGGCGCGTCGCCACGGAGGTCGACGCGGAGCCAGTGGTGGGCGTCGTCGTCGGTCGGCTCGACGTTGGCGTAGATGAACGCGGGGGCGTCGATGTTGTTGACGACGAGATCGAGGCGGCCATCGCCGTCGAGATCCGCGTACGCCGCGCCATACGAGAAGCTCGGGCGGTCCAGCCCCCACGCCTGCGATTTGTCGCTGAAGCGGATGCCCCCTTCGTTGCGGAACACGTAGTTCGGTTCCGCGTAGGCCGGCAGATGGTCGAGAATCTCCATGCCGGCGCGCCGCGAGCCGGCGGACGCGCCCGGCACGAGGGCGCGGGACGCGGTGGTCATGTAGTCGAGATCGTTCACGCCCTTCGGATAGCCGTTGCCGATGAAGAGGTCCTTGCGGCCATCGTTGTCGAAGTCGGCGAAGAGGGCGCTCCAGCTCCAGTCGGTGTGCTCGACACCGGCGATGCGGCCGATCTCGCTGAACACGAGATCTCCCTTCGGCGTGACGCCGTTGCTGAGCTGGAGCGAGTTGGCGGAGTAGTCGTCCGCATAGCCGCGACTGCGCGCACCGGCCATGCTGGCCGAGGTCTGGTAGCCCATCGTGCGCTTCCGACGGGCCAGCGTGTTCGGCATCATGTCGACCTGCATGACGTCGGGCCAGCCATCGTTGTTGAAGTCGGCGACGTCGATGCCCATGCCCGCGAAGCTGGCGTGCCGGAACCAGTCGCGGCGCTTGTCGGTGAAGGTCCCGTTGCCGTTGTTCACGTAGACGACGTCGTTGGTGATGACGTCGTTGGAGACGTAGATGTCCGGCCAGCCATCGCCATTGAGATCGGAGACGACGACGCCGAGCCCGTAGCCCGGCTTGCGCAGGATGCCGGCCTGGTCGGACACGTCGGTGAAGTGGCCGTGGCAGTCGTTCCGATACAGGTGGTTGATGCTGTTCGGCGTGTTCCCGGGAACGCCCGATGGCAGGGTGGCGACGTCGCCGCGGGTGAAGTCGCTGGGCGAGTTGTTGAGGACGAAGAGGTCGAGGCAGCCGTCGCGGTCGTAGTCGAGGAAGGCGGCGTGGGTGGTGAAGCCCGAATCGGCGATGCCGTACTTCGCGGCCTGCTCGGTGAAATGGCCCTTCCCGTCGTTGACGAAGAGCAGGTTGGCCCGCTGGGCCGGCGTGGACCACTCCGGCCCGGAGACGGAAACGTAGATGTCGAGGGCGCCATCGCCGTCGATGTCCACGAGGGAGACGCCGGTGGCCCACGTATGGGTCGAGACGCCCGCCTTGTCGGTGACGTCCTCGAACTTCATGTGCCCTTTGTTGTGGTACAGGCGGCTCGAGACCTTGTTGCCGGCGAAGAAGATGTCCGGGAGGCCATCGCCGTCGAGGTCACCGACGGCGACGCCGGCGCCGTTGTAGACGTAGACGTCCGTCTGGACGTTCAGCGAATCGTCCGTCTTGATGGTATTGGCGAAGGTGACGCCGGTCTCGCTCGGGTCGAGGAGCTTGAAGACGGGGCGCTCGTGCTCGCCGCAGGCGACTGCCCACACGAGCGGGGTGAGCGCCGCGAAGCGGCGGATCGGAGGGAGCAGCTGCTTCATGTGGGGTAGCGCAGTGCCGAGTGCGGAAGGTGGGATCTGAATGATACACCGGTGCGCGATGGCTGCTCCTGTCGCCCGGGCCTATATTTTCGCGAATGGACAAACAGCTTCCGATCTCGCGCGTCATCAATCTGATCCCGGACGAAGCGCAGCGCCTCTGGTCGGCCAGCCCTGACGAAGGGCGCCGGCGCCTGCTCGCGGACGACGTGTCCGGGGTGCTCGAGCTGGACGGCTCG
>Ga0207705_10003025_pt1 | contig 12817 bp, 8 predicted proteins | sample KBSC13metaG_FD_184314 | JGI IMG/M metagenome (GOLD analysis project Ga0207705, IMG submission 184314) | Corn rhizosphere microbial communities from Kellogg Biological Station, Michigan, USA - KBS C1-3 metaG (SPAdes) (version 2) | ecosystem: Host-associated > Plants > Roots > Rhizosphere > Soil ...
GCAGCAGGGGCTGGACCTCATCGTCGATCTGCACGCCGACGTGCTGCCGACGGTGGTCACCGACGAGCAGCGCCTGCAGCAGGTCGTGAAGAACCTGCTGTCCAACGCCCTGAAGTTCACCGAGTCCGGCAGCGTGCAGCTGTCCGTGCACGCTGCTGCGCCGGGCCTCACCTTCGGCGTCCCCACCCTCGACGACGCCGACGCGGTGATCGGGTTCAGCGTCAGCGACACCGGCATCGGAGTGCCGCCCGACAAGCTGAAGCTCATCTTCGAGGCCTTCCAGCAGGCCGACGGCACGACCAGCCGCAAGTACGGCGGCACCGGGCTCGGGCTGTCGATCTCGCGTGAGATCGCGAGGCTGCTGGGCGGCGCCATCACGGTCGAGAGCGAGGCTGGCCGGGGCAGCACCTTCACGCTGTACGTCCCGGCGACCTACCCGTTCGGCGACCGGGACGTGGTGCACACCTCCACGCCGGCGAGCGTCCCTCGGCAGGGCCCGATGCTGACCGACAAGCCGTCGACCACCCGGCCGCTGGACGGACCCGACCCGCTGCAGGGCGCGACCGTGCTCGTCGTCGACGACGACGTGCGCAACGTCTTCGCCCTGACCAGCGCTCTCGAGCTGCACGGCATGCACGTGCTCTACGCCGACAACGGCCGCGACGGCATCCGTCTGCTGCACGAGAACGGGCAGGTCGACCTGGTGCTGATGGACGTCATGATGCCGGACATGGACGGCAACGAGACGACCAGCGAGATCCGCCGGATCCCTTCGCTGGAAGGGCTTCCGGTGCTGTTCCTCACGGCCAAGGCGATGCCGGGCGACCGCGACAAGAGCCTTGCTGCGGGCGCCTCGGACTACATCACCAAGCCCGTCGACCTCGACCGGCTGCTCACCGTCATGCGGTCGTGGCTGGTCGGCAAGGGCAGCTGACGTGGAGCCTTCCCCCGTCAAGGTCCTCATGGTCGACGACCGGCCCGAGAACCTGCTCGCTCTCGAGGCCATCCTGTCCGGCCTCGGGCACGAGCTGCTGCGCGCATCGTCGGGCGAGGAGGCCCTCAAGCGGCTGCTCACGGAGGACGTCGCGCTCATCCTGCTCGACGTCCAGATGCCAGGCATGGACGGCTTCGAGACCGCGCAGCACATCAAGTCGCGCGAGCGCACGAGGGACATCCCGATCGTCTTCCTGACAGCCATCGACGGCGAGGCGCACCAGGCCTTCCGCGGTTACGCCGCCGGTGCAGTGGACTACCTCTCCAAGCCCTTCGACCCCTGGGTGCTCAGGGCCAAGGTCTCCGTCTTCGTCGAGCTGCACGAGCGGCGCCGGGCCCTGCAGTCGCGGTCGGCGGCGGTGGAGCAGCGGCTCGCCGCGCTGGACCAGACCCGGCTGACCTCTCTCGCCGGGAGGATCGTCGCGCTGCTCGACGGCCCGCTGAGCGATCCGGATGCCGACGCCCACCAGGCGGTCCGCTCCGCGCACGAGGCGGCCTCCGAGCTGCACGACCTGCTCGCCCGAGGCAGCGGCTGATGGCTTCCGAACTGGCTGTCACGCTGCCGCCGGAGAGCACCTCCGCCGGTCTGGCCCGCAGGTGCGTCCGCGACGTCTGCGCGCAGGCCGGGCTGGACGACCTCGTCGACGACGCACTGCTGCTGGTGACGGAGCTGGTGACGAACGCCGTGGTGCACGCCGGCACCTCCCTCGAGCTGCGGGTCGCCGTCCGCCAAGAGGGGCTGCGCATCGAGGTCTCCGACGAGCAGCCCGGCGGGCTCCCGCAGGTCGCGGCGGAGGTCGAGGAGTCGCGCGAGGGCGGCCGCGGGCTGTTCCTCCTGCAGTCGCTCGCGACCGAGTGGGGGACCACGCACCGCCGCAACGGGAAGTCCCTCTGGTTCTCCCTAGGTAGCCCGGACCCGGCACGCCGTAGGGCCCCCGCCCCTTTGCCCGCCGGCGCCCTTCCGCTGCAGCTGTCCGACGTCGGCTGGCTGCTGGAGGTGGGGGAGCGCACGTCGGAGCTCGGCACCGACAGGGTCGTCCGCGAGCTGCTGCACCGCCTCGTCGACGGGCTGCCCCTCCCTGGAGCGGCCCTTGTGCTGGCCGGCCTCGACGGCGTCTGGGAACCCGCTGACGCCGTCGGCGTGGCGCCGCTCCACCTGACGCCCGACCGGGTGCGCCGGGCCGTTTCCGGGACGCTTCGCAGCGCCGAGGCGGAGGGGTGCCTGGTGCTGGCGCTCGGCACGGCCGGCCGTCCGTTCGGTGCGCTCCTGCTCGGTCAGGCCCAGGGGCTGGACGCCGGGCACCAGGCCCTGGCCAGGCTGGTCGCGGACAAGATCGGCGTGCTCCTCGAGCAGGAGCGGGCCCGCGAGGCGGGCCTGCGCGACAGGGGGGCGCTGACGCTGCTCGCCGAGGCGAGCGAGATGTTCGCCGGCGCGCTCGACGTGACCCTGGCGACCATGCTGCTCTGCCAGCTGGTCGTTCCGCGGTTCGGGACGTGGGCTGCCGTCTTCGGCGCCCCCGACGGCGGTGCCCCGCTGCTGGCGGCCTCTCATGTCGACGAGGGCGAGATCGGTGAGCTGCGCGGGCGTCTGGCGTCCGCCGGGTCCCGGCGGGCGGTGAGCGAGATCAGCGACGCCTCAGCCGCTTCGCTCGAGCTGCAACCGCGGCTCGTGACGTCCGGCGAGCTTCCGCACGGCATCCTGCCGGCGGGTTCGGAAGCACTGCTCGTGCCGCTCACCGCGCGCAGACGGGTGCTGGGCCTGCTGCTGCTCGCCCGGACGGCAGGATCCGGCGACGGAGCCACCCTCGACGTGCTCATCGAGCTGAGCCGCCGGGCGGCCCTGGCGGTGGAAGGTGCGCGGCTCTACGAAGAGCGCAGCGCCGTCGCTCAGGCCCTCCAGTCCTTCCTGTTGCCGCCCGCGCTCCCGGTCGTTGCCGGCGTCCAGTTCGGTGCCCGCTACGCCGCCGCGGGTGAGGGCAACGAGGTGGGCGGGGACTTCTACGACGTCTTCCCCGCAGGGGAGGGACGCTGGGCCGTCGCCATCGGCGACGTCTGCGGCAAGGGCCCCGAAGCCGCCACCATCACGGGACTGGCGCGCAGTGTGCTTCGCCTGATGATCGAAGAGGGCCGCGCGCCGCAGGACGCGCTGCGGCGGCTCAACACCGCCTTGCTGGACCTGGGTGACCGAGGCCGCTTCCTGACGGCTGCTCTCGCCGTGCTCGAGCCGCACGACTCCGGGGTCCGCCTCGTGCTCGCCACGGCCGGCCACCCCCCGCCCGTCATCGTCGGCCCGGACGGCTCGGTGCGCCCGGTCGGCGTCGGGGGGACGCTGCTGGGTGTGACGGGCGAGGTCGACATCGCCGTGGAGGAGGTCGAGCTGGGAGCGGGAGAGCAGCTGGTCCTCTACACCGACGGCGTCACCGAGCGTCGCAACGGGTCGCGGTGGTTCGGCGACGGCCACCTGCAGGCAGCACTGGGCGAGACGGCGGGGCGGCCACCGGACGTGGTCGCCGGCCATCTCGAGCGGCGGGTCCGGGCGTTCGCGCCCACGGCCGCGAGCGACGACCTCGCGGTCCTGGTGGTGGCCGCCGCCGTCCTCCGCCAACCCGTCCCGACCGAAGACGGCGATCGGTTGCGGGTCCCCACCTGATCGCACAGCTGGTCCGGGCGTTCGCCGAGCGTCGCTCCGGGTACATCACCCACGATGACTTCCATCTCCACGCTCGTGGCCGGTCGCTATCGCCTGGTCGGCGAGCTCGGCCGCGGCGGCATGGGCGTGGTCTGGGAGGCGTTCGACGAGCTGCTGCGCCGCTCCGTCGCAGTCAAAGAGGTGCAGTTCCCCGCGACCCTGCCCGAGGCCGACCGGGAGCGGCTGGCCGGCCGGACGCTGCAGGAGGCGCGTGCCGTCGCGAAGGTCGACACCCCAGCCGCGGTGCGGGTCTACGACATCGTCGAGCAGGACGCGCGGCCGTGGATCGTCATGGAGCTGCTGCGCGGCACCACCCTGAGCTCGGTCGTGGCGGAGCGCGGAGGGCTGCCGGAGGGCGAGGTCGCGCAGGTCGGGCTCGCGCTCGTCGATGCACTGGAGGCTGCCCACGCCGCCGGTGTCCTGCACCGGGACGTGAAGCCGAGCAACGTGCTGCTCGCCGAGGACGGCCGGGTTGCGCTGACGGACTTCGGCATCGCCACCGTCGAGGGCGAGGCCGGCGAGGCCACGACCGGGGTCGTGCTCGGTTCCCCGTCCTACGTCGCGCCGGAGCGGCTCTCCGGTGAGCGCCCGACCTCGGCCGCCGACTACTGGGCGCTCGGCGCCACCCTCTGGACCGCCCTGGAAGGGCGGCCGCCCTACGAAGGGCCGACGCCCTACGCCGTCCTCTCTGCCGTCTCCACCAGCGAGCCCCCGGACTGCACCCGCTGCAGCCCCTCCATGCGCGAGCTGGTGCGCGCGCTGATGGCCCGCGACCCGTCCCTCCGGCCGCCGCCCGACGCGGTGCGCAGAACGCTCGCGGAGCTGGCCCAGACCTCGGCCGCAGACCCGGAACCGCTGACCCCGACCGAGGCGATGCCGGCGGGGGTGCCGCTCCCGGAGCACTTCGACCGGACCACGGTGCTCGATGCTCGCCCCGCCGCCCGCCCCGCCGCTCGCCCCGCCGCCTCTCCCACCACCCGGCCGGTACCGCGGGTGGTGTCCCCTCCGGACAGGACCAGCCGAACGCCGCTGCTGATCGCCACCGCCCTTGTCCTCGTGGTGCTGGCCGGCACGGGTGGGCTGCTGCTCGCTCAGCGCGACGGGACGACCTCGGGCACCACCGCGCCCAGGAGCTCGCCGCGGGCCAGCGCGCAGACCAGCACGCGCAGCACGCCGCCCACTCGCGCGACCGCGTCCACCGGGACGGCCGGCGTCGGTTCCTCCGTCCCCGCCGGCTTCCACGCGGTCAGCGAGGACGGATGGACGGTCGCGGTCCCGGACGGCTGGAGCCGCGACAGCGCCTCCGGCGGCACCCGCTTCAGCGACCCCGCCGGCGGCCGGTACGTCCTGGTGGCCAAGAGGGACCCGGCTGGCCCGTCGGCGGTCGGCGCGTGGCAGGACCAGGAGAAGAGCTTCCGCCAGAGCCACTCCGGCTACGAGCGCATCCGGCTGGAGACGATCTCACTGCCCGGGGCGAGCGATGCCGCCGACTGGGAGTTCCGGTACGACGACGGCGGCGCCCGCCTGCACGCCCTCGACCGCGCACGGGTCGTGGGCGGTGTCGGGTACGCGGTCTACGTCCAGAGCCGGGACGGCGAGTGGGAGCAGTCGCAGCCGCTGTTCGCGCAGGTCCAGAACAGCTTCCGCGCAGGGTGACCCTCGGCTCAGGCGCGCAGCGCCGACAGCGCCATCGTGCGGAGCATGCCCGCGTGCCGCTGCGCGTCGTCGAGGTGGGGGGTGCTGTTGAGCAGCCCGAAGACCGCGTGCGCCCGCGCTCGGCCCTCGTCGCGGTCGCAGGAGAGCTGGTCGACCCAGAGCTCCACGTAGGCGCGCTGCAGCCGGCGCACCTGCCGCTGGTCGGCCGGTGAGAGGGAGGCCAGGTCACGGTCCTGGACCCGGATGAGGTCTGGCTCGTTGAGGGAGAACTCGAGGTGCTTGTCCACGAGCCGCTCGAGCGCTTCGTTCGGGTTCTTCGACCCAGCCACCTCGACCCGGCCGTTCTCGAGGAGCTCCTCGGAGATGCCGACGAGCAGGTCGGCGAGCAACGCGTCCTTGGAAGCGAAGTGGCGGTAGACGGCCGGACCGCTGATCCCGACGGCCGCGCCCAGGTCCTCGGTGGAGACGCCGTGGTAGCCGTACTCCGCGAACATCCGCGCAGCCTCACGGAGGATCTGCTCCTGGCGCGGGGTGCTCACGGGTTGACGCTCCTTGTTAGAGACCTCTAACCTATCTCATGTTAGAGCTCTCTAACAAGAGGAGATCTTGAGTGGACGCCCCCGTCCTGCGCTCCGCCGCCTCTCCTGGCAGCGACGCGTTCGCCCGGAACACCGAGCACCACACCGCGCTCGTGAAGGACCTTCGCGCACAGCTGGCCACCGCCGCGCTGGGCGGCTCGGCGAGCGCACGTGAGAAGCACGTCGCCCGCGGGAAGCTGCTGCCCCGGGAGCGCGTGGACGCCTTGCTCGACAGGGGTTCGGCGTTCCTCGAGCTGTCGCCACTGGCCGCCCACGGGATGTACGACGGCGACGCGCCCGGCGCCTCGGTCATCACCGGCATAGGCCAGGTCGAGGGTCGCGAGTGCGTCGTGGTGGCCAACGACGCGACCGTCAAGGGCGGCACCTACTACCCGATGACGGTGAAGAAGCACCTCCGCGCACAGGAGGTCGCCCTCGCGAACAACCTGCCGTGCCTCTACCTCGTCGACAGCGGCGGCGCCTTCCTGCCGGAGCAGGACGAGGTGTTCCCCGACCGCGAGCACTTCGGCCGGATCTTCTACAACCAGGCCACCATGTCCGCACGCGGCATCCCGCAGGTCGCCGCCGTCCTCGGCTCCTGCACCGCTGGCGGCGCCTACGTGCCCGCGATGTCGGACGAGGCCATCATCGTCCGCGAGCAGGGCACGATCTTCCTCGGCGGCCCGCCGCTGGTGAAGGCGGCGACCGGCGAGGTCGTCACCGCGGAGGAGCTCGGCGGCGGCCTGCTGCACAGCAAGACCTCCGGCGTCACCGACCACCTCGCGGACGACGACGAGCACGCCCTGCGCATCATGCGGGGCATCGTCAGCACCTTCGGGCCGCGGACGCCGACGCCCTGGACGCTGGAGGAGCCCGAGGCGCCGGTGCTGTCCGAGGACGAGCTCTACGGCGTCGTCCCCGCCGACATGCGAACCCCGTACGACGTCCGCGAGGTCATCGGACGCCTGGTCGACGGCTCGCGCTTCCAGGAGTTCAAGAAGGAGTACGGGTCGACGCTCGTCACCGGCTTCGCCCGCATCCACGGTCACCCGGTCGGCATCATCGCCAACAACGGCGTGCTCTTCGCCGAGAGCGCCATGAAGGGCGCGCACTTCATCGAGCTCTGCGACAAGCGCAGCGTGCCGCTGCTCTTCCTGCAGAACATCACCGGCTTCATGGTGGGTCGCGAGTACGAGGCCGGCGGCATCGCGAAGCACGGCGCCAAGATGGTCACCGCCGTCGCCTGCGCCCGGGTGCCGAAGCTGACGGTCGTGATCGGTGGCTCGTTCGGTGCCGGGAACTACTCGATGTGCGGCCGCGCGTACTCCCCCCGCTTCCTCTGGATGTGGCCGAACGCCCGCATCTCCGTGATGGGCGGCGAGCAGGCCGCTTCGGTGCTCGCGACCGTCGCCCGCGAGGGCACCGACGTCGACGCGCTGCAGGCGGAGGTCCGCCAGCAGTACGAGACGCAGGGCCACCCCTACTACTCGACCGCCCGGCTCTGGGACGACGGGGTCATCGACCCTCGCGACACCCGGACCGTCGTCGGTCTCGCCCTGTCCGCCTGCGCCAACGCGCCGCTCGAGGACGTCTCCTACGGCGTCTTCCGGATGTGATGACCATGTTTTCGACCGTCCTGGTGGCGAACCGCGGCGAGATCGCGGTGCGCGTCATGAAGACCCTGCGGTCCATGGGGATCCGCACGGTCGCCGTCTACTCCGACGCCGACGCCGGCGCCCGCCATGTGCAGGAGGCCGATGTCGCCGTGCGGCTCGGCCCGGCCAACGCTCGCGAGTCGTACCTGTCGGTCGAGCGCGTGGTCGAGGCCTGCAAGCAGACGGGCGCCGAAGCCGTGCACCCCGGGTACGGGTTCCTCGCCGAGAACGCCGAGTTCGCCCAGGCCCTGGCCGACAACGGCATCACCTTCATCGGTCCGCCCGTCGGCGCGGTGCGCGTCATGGGGGACAAGATCACCGCGAAGCAGGCCGTCGCCAAGGCCGGCGTGCCGGTCGTGCCGGGCCGCACCGAGCCGGGCATGACCGATGACGACCTGATCGCCGCCGCCGAGGAGGTCGGCTACCCCGTCCTCGTGAAGCCGTCCGCGGGCGGAGGTGGCAAGGGCATGTTCCTCGTGGAGGACCCCGCGGAGCTGCCCGACGCCTTGAAGTCTGCCCGGCGCACCGCGGCCAGTGCCTTCGGCGACGACACCCTCTTCCTCGAGCGGTACGTCAAGACACCCCGACACATCGAGGTGCAGGTGCTCGCCGACGCGCACGGCACGACCGTGCACCTCGGCGAGCGCGAGTGCTCGCTGCAACGCCGGCACCAGAAGGTCGTCGAGGAGGCGCCTTCGGCGCTGCTGGACGCGGAGACCCGTGCGCGCATCGGCGCGTCGGCCGTCGCCACCGCGGAGGCCGTCGGCTACCGCGGCGCGGGAACCGTGGAGTTCATCGTCAGCGCTGACAAGCCCGACGAGTTCTTCTTCATGGAGATGAACACCCGCCTGCAGGTCGAGCACCCCGTCACCGAGCTCGTCACGGGTCACGACCTCGTCGAGCAGCAGGTGCGCATCGCGGCCGGGCTCCCCCTCGGGTTCGTCCAGGACGACGTGCGACTGACGGGGCACGCCGTCGAGGTCCGCACCTACGCCGAGGAGCCGAGCCGCGGCTTCCTGCCCAGCGGTGGCACCGTGCTGCAGCTGAACGAGCCGGCCGGACGGCACCTGCGGGTGGACAGCAGCCTGCTCGAGGGCACGGCCGTCGGCAGCACCTACGACCCGATGCTGAACAAGGTCATCGCCTGGGGGCCGGACCGCGCGACTGCCCTCCAGCGGCTCGACAGGGCGCTCTCGGAGCAGGTGATCCTGGGCGTGCCCACCAACACCGCCTTCCTCCGGACGCTCATCCAGCGGCCCGAGGTGCGGGCCGGCGACATGGACACGGGCTTCATCGAGCGGCACCTCGACGAGCTCACCGTCGACGAGGTCCCCGTCGAGGCACTGGCGGCCTACGCGCTGCGCGTGCCAGGTGACGACCTGTGGCAGAGCGCCTGGCGCCCGGGCGGCCCGGCCGCGCGCCGCTGGTTGCTGGCGCTGCCCGGGGGGCGCACCGCCTCGGTCGTGCTCCGTGGCGACCAGCTGACGGTGGACGACCAGGACCCCGTCACGGTGGTCGCTGCGTCCGGTGACGGCCTCGTGCACGTGACCCTGGACGGCCGCACGACCAGCTGGCACGTCGCCGTCGACGGGGAGACCGTCTGGGTCGGCGGCAGGGGAGCCGCCTGGCCGCTGCACGAGCAGCCGCGCGTCCTTCGGGCCGAGGACTCCCACGCGCACGACGGCGACATCACCAGCCCGATGCCCGGCAGCGTGATCGCCGTCCATGCCGAAGCGGGTACGACCGTGACGAAGGGACAGCCCCTCGTGGTGGTGGAGGCGATGAAGATGGAGCACACCCTGACCGCACCGCTCGACGGCACGGTGTCGGAGGTCCTCGTCCGCGTCGGCCAGCAGGTCAAGGTCGACGAGCTGCTCGCGGTGGTCGCGCCATGAGCTACGGAGTGAGCCCGATCAGCGGGTTGCCGAAGAAGGTCACCGTCTACGAGGTCGGCGCGCGCGACGGCCTGCAGAACGAGAAGGCCCTCATCCCGACCGAGGTGAAGGCCGAGTTCATCCGCCAGCTCCTCGCCGCCGGCCACTCGGCCGTCGAGACCACGAGCTTCGTGAGCCCGCAGTGGGTGCCGCAGCTCGCGGACGCCTCCGACCTGCTGGCGATGCTGGACGCCCCGGACGGCGTGCGCATGCCCGTGCTCGTCCCGAACGACAAGGGTCTCAACCGGGCGCTCGACGCGGGCGTCAAGGAGATCGCGGTGTTCGGCAGTGCCACGGAGACCTTCGCGCAGAAGAACCTCAACCGCACCGTCGCCGAGTCGCTCGAGATGTTCAAGCCGGTCGTCGACCGGGCCCGGAGCAACGGTCTGCTGGTGCGCGGCTACCTGTCGATGTGCTTCGGCGACCCGTGGGAAGGCGCCGTCGACCCGGCCGTCGTCGCAGGTCATGCCCGGACTCTCTTCGACATGGGCATCACCGAGCTGAGCCTCGGCGACACGATCGGCGTCGCGACACCCGGCCAGGTCACCGCGCTGCTGGAAGCCCTTGGCCACCAGGGGATCTCGGTCGACCAGCTGGCCGTGCACTTCCACGACACCTACGGCCAGGCGCTCGCCAACACGCTCGTCGCGCTGCAGCACGGCGTCACGGTGGTCGACGCGAGCGCGGGCGGTCTCGGCGGCTGCCCCTACGCCAAGAGCGCCACCGGCAACCTCGCCACCGAGGACCTGCTCTGGCAGCTCCACGGTCTCGGGATCGAGACGGGCGTCGACCTCGATGCCCTCGTCCGCACCTCCGTCTGGATGGCCGAGCAGCTCGGCCGTCCCTCACCCAGCCGGGCAGTGACTGCCCTCGCCAAGAAGGACGACCAGTGACACTCGACACCCGCCTCACCGACGACCAGCTGCAACTGAAGAAGGTCGTCCAGGAGTTCGCCAACGAGGTGGTCGCTCCGGTCTCCTACCACCACGACAAGACCCACACGTTCCCCTACGACGTCGTGCGGCAGATGGGCGAGATGGGCCTGTTCGGCCTGCCGTTCCCGGAGCAGTACGGCGGCATGGGCGGCGACTACTTCACCCTCTGCCTCGCGCTGGAGGAGCTCGCCAAGGTCGACCAGTCCGTCGCGATGACGCTGGAGGCCGGCTGCTCGCTCGGCGCGATGCCGGTCCACCGGTTCGGGACCGAGGAGCAGAAGCAGGAGTGGCTGCCGCGTCTCACCAGCGGCCAGGCCCTCGGGGCGTTCGGGCTCACCGAGGCCGGCGGCGGCAGCGACGCCGGGGCCACCAGGACCACGGCGAAGCTCACCGACGGGCACTGGGTCATCAACGGCACCAAGGCCTTCATCACCAACAGCGGCACCGACATCACGCAGCTCGTCACCGTCACAGCGGTCACCGGTGAGGCGAACGGGAAGAAGGAGATCAGCTCCATCCTCGTCCCGGTCCCGACGCCCGGCTTCACGGCCGAGCCGGCGTACGACAAGGTCGGCTGGAACGCGAGCGACACCCACCCGTTGACCTTCGACGACGTGCGCGTCCCCGAGGCCAACCTGCTTGGCCAGCGGGGCCGCGGCTACGCGAACTTCCTGTCCATCCTCGACGAGGGCCGCATCGCCATCGCGGCCGTCAGCGTCGGTGTCGCCCAGGGCTGCGTCGACGCGTCGGTGAAGTACGCCAAGGAGCGCGAGGCCTTCGGCCGGCCGATCGGGCAGAACCAGGCCATCGCCTTCAAGATCGCGCGGATGGAGGCGCGCGCCCACGCGGCCCGCACCGCCTACTACGACGCTGCCGCCAAGATGAACGCCGGCCTTCCCTTCAAGAAGGAGGCGGCCATCGCGAAGCTCGTCGCGTCGGAGGCGGCGATGGACAACGCGCGCGACGCGACGCAGGTGCACGGCGGCTACGGCTTCATGAACGAGTACCTCGTGTCGCGTCACTACCGCGACAGCAAGATCCTCGAGATCGGTGAGGGCACGAGCGAGGTCCAGCTCATGCTCATCGCCCGCGACCTCGGGCTCTGAGGTCCCGTCCGGAGCCAGGCTGGGGTCAGTCGAGCCAGGCCTCGTCGTGAGCCGACACCACGACGAGGCGCTGCGTGGCGCGGGTCAGCGCGACGTAGAGCGTGCGCAGGCCCGCGGCCTCGGACAGCGCCTCCGACAGCACCAGCTCGGGCATGACGACGACGCAGCCGTCGTACTCCAGGCCCTTCACCTGCCAGGTGTCGACGAGCGCGACGCGCGGGTCGGCGAAGGTCCACGCGGCGCGCAGTGATCGCGGCACGACGACGCCGACCGTGCCCCCGACTTCCGTGAGCAGCTGATCCACGAGCGCCGGCACGTCCGACGGGGATCCCTTGTGCCACAGGGGTTCTATGCCCGTCGCGCGCACCGCCTCCGGTGCGGTCGCGGTGCGGTCGATCCGCCACAGCACGCGTGCGGCGAGTGCCGCGATCTCGGTGCTGGTGCGGTAGTTCGTGGAGAGCTCGGCGCTGCGCACCCGCGCCTTGCCGAGGACCTCGTCCATGGCCCGGCGCACCTCGGAGACGTCCGGCCACGCGGACTGCGCCCAGTCCCCGACGATCGTCCAGGTCGCGCCGCGGGCCCGGCGCCCGAGCATGCGCCACTGCATCGGCGTGACGTCCTGCGCCTCGTCGACGACGACGTGCGCGTAGGTGCGGTAGTCCGTCTCGAGAGCGGGTGCCCGCGTCGACGACCGGTTGCGGTCGCCGAACGTCGTGACCTCGTGGGCCATGGCCAGCTGCTCGAGCTCGGCCAGCTCGTCCCAGTCGTCCTCCGACGGCTCCGGCTCGGGTGGCGGTCCGAGCAGGGCGGCGAGCTCGTCCAGCAGCGCCGCGTCGTGGGCGGACAGTGCCGTGTCGGGCCAGGCGCGCGCGAGCACCTGCTGCTCCCGGTCGTCGTAGAGGCCCTTCGCCACCTTGGCGAGCGGGACCGCTCCCGTGCGCAGGGCCTCGAGGACCTCGACCGGCCGCAGGACCGGCCACCCCCGGTCGAGCTCGGCGACGAAGGTCGGCTCGTCGCGCAGCCAGCGGCCGAAGTCCTCGCGGTCGCCCGGCTCCTCCTTCTGCGCCCCCGGCCGGCGCTCCCACTGCCGCCACAGGACGTCGACGAGGGCGTTGCTGTACGCCGCGCGCCCAGCGTTGTGGCTGCGAGGTGAGCGCGCGGCCTGCTGCTTGCGCCGCAGCATCTCCTCGACCGACAGCGTGAGGCCGAACCCCCAACGGGTGAGCTCCACGTCACGCAGCCGCTGGACGCCGGCGAGGTGCCGGATCGAC
>Ga0207705_10003026_pt1 | contig 12816 bp, 14 predicted proteins | sample KBSC13metaG_FD_184314 | JGI IMG/M metagenome (GOLD analysis project Ga0207705, IMG submission 184314) | Corn rhizosphere microbial communities from Kellogg Biological Station, Michigan, USA - KBS C1-3 metaG (SPAdes) (version 2) | ecosystem: Host-associated > Plants > Roots > Rhizosphere > Soil ...
CGAAAAAAGTCTGCATGCGCTCGACAGCGATTTTCCACAGCGGAAGCTGCAACAAATCCGCCCGCTGGCGGCGATGCACATCCTGCAGCAGACGCTCAAAATACTGAGGGGGCGGCTGTTCGAATCGCTTGACGCGGAGGAGAGCGGAAAGTTGTTCTTCGGTCATGGGAAAGCGGCGGGGTTAATGGAACTCAGTCAGGAAATTTTGCAATTGCCGATGCGCGTAAAAAAGCCGGGACCGGACGGTGCCCTCCGAGATGCCCAGGATCTTGGCGATCTCCGCGTGGGGCATTCCCTGGATGTCGAACATCGTGACCACCGCTCGGTGATCATGAGACAGTTTCTGCATGGCCTCGTTCAACCTTTTTTGCAGTTCGCTGAGGTCGGCCTCGCGCACCGGGGTGCTGCTGGCGGTCAGTTCGATGAATTCCTTGTCGTGCTGCACATTGGAATCGATGTCATCCAGGCTCAGCGTGTAGCGGCGGCCCCGCTTTTTTAGGAAATTGATCGTCATGTTCACCCCGATGGAGTGAATCCAGGTGTAAAACGACGATTTGCCTCGGAATCCGTTAATCGAGCGATAGGCCTTCGACCAGATGTCCTGCATGAGGTCGTTCGCGTCCTCGTGGTTGGAGGTCATGTTGTAGACCAAGCCATAGAGGCGCGGGCTGTATTTGACGACCAATTCGTCAAAAGCCGTCGCCTCGCCCGCTTGGGTGCGGGCGATGAGCTCGTCATCTTGCTTGCGGCTCTGTTCGTCCTGCATCGCTCGTGGCTTCGTAGCAGGCTTCTCCGCGGAGGGGAAATCTCTTTGCGCAGTTTGCGCCGGCGCAGGCACGGGCCCGGGCCAGAGCAGGGTACCGGGACTGGGAATGGCGGGTGCGAAGGACATTACCGGGAAGGCCGGAACGGCCGGTTGGATCGTACCGGAATCAGGGCCGGAACGGGGCTGGCGAGGCTGCGGAAAGCAAAAACCGCGGCGGTCATCAGCAGAAGGGATGCAATCATTGCGGGTGGGTCTGACAGGTGAGGGGTCTGGGCGTTCAATATCCGTGAAGTTCTTCGGCTTCGAAGGGGTCCGGCCGTGTGAAATTGTCGCTGGAGAGGGCTGCCTACGTTTCCGTCAGTCACGGTGCGCTTGTGCCATCTGGCGGCTGCCCCTTTTCGTCATTCTTGAGCGAAGCGAAGAACCTGTGATCTCTGCCTTTCCTCACCAACACGGCGTTGGATGCCGGAAGAGATCAGAGGTTCTTCGTTCCTCAGAATGACGGAGTAGGCGCTCGCGCTAAAAGCCAAGCCGTCACTGTTGGCCCCGCTGCAAATCCGCTCAAATCTCCACCACCTTCGGAAACCCCGACAGCAACCGGTGCCCCGTCTTCGTGATCGTGACGACATCCTCGTGCCGCACTCCACCCAGTCCCGGCACGTAGATGCCCGGTTCGACCGTCACGACCTGCCCGGGACGAAACGTGGTGGTCGCGATTCGGGGCGATTCGTGAATCTCCAACCCGAGCCCGTGGCCGAGCCCGTGGAAAAATCCCGACCAGCGGCCGTTGCGCTGCTCTGTAGGGTAACCACTTTCCTTGAAGAATTCCCGCACCCTGTCCTGCACGGCTTTCCCGGATTGACGCGGCTTCATCTCCCGGAGCGCCTTCTTTTGCCCAGCGAGGCACGTTTCCCAGATCTTCCGCTGCGCGTCACTCGCCCGGCCGCGCACGACTGTGCGGGTGAGGTCTCCGTAGTACCCGCTCTTCGCGGCGCGGGGAAAAATGTCGAGAATGATCAATTCATGGCCGCGCAACGCGCCGTGTCCCCGCTCGTGCGGGTCGCAGGCCTGCTCGCCTCCCGCCACGATGGTGTTCGCCGGCACTCCGCCAGCCCGAAGGATCGCCGCGTCGATCTCTGCGCGAAGGATTTCCGACGTCAGCAGTTTGCCGCTCCATTGGAGGACGTTCTTCAGGCCGATCTTTGCCGCCCGCAGCACCTCCATGCCACGGGCCATTCCCGTCTCGGTCATGGCCAGCGCCTGCCGGATTTGCTTCAGCTCGGCGGCGTTCTTGAATTCGCGCTCCTCCCAGAAGAGCCCCGGTTGGGGAATGAGCTGGATTCCGGCCCTGGCGAGACTTGTGGCGAGCCCCAGCGGAAATGACCCCGGCACCGCCGCCCGTCGCACCTTGCGCGAGCGAAGGAACGCCACGATCTGCTCCACGAAGCTGGCGTCTTTTCCCTTGGGAACCTTTTTTGAAATTTCGGAAAGCGCGACCACCTCGTCCACCTGCGCTTCCTTGCGGCCGCGATCGACTTCCAGGTCGCTGAGCACGGCCGTCGAGCGGCTCCCTTGCTGGAGGAAGATGAAAGGGTCCGGCACGAAGAAGCCGGTGGCGTAGAGCATGTCGGCATCGTGCTGGCTCGACGCGATGATAAGTTTGGGCAGCGCTTGTTTCTTGCTCATGGATGAAATCCCATCGGCTTCGGGCGCTCGCGCCGGATCGCGACCGCCACATGTTGCGTGTCGCGCAGGATGTACTTGCGCAGTTCCACTTCGACGCCCTCCAGGGGAAAACGGGCGAGCAATTCCGAGGCGATTTCCTCCGCCAGCGTCTCGATCAGCTTCCGCGGGCGCGCGGCGCCCAAGGCTTTCACAAATTCGCCCACGGCAAAGTAGTCGACCGTGTTTTCAATCCGCTCCTCCAGCGCACCAAAATCGCGGATGGGCTCGAGCACGAGGTTGACCGTGAGCCGCTGGGCGGTGGCGCGCTCTTCATCGGGCACGCCGATCTGCGAAGACAGTTCGAGCCCGTCGATCAGAATGCGGTCGCGCATGCCCTAGCCCAGCCGGAACTTGATTTCCCGCACCGTGCGGCTGCCAAAGCGCTTCTTCAGTTTGTCGAGAATGTCGCGCTTCCACACGCGATCGAGCTCGAAGTGCACCGTGGGCTGGAGCACCGAGACATACAGCACGCAGTCCTTGAGATGATGCGGCGAAGAATGATTTGCCACGAACTCCCCGACGACTTCGCGCCACACGCTCTTCACCTCCTCGGAGCGCAACCGTTCGTCGAGCCCGAGCTCCTTCATCACCTTCTGCACGGCAACTCCGCACGCCACGGCGCGATCCGGGCGCTCAAAGATCTGCGGCAGGCCACGCCATTCGGCGAGGGCGCGGGCGCGAAGTTGATCGGCTTTCATCAACTGAAGTCTCCACGAATCCCGCGAAATGACACGCAAAAGTCAGCGCCCACCGGACGGAACGCGAAAAGCAGATGGGCCACGAGAAACGCGGACAAAAAGAAGCCCCCGCCATTTGGCGAGGGCTTCGAAATTGGGACAAACCTCCCCACTGATCACTCCTCCACCGATTACTGATTACTGGCTCGGCGGCGGCTACTCCGCCCCGTTGCTCCCGATCGCCTCGACCGGGCAGCCTTCCATCGCTTCCTTGCAGAGCGCCACTTCGGCGTCGTTCTCGGGTTGCTTGTAGACGTAGCTGTGGCCGCCGTCGTCGTTGCGGGTGAAATTCGCCGGGGCCGTTTCGCGGCACAGATCGCAGTCGATGCATTGATCGTCCACGTAAAAGGCTCCGGTCACGTTTTCGGGATACTTGTTGGCGAGTTCGGCCATGGTCGTAGGTAGCTAGGTTTGGAGGGACGGAAAATAGGAGGCACAGCCCCCTTTGCAATGAGAATTTTCCCCGGCAGCCCGTCATAAATCCGCCGTTGACCCTTTTCGCGTGTGCCCGGATTCTCTCCCTCTATGACCGACCAATCTCCCGCCCCCATCGTTGCCGCCGAGGGCTGGCACGTTCTCCACCTTTTTTACAAAGTCGAACACGGTGCATGGTCGCTGCTCAGCCAGGCGGAGCAGTTCACCGCCCGGACCCGGCTCAGCGATCTCCTGGCCGAGATCCACTCCACCGAAGGGGCGCAGGTGCTGACCTTCGCCATGGTGTCGCCGAAAGCCGACCTCGGTTTCATGCTGCTGTGCGCCGACCTTCACATGGCCAACTCCTTTGAGAAGCGCATCACCGCCGCCCTCGGGCCGGACGTCCTGTCGCCGACCTACAGCTACCTCTCGATGACCGAACGCAGCGAATACACGACGAGCGAAGCCGAATACGCCGAGACGCTGGTCAAGGAGGAGAATCTCGCCGCCGGCACCCCGGAGCACGAGGCCAAGCTGGTTGCCTTCCGTGAGCGGATGGCGAAATACATGAAGGATCGCCTCTACCCGGTCCTGCCGCCCTGGCCAGTGATGTGCTTTTACCCCATGAACAAGCGCCGCGGGACGGATGGCCAGAACTGGTACGCGCTCAGCTTTGAGGAGCGCAAGAAGCTCATGCTCGGCCATGCCCGGATCGGGCGGCAATGGCATGGGAAGATCCTTCAGCTCATCACCGGCTCGACCGGCCTGGACGATTGGGAGTGGGGCGTGACCCTGCTCGCGCACGATCCGCTGAACATCAAGGGCATCGTTTACGAGATGCGCTTCGACGCCGTCAGCGCGCAATTCGCGGAGTTCGGGGAGTTCTATATCGGGCTGCAATTGCCGATCGAAGAAGTCTTCCGCCGGGTGCTGCTGTAGGTCCCCCGTTTTGCTAGCGGCCAAAACTGCGCGAATGTAGGGTGACACATTCACTCTTCTGCCATGAACCGTCACCCCTTGCTTCCTTCCCTGATGACCACGGTCGTCGAGTGGATTGGATTTGCGAGTTTCGTTTGTTTCACGGCTGGACAGCTTCCCGACCGCGTGGCCACGCATTTCGGCGTCAACAGTGTGCCGAACGGATGGATGACGCGCGGGGAGCATGTGCAATTCACGCTCCTCATGGGGCTCGCCATTCCCGTATTCGTGGTCGGGCTGTTTACGTTCCTGCGCCGTTTTCACGGGCTCCTGAACATTCCGCATAAGGATTACTGGCTGGCGCCCGAGCGGCGACAGGAAACCATGGATTTCATCCTGCGGCAGGGGTTCCGGTTTGCCGCCATGTTCATCGTTTTCATCGCGGTGATTCACGGGTCCATCCTCATGGCCAATCGCCACAGCCCGGCAGCCCTCCCTGGCGTGCATGCCGCCTGGATTGGCGGCGGTTTCCTTGCCGCGGCGGGGGTGTGGCTCCTGGGCTTCTTCGTGCGCTTTCTCCGCAAACCAGCATGAACGACAAACTCGACCAACTCCGTGCTCAACTCCGCGCGCACGCCCCGCTCGTCATCGCCTACAGCGGCGGGGTGGACAGCGCCTATTTGCTCGCGGAAGCGGGGCGCACCTTGGGCGATGCCACCCTCGGCGTGATCGCCGACAGTCCCAGCCTCCCCCGTCAGGCGCTGGCGGACGCGCTCGCCTTGGCGGACCAAATCGGCGTCCGTGTGGAGGTCGTGAAAACGGGCGAACTGGATAACCCGGCATACGCAGCGAACCCGGTGAATCGCTGTTATTTCTGCAAGGCCGAACTCTTCACCCGCCTGGACGCGCTGGCCCGCGAGCGCGGGTTTCGCGCCATCGCCTATGGGGAGAATGCCGACGACATGACGCAGGTCCGCCCCGGCCGCAAAGCCGCCTCGGAATTCTCCATCCTCGGGCCCTTGCGCGATGCCGGGCTCACCAAGACGGAAATCCGCGCGCTTTCCCGGGAACTCGGCCTGCCCACGGCCGATGCCCCGGCACAACCCTGCCTGAGTTCCCGCATCCCGCATGGCACGCCGGTCACCGTGGAGGCGCTGGCCATGGTGGAGCGCGGCGAAGCCCACCTCCGCGGGCTGGGATTTCGCGTCTTCCGTGTGCGCCATCTCGCCGAACCGTCACAGCCTCCACGGGCGCGGGTGCAGATCGCGCCCGAGGAAATGAACCGCCTGGCAGCGGTGGCGGAGGAATTGGAAACGGGCTTGCGCGCGGCCGGGTATGCGGCGGTTGAAGTCGATCCCGCGGGCTATCGCTCGGGCGCTTAGGACAGTGCTTTCATGCCTGCCGCTCCCACACGGAACGCTCCAAATCTGCGGCTGCGCACTCCGGAATCCACCGCGAACGTCTTGCGCGCCCACTTCGCCCGCCACAATGTGCGGGTGGTACTGCTCGCGGCCGGCACGCTGATCGCCTCGATCGCCGCCTGGCTCCTGCTCTATTTCGTTTGCACCTGGCTGCTCGTGATCGGCTTTGCGGTCTTCGACGTGCATCTCATCCGCATCCCGTCAGGCTTCAAGGTGGTCTTCGCGGTCGCTGCGGTCTGCGCCATGGTTTACGCGTGGATCGATCGCTTACTGACTCCCAATGAGCAGCCGAGCGACAAGAAGCGGCCCATGGACGTACTTTCGGAATTCATCCTCGCCGTCCCGCGCATGACGCTGTCCGCCGCCGGCACGCTCGCGGCCTGGCAGCGGCTGGATGACGGGGATTTGCTGCAGGCGGCCACGCTCTTGCACCGTCTGTCCGAGGAGAAGCGGGTGCCCATGTCGAGCGTCCCTCTCGATATTCCCGATCCCGATGCCTTGGTGCGAATCCTGTTCGGCCTCCAATTGACGCAGGTCATCGACGTGTTTCGGGTCGAGCGCGAGTTCTGGTTGCGGCTGAGCCCTTTGCGCCCGGCTGCCCTGCGGCTGGCGCCCCAAAGTTACGCAGACGCGTAAGATTCTTTTTCATCGTCGCACTTGCCAGCCGCCGCACGGCCCCGCTAGTCGTCATTCCCCTCACCCTATACCCCCAATCATGCCAGAAAAAATCGGTTTCGTCGGAGTCGGTCGAATGGGCGCAAACATGGCGCGTCGCCTGAAAGATGTCGGTTATACCATCTCAGCCGTCTATGACGTGCGCACCGCCGCGGCGGAGGAGCTGGCCCGTGAACTCGGCGCGGAAGCGACCGACAAGCTCGCCCGGGTCACTGAACTCAGCGACCTCGTGATCACCGTGGTGACCGACGACAAGGCGCAGCTGGCCATCTTCACCAACAAGAAAGACAACCTGCTCATGGGAGCGAAGGGCCGCACATTCGTGAATTGCGCCACGATTTCGCCGAAGACCCACATCGAAACGGAGAAGCTGGCGAAGAAAGCCGGCGCGGCCTCCCTCGAAGGCTGCATGGCCTCATCGATCACCCAGGCGCGCAATGGCACCCTGTATCTCATGATCGGGGGCGACGAGAAGGTCTTTGAAAAGGTGAAGCCGGCGCTGAGCAAGCTCTCCGACGACGGGAAACTGATGACCTACATCGGCAAAGCCGGCAAAGCCGCGCAGGTGAAGGCGCTGGTCAACATGGTGATGAACATCAACACCGCCGGCCTCGCGGAGGGATTGGGCCTCGGTTCGGCGCTCGGCGTGGATCTGCCGATCCTGATGAAGGTCTTCTCCCAGACAGGCGCCAACTCCCGCGTGCTCGTGACCGACGGTGAAGACATGGTCAACCGCGACCACTCCTGCTTTTTCAGTGCCAGCCACGCCGCGAAGGACAGCGGGATCGCCCTCGGTCTGGCCAAGGAGGCCAAGCTTAACCTTCCCCTGGCGCAGGCCACCTACGCGCAATACGCGAAGATGACGCGCCTCGGCCTGGGCGAACTCGATAAGAGCGGCATCGCCGAGCTGACCTTCAAAGGCCGCGGGCAGGCGAAGAAGGCAGCGGGCGCGAAGAAAGTGGCCCCGAAGAAACCGACGGCGAAGAAGAAAAAATGATCGCTTTCCCAAGAGGCCAGAAGACGCGGCGACACGTCATCTGATCTCTGACTTCTGACCTCCGATCTCTTGCCCGATTTTCTCCAAAACCAAACCCATAAAATAACCACCCCACTACCATGAGTACCTACGTTCCATTGATCAGTTCCGGCGTTGCCGGCCCGCTTGGCGTTCTCCATCTCCCGCGCCTCTGGCTGAAGCTTTCGCTCGAAGCCGCCGGCAAACTCGCTCCCGGCTATCCCGGCTGCGGCAAAGGCTACGACGGCATGACCCTCGGCGCCCTCGGCGTTGACGAGGCGGCCGTGAAGGACTTCGTCAAGTCCAAGAAGCCCACCTATCCGCAGTTCGAGGCCTGGATCAAGGCCAACGGCAAGACCGTGACGGCTGAGGCGATCGCCAAGCACAATGCCGCGGTGACCGGCTACATCCACGACGACGAAACCCGCAAGTCGATCCTCAGCGCCAATGGCCTGCCGGACGGTTCGCCGAAGGACGCCGTGAACCTCAACAACCTCGACGACTGGTACGAGTTCCACTCGGCCGTCCTGAAGTAATCACCAAATTCCGGAGAGCCGGCGGAGTGAATGCTCCGCCGGCTCTTCTTGTTTGGGGGAGTTGATAGTGGATAGCCGCGTGTGCTGAACGGACGATCGGGCCGCTGCAGGTGATGTCCGCTATCAGCCCCCCAAGCGCCCGTTTTCCCATCGACGCGCGGTCCACCAACCGCGGCTATCAACTATCAACTATCCACTATCGACCATCTACCCCCTATGAACGAATACCTCTTCCCCCGCCGTCTCGATCGCCGTGATTTCCTGAAAATGGGCGCCGCTTCCGCCGCCGCCCTGACTCTCCCTACCTGGGCGCGAGCCGAAGCCGCCGCGCCGGTGAAAATCGGCGAAGGCCAGTGGACCTATACGCTGGACGAGGCTTGGGGCGTGCTGCCCGAAGGCATGAGTTGGGGATTCGGTTGCGGGATTGTGGTCGACTCGAAAGACCGGGTTTTTGTGACCTCACGCTCGACGAGCCCATGCGTGGCCGTCTTTGGGCTCGATGGGAAACTCGAGGAGACATGGAGCAAGGAATTCGGAAACGGCTATGACCCCGAGCAGGTCAAGGCGACGGCGCACGGCATCTACTTGAGCAAGGAGCCGGAGGGCGAATTCCTATATTTCACCGAGAACGTCGCGAAGGACGCTTCCGGACAACCCACCCTCGGCAAGCGCGTCTATAAAACTGATCTCAAGGGCAAGGTGCTCTACACGATCGGCAACGTGGACAAGGAAGATTCGACGCACCAAAAGTTCACCTGGACGAGTCCGACTGACGTGGCTGTCGCACCCAACGGCGACATCTATGTCGTGGACGGCTACGGCAGCCAGATCGTCAGCCGGTTCGACAAGAATTTCAAACACCTCAAGACCATCGGCGGGCGGGCCGACAAGGACGCGCCGAAAGGCAAGGACGCCCCCCATGGAACCTTCAGCACCTGCCACGGTGTGTGGGTCAACACGCTCAAGTCCGAGCCGGAGGTCTACATCGCCGATCGCGCCAACGGCCGTTACGAGATCTTCGACCTCGATTTGAACTACAAGCGCACCATTGCGGGAGACTTCGTCCGCAACCCCTGCTGTTTCTACCAGGCGCAAGGCCACCTCTTCATCCCCGATCTGGGCGGCCTCGTGGCCATCATCGACAAGGATGACAACTGCGTGGCCCGCCTCGGCGACGGCAGGGGCGTGAAAAAGGAAGAATTCCAGACCGGTCAAAAGGAAAAATTCGCCACGCCGCACGCGCTGACCGTGGACAGCAAAGGAAACTTCTACGTTCTCGAGTGGCTGCCCTATGGGCGTGTGCGGAAGTTCGCGCACACGCCCGTGTAGGGGTTCGTTGTCGAGTTCGTCGGGCGCGGGATCGGAGCTCGGTGCGCTATGGAGTGCGGTGACTTGTCACCGCTTTGGCATGCGGCGGAGCCGCGCTGGCCGACTTCGTGCGGCGTTCTTCTTCGGGTACGATGGTGCTGGCTCCGAATACCTGCGGCGCTCCGCGCCAAACCATAGCGGTGACGAGTCACCGCACTCCACACGCAGGCGCCCAGCCGAGCGTTTTGTCGCGGCTGGGTGCCGACGTCGCAGGAGCCTACGCCGCCATCGATTCCGACGTGGGTTCCAGGATTTCCTTTGCTGCACCTCCAACCCGTCTTCGCCCGGAGAGCAGGGTAATTCCCGCCGCCGCCAACCCCAGCACCGCGCATCCAAACCACAGGAAACGCGGTTCGAGCGCGTAGAGCCGGAACCCGATCTGCGGCCCCAGCATGCCCGCGCTGTTCCAGGCCAGCCCGAGCGCGCCCATGTAGCGTCCGCGCAAGCGCAAAGGAGCGAGATGGGCGATCAATGCGCTGGTCGTGGGCGCGCTGAGCATTTCGCCGAAGGTGAAGATGGTCATTGCCACCAGGAGCGACGGAATGTGGTGCGACCATGCATTCAGCCCGAAGCCGGCGCCGATCAGGATGTAGCCGAGGGCCATCACCCGGCACGCGTCGTAGCGCAGCGTGAGCGCGGTCAGGGGCAATTCGGCGAGCATCACCAGCACACCATTCCACGCCACGAGCAGGCCGTAGACCGTCTCCGGGGCCAGGCGCCAGCCGAAGAGATCGACCGTCAGCTTTTCGTGGATGATGTGCAGCGAATAGGTCGAGCCGAATTGCGCGAAGACCAGCGCCGAGCTGAAGGCCGCAACCCAGATCGCGTGGAACGGGCCATCCCGCCGCAGGGACGAGATGGCCTCGCTCCAGGGCGCATTCCTGGTCTGCCCGCGCAGGCCGTGCGGCAGCCAGAGCAGCGCGATCACCGTGTACATTATCGTCGTGAGTGCATCTCCGGTGAAGAGCCAGAACGTGGAGTAGTTCGCCAGCACGCCACCGACCGAGGCGCCGCAGGCAAAGCCCGCATTGGCCGCCAGCCGGAAGGCCGCGTAGGCGCGCACGCGCTGGGCGCCCGGAACGATGTCCGCGAGCAGGGCGCTCGCCGCCGGATGATAACTCCCGCTGGCCAGCCCGATCAGGACGCACGACACGATGATCGCCGGCAGCGTGTGCGCTCCGTAGAGCAGCATCACGCAACTGGCCGAGGCGAAGGTGCCGATCGCGATGGTATTGCGCCGGCCGATGTGGTCGGCCAGCCAGCCGCCCGCGAATCCGCCCAAGAGGCCGCCCCCGCACACCGCGCTGATCGCCCACGCCGCATCGGCGAGACTGTAGCCCTGCCGCGTGAGGTAGATCGTGAGGAACGGCCACACGAAGGTCCCGAAGCGGTTGATGAAGGTCCCGGCAAAAAGCACCCAGAACGCGCGCGGCAGCGAGCGCAAGTCGGAGATCATGGATGGGGGTGGGGCGGGTGGGCTCATAAGTCGGGCACGACCGGAGAAACAAAAAACCCTGCCACCTTTCGGTGAGCAGGGCTGTTTCTTCGGTCTGTAGTTGGTCTTGGGAACTAGTCAGTCATCGGAAAACAACCCTGCGCGGGAAATTGATTGCGCTTGGCGGCATGGACGGCAACTCGCGGGGACTTATCCATGCGCGCAGACGACAACGCCCAGCCATAGGCCGGGAGTCGAAGCGTGATGGAGATCTGCGAGATCATCGTTTGAGGCGGCGAGAGTGACGCGCGGGAGAAGGACATGTCAAGCTTCGAGGCCTGACATGGTGCGCTCGTGCCGTCTGGCGCGCACCCGTTCCCCGTCATTCTGAGAAACGAAGAACCTCCGAGGCGGCGGCGTACGGGACAAGCGGTAGGCCGGTGCCTTTCGGGCGAGCTGATCGCTTCCGGCATCTGACGCTCCATTGGTGAGGAAGGGCAGAGATCAGAGGTTCTTCGCTTCGCTCAGAATGACGGGGACGAGGCACCCGCCATATGGCACACGTGCACGATGGCTGTCAGGCGCCAAGCCTCTCGTACAAGCCTCAACGAATCACATTCCGATCCGGCGCACCGACGGCGACGGTCGCCGTCCGGCTGTTTGCCGGTGTCGCGGCCTGCGCGGCTGGATGACGATAGGTGCCATACTTCCCGAATGAATAGTAGGGGACGTAGCGATCGGCACCCACTGTATCGGCGAGCATCGGGTCTCTTTGGTCAGTGCAATCCAGAATGTACCACCTTCCCTCATACCGCCAGTAGACCCAGGCGTGGCTGGTCTTGGAGTTTTTCTGCGACTTGCCGATGGTCAGGAGCGCGCCGCTATCCCCTAACCCGTTGTAAAGCCAGAGCGCCTTGGATTTGCAATCTCCAGCCCGCTGCGCCTCCGTGAGCGGAGGCGGGTCCGGCCGGTAGGGATCGCGGGTGAAGTACTGAAAGCTGTACCCGACCTTCATCAGATGGGCGACGTTTGCCATCGATTGCTTTTGCGGTTCGAGTCCTTTGATGACCTCGCGGACGCTGTTGAAATAGATGTCGTAGGGCGTAGAGGCCGTGCGCTGGAGTTCCAATTCCGCCCCTCCCGGTGGGAGAGGGAGCACCATGTGCCCGAGATCCGCCGCCCCGAAACGCGGCGGCGCCTTGGAAGCCAGCAAGATCTCCTCCGCACAGAGCGGGTGGAGGAAGAGAAGCGCGAGGCAGTATCGGAGATCGCGGATTCGCATCGGTGGCAGGGTTGGGAGAATAGCGCGCGAGCCTCGCATGACAATACTCGTACGTCACGCGTGTTGAAGGCCGGGGGATTGCCTGCAATTTGCGTGCCTGTAGTCTGATCTCCGATGAGCCGATTTCTTAGCACCGCCGGATCGCTGGTGGATACAATCAAGATCAATGCCCTGACGCGGGAGGACCGCGGCGGGCGGCCCTTTTGGATCAAGCGCCGGCGTTGGACCGCGCGGCCGATCATGGCCTGCGCGAATCGCTTCTTTCATCTAGCCGGCAATCCGATCCGTGCCCTGGCCGACACGACGGCGTGGCAACGCTGGGAGGTGGAATGCTTCCTCCGTCTCCATGGTGAACGCTTTCAGGCATTTGGCGATGGTGATCACGCCGTGGCGGCGGAGGAAGTCCCCGGCAGGACTCTTTCCCAGCACCTGAACGCAGGCACCCTGGGTCTGGTCATGTTTGCGGCCGCCGGGCGTGAACTGCGCCGCGCGCACGAGATGCAGTGGGGAGAGTTTCGAGATCC
>Ga0207705_10003036_pt1 | contig 12805 bp, 6 predicted proteins | sample KBSC13metaG_FD_184314 | JGI IMG/M metagenome (GOLD analysis project Ga0207705, IMG submission 184314) | Corn rhizosphere microbial communities from Kellogg Biological Station, Michigan, USA - KBS C1-3 metaG (SPAdes) (version 2) | ecosystem: Host-associated > Plants > Roots > Rhizosphere > Soil ...
TTATGCCTCTTGGTGGCGGCTGGGCTCCTGGGGGTCGGGCCGGCCAATGCGTTGGACCTTTTCGGGCTGAAGCTGTTCGAAGGCCAGCAGCAGGCCGACGAAGCCGCCCTGATTTCCGATCCACAGCCCTATAAGGTCACCTTCTCGACCGGTGGCGCGACCGGCGATCTCGACGCTGCGATCCGCAACGCTTCAGCGCTGCTTGCCGGACAGAACAAGCCGGCATCCGGCGTATCGGGACTGCTGGCGCTGGCCCGCGGCGACTATCAGTCGATCAACGCCGCGCTCTACGGCCAGGGCTACTACGGCGGCACGATCCACATCCTGGTAGGGGGTCGCGAGGCGACCGACATCCCGATCGACGCTCGGCTGCCCAAACCGGTGGCGGTCAGCATTGCGGTCACGCCGGGGCCGCTGTTCCATTTCGGGCATCTCGGCATTGCCAATCCGGCGCCGCCGACCCATGATCCGGCCGATCAGGTGCCGTCGCCGGCGTCGGTCGGTTTCGTGCCGGGCGCGCCGGCCTTGTCCGGGGCCGTGCTGAAGGCGGAGCAGAATGCCGTCTCGGCCTGGCGGCAGCTCGGCTATCCCGACGCCAAGGCGGTGCGGCGCGATGTGGTTGCCGATCATCGTCGGCAGACCGTCGATGTATCGATTGCCCTCGAATCCGGCCCGCACGCCGTATTCGGCCCGGTCACCGTCACCGGGGCCAAGACCATCGATCCGGCTTTTGTCGCCTACGCGACCGGGCTGAAGCCGGGCGAGGAATACGATCCCGATGCCGTGGCGCGGGCCAATAAACGGTTGCAGCGGCTCGAAATGTTCCGCTCGCAGCGTATCGCCGACCAGGGCGAACTCGGGCCTGGCGGCACGCTGCCCATCGACGTCGCGATCGAGGAGCAGCCCGGCTTCCGCTACGGTATCGGCGCCAATTATTCCACCTTCGACGGGCTGGGCCTCAACGGCTACTGGCTGGCGCGCAACCTCTTCGGGCGCGCCGAGCGGTTCCGGGTCGATGCGCAGATCGCCAATATCGGCTTTCCGATCAACACCGACCAGTTCGACTATGCCATTGGCGGGACCTTCACCAAGCCCGGCGTGCTCAATCCGGACACCGACCTCATCGCCTCGGTCAACGCGGCGCGCGACAATCTGCCGGGCTACCAGCAGAGCGCCCTCACCGGCCAGGTCGGGCTCAACTATGCCTATAGCGACCAGTTGACCTTCAAGGCCGGCCTCGAGGGTGGAGCAAGCTATGTCGACGATGCGTTCGGCGGCCGCCACTTCGCCACTGCCGGCGCCTATGGGGAAGCGACCCTCGACACACGGGATTCGACTACCGATCCCACCTCCGGCTATTATCTCGATGCGACGGCCAACCCCTATTACGAGTTCTATTTCGGCAATCCGCAATTGCGGGCCACGGCCGAGGCGCGCGGCTATCTCGGCTTCGGCGATGCCCGTCGCTTCGTGCTGGCGGGCCGGGTGAAGGCGGGTGCTATCGCCGGGCCGACGCTCGATGAAATCCCGCCCGACCGGCTGTTCTTTGCCGGCGGTGGCGGTTCGGTGCGTGGCTATACCTACAAATCCATCGGGGTTGCCGGACCGGGCGGCGCGCTGGTCGGCGGGCGCTATCTCGTCGAGGGCTCGCTCGAGGCGCGCTGGCGGATCAATGACAGTTTCGGCGCGGTTGCCTTCATCGATGGCGGCGGGGTTGGCGGCGATGGCTTGCCGCAGACCGCTGACATGCGCTTCGGGGCCGGGGTGGGCGTGCGCTATTATACCGGTTTCGGGCCGTTACGCGCCGATATCGCCTTGCCGCTCAACCCGGGCCCCGCCGATCCCGCCTACGGGCTCTATCTCGGCCTGGGGCAGGCCTTTTGAGGCGGCTCCTCGCCAGTATTGTCGGGCTTGGCCTGCTGGTGGGCGTGCCGGTCGCGCTGGGGCAGGCCGGCGACTCCGGCGAAAAGTCGTTCTTCCTCAATTTCGTGCAGGATCGCCTGTCGACACCTGACCGACAGATCGCGATCTCCAATATCGATGGCGCGCTGTCTTCGGTTGCTTCGATCCGCGAGATCGACGTGTCCGACCAGACGGGCATCTATCTCAAGATCAAGAACATCAAGCTCGACTGGAACCAGGGGGCGCTGCTGACCGGCCATCTCGAGGTCAACAGCCTCGCGGCCGATTCCATCGAGTATCTGCGCAATCCGATCCCGGCGCCGCATGCCGGGCCCGCCTTGCCGGCGCCCGAGGCGCAGGGCATCGCGGTGCCGCAATTGCCGGTGGCAGTCGATATCAAGCAGCTGGCCGTGCCGAAGATCAGTTTTGGCGAGCAGGTGTTTGGGCTCGGGTCGAGCATTGCCCTCGAAGGCAAGGTCAAGCTCGAGGGGGGCTCGCTCGATGCCGGCCTCAACATCAAGCGACTGGATGGGCCGGGTGGCGCGCTCGACCTCGCGGCCAAGTACGACAAGGACAGCACCAAGCTCGACCTCGATCTCGGCATCGATGAGCCGAAGGACGGCATCATCGCGACGCTGCTCAATGTCGAGGGGCGCCCCGATATCCGCCTCGACATCAAGGGTTCCGGGCCGGTCGGCCATCTCGAAACGCAATTGTCGCTGGCGGCTGGGGGGAAGAGCGTGCTCGCGGGCAAGGCGGAGGTGGCGCAGCAGGCCAAGGGCTTTGCCATCGCGGCCAATCTCGGTGGTCCGATCGCCGACATCCTGCCGGCTGCCTATCGCGGCTTTTTCGGCGACAGCACCACGCTCATCGCCAACGCGTTGCTGCGCGGCGATGGCGGGCTCGACGTGCAAAAGTTCAGCCTCACGGGCGGCGAGGTACAGCTTGCGGGTTCCGCTTCGACCAGCAAGGACTGGTTCCTCAACGGGCTGGACCTCACAGGCGACATCGCCAGTGCCGACGGCACGCCGGTGCTGCTGCCGGTGGCGGGCGCGGCGACGCGGCTCAAGACCGGGCGCATCGAGGTCAAGTTCGGCGGCGGCAGCCCCAACTGGCAGGCGAATGTCACCGCTACCGGCTTCTCCAACGGCACGCTGACGGCCAGTACGCTTGGCATCAGCGGCAGCGGTGTCGCGGCCAACCTAGATGATCCGGCGCAGCGGCGGCTGACCTTCAATGTCGACGGCAAGCTGGACGGCGTCGCGTCGAGCGATCCCGCCGTGGCCGCGGCGCTTGGCGAGACCATCGGGCTGGGCGCGGCGGGGCTGTGGACGGCGGGCCAGCCGCTCAACCTGGCGCAATTCCGGCTGGTCGGCAAAGCGCTGACGCTCGATGCCGCCGGCAGCATCGACAAGGGGGTGTTCAACGGCGACGTTGGTCTCGCGACCGGTGATATCGGGGCCTTTTCGGGGGTCGCCGGTCGGACTTTGGCGGGAGCGATGACGCTTACCGCGAAAGGCAGCATCAGCCCGCTGATCGGCGGTTTTGATCTCGACGTGGACGGCACCGGCACCAATCTCGCCCTCGACAATGCGGCCGCCGATCGTCTGCTCGACGGGACGGTCCGGCTGACGGGCGGGCTGGCACGAACGGCGGACGGGGTGGCGGCGCGGAAGTTCCGATTGGCCAACGCGCAAGTGCAGGCGGTCGCAGACGGAAAGTTCGCCTCCGACGCCGCTGATTTCCGCTTCGACCTCAAACTGGCCGACCTGGGCCGCGTGTCGCCGCTGGCCGCTGGGGCATTGAGTGTCGAGGGCGCGGCGAAGGGCAGCGGGGGAGCGATCGGGCTTACCTTCACGGCGCAGGTGCCGGACGGCACGTTGATGGCGCGCAAGCTGAGCGATGCCAGGCTGGGTTTCACCGGCACTGTCCAGCAGGGCAAGCTCGGCGGCGAGCTGACCGGCGGCGGGAGCCTCGCCGGGCAGCCGATTTCCCTGGCGGCGCAAATCCTCTCCGCTGACGGCAGCGAGGCGCTGCATGACCTGCGCTTCCAGGCGGGCGGCACAAAGCTCACCGGCGACGTCACGCGCAACAAGGTCGGCCTGTTCGAGGGGCAACTCAAGCTCGCGGCGGACGATATCTCGACGGCGGCGGCGCTGGCGCTGATCGAGGCCAAGGGCGCGGCGCAGGCGGATATAACCCTTACGCCGCAGGGCAAGACACAGGCGGCGAACCTGACCGCCAGCGCGCGCGCGCTCAAGTTCGGCGGCACGACGGTGTCGACCACCGATATCCGCGCCGGCGTCGCCGATCTGTTCGGCGTGCCGATGGTCAATGGCACGGTGGCGGCCAAACAGGTGGTGGCGAACGGGGTTAGCGTCGAAACCCTGGCCGCGACGGCAAAATGGGATGGGCAGCAGACCAATTTCACCACCGACGCCACGCTGGCTGGAGGCACCAGCTTGGCGGCGGCCGGGGCGCTGGCGCCACTCGGGCAGGACGGCTATCGCCTCGCGGTCGACAGGCTGTCGCTGCAGCAGGGCAAACTGTCGGCCCGGCTTGCCGCGCCGGCAACGCTGGCGGTCAATGGCGCCACGATGCAGCTCGGCAAGGTGCGGTTCGATGTCGGCGGTGGCAGCCTGACGGCGACCGGCTCGGCTGGCAAGGCGCTGGACGTGGCGGTGGCGCTCAGCGCGCTGCCGCTTTCGGCGGCCAATGCGGTGGCGCCGGGTCTCGCGCTCACCGGGACCCTCGATGGCACCGTCCGTCTCACGGGTTCGCCGTCGGCGCCGAAGGCCGCGTTCACGATTAAGGGCCGCGGCATCGGGGCCAAGGCGATCGGGGATTTCGGCATTACGCCGCTGGCCTTCGAGGCGGCAGGCGAGTTTGCGAACGGCCGGGTGCAACTCGCGCGGCTGACGGCAAACTCGCCGACCGGGCTGACGGTGAGCGGCAAGGGCACGCTGCCGGTCAGCCTGACCGGCCTCGATTTCGATGCTGCCGGATCGGTGCCGCTGGCGCTGGCCAATCGGTTCGTTGCGGCGCGGGGGGGCCAGGCGTCGGGCACGGCGAAATTCTCTGCCCATATCGGGGGCAGCGCCAGCAGCCCCAGGGTCACGGGCAGCGCCAGCCTCGACGGGGGGTCCTATGTCGATCCGGCCACCAATCTCAAGCTGGTCGGGATTGTCATGCGTGCGACGCTGGCCGGCAGCAGCGCCAGCCTCGATCGTTTCTCGGCCAATGTCTCGACCGGCGGCAGCCTTTCGGGGTCCGGCAAGATGTCGCTCGCATCCGGCTACGCGGGCGATTTCGCGCTGAAACTCAATCATCTGCGTTATGTCGACGACCCGCTGCTGGTGACCACGGTGTCCGGCGACCTCTCGATCAAGGGCAAATTGCTCGAGGGACCGGTGATCGGCGGCGCCATCGGCGTCGAGCGGGCCGAGATCTCGGTGCCGGGGCAGATCGGGGGCGGCGCGGCGGCGATCAAGGTCCGTCACGTGGCGCCTCCCAAGCCGGTTGCGGCCAGCCTGGCGCGGGTCCGCGGCGAGACGGGCAAGACCGGGTCGCGGCAGGCGTCGGCAAATGCCGCCAGCCCGCGGCTCGATCTCACCATCAATGCGCCGGCCCGCATCTTCATCCGCGGGCGGGGGCTTGACGCGGAGGTGGGCGGGTCGCTGCGGCTCACGGGGCGGCTCGACGATGTCGCGCCGGTCGGTGCCTTCCATCTGATCCGCGGCCGGCTGGCGATCCTGGGGCAGAACCTGACCTTCGATACCGGCTCGGCCACCCTCACCGGCAGCCTCGATCCGCAGATCGCCCTCTCCGCCACCATTCCCAGCGATGACATCACGGTGAAGGTCTCGGTATCGGGGTATGCCTCCGATCCCAAGATCGATTTCACCTCGACGCCAGCCCTGGCGCAGGACGAGGTGCTGTCGCGGCTGCTGTTCAAGCAGGGGGTACAAAAACTGTCGCCGCTGCAACTGGCGCAGCTGGCGGGCGCCGCTGCGTCGCTCGCCGGCAATGGCGGCTCGTCGCTGCTCGACGATCTGCGCAATTCGACCGGTCTCGACGACCTCAACCTCACCACCGATTCGACCGGCGCCGCAGCGGTGACGGCAGGCCGCTACATTACCGACAAGATCTATCTCGGGGTGCAGGCGGGGGCGAGCGGGAAGAACCGGGTGACGGTCAACCTCGACCTCGCCCCTGGCCTCAAGGCCAATGCCGGCACTGGCGCCGACGGCGATTCCGGGGTCGGGGTGCTCTACGAGCAGGACTACTAGAGCCTCCGGCGTTCAGGTGGCATCACCATTTCAGGTGGCATCACCGTCCGTCATGGCCGGGCCTGACCCGGCCACCCAACCGGATGCGCCGCAGAAGCGATGACGCGGACGGGCAACGCCTTCACCACCAACCCTGCAGGATTGGCACGGCCTGCTGGGTGGCCGGGTCGAGCCCGGCCATGACGGAGGATAGGTTGGGTCTCAATTGAAATGCAGCAGGACTAACCTCCTTGGATCAGGGCGTAGCGCCCTTATCCGCAGCGTTCTCAGCCCTTCACCGCGCCGGCGGTGAGGGAACCGCCGATCTGGCGGTACATCAGCAGGCCGAGCAGCATCGGAGGCAGGGCGCCGACGATCATCACGGCCGAGGCCGGTCCCCATTGCACCCCGCCGCCGCTCGCGGCAAAGAAGAACGAGGCGCCCACGGTCACCGGCACGGCCTTGGTCGTGGTCAGCATCAGGCCGAACAGGAATTCGTTCCAGGCGGTGATGAAGCCGAAGATGGCGACGGTGGTGACGGCGGCCCGCGTCACCGGCCAGATGATGCGAACCATGATGGTAAAGGTGCCGGCGCCGTCGATGCGTGCCGCCTCGTCCAGCTCGATCGGCAGGTCGGCGATGGCATTGGCGAGCACGATGAACGCCAGCGGCAGGTTGACGATGGTGAGGATCAGGCCGAGGCCGAGCTGGGTGTCGAGCAGTCCCAGCCACTGGAACATCATGTAGATCGGAATGGCAAAGATGATCAGCGGCACGGCGCGCAGGTTGACCACCGTGGGCAGCAGCAGGCGGCGGCCGAAATTGCCGCGGGCCACCGCGTAGGCGGCCGGGAAGGTGAGCGCGATGGCGAGCAGCGAGCCGATCAGCGAGGCCACGAGGCTGTTGCCGAGATAGCCGTAGATGTTGAGCCGGTCGCTGACCGTCAGCACCTTGAGATAGTTATCGAAAGTCGGCTGGTTGACCCAGAGACCTGGATTGACGGAGAGTTCTCCCCCGCTCTTAAACGAGGTGACAAGGGTGACGATCACCGGAAAGTTGAGGACCAGTACCGCGACGACATAGACGATCCAGCGTGGCGCTCGTTTCATGTGGCGGGCCCCCGGCGGCGGGCCAGCCAGCCCAAGACAAACAGCACGGCGAACGAGGCGGCGAACAGCACCACCGAAGCCGCGATTGCCTTGCCAATGGCGCCCTGCTTGAAGAATGCCTCGTAGATGTAGATCGACATCGAGGTGGTGGCTCCGCCCGGGCCACTGCCGACCAGCGTGTAGACATTGTCGAATACCCGGAAGCCATCGATGAAGCGGATGAAGGCGGCCACGGCGAGGGTGGGCGCCATCAGCGGCAGTTCGATCCGGGTCAGCGTTTGCAGGCTGTTCGCGCCGTCGATGGCGGCGGCCTGACGCACTTCGTCCGGGATCGCCTCATAGGCGGCATAGAACAGCAGGAAGGCAAAGGGCGTCCATTGCAGCGACTCGACGACGACCAGCGTCCAGAAGGCGCTGCCGGCATCGAGGAAGGTCGGGCTGTTGCCGAACCAGAGGTAAAGATAATACGGCACCGGCCCGACGAACTCGTGCAGCACCAGCCGGTACATCAGCCCCACCATGGCGGGCGCGACCATCAGCGGCAGCATCAGTGGCGCCATCAGCCAGGCGCGTTTCTCGAGCAGGGGGGCGAGATAGACAGCCAGCGCCAGCCCGACAATGCACTCTGCCGCCGCGGTAATGATGCCAAAGCGCAGGGAGAACCACGCAGCGCTCCAGAAACCCGGATCGGCGAGGGCGGCGACGTAGTTTTCCACCCCCGACAGCGATGGGCTGCGCAGGGTTTCGAAGCTCACCCGTGATAGCGAGTAGATGAGATCGACCACAGTGGGGAAGCCGAGGAAAAGCAGCAGGAACACCACCAGCGGCGTCGCCAGCAGAGCCCATTGGCGCGCGGAGCTATCGGTGGTGGGACTGCTGGCTGGCAAAAGCGTGTTCCTTCTTCGTTGCACGCCAGTCGCGGCAGGCCTTGGGGGCGGGCCGCAGGCGAGATCACCGCAACCCGCCCCCACCCGCCCTTGACAGGCCCTCCCTACGAGGGGGAGGGAAAAGTTGCGGCCTTGCCCCACGGTCACCCTCCCCTTGCGAGAAGGGATGGATGGGGTGCCACCAGCCAAGGGGCTGGTGGCCTTCCCGCTACTTCAACAGCTTCTCCATGCCGGCCTTGGTGTTGGCCAGCGCCGTGTCGAGGTCTTCCTGGCCGGACCAGTAGCCGGTGAACTCCTTGGCCTGCAGTTCGTAGACCGAGAGGGCGTTGGCCGAGGTGCCACCGTTCATGACGTAGCCGTACTTGCCGGCGAAATCGCCGAGTTGCACCAGGTCCGGGCGGTCAGCGGCAATCTTGGCCACTACGTCGGGAGCCAAGGCCGGGGAGCCGCCGTTCTTGGCATAGTCGAGAGCGGCAGCCTCGGTGGCGAGGTATTGCAGGAATTTGACCGCACCCGGCTTGTTCTTGGCGTTCTTGTTGAGGCCGAGGCCAAGCCCATGGATGTGGTCGAAGCGGCCTTCCGGGCCGGCCGGCGGCGCGACGATGCCGACCTTGTCGGCGATGGCCGGAGCCTTGGTCTTGTCGGTCAGTTCACCGGCTGCCGCGTTCCACTGCAGCGCGGTAGCGGCCTGGCCGGATTCGAAGGCGGCGTTGGTTTCGGGATATTCGTAGCTCAGGGAATCCTTGGGCGTGGCACCGGCGTCGTAGAGGGTCTTGTAGAGCTTCAGGGCGGTCTTGTAGGCGTCGGAATCGACCGTCACATTGCCCTTCTCGTCCATCCAGTTGCCGCCATAGGCACGCGGCAGGGATTGGAACACCATCATGTTGAACAGCAGATTCTTCATCTGCAGGATGGTGCCGTAGCGCACCGGGCTATCCGGGTTCACCGCCTTGGTGAAGTAGAGGGCGGTCGCGGCCCAATCATCCCAGGTCCAGCTATCGGGATCCTTGGGCTCGAGCGCCTTGCCGAGATATTTCTGGGCGATCGCGGCGTATTTGGCCTTGGCGGCGTCGTCCTTCAGCAGGGCGTCGATCAGATCCTTGCGATAGTACATGAAGTGCAGCGACAAATCGGTCGGCACGCCATACTGTTTGCCGTCATACTGCATGGTCTTCAGCACCGACTCGCCGAACACCTTTGCCGCATCGGGGCCGAGATCGATGGTGTCCATATAGGGCGCGTAGCGGCCGATGGCGTAGGTCGCCAGCAGGTTGATGTCGAAGGCGTCGGTGTTCGCCGCCATGTCGGTCTGCAGCTTGTCGTAAAAGCCGTCGCGGCTGAAGAAGATCAGGTTGACCTTGTCGTCATCGGTGGTAGTGGCGAGCGCGTTGTAGTCCTTGACCACGGCGCGCAGTGCCGTTTCCTCGGAGCCGCCGGGCCAGCCGAGCACGGTGACCGCGGCCTGGGCGGAGGTGGTGAGCGCCAGCGCCGCGGCGGCGAGGGCGAGGATCGAGAGTTTCTTTCCGGTGGATTTCAGCATTCGTCGCTTCCCTTGTTCAAAGTTTTGATTGGGCGAGGTCGGCAATACCCACGAGCCCGGCACGGGTGCCGAGGCGCGCGGGGACGAGAACCGGCGCGAGCCGGCCCTGCGTGAACGGCAATTGCTGGCGAACGCGGTCGAGAAAGCCGGGCGCGAGCCCGATCCCGCCGCCGATGACGATGCGGTCAGGGTCGAAGGCAAACTGAATATCCTGGCAGAGCAGGGCGATGTGGCGGGCCGATGCGCCGACGATATCGCTGGCCCACGCCTCGCCGCGCTGCGCGGCCGCAAACACCCCTGCGGCATCGGTGTCGTGGCCGGCGGCCTTTGCGGTGGCGGCAATGAAGCGGCCGGAGACGTCGTTCTCGAATGGCGTCGCGCCATCGCTGGATGGTCCGCGCAACTGACCGAAATGGCCGGCGAGCCCGAGGCGCGGGCGGCCGCCGAGCACAACGCCGCCGCCGATGCCGGTCGAGACCGTCAGGAACACCATGTCGCCCCGTTCACCGGCGCCATATTTGTGCTCGCCCCACGCTGCCGCCTGGGCGTCGTTGGCGGCGATGACCGGCACGCCGAAGCGTTCGGTTGCCGCAGCGACCAGCGGATAATCGCGCGGCACCCCGAGTATGGCGGGATTGAGCCCCGACCAGTGGCCGTCGCTGACGAGGCCGGTAACGGCGATGCCGGCGCGGCTGTAGCTGCCGGCCCATCTGGTGGCGCTCGTGGCGATGGCATCCAGCCAGGCGGCGGGATCGCCGTCGCGGGCGGTGGGCACCGTCAGGGCGTCGATCACTTCGCCGCCACGCACCAGCCCCACCATGATCTTGGTGCCGCCGATGTCGATGGCGAGGGTGGTCGCCGGGCTTTCATCGTCGGTGCCGGCGACACCTGCGATGGCCGCGGCGAACCAGGAGGTGGCGTGCTCGGTACGGGTCAGCGCCGAACCCACGACCACCGTGAAGGCGCCACAGCGGAGGGCTTCGGCCGCTTGTTCGGGGGTGTGGATGCGGCCCTCGGCGATGACGTGCGGGGTCAGGGTCCGCATGGTGCGGATGAGGGCAAAATCGGGTGCCGTCGGCTCGGGTCCGCCCGTGTAGCCGGAGAGCGTTGTGCCGACGATATCGGCGCCTGCCGCCAGCGCGGCGCGGGCATCCTCGAGATCGGAGCAGTCCGCCATGGCGAGCTTGCCGCGCGCCTGGATCGCCGCGATCAGGTCGGGGACGCTGGCCGGTCGTGGGCGGCGGGTGGCGTCGACGGCGACGATGTCAGCGCCGGCCTCGCAGAGCGCTACCGCCTCTTCGATCGTGGGTGTGATGCGGACGGGGGTGTCCGGCAGGTCGTGCTTGACGATGCCGACGATGGGGGCAGCGGTGGCGGCGCGGACGGCGCGCAGATAGGGGAGAGACTCGACCCGCAGCGCCCTGGCCCCGCCGGCCAGCGCGGCGAGCGCAAAACCGACCACCATGTCAGCCCGGTCCATCGCTCCCCCCGGGACCGGCTGGCATGATACCATGAGGTGGCCGTGAATTTCTGCGAGCTGCATGGCGGATCCCGATGTCGGGCGAACGATAGCCGGATGGTACCAGAATGCAACCAGTAAATTGCTGGTATTATCGACGCAGCTCGAGGACGAAGTCGTAGACGTCGCCCCGATAGCGGGTTTCGGTGAACTCGACGATCTGCCCGTCGGCCAGAAAGCAGCGGCGCTCCATGACCAGCAGCGGAGCGCCCGGCTCGACCTGCAGCAACTCGGCATCGAGCGGGGTGGCGGGCCGGGAGCGCATGCGCTGCACGGCGCGCTGAGGCAGGGCGCCGAGCGCATCGAGGGCGGTGTAGAGGGAATCGCCGATCAGGTCGGGCGAAGGCAGGAAGCGGGCCGGCACCGTTGCCGTTTCGATCGCCATCGGCGCACCGTCGGCGGTCCTGAGGCGCTTGAGGCGCAGCACCTGGTGCTGGCCGGACAGCCCGAGCGCCATCATCTCGGTAGGCGAGGGGCGGCAGATGTCGCGGGAAATCCAGACGCCGCCGGGTTTTAATCCGCGCGAGGACATGTCCTCGGAAAAGCTGGTGAGGGCGGTCAGCGACTTCTCGACGTGGCTGGCGATCTCGGTCTTGCTGCCATGCTGGCGGCGCACCAGCCCTTCCTCGACCAGCGCCGCAATGGCCGTGCGGACGGTGACGCGCGACAGGCCGAGGGCATCGGCCAGCACGCGCTCGCCGGGCAATAGCGCGCCAGGCTTGAGCACGCCGGTGGCTACCAGTTCGGCGATCGCGCCGCGCAGCCGCTTGTAGCGCGGCAGCCCGGCGTCCTGCTCACCGACGCCATCGCGGAGGCGGGCGAGCAACGCGGTTTGTTCCATGGCTAGCCTCGTCTAAGGGACGGGCGATCGCTCCGCCCTCCCCTAAAACAATTAACTGGCAGTGAACTGGTATTACACGGGAGCACGTCGACGGCTAGGCTTTTCACGTGCGCGACGCATGAAATTCTGTTGCCGGTTGTTGGGATGCGAGGGGCTGAGGCTAGCGCAGGGCACCGATGGTGGCGGCGAGGGCTTGCGCCTCGGGGGCCGTCAGGGCGCCGAAGCGCATGTCGGCGCGATAGCTGCCGCCCGGCGGCACCAGCACCAGTTGGCGGTTGGCCGTGGCGGCGGCGAGACCGTCCGGCGGCGCGGTGGCCGGCAGCACCAGGCCGAGGGCATCCTGATCGGGGCCGCGGGTCATCCAGCGCACCGCACAGGGCAGTTGCGCCGGCTGATAGCTGACGAAGTCGCCGCTGCCGTCGGGGCGGCGGTGCAGCGCGTGGGTCCAGCCGTCAACGCCGCTCGACGCGTGAGCGGTCAGCACCAGCTCGGGCAGGATCGGCATGCCGGGCTGCAGCGTGCGATGGGCGGCGGGATCCGTGGCGATGGCGCGATGATAGGCCCGTGCGGCGGCGTCGAGGTCGGCGGGGGGCTGGCGGATGGCAGCAGCGCGATCGTCGGCCACTGCGTCGACCAGCACGCCGCCGTCGGCGGGGCGGAAGTTGATGTGCGCGAGGTAGAGCATGGGCAGCGGGGTATGCGCCCGGTTCTCGATCTCGACGACGGCCTCGAAGGCCGT
>Ga0207705_10003037_pt1 | contig 12802 bp, 6 predicted proteins | sample KBSC13metaG_FD_184314 | JGI IMG/M metagenome (GOLD analysis project Ga0207705, IMG submission 184314) | Corn rhizosphere microbial communities from Kellogg Biological Station, Michigan, USA - KBS C1-3 metaG (SPAdes) (version 2) | ecosystem: Host-associated > Plants > Roots > Rhizosphere > Soil ...
GTGGGAGCAGGCGATCACACTGCTCTGCGCCTGTGCGGGCAGGGATACTCTGGAGAGCGGGGTTCTGATCGGGAACACGCTCTGTTACTGGGCTATGGCCCTGCGCTTTGCCGGGGCGCTTGTCGCACGGCAGCAGTATCTTCCGGGCGTAGAGCAGGCTGAGGGCGGCTATGTGGCGCGCTGGCGACCCGTGCTGGCCGGCCCGGAGGCGGACGCCGCCTCTGCACTGGGGCGCGCCATGCCGGGAGCCTGTCGAGCGCTTTCGGCAGAGGCCGAGACGCCTCCCGAAATCTCAGCGATTCGCGTCCTGGCCGAATTCCTCGCGGAGACCTGTGACACCCTCGTGCGCTCCGCTCCCGCGCAGTCGCTCTCCCTTCCCGGCGCCGTCACCCCGAAGGCGCGCAAGTCGAAAGGTGTTGCGGCTTTCGACAGTCTGCACGATCAGTGGCTCTTCGCCCTGCGCTCTGCAGACGGACGGATGCAGGGAGAGGCGAAAGAGCTTGCCGACTTCGCGGCGCAGGTGCAGGAGTGGCGTCGCCCGCTGTTTCTCTCCCTGGCTGCCCCTTTCCGCCTCTGCTTTCGCCTCGAAGAGCCGCTGTTGGGAGAGGATACTGAAGAGGAGAGCGGTGACGCCTCCTGGTATGTGCGGTATCTGCTGCAGTCGGTCGAAGATCCCAGCCTGTTGGTGCCGGTCGCGGACGCGTGGAGCAAGAAAGGTGTCGTCACGCCGCTGCTGCGCCGGGACGATTTTCAGCCGCGCGAGTTTTTACTGGCGGCGCTCGGGCAGGCGTCCAAGATCTGCCCGGAGATCGAAGCCAGCCTGAAGTCCGCCGCGCCGGACGGCTACACGCTGCAGACCCGAGGCGCGCAGGAGTTTTTGATGGAGAAAGCCTGGATGCTGGAGCAGGCGGGCTTCGTGGTCCAGTTCCCGGCCTGGTGGACCCGCAAGGGCACCAAACAGCGCCTCACCGCGAAAGCCAGTGTGAAATCTCCCGCGATGACTTCTCTGGCAGGGCTCTCCCTCGATACCATCGTGGAGTTCCACTGGGAGGCCGCGCTTGGGGATCTCTTGTTGAGCCGCGAGGAGTTGGAAGCGCTGGCCCGGCAGAAGATGTCGCTGGTGCGGGTGCGCGGGCAGTGGGTGCAGTTGGACCCGAAGGAGATCGAGGCGGCCCTCGCCTTCTGGAGCAAGCAGAAACAGGACAAGACCAGCCTGCGGCAGATCGTGCGGATGGCGCTCGGTGCGGAGAGAGCGCCGGGCGGACTGACGATCGAAGAGGTGGAGACGTCGGGCTGGCTGGAGGAGTGGCTGGCCCGCCTGAAAGGCAATGCCTCTCTGGAGACGCTGCCGGCCCCAGAAGGCTTTCACGGCAGCCTGCGCCCCTACCAGCAGCGCGGCTACGAGTGGCTGCGATTCCTCGGAGAGTGGGGACTGGGCGCCTGCCTCGCCGACGATATGGGGCTGGGCAAGACGGCGCAGACGCTGGCCCTGCTCCGCAGCCAATGGAAAGCAGGCGGCAAACGCCCCGCTCTGGTGATCTGCCCGACCTCCGTGGTCGGCAACTGGTATCGGGAGGCGCAGCGTTTCTGCCCGGATCTGCCCGTCATGGTGCATCATGGGCTGACACGCGCTAAAGGAGAAGACTTCCGCAAAGAGGCGGAGAGATACGGGCTGGTCCTCACCAGTTATGCCCTGCTCCACCGGGACTTCGAACTGCTGCGGGAGGTGCCCTGGAGTGGGATCGTGCTGGATGAGGCGCAGAATATCAAAAATCCGGAGACCAAGCAGTCGAAGGCGGCGCGGGGGTTGGAGGCAGATTGGCGCATCGCCCTGTCGGGCACGCCGGTCGAGAACCATGTGGGCGATCTCTGGTCCATTCTGGAGTTTCTGAATCCCGGATTTCTGGGCAGTCAGGCGGAGTTCAGACGCAGCTTCTACTTCCCGATCCAGGCCAACCACGACCCGGAGGCCGCCGAGCGGCTGAAAAAGATCACCCGCCCCTTTATCTTACGCCGCCTCAAGACAGACAGAGCCATCATCGCGGATCTTCCCGACAAGATCGAGGCGAAGATGTACTGCAATCTCACCCCCGAACAGGCGTCGCTCTATCAGGCGGTCGTCAAAGAGATGACCGAGCAGATAGACGAGGCGGAGGGCATTCAGCGCCGCGGCATGGTGCTCGCGACCCTGACGAAACTGAAGGAGATCTGCAACCACCCCGCACAGTTTCTGGGAGACAACTCCCAGATCGCCGGTCGTTCCGGGAAGCTGGCCCGCCTGACGGAGATGCTCGAAGAGGCGCTCTCCGCGGGAGATAAGGCACTGATCTTCACGCAGTTTACCGAGATGGGCGAGATCATTCGCAAACACCTTCAGGAGCGCTTCGGACGCGAGGTGATGTTTCTGCACGGAGGCGTGTCGAAGAAAGAGCGGGACCGGATGGTAGAGCGTTTCCAGGAGGAGGGACAGGGTGCCCTGCCCTTCTTCCTGCTCTCCTTGAAAGCGGGCGGCGTGGGGCTGAACCTGACTGCCGCCAGCCACGTCTTTCATTTCGATCGCTGGTGGAACCCGGCGGTCGAGAATCAGGCGACCGATCGCGCCTTCCGCATCGGGCAGAAGAAGAACGTTCAGGTACACAAGTTCCTCTGCGCGGGCACCCTGGAAGAGAAGATCGACGCCCTGATCGAGAGCAAACGGGAGGTTGCGGCCAATGTGGTCGGCACTGGCGAAGGCTGGCTCACGGAGCTGTCCACGGCGGAGTTGAAAGATCTCTTCGCGCTGCGGCAGGATGCGGTCGCCGACGCGGAGTAAGGGAGAGGGACTTTACCATGCCTTATTGGGACTACTACGAACCTTCGCGCCCCCGAGAGGCGAAAGGGGGCATTAAGGCGCAGTCGAAGAGCGGCTTTGGCTCCAGTTGGTGGGCGAAGCGCTGGCTGGCGGTGCTGGACTCCTACGGACTGGGCGCGCGCCTGACTCGCGGACGCTCCTACGCGCGCAGCGGGCAGGTGCTCTCTATCGACATCACGTCGGGATCGGTTCGCGCCCGCGTGCAGGGTTCCCGCCCCAAACCGTATAATGTTGTCATGAAGGTCGCCACGCTCTCACCGGCGCAGTGGGAGACGATCCTGGAAGCGCTCTCGGGCCAGGCGCTCTTCGCCGCGAAACTGCTCTCCGGCGAGATGCCGCAGGACATCGAACAGGTCTTCCAGAGCGTACATCTGCCGCTCTTCCCCACCGTGCGAGATCTCGACACCGACTGCTCCTGCCCGGACGACTCGAACCCCTGCAAGCACACAGCGGCGGTCTACTGTCTCCTGGGCGAGGAGTTCGATCGGGATCCGTTTCTGATCTTCACGCTGCGCGGCATCACCCGCGAAGAGCTGATGACCCGATTGACCGGCCTCGGGGTCGGAGCGACCGACGATTCGCAGCCCTCTCTGCCGCCGGAGCCACTGCTTGCGGACCCGACCGCTTTCTGGCACGGAACTCCCCTTCCTGCCGACCTGTGGCATGAGGTGCGTCGCCCACCGGTCTCGGCGGCGCTGGTCAAGCGGCTGGGACCCTTCCCCTTCTGGCGCGGCGTCACCCCGATTTTAGAGGCGGTCGAACCGATCTACCGAGACGCGACCGCCCGCGGACTGGACGTCTATCTCGGCGAATCGACGAAGTAGACGGTAGCGTGAAGTAATGAATCTGCCTTGTCGGCACGAAACAAGCCCGTATGAAAACCATACGGGCTTGTTTCGCTGCTCCCTCTCTCCGCGATGCCGGACTATTTGGCGTTCGATTTGCGATGGACGGCGCGGTCGCTCATGAGGATCGTCATGATAAGCCAGAATCCGCCCCCGCTTGCGCCCAGAAAACAGAGCATCGCCAGACCCGGATAGCCGAATATTTCGAAATGACTGGGCACGCGCATCAGCATCGACGCGCCCAGAATGAGCGCTGCCAGGACCAGACCGGTCGTGATACGGTTGGCGACTTTTTGAAAGCCTTCCAGCAGGGTCGCTTCATCGAAGGCATCGACTTTCACCTTGATCTGGTTCTTCGCCACCATATCCAGAATATGATTCACACGCCCCGGCATTTCGCGCGCAAACTCCTGCGCCTCCATCGCGGTAGTGACCAGATTGCCGAGCGAAATGCTTTTCAGCAGACGCTGCTGCAGGATCTCCCCCGCGTGGCGGCGTATCGATGCATTCGGATTGAATTCCGGGTCGAGCGCGGTGCCGATATCGTCCAGATTCAACAGGGTTTTACTCAGCATCGTCAACTCGGAAGGCATGCGGATCGCGCTGTCTGCGGCGATATGCGCGAAATCCAGCATGACGCGCCCGATATTGATGTCTTTGACATGCGCATCCTGTCCCTGCGTAACGAGTTCGATTACACAGCGACGGAATGTGCTCTCGTCGAAATCCTCCAGGGTCTCCCCGATCTTGATGGCGATGTCCGTGGCCTCATCACCCCGTCCATCTGCGATCGCGATCATCAATTTCAGGAGCTGCTCCTGCATCGGCGGCGAGACATGACCGACCATCCCGAGATCGAGCAGCGCAATGCGGTTGTCATCGGTGATAAAAACATTGCCCGGATGCGGATCGGCGTGGAAAATACCGTCCACCAGGATCTGTTTCAGGTAGGCCTGGAAAAGCTCCTCGGCCATCTCGGCGCCATCCATCTCCATCTTGCGCAGCGGGCCGACAGAGGTGATCTTTTTGCCCTGGATATAGTCCATCGTCAGCACGCGGGAGGTGCTGTAAGCCATCACGGGTTGCGGCACGACGATTCGCCTGAACTCCTGCAGGTTCTCTCCGACGCGCGCCAGATTCCGCGCTTCCTGCGTATAGTCAAGTTCGCGGAGGAGATTTTTTTGAAACTCTTCCATGACCCCGACAAACTGATAACGGCGTCCGGCATCGGTGTAGTCGTCGGCAAAGCGGGCAATGTCGCCAAGCACCTCCAGATCCGCGGCGATCTCGGCGCGAATTCCCGGTCGCTGCACTTTCACGGCGACGGGGCGACCATTGTGCAGGATCGCCCGATGAACCTGCCCGAGCGAAGCGGTCGCCAGCGGTTTCTCTTCGAACTCCTGAAACGCCTTCGACAGGCGGCAGCCCAGTTCCTCTTCCACGATCTTCACGACATCGGCATATGCAAATGGCTGATTGTGATCCTGGAGGCGTGTCAGCGCTTTCACGTAGGAGGCAGGGAGCAGATCCCCTCGGGAGGAGAATACCTGGCCAAGTTTGACGTAGATCGGCCCCATCTTCTCTAGGTCGTCCGCAAGCTCTTCTGCCTTCGGATCCTGCCCCGTTTCGGGAAGTCGATCGTCTGCCGTCAGAATTTGATCCAACCCCATCTCTGTGCTCAAACCTGAGTGCCCATACTTCATCATAAGTTGGGCGATGTCCCGGTAACGTTTGATGTGTTCCGGTTTGAATGCAAGGCTCATATGAATCCCCTCACAGCGCTGTAATAGAGAGCGGTTGCCCACACGGGCGCCTGCAGAATTGCAGATCCGCAGTCGAAGCGAATTGATCTGATTTCGGGTGTTTGAAATCATACGGACCGTCACGGATGCGGGGGATTTCCAAACTTATGGACGGATTAACTGCGGAAGATCAATAAGCTTGCGATACCGACGTCTCTATCTTCCGATAGGTTCCCAAATTCTTGTCGGCAGGAGAGTTCCGTCCGTACCTTTGCATCGCAGGAGGTGCGACGCAAAGGTACGGACGCGGACTGAAATGAGGAGACTGGGGCTCGGAATCAGCCGCACGAGGGCTTTAGAATGGAGGAGAACATGCGCCAAATGACTTTTCTTTATCGACTCCCCGGACCAGGATCGCGCGCCAGCGTTTGCCCATCGAGTTGAGTTCGACCGGCTTGACAGAGGTCGGGACATAGCGCAGAGTCAGACCGCAGCGGCGACGATGCGAGCGGTTCGGCAGGCTGCCGTGGATCAGCCAGCCATCGTGGATCGAGATCTCTCCGGCGCGTAAAACCAGATCGACCGCAGCCTCTTCCTCCTCCGGCGTGACCGGAACCTCCTGGTTGATGCTGAGCAGATTGCCCGCCGCCTCGGCTTTGCCATGTGTCCGCAGACCGGCCCGATGGCTGCCGGGAATCACGCGCATACAGCCGTTCTCCACATCGCTGTCATCGACCGCAACCCAGACCGTCAGCGCCAGGGGAGGCTCCAGGCCCCAGTAGGTGGCGTCCTGATGCCAGGCGACGAACTTGTCATCCGGCCCATATTTGCAGAAGAAGTGCGTGGCCAGCAGCAGAATGTCCGGGCCGATCAGCTCCTCCACGCAGTCCAGAATGCGCGGATTGGTCGCCAACTCCCAGATAAAAGGCTGATCGAAATGACGGTCCAGAAGTCCGATCTGCGCCTTCGTTTTGCCCTCCTGCGCCTCCAGAACGTCAAAGGCGTTCCGAATCCGCCGCGCCTCGTCCTGCGCTGCGATCCCGATTCCGGAGAGGAAGCCTGCGACCTGGTAGCCGTCTGCCTGTGGTGAAATCAGGTTTGTAAGTGTCATAGGTGTGGGTACTCAAAAAGAAAGGCGGGAAATAGTCTATAATACGCTGATAAGACAGCGCGGAGACGCTTTCGTGGCAACTTTTCGCCTGTCCCTCAAGCTTTCGTACAGGTGACAGCCATGCCGGTGGGGCCAAATGCACAATGACGGATGACCCGAAGCTCCCGAGGAACGCTCCCCATACGCCCGAGGCAGCATCGTTATTGCGTCTGTCGATGCTGGGCGGGCTGCGCATCGAGCGCCTGGGAGCCGTGCCTGTCTCACGGTTTCAGACGCAGAAAACAGCGGCGCTGCTCGCCTATCTGACGCTCTTCTGCGGGCGGACGCACGGACGGGAACTCTTGACCGATCTGTTCTGGCCGGATGCCGCTCCCGATGATGGACGACGTTCGTTTCGGAATGCGCTCTCCTCGCTGCGGCGCCTCTTAGAGCCGCCCGGAACGCCGATGGGCGCCGTTCTGGTCGCTGACCGCACGAGCGTTCGATTGAATCTCTCCAATATCGAGATCGATGTGACACGATTTGCGGCGGCCTGTCTCGCCGGGCCGGAAAGCACCCTTACTGCAGAAGAACTGCGGCTGGATGCCGCGCTGGCCTGGTACGGGGGGCCGCTTCTGCCGGGGTTTTATGACGACTGGATAGGCAGCGAACGCGCGCGTCTGGCGGATCTCTATCGTGATCTGCTGCTGCGCAGAGCCGCCTGCGCCGAAGTGCGGGGCAGATTGGCATCTGCCCTCGACTTTGCCTATCGCGCGGCCAATCTGGAACAAGATCGCGAATCCTCGGGAACTGAGGAGGTCTATCCGCCGGCCCATATCGCCGTGATCCGTCTGCTGGCGCGCAGTGGCCGCCCTGCCGAGGCGCGCCGCCACTATGACCTGTTTCGCCGACGTCTGCAGGATCTCTACGAGGAAGTCCCCTCTCAGGAAGCCCGCGCTGCTCTCGCTATGCTCCCCGATCCGGCTGAACACGCCCTGGATGACAACCTGCCGGAGGATCTCTCCGCAGTGGCAAGCCCTCCTCCCTCGGAACCGCGGACGGCGGGATTTGTGCGCCTGCCGTTTACGCTGACACGCTTTTTCGGACGCGGGCCGGAACAGGCACGTTTAGCGGCAGCCTTCGCGGATCCCCACTGCCGTTTGATCACCCTGACCGGACCGGGAGGATCGGGTAAAACGCGCCTTGCGGTCGAGTGGGCGCGACAGTGCGGGCAAACTCTGCCCGGCACGGCCATCTGCTTCGTGGCGCTCGCCGATCTCACGCGAGCGAACTATCTATGGCTTGCCGTTGCCGACGCGCTTGCCCTCGATCGTCTGCCGGACACTGCCGCCATCTATGCACAGGTCTGTACGGCGCTGAACGCACTTGCAACTCCGTACGCAGCCCCCGGTGACAGGGCAGGGCCGCTGCTTGTTCTGGACAACTTTGAGGCGTGGGTGGACGAGGGAGCGCCGCTCGTGGAGCGCCTGCTTCAGGCCGTTCCCACCCTGCGCCTGGTGGTCACGTCGCGGCGCAGGCTGCAGATCGGCGGCGAGCACGAAATTCCGGTCGGACCGTTGCCGGTTCCTACCCGGCCCGGTACGCCCGAAAGCCTTCTCGAATGGCCGTCGATACAGCTTTTTGTAGACCGTGCGCAGATCGCTCGCCCCGATTTCCAGATAACGGCGCACAATACCCGGACGATTGCCGAACTGAGCCGCCGTTTAGAAGGGATTCCGCTGGCCCTGGAACTGACAGCGGCCTGGGCCGGGGCGCTGACAACAGCGCAAATCCTGGAGCGTATCGACGCGAATCTGCTCGATGAAGCGGGACCGCCCAGGGCCTATCAACGTGCGCAGCGGCCCGCACGGCATCGCACTCTGCGCGCGGCGATCGAGACGAGCTTCTCGCTCTTACCCTCCGATCTCCAGCGGGCGTTTGCGTGCCTGTCGGTGTTCCGCGGCGGCTGGACCCTGGAAGCCGCCCAGAGCGTCCTGTCCGGGGCATCGGTCTCTGCAGCCGATGCTCTGTCCCGACTCCGCGAGCGGTCGCTGATTATTGCTGAGACCGGCGCAGACGGGGATACGCTGCGCTTTCGTCTGCTCGCAACTCTTCAGGAGTTCGCGGCGGAGGCTCTGGAAGAGACGGAGTGTGAAATCGTTCAGGATCTCCACGCCGCCTATTTTTTGCGTTTCGCCCAGGCCGCTGTCCCGCAGATAGGCGGCGCAGAAGCCAAAACGAACCTGGATGTGCTCGAACGAGAGCATGACAACGTCCGCGCCGCACTCGAGTTCTGGCTCGCAACCCCTGTGCAGGCCGAAAGGGGGCTTCAGCTCGCCGGGACGATGGCACGGTTCTGGAACCACCGGGGTTTTTGGGAGGAAGGCATCACCTGGCTGAACCGCGGCCTCGACAGGACGGGAGAACTTACCGCGCGGCCCGAAGTCCGCGCGCAAGCCCTGTTGGGCAAGGGACAGATCGCCTACCAGCAAGGGGAATTTTCGGCTGCCCGAACGGCTTATGAAGAGGCGCTGGCGATCCGGCGTCTACATGGCGATGAGACGCATATTGGAACCCTCCTGCTCTGTCTGGCGGGAATCGCGTTTCATGCAGACCAGGACTACGAACGGGCGCGGATAATGATCGAAGAGTGCCTCACGCAGTGCCGCAGACTAGGTGACCGGGCGGGCGTCGCGGTCGCTCTATCAGGTCTGGGCAGCATCGGCGAGGAGCTAGGAGACAATGCAGGCGCGCGCACCTATTTCGAGGAGTGTCTTGAACTCGAACGCGCCCTGGGCAACCGGGGGAACCAGGCCACTGCCCTTTTTAGTTTGGGAAATATCGCCTACCATGAAGAGCGTTGGAGCGAAGCGCAGTCCTGCTATGAAGAGAGTCTGCGCCTCCAGACGGAGCTTGGAAATCCGAAGTGCATCGGCTACAGTTGGCAGGGTCTCGGCAATGTGGCCACGGCCCGAGGAGAATATGCTAGTGCGCACTCCTGTTACGAGGAAGCGCTTAAAATCGCCCGGCGCCTGGGCGAAAAGTGGGCGGTGGCGATTCTGCTCAACAACCAGGGCAAACTCGCCTACCATGAAAACGATTTTTCGCGCGCCCGCTCCCTCTGCTGTGAATCGCTGCAGATGCGGTTTGCGACGCGAGACGAAGCGGGGGCGGCACGTGTTCTGGAGAACCTTGCCTTGATCGCGGCGCGTAACAGCACCAAAAAACGGGCGACGACCCTCTGGGGCGCCGTCTATGCAGCCAGAGAGCGGCTTCATATTCCTGCCGTCGAGGACCCTCTGGAAGCGCGTGAGGGACCTATCGCCGCCCTGCGGACCGCTTTGAGCGCAAAAGTATTCGATGCGGCGTGGGCACAAGGCAGAGCGCTCACCTTCGAGGAGATGATCGCGTATGCGCTGGAGTAACGCGCACGAGCCATTTCGCGTTCCCATTCCCAGCAATGGAAATAGATCAAGCGCTCTGGAATCGGAGGGGAGCGGCGCTTAACCTGAGAACAGCCACAGAACCCGCGATGCAGCAGGCTCTGTGGCTGTTTGCCGTATTAGACGTCGGCTCTGGTGGTCTCCCCCTCAGGAAGGTTTGCGGGCAGATCGGCGCCGTCGGAGGAAGGTCGCTCCGCTCAGGCTCATCCCTACGAACAGGGCGATGCTTCCCGGCTCCGGTGTAGCGGCAGGGCCGCCTGTGGGAGCAGTGGCGCTGTCGAAGTAGACGTTCAGTGCGCCCGGACCGCCATCGTCTTCCACGACGAAATCGAGCGTATTGAGGCCGATCACATACGAACCGGTCGGCAGAACGAAGTTTGTGAAACTGAAGAACCCGGGAGAGGTAATTCCTGTGGAAACTCCATTGATCAGGATGTCGTTTCCCAGATTATCCACGGCCCAATTTCCTGTAATGGAGACGGCAGAGAGGTCCACATTGCTGGGAAGCGTGAAAGACGTTCGAAAGTTGACGGTATAGCCTCCATCACCGCTGGTTTGATCGATGGCAATGTATTTGGACGTGGGATTGTCTACGTAACCTGAGTTTGTATAGACGAATGTGTTGGGAGTGTCGGGATTGCCCGAATTCTGCGTGTAGTGCGGATCCAGGTCGCCGTCAGCCAACACGTTATTGCCGGCGTCTACGCCCGTGTTGAACAGATCGGTGATTGTCTGCGCGTGCGACTGGCGCGGTGCAGCCGCGACTGCCAGGCCCATCACTACCAGACCGGTCAGAGTAAAAAGGGTGCGACGTGATGCGAAGTGAGCGAAGAACATGGTGGGACCATACCTTTCCTGAAAGCCAACCAGTATTTGTGAGTGCGTAGGTTGAGGCTGACAGCCGGGCAAGGAAAGAGAGGTAATGCCCCGGGTTCTCCTTCCCTGTCCGGCCTGGTGTCCCAACCATGTACAGGATGAAGAGGAACTGTTAAAGAAATGTGAAATGCGTAAAGACTTGAACTTTTTCCCTTGACTCCCTCACGATTGCAGCGCCTTTTCCGAGAGCGTCACTGCAACTTGCGTGATGGACCTACTCTATCCGGCAACCCCAAAACAGAACCTGAAACGTTGGATGGGCAAAAAAGAGTGCAAATGCCCACCTCTCAAAGAGGAGAATCGTGGTGAACCTCGCAAATACATAGACAGAGAATCGGTGAGGACCGATTCCCTCAAAATGATACGCAGAGGACGGAGCCTCGAAGACCTCCGCCTGCTCGAAAGGCACGATTCTCATGACAACTACTGTAGAGACACCCGCAGAACCATCCAGTGCAGAGATGCAGAAAGAACTCTTCGCGCGCTATACCCATCGCCCCTTGAAGGGCCAGAAGGCGCTGGTGACCGGCGCAAACTCCGGCATCGGCGAGAGCGTGGCACGCCATCTCGCGGCTGCCGGCGCTGCTGTCGTCATCAACTACGTCTCCAAGCCGGAGGTCGCGCAGCAGATCGTCGCGGAGATCAATGAGGCGGGTGGGGAGGCGATCGCGATCCAGGCCGACGTGAGCAAAGAGGACCAGGTGCAGGCCATGTTCGCGCAGATGTTCCAGGCGTTCGGCACGATCGATATCCTGGTCAACAACGCGGGCTTGCAGAAAGACGCCGCCTTCGCCGATATGACGCTGGATCAGTGGAACTTCGTCATCGGGGTCAACCTGACCGGGCAGTTCCTCTGCGCCCGAGAGGCCGTGCGCGAGTTCCAGAAGCGCGGCATGCGTCCCGACGTCTCCCGCGCGCTCGGCAAGATCATCTGCATGAGTTCGGTCCATGAGGTGATTCCCTGGGGCGGCCATGTCAACTACGCCTCCTCCAAGGGCGGCGTCATGCTGCTGATGAAGTCGATGGCGCAGGAGCTCGCCCCGCAGAAGATCCGCGTCAACAGCATCGGGCCGGGCGCGATCAAGACCCCGATCAACACCTCCGCCTGGAACACTCCGGAGGCGGAAGCGGAACTCCTCAAACTGATCCCCTACAATCGGGTCGGAGTGACGGGGGACATCGGCCAGGCCGCCATCTGGCTGGCCTCCGACGAGTCGGACTACGTCACCGGCGTCACCCTCTTCATCGACGGCGGCATGACCCTCTATCCCGGCTTCGCCACCGGCGGCTAGCCAAAATAAAATCGCTGTCACCCAGTTATGGGTGACAGCGACGGAACGACAACCGCTGTAGGGCTCGCTAACGACTGCCGGATGGGCGGCGTGAGGAGCAAATTCGAAGTATCGATGGCCCCTCGTTGAAGACTCTGGTATTGAGAAAGCAGGTGCATGATGTTGTACTCACAAACGCCCCCAAAGCCGCAGAGTAGAGTAGGCGGATGTATAGGCATCGGTTGTCTCAGTTGTATCGGCGTCGTGGTGATTCTGGCGCTGGTGATCGGAGGATTCTTCTATAGTCTCACACGCGTCTCTCCCGGCATGGAACTGCAATCGGAGGACTACAGGACGGCGCGAAGCCATTTTCTAACGCATCTGGTGCGGCATATCCCTTCGCCACAGCAGGGCGAACCGCTCCAGTTTCTGCCGGGGGGAGCCAACCTCGTGGAGTACTCTCCGGACCTGCATCTGCACGCCTGGGTCTCGCCGGACACCGGAGGCTCGGGAGGGAAGAGGCCGGCGGTACTGTTTCTGCATGGCGGCTTTGCCCTCGGCACAGACGATTGGGAGATGACGCAGCCCTATCGGGACGCAGGTTACGTAGTCATGATGCCGGCGCTGCGTGGAGAGAATGGCCAGCAGGGCGACTTCTCGATGTTCTATGACGAAGTGGACGAC
>Ga0207705_10003040_pt1 | contig 12799 bp, 9 predicted proteins | sample KBSC13metaG_FD_184314 | JGI IMG/M metagenome (GOLD analysis project Ga0207705, IMG submission 184314) | Corn rhizosphere microbial communities from Kellogg Biological Station, Michigan, USA - KBS C1-3 metaG (SPAdes) (version 2) | ecosystem: Host-associated > Plants > Roots > Rhizosphere > Soil ...
AGCGAACATTTGCTCGCTGCCCCGACGCGAACGCACAGCGGGATCGTCCAGGTTTCGGGCGCGGGCGTGCTTCCGAGATAGGCATAGCGCGATTGGGTCGCGATCAATTTCGAACCGTCGCGGCGGATGTCCACCACCGGCACGCCCTGCTGATCGACGAAGCTCTTGAACGCCGCCAGCACCTTCGGATCGTGGGCAGCGTCGGCGATCGCCCCGAAGAACTGTTCCGAGGTCGCGTTACCGTAGGGATGGCGGCTGAGGTGCAGCCGGACGCCCTGCTTGAACTTCTCGTCGCCGAGATAAGCGGCGATCATCGCCACCACCTGGCCGCCCTTGCCATAGGTAATGCTGTCGAAAGCGGAATCGATCTCGCTGTTCTCGGTGATCGGCTGGTGGATAGGGCGGCCTGCGATAAGCGCATCTGTGTCCATCGCGCTGAACGCCTCGTCGAGCGCTCCGACTCCAATCTTGAGGTCGGGCCGCCACTCGTTGCCGATGCGATAGCCCATCCAGTTGGCGAAGCTCTCATTGAGCCAGATGTCGTCCCACCACGCGGGGGTGACGAGATCGCCGAACCACTGGTGCGACAGCTCGTGCGCGACGACCATTCCGAACGTCTGCTTGTCGCTCGTCGTCGCTCCCGGCGAAAGGAAGATGATCCCGTCACCGTAGGTGTCGGCGCCCGCGTTCTCCATCGCGCCCGAGAGAATCGGAGTGCCGATCTGGTCGAGCTTGGGGAAGGGGAAAGGCTCTCCGAAATATTTCTCCAGGAGCATGACGATCTTCGGCGTCTCCGCCATCACGAAGTCCATCTTGTCCTTCTGCGCCTGCGTGGCGACGGCGCCGTAGGGCATGGGAGTCGAACGCTCGGCGTCGGCAGGGATGAGGCCGGTCTTGTGGACGAACGGGCCGGTGTCGACCGCGACGAGATAGGTCGGAAGCGGTTTCGTTGGTTCGAGCTGGTGCTTCTCCATCCCGTTGGCCGTCTTCGTAACCGACGCTTCAGGCGAGTTGCCGATCACCACGAAGCCGGGGTGGGTCGTCACGGACACGGTGAAGGGGGTCTTGTAGCCCGGCTGGTCGAAGCCGGGGAACGCGGCGCGGGCGTCGATGCTTTCGAACTGGGTCCAGCTGTACCACTGATCGCCCACCTTGACGTGGAACATGCCCGAGGCGCTGTCGCCGAACGGCGCGGTGTAGTCGAATGCCAGGGTCATCTTCCCCACTGGCATCGTCTGCGGGAAGTCGATCCGGGCGGTGCCGGTCTGGTCGACCTGGGTCCATTTCACCGGGATCGTCTTCCCGCCAACGATCGCCACCGCCTTCGTCATCTCGAGGTCGCGGCCGTGGAGGTAGAGCGACTTCGACGGCTGGTTCAGGTGCAAGTCGATCTCGTCATGGCCCGAAAAGCGGTCGCTTTCGGGAAGGATGGTGAAGTCGAGGCGGTAAGCCGTCGGAGTCGCCGTATCGGGGAGCTTGCCCTTCGGAGCGTTGGCATCGGGCACGATGGGCTTGGCGGCAAGCGCGGCAGTGCTCGAAAGCAGAAGCGCAACCGTCAGGGCAATCGAACGCATCTTTGTCTCCAGGAAAATGGCGCGGCTGCTTTATTCATGTAACACACTCAGCGCAAGCCGACGCCAGCGGTTATTGATGAAGCGCAGCCCCAGCGGCTAAGCTTTTGCGACCGGCTGCAGGAGTGGTTCGATGTGCGATAGCGACAATCACCAAGGGTTCATCGTCGACACCTCCATGACCCGGCGAACGGCGGTGCTGGCGCTCTCCTCGGTCGCGGCCGCGGCCGCGCTTCCGGTCGTGGCGATGGCAGCGGATGTGACGGAGACCGACGTCATGGTCCTGACGCCGGACGGAAAGGCGGACGCGGTGCTGTTCCATCCCGCCGGAGCCGGGTCTTGGCCCGCCGTCCTGATGTGGCCCGACATCCTCGGCGTGAGGCCCGTCTTCCGCGAAATGGGGCGCCGGCTTGCTGCAAGCGGTTATACGGTGCTCGTCCCGAACCCCTTCTATCGAGTGAAGCGTGCGCCGATCGTCACTGGGCCGTTCGACTTCGGCAATCCGAAGGACCGGGCCAAGCTCGACGGAATCCGCGACGGGCTGACCGACGAAGCGATCGACCGCGACGCGACTGCCTTCATCGCCTTCCTCGACCAACAGAAGCAGACCGACCGCCGCAAGGCCGCAGGCGTTCAGGGCTATTGCTTCGGCGGTCCGTTGGCGTTCCACACAGGCGCCGCGCGATCGGACCGCATCCGCGCCGTCGCCACCTTCCACGGCGGCGGGCTGGTAACCGACAAGGCCGGCAGCCCGCACCTGCTGATCCCGAAGACGAAGGCCAGCTTTCTCGTCGCGATTGCGCACAACGACGACCAGAAGCAGCCCGAGGCCAAGGACGTTCTGAAGGCGGCCTTCGCGGCGGCCAAGCGCCCCGCGACCGTGGAGGTCTATCCCGCCGACCACGGCTGGTGCGTGCCGGGCAGCCAGACCTACGACCAGACTTCGGCCGAACGGGCCTGGGCCGAGCTTCTACGGCTGTATCGCTCGAACCTGACCTGACCTACGCGGGCTGCGGCTGGGCGGGTTGCATTGCCGCCTGCGCCTCGTCGTCGATGGCGGTCGCCCGCTTGTGCGCGTCGCGCGCAGTCAGCCGGTCGCGGTAGCGGGTGAAGCTCTCCCGCTCCGGAAGCATGCCGAACTGCATCCCGAACATGATGTGCGAGCCGACATAGACATCGGCCGCGGTGAAGCGGTCGCCGCAGACGTAATCTCGAAGGCTCAACAGCTCGTCGAGGACGGCGACGACCTTGTCGAAATTGCCGTAGCCGAACATCCGCTGCTGCTGCTCGCTCGGCTCCCATCCCGCCGCCTTGTTGGACACGGCGGCCTCGACCGGGCCGGCCGTGTAGAAAAGCCAACGATAGTAATCCGCTTTCTCGCCGTCCCTCGGAGCGAGGCTCGCTTGCGGGAAAACGTCGGCGAGATAGGCGCAAATCGCCGCGCATTCGGTGACCACATGATCGCCATGCTTGATCGAAGGCAGCTTCCCCATTGGGTTCACCGCGAGATAGCGCTCGCTCTTCAGCTGGTCGTAGGGGATGATCTCGGTCTCGTACGGCTGCCCCAGCTCCTCCAGCATCCAGCGGACGATCCGTCCGCGCGATTGCGGGTTGGTGTAGAAAATCAGGTCAGCCATCGCGTGCGCTCCTCTCCAGCTTTAGCCGAGCGACTCCTCGAGCATTTCCAGCATACAGCGCAGCGCCTTGATCCGCACCGGGCCGCGCCCCTCCGGGCCGAAATGTTCGACCCGGTGCCGCGTCGGCTCGCCGCGCCTCGCGAGCGCCATGTGCACCAAGCCTTGCTCGCAGCCGTCGCCGGCAGGGCCTGCGAAGCCGGTAACGCCCAATGCCACTTTCGCCTTCGATCGATTGAGCGCCCCATCGGCCATCGCCCGGGCCACGGCCTCCGACACCGCCTCGTTCTTTTCGAGGAGATCAGGGTCGATCCCGAGAAGCTCCGACTTCGACTCCGTCGAATAGGTGACGAAGCCGCGGTCGAAGCCGTGGCTTGCGCCCTCGATGTCGGTCAGCAGCGCGGCCAGCATCCCGCCGGTGCAGCTCTCCGCCGTCGCGACCGTCCATTTGCGGTCGCAGACGGCGTGCATCAGCCGCTCGGCCCGCTCGTCCAGGTCGTCCGGAAGAGCGGCCTCGAGCGTTTCGCTCATCCGCGATCGCCCTTGGGCGCGGGCGCGGGCGCGGGCGCGGGAGCCGGAGCAGCGGTTTCGCCACGCTGTCCGGCGGTCCGTTGGCGGATTGCGCGGAACTCGCTGTCCGCGCCCCACTCGGGCCAGGTGTGCGAGTTGGCGAGGTCGCGGCCGAGATTGTGGAGCAGGTTCGCGTCCTCAGCCATCCCCCGGAAATCCCAGCTCGGCTGCCACTCGTCGCTCGGCTGGTGGTAATGCTTCTCGGTAAATTCCTTACCGAGCGCCTCACCACGCTTCGTTCCACCGTTCACCAGATCGTTGCCGTCGCCGAAGCTGATTGCCGGGACTCCGACTTTCGCGAAAGAGAAGTGGTCGGAACGGTAGAAATAGCCCGCCTCCGGATGCGGGTCGGGGCTGTAGTAGCGGCCCTGCTTCTTTCCTTCGGCGATCAGCATGTCGAGCAGGCCGAGCTTGGCGTTGCCGGAGATGGTGAAGTTCTTCGCCGGACCATAGATCGACCCGCCGTCGGTGTTGATCACGCCCGCCGTCTTGGCGAGCGGGAAGATCGGGTTCTGGGCATAATATTCGGAGCCGAGCAGCCCCTTCTCCTCTGCGGTGACGGCGAGGAACACGACCGAGCGCTCGGTCCGCGGCTGCTTCGCAAACACCCGCGCCTGCTCGATCAACTGGGCAATGCCCGTCGCGTTGTCGAGCGCGCCGTTATAGATGGTGTCACCCTTGTCGTCCGGCTTGCCGACTCCGAGATGGTCCCAGTGCGCGGAGTAAATGACCGTTTCGTCGGGCCATTTCGTGCCCGGCAGGTAGCCGACCACGTTGTGCGAGTTGATCGTGCTCACCTCGGCCCTTCCGTCCGCGCTGAGAGTCGCCTTCAGCGGGATCGGCTGGAAATTGCGCTTCTTCGCCGCGGCCTTCGCCTTGTCGAAATTCAACCCTGAAGCCGCGAAGATCTTTTCCGCAAGCGGACGCTGGATCCAACTTTCGAACAGAGGATGCTCGGCCGCCGGGTTCTTCCGGACGATGTCGAACATCGTGTTGGTGTTGGAGTTCTTGACCGTGTTCCAGCCGTACGATGCCGGATCGGTCTCGTGGACGATCAGCACGCCGAGCGCTCCGCGCCGTGCGGCTTCTTCATATTTGTAGGTCCAGCGGCCGTAATAGGTCATCGCCTTGCCGCCGAAGTCGCCTTCGCCGTCGTCGAAGTCGGGGTCGTTGATCAGGACGACGAGCAGCTTGCCCTTCACGTCCTGGCCCTTGAAGTCATCCCAGTTGCGCTCGGGTGCGGTCACTCCGTAGCCGACGAACAGGAGCGGTGCGTTGGCGATGTTCACCGTCGAGGCGCCGTTCATCGGTGCCCTCAGCGCAATCTGGTCGCCCTGCGTCAGCGGCATTGACTGACCGTTGCCGAGGTTGAGCGTGAAGGTCGGGGCAGTCGCGAATTCCGACTTCAGGAGCGGTACCGCCTGGAAATAGGACCGCTGGCCGTTGACCGTATCGCCCGCCGGAAGGACTCCCGCGGCCTTGAACTGGTCGGCAATGTAATCGATCGTTTTGGTCTCCGCGGGCGTTGCCGGCCCGCGCCCCTGAAAAGCGTCGGACGAGATGTACTTGTCGATCTGGGAAAGCTGCGCCGGGTCGAACGGCCCCATGTCCTGAGCGATAGCCGGAGCGGCGGTGAGCGCGATCGCGGTCGCGGCAAGCAAGCGGAAGCTGGTCGTGTTCATTCTCTCTCCCCAGAGGTCAAAATGTCCGCGCGGCAAAAAGGCTACCGCGGACGTGTGTGGTCTTACCGTTAGTTAGTGCGCGGCTTGCGGGGAAGCCCCGCCCGTTGAAGCGGTCGTCGCACCGTCCTTCAACCGATATTGGTCGAACCAGGCGAGGATCGCGCTGGCCTTGGCGGCGGACTGGCTCGGCCGGTCGGCAAGCCCGCCGTGGCTTGCGCCGGGGACCTTCACCAGCCGCGTGGGAATCCCGCGAAGCTGCAGCGCCGTATAATATTGCTCGGCTTCGCTGTCCGGCGTGCGATAGTCCTCGGAGCCCACCACGACGATGGTCGGCGTCTTCACGTTTCCGACCAGGCTGAGCGGCGAACGCGCCCAGTAACCCTGCGGGTCTTCCCACGGCTTCTTCGCGAACCAGTAGGGCGAATAATAAGCGGCGCCATCCGACGTCAGGACGAAGCTCGCCCAATCGATGACCGGCTTCTGGCTCGCCGCCGCGCGGAAACGGTCGGTCTTGCCCACGATCCAGGCAGTGAGGACTCCGCCGCCCGACCCGCCGGTGACGAACAAATTGTTCGGATCGACATGGCCGGTCGCGATCGCGGCGTCGGTCACGCTCATCAAATCATCGTAATCGTGGCCGGGATAGGCTTTCTCGATCCCGTTGGCGAACGCCTCGCCGTAGGAGGTGGAGCCGCGCGGGTTGGCATAGACCACGACATAGCCGTGCGCCGCGTAGAGCTGGTCGTCGGTCGAGAATTGCGGTCCGTAAGCGGCATAAGGGCCGCCGTGGATTTCCAGGATCATCGGATATTTCTTCGCCGGATCGTAATCGGGCGGAGTCACCATCCACGCGTCGATCGGCTGCTGGTCGTAGGACGAGGTGACGGGCAGCTTCTCGACATTGCCGAGCACCTTGGATTCGAGCAGGCTCGAGCTGAGGCGGGTTAGGCGCCTGGCGCCATTGCCCGAAGCGACCGCGACCTGGTTCGGATGAAGCGCGTCGCCGGAGGTCAGCGCGACCACCCCGTTCCTCGACACGCTGAAATCTCCGCCGGTGTAGGGCCGGTCGAGCTCGCCGCCGCCCATCCCACTGGCGATCTCGCGGATGGATCCGTCGAGGCCGACCCGGCTGACCTTCATCACGCCGCCGTCCTCGACCTGGACGTAGATCGCATTGTCGCCGCCCCACTGCGGGCTTCCGACCGAGCGGTCGAGCGATGCGGTCAGCATCCGCTTGCCGGAACCGTCGACGTTCATCACGTAGAGGCGGGTGTTCTGATAGCCGAGGTGCTGGTCGTCGAACCCAACGTAGGCGATGCGCCGGCCGTCCGGCGAGACGACCGGGCCGGCATCGGGGCCGTTGCGGTCGGTAAGCGCGACCGGTGCGCCGCCGTCGATTGAAATGCGGTAGATTTCGCTGTTGACGGGCTGGCGCTCCCAATCCTTCGACAGGTTGGCGCTGAACAGGATCGAGCGGCCATCCGGAGTCCAGGACACCGGACCGCCGGCATTGGTCGCTCCGAAGGTCAGCTGCGTCGGCGCGCCGCCATCGGCCGGAACCCAGAAGATCTGCTCGTATCCGCTCGGAAGGTACCCCGCCCCGTCGGCGCGGTAGGTGACCGCGTCGATCACGGTTAGCGGGTCGGCCCACTTCGCGCCTTCCGGCTTGGGCGGTGCCTTACCGAGCTTGGCCGCGTCGTCGGGGACGAACATCGAGTAAGCAATGCGCCGCCCGTCCGGCGACCACGCGATCGCGCCCGGGCTCTCCGGAAGCTGCGTGATCTTCGCGCTCTCGCCGCTCGACATCCACCGGACGAACAGCTGCGGGCTTGCGCCTTCGGCCGCGACATAGGCGAGGCGGGTGCCGTCGGGCGACCAGCGCGGCGAGAAGTAGGAGCCGCTTCCGGCAAGCAGAGGCCGCTGCTGGCCGCTGGCGACGTCCACCAGCCAGATGGTCGAGCGCGCCTTGTCGGTCATGATGTCGTTGGACTTGCGAACGTAGGCGATCGTCTTGCCGTCGGGGCTGATTTCGGGGTCGCTTGCCCATTCCAGGTTGAACAGGTCTTCGCCGGTCAGATAGCGGCTCGGCCCCGTCGCGGGTGCTGCGAGCGCGGGCGTGGACAGTGCGGTTGCGGCGAACAGGATCGCCAGCGGCGACAGCGAGCGAATGGCTTTCACGAATTTTCCCCTCCGGATTTGGCGGCGAAACATTCAACTTTCAGCGGCGCGGGGCAAGCGACTCATCGACGAACCGGCGGTTTCACTTGACGCGGTGGCACTCAGCTGTGTTATAAAGGTAACACAGGAGGCTCGCATGAACCGCTTTGCTCTTTTCCTCGCCGTTCCGTTGCTCGCCGGATGCAACGTCCATTCGAAGAACCCCGCGGACGGCGACGAGAATGTCACCATCCACGCCGACGAGAGCGGCCAGATCGCCTTCAACCTCCCGTTCGCGGAAGGCCACGTGAAGGTCCCCGCGATGATGAGGCACAATGGCAATATCGACATCGACGGGGTCAAGCTGATGCCGGGAAGTTCGGTGACGGGCTTCAGCCTCGACGCGCACGACAGGAATGCAAACGTCGAGATGAGCTTTACCGCTCCGGCCTCGCCCAACGAGGTCCGCGGCTATTACGTCGACCAGTTCAGGAAGCGGGGCGTCGAGGCCGCACTCGCTGGCGACATCGTCACCGGCAAGACGAAGGACGGAAGCCCGTTCGTGATCCGCGTCAGCCCGGCGGCGAATGGGTCGCAAGGCCGGATCGAGGTCCAGGACAAGGGCTGAGCGACTTCGCCCGGCCCAATCCCGATTCCACGTCAGACTGTCGTCCGCCTTCGATCGGAGGAGCCATTTCATTGCGCCTGGATCGATGCGCTTTGCCAAAAGCTGGCGACTAACGGCTGCGATATGCGCTAAGGACGAATCGCTCGGTTCGATTGACAAGGCACGGTATCGCCGGAGTTTCCGTCGGTCGGTCGCTTCAGGACTCTATCTGACGCAAGGCGGGCGGAGCGAGGGGGGCTGCGCGAAATCGTGTCGTTCGGAACACGGGAAGGTGGCGGAAGACGCTCGACAAGGCGCGTTAGCGCGCCACTTCCAGCATTATTGATTACGATGAGCGAGCGCCATCCGGCGTTGCTTTCCAACATCTCGGAAACGGGAGCCAAGCTACGCGCAAAGGCGGCGCCGGCCCGGGGGACAGAGCTGTTTCTGCAGGTCGGGACTCTGGATGTCTACGCGCTGGTTGTTTGGAAGCGCGGCGAAGTTTGCGGAATCAGGTTCGACCGGGCGATTCGGGCCTGGGATGTCGAGCAGCTTCGCCTCGAGGCGCAGAAAGGGACAATCGCCCGCCTGAGCGCCGCGGAAAAAGGCGGGGCCGACGACTGGCATACCGGAGTCGCTCGCTGAGGATGTAGGAGCGCTCGCCCCGGGGCATTGCCGCGGGCCTCACTCCGCCGCTGGAGCCTCGCCGCTGGCCTTTTTCTTCGCCGGTGCCTTCTTCTTCGGCTTGGCCTTCAGCTTGGGCGCTGCGGGGACGATCTCGAAGCTCGGCGCGTTATCCTTGATCCGGACCTTGACCTCGCCGCCGTTGATCAGCTTGCCGAACAGCAATTCCTCGGCGAGCGGCTGCTTGATCTTCTCCTGAACCAACCGGCCCATCGGGCGGGCTCCGTAGAGCTTGTCGTAGCCCTTGGTGACCAGCCACGCGCGCGCCTCGTCGTCGAGCTCGATGTGCACGTTTCGGTCGGCAAGCTGAAGCTCAAGCTGGAGAATGAACTTGTCGACGACCCTCGCGACGACTGCCGGTGGCAGGTAGCTAAACGGCACGATTGCATCGAGCCGGTTGCGGAACTCGGGCGTGAACATCTTCTTGACCGCGTCCTCCTGCGCATCCTCGCGGGTCGCCTGGCCAAAGCCGATCGACTCCCGCGCCATGTCGGCCGCGCCGGCATTGGTGGTCATGATCAGGATGGTGTTGCGGAAATCGACCGTCTTGCCGTGATGGTCGGTCAGCTTGCCGTGATCCATCACCTGCAACAGGATGTTGAACAGGTCCGGGTGCGCCTTCTCGATCTCGTCGAGGAGGAGCACGCTGTGGGGATGCTGATCGACCGCGTCGGTCAGAAGACCTCCCTGGTCGTAGCCGACATAACCCGGAGGCGCGCCGATCAGCCGGCTGACCGCGTGGCGCTCCATATATTCGGACATGTCGAAGCGCTGCAGCGGGATACCCATGACCGATGCGAGCTGGCGCGCAACTTCCGTCTTGCCGACGCCGGTGGGGCCGCTGAACAAATAATTGCCGATCGGCTTGTCGGGGTCGCGAAGACCGGCGCGGCTCAGCTTGATCGCCGAAGCGAGCTTTTCGATCGCGAGGTCCTGGCCGAACACGACGCGCTTCAGGTCGGCCTCGAGGTTCTCGAGCACCCGCTTGTCGTCGGTCGACACCGATTTCGGCGGAATCCGCGCCATCGTCGCGACCACCGCCTCGATTTCCTTTGGCGTGATCACCTTCTTCCGGCGGCTCGGCGGCACAAGCATCTGCATCGCTCCGACCTCGTCGATCACGTCGATCGCCTTGTCGGGCAACTTGCGGTCGTGGATGTAGCGAGCGCTCAGCTCGACCGCGCTCTTGATGGCGTCGGGCGTGTATCGGACGTGGTGATGCTCCTCGAACGAGCTGCGAAGCCCGGCGAGGATCTTGATCGTATCCTCGACCGTCGGCTCGTTGACGTCGATCTTCTGGAACCGGCGAAGAAGCGCGCGGTCCTTCTCGAAATGGTTGCGGAATTCCTTGTAGGTGGTCGATCCGATGCAGCGGATCGCGCCCGAGGACAGCGCGGGCTTCAGCAGGTTGGACGCGTCCATCGCTCCGCCGGAAGTCGCTCCGGCGCCGATCACGGTGTGGATTTCGTCGATGAACAGGATCGCGTCGGGCAGCTTCTCGAGCTCGTTGACGACGCTCTTCAGCCGCTCTTCGAAGTCGCCGCGGTAGCGGGTGCCGGCCAGAAGCGCGCCCATGTCGAGCGCGTAGATCGTCGCTGGCTTCAGGACGTCGGGCACGTCGCCCTCGACGATCTTGCGTGCAAGCCCTTCCGCGATCGCGGTTTTGCCGACTCCGGGGTCGCCGACGTAAAGCGGGTTGTTCTTCGACCGGCGGCACAGGATCTGAACCGTCCGGTCAACCTCGGGCATGCGCCCGATCAAGGGATCGACCTTGCCGGCCTTCGCCTTCTCGTTAAGGTCGACGGTGAACTGCTTGAGGGCGCTTTCCTTCTTGCCCTCCTTCTCGGTTTTTTCCTCGGCGCCTTCGGGCGGGCGTGCTTCGGCGGGCGTGTCGCCCTTGCCGACCCCGTGGCTGATGTAGGTCACCGCATCGAGGCGGCTCATGTCCTGCTGCTGGAGGAAATAGACGGCGTAGCTCTCGCGCTCGGAAAACAGCGCGACCAGCACGTTGGCGCCGGTGACGTCGTCGCGGCCGGACGACTGGACGTGAAGGATCGCGCGCTGGACGACGCGCTGGAACCCGCTGGTCGGGGTCGGATCGGTGCTGGTGTCGGCGACCAGGGCGCCAAGTTCGTTATCCAGGTAATGCTTCACCGACGCGCGAAGCTCGTCGCGGTTGACTCCGCACGCGGTCATCACCTTCGACGCATGTTCGTCGTCGATTAGCGCGACCAGAAGATGTTCGAGGGTCGCATACTCGTGCCTGCGCTTGCTGGCTTCGCCGAGCGCGTTGTGCAGGGTTTCTTCGAGTTCGCGAGCGAAACTAGGCATTTACGTTGGTACTCCCACCGCTCCCGGGTGAGCCCGGGGCTCTCTTGCAACCAATGTCATATGCGGGAAACGCCCAATCAAGAGGCACGTGCCCGCTTATCCCCAGTTTATGGGCTCGCGTGGCTGTGCAGACGCTGAATGGTGTGGTCAGGGCCGCTTAAACAGCTCTTCCGCCGCCGACCTGTGCGTCTGCGCCCGGCTCATATGCGCTTCGACTCGGGCGATTTCCTGTTTCAGAGCACCGATCCGCGCCTGCAGCTCGTCGACCGAGAGCGGGTCGAGGTCCTGCTTGCCGAGCTCGGTCAGCGGGTCCTTGGGCTTGTCCGGAAACAGTTCGTCCAAATCCATGCCTCAGTCGTTGACCGGGCCATGTGCGAAGTCAATAAGCCCGCCACCGTGAACAGCGCGATCCCAGCGACCATGAAAGCCGTCGTCGCTCCGCAGCCCGACGGAGCCGAGGAGCTTGCGCTCGTCGATCGGCCGGTGCCGAAGCCGGGCAGGGGCGAGGTGCTCATCAAGGTCGCCGCGGCGGGCGTCAATCGCCCCGACATACTCCAGCGCCGGGGCCTCTATCCGCCGCCTCCGGGCGCGCCCGACATTCTCGGTCTGGAGATCGCTGGAGAAGTTGTCGAAGCCGGCGACGGCGCTGAGGAACTCGCCGGCCAGAAGGTTTGTGCGCTGGTCGCGGGCGGAGGCTATGCCCAATATTGCGTCGCTCCTGCCGGCACCTGCCTGCCGGTCCCGGAAGCGCTGTCGCTCATCGAAGCTGCGGCGATGCCGGAAACGCTGTTCACCGTCTGGTCGAACCTGTTCGAGCGCGGTTTCGCCGCCGATGGCGACACAGTTCTCGTCCACGGAGGAACCAGCGGCATCGGGACGATGGCCATCGCTCTGGGGCGGCTATTCGGGCTCACGACGATCGTCACCTGCGGCACGGATGCCAAGTGCCGCAGCGCGGAAGAACTCGGCGCCGGCAGCGCGATCAATTACAAGACGCAGGACTTCGTCGAAGCTGTGAAAGCACTAACGGAAAGCCGCGGAGTCCAGGTCGTCCTCGACATGGTCGGAGGCGATTATCTGCCCCGCAACATCGCCTGCCTCGCCGACGATGGCCGCCACGTGTCGATCGCATTTCAGCGCGGAGCGAACGCCGAAATCGCCATCCCCGACGTGATGCGGCGGCGTCTGACGCTGACCGGATCGATGCTCCGCCCGCGCTCGGTCGAGTTCAAGACGATGGTCGCCGACGAGATCGCACAAACCGTCTGGCCCTTTGCCGAGGGCGGCCGATTGAAGCCCGTAATCGATTGCACCTTCCCGCTTGCCGAAGCTGCCCGGGCCCACGCTCGGATGGAAGCGGGCGACCATGTCGGCAAGATCGTTCTCGAGGTTGCTCCATGACCTTGCCGATCAACCGCTACCGGAGTACATCGCCACCGACCGGCCGCTCCGCGAGGGGCGGCCCTATTCGTTTCTGAATCCTGGAGAATTGCAGTGGCCCAGCAAGCCCAGCCCCTGATGCCCCATGCGACCGCCTCCTGGCTGGTCGAAAACACGTCGCTG
>Ga0207705_10003042_pt1 | contig 12798 bp, 8 predicted proteins | sample KBSC13metaG_FD_184314 | JGI IMG/M metagenome (GOLD analysis project Ga0207705, IMG submission 184314) | Corn rhizosphere microbial communities from Kellogg Biological Station, Michigan, USA - KBS C1-3 metaG (SPAdes) (version 2) | ecosystem: Host-associated > Plants > Roots > Rhizosphere > Soil ...
CGGAGCGCGCGCAAGGCAATCCAGCCGGTGAGCAGCGGTCGCAGGACAAGGGATTGGAGGAAAGCCATCATCCTGCCTCAGGCGAGGTTTGCCTCCAGCTCAGCTTGATCCAGCCTGGCCAGTTCGCGTTCGGCGCGGAGACGAGTGGGGTTTGGGGAGTCGGTGAGCACGCGCCCGTCGCGCATGACAATGATGCGTTCGCAAAACGCGGCAATCTCCAGTTCGTGAGTGACCATGACAACCGTGATGCCCGTGTCATTGAGCGACTGGAAGAGGCCCATGATCTCGATGCTGGTGCGGCTGTCGAGATTGCCGGTCGGCTCATCGGCGAGCAGCACCTGCGGCTCATTGACGAGCGCGCGGGCGATGGCGATCCGCTGTTGCTGTCCGCCGGAGAGTTGGGATGGATGGTGACCGGCGCGTCCAGACAGGCCGACGCTTTCCAACGCTTGCAAGGCCCGTCGGCGCTGGGTCCCTAGAGAGATGAGGGGATGCCGATAAAACATGGGGAGTTCCACATTTTCCAAGGCCGTCGTGCGCGGCAGAAGGTGGAAGCTTTGGAAGATGAAGCCGAGCTTGTGATTGCGAAGAGTCGCCAGCTGTTTGCGGCTGAGCTCGCCCACGCTCACACCATCGAGCAGATATCCTCCGCTGGTCGGCCGGTCGAGGCAGCCGAGTGTATTCATTAACGTTGACTTGCCCGAGCCGCTTGAACCCATGATGGCGACGAACTCGCCCCGCTGGATGGTCAGCGAAACGTCGCGGACGGCATGCACTTCGACTTCGCCTGTCTGGTAAATCTTCGAGGCGTTCAGCAATTGGATGACCGGCTGCGCAGAGTCCCCAGTTTTCATGGCGGAGGTCCTCCCATTGGTCCCCCGCCGGCCGCTTTCACCGGCGCCGTGGACGCCGTGACGACGCGATCGCTTTCATGAAGCCCTTCCAGGACCTCGGAGTCGGTGCCATTCGTGATCCCGATCCTGGCGACCGCGGGCTTGAGCGCGAGGCCGTTGTTTACCAGGGTATAAACCAGACGCTGACCGCGAGTGAGAGTGGGTGCCGGGCCGTTGTCAAAGTGCGTCCCCGCCGGGGGAACAAATCGCAACGCCGCATTCGGGACAGTGAGCACATCCTTCCGTTCCGCCACGTAGATGGAAACTTCGGCGGTCATGCCCGGAAAGAGCTTCTGCTCCGGGTTGTCGACGGCGATGACGGTCTCGTAGGTGACAACATTATTCGTGGTCGTCGGCGACTTGCGGACCTGCTCGACGGTGCCGTGGAAGACCTCGTCTGGAAAAGCATCGACACCGAAATCCACCTTCTGCCCAAAGGCAACACCGCCGATATCGGCTTCCGACACATTCGCTATGATGTGCATTTTGGTGATATCCTGGGCGATCGTGAACAGGACCGGCGTCGTCATGGCGGCAGCTACGGTTTGGCCGACATCGACTTTCCGCGCGATGACGATGCCATCGACGGGCGCATCGATCCGGCAGTGATCCAGGTCGGCATTGGCTTTCTCGAGCATCGCTTCCTTGATCATCACAGTCGCTTCGGCCTGCTCGAACTCGGCTTTGGCCTTGTCGAAATCGGCCTGGGTCCCGGCCTTCTTCTCCAGCAAATCCCGCTTCCGCTCGGCCGTCAGCCGGCTCAGTTCACGCCCGGCACAAGCGTTCGCCAATTCGCCTTTCGCCTGATTGACCGCAGCTTGGTAAATCGACGGTTCGATCTCCGCGACCAGCTGATCCTTCTTTACCGTTGAGTTAAAGTCGGCGTGAAGGTGCAGAATCTTTCCGGAGATCTGGCTGCCCACATCCACGCTCACGACCGCGCCAAGCTGGCCGGTCGCGGTGACCACCTGGGTGATCGCACTGACTTTGACGGGAGCGGTTTCAAAGGCGGGCCGGGCACTGGACGGTTTTTCACAGCCCGCCCCACCAAGGGCGGCGAGGCCTGCAATCACCCAGAGGCTGCAAAGGCTCATCCGAGCCTTCGGCAAGACGCCGGAATTCTCGCAATCATTGTCCTTCTCTGAGCGGTCCAAACCGTATTTGGCCTCCAATAGCAGTGGCTGCGGGTGCTTCATTTGAATTTAATTTTTTGCACCCGTTCCTCCTGAAAAATCCCCGTGACCAGTTCCACCTTACGAAGGGCGACTTGGTAAGCATACGTCTCCGTGGCCAGGTCTCGTTTGGCTATGTTGAGACTATTCAGTGCGTTAAGAACATCGACGCTGGTCGCTGTTCCCGCCTGATATTGCGCGCGCAATTCCTCGTAAGCTTCCTGGCCGGATTCGACCTCAATCCGTACCGTTTTCAATGTCGCCTCGAGCGTGCGGACTTGCAGCCATGCGTCTTTGACATCCTGCTGCATATTTTTAACGGCGGTTTCATAGTCGAGCCTTGTTTGCCGGATTTGGTGCCCCTTTTGCGCGAGATCGATCTCGCGCTGGCCACCAGTGAAGAAAGGTACTTGCACGGAAATCGTGGCATCCCAAGACTCGGACCGTGACCGCGATGAGCCATCGCTTCGATTGGCGTCTGCGTTCACGGCGACGACGACCTTCGGCGCGTATTCCGCGATGACCCCCGCGCGGCGTTGCACATCCTGGTCAATGGCGATCGCCTTGACCCGCAGATCTTCACGGCGTTCCAACGCGCGGGCAAAAAGCGCCTCATACGGGGGAAGTGACGGCGAATACGGCGCGGGCTCCACGACCCCGAGCGGCATCTCGGTCGGCAGATTTAGAATGTTCGCGAGTTTGTTTCGATCCGAAGCAAGCGTGTTTTCCGCCTCAATCAACGTGCGCCGGCCGCTTTCGACTGTCACGCGGGCACTCAGCACGTCCGAGTTCAGTACTTCACCCGCGTTGGCGCGAGTCTGCGCGAGTTCGAACTGTTGCTGGGCGAGAGCCACAGTTTCCCGACTCACCAATACGATCCTTTGCTGTTTGATGACTTCATAATAGGCATCTGCCAGACTGAAGAGCACTTCCCGAATCGTCTCGCGATAGGTCAGCCGTGCCGCGTTTGCCGTGAGCTTGCCGAGCCGAAAGGCGGGAATCGCCGTGAGGTCAAGAATCGTCTGCTCGTAGGTGATGCCGATGGCGCCGGTCTCATTTCTGGTTTGCGTTCGGGTCGTGGTTTCCACGGCATTCGACTCGGTGACGCCAATGGTCGTCGGCTGATCGACAGCCGTTTGGGTCGTGCGAGCACGCGTCGCCTGATCGCTGCGCGCGAGGTTGGAGCTGCCTGTGATCGACGGACCGAGCCGCGTGAGCGCGCTCAACGGCTCCAGGTTCGCTTTGCGAATCTCCCAGTATGCGCGCTGGATCGATTGGTCGGAAGCCAGGGCGCGGTCGTAGGCATGTTCCAGTGAAATGATTTGAGCGCCCGCTGCTGTTTCGACCGCGCGAGAAACCGACCCGTCCCCTTGGAAAAGGAGGGCTCCGGCGGCGAAAAGCTGATAGCTGGAGAACTTCATGAAGATTGTGCGAAAGCTGAGAAGCGGCAGGGATATGACCCGCGCCCCCCTCGGCGGTTACAATGCAGCGCAAATCTTTTTCGAAATCTTCGGACAACTCGTAACCGGTGCCCTTTCCCCGGGGTCACGCTATATGAATTGAATGCACACTCCCAACATCGATGGATTCCGTTGAGGCCGCTGAATGCCTGGAGCGGGTCTCTCGCGGGGATGAGCAAGCGGCCTACGACCTTTTCCACTATCTCTATCCGCTGGTCTTCCGCCTGGTGCGCGCCCACCTCCCGCGCCGCACCAGCGAGGAAGACCTTCACCAGATTGCCATGGTAAAGGTTTTCTCCAAGGCGAGTCAGTTTAGCGGGAAGGTGCCGCTCGAGCACTGGGTGAGCCGCATTGTGATCAATACCTGCCTGAAGCAACTCAGGGCGGAAAAGGTGCGTCCTGAATTGCGGATGGGCGATTTAAGTGAAGAGCAGGCCGAAGTGCTGGAAAAAATCACCTCCACCGACGAGGCGCCAGACCCGCTCGCGGCGCATGCCTCGCGCGAATTGGTCGAGTTGCTGCTCGCGCGCCTTGGACCGGACGACCGGCTTCTCATCAATCTCCTGCATCTGGAGGAGCGCTCGGTGGATGAAGTGTCCGCCCTTACGGGGTGGAACCGCACCCTGATCAAAGTCCGGGCCTTCCGGGCTCGCGGCAAATTGCGTCGACACCTCGCGGACCTCCTGTCCGAAGAAAAATGCCATGAATGATTCACTCGACCGGTTACTCCACATCGCGGCGAGTTCTCCCACTGATGCTAAAACTCCCGAGCCGCCCTTCGGGTTCGAGACGCGCGTTCTTGCCGCCTGGCGAGCGGCGACAAGCGAAGACGAAGGCGCCGGCTGGCGCGCCGCATTCCGGCCTGCAATCGTCATTGCCGGAACGGCGGCGCTCTTGAGTGTAGCCTTTAGCTGGCCCTCCCTAAGCGGTCTGCGCGAAACGGCCGCGCCGTCGATCGCGGAGCGGACCGTGGTCGATTCCGCAATTCGCCTTGCCTTCAATCCATGAATATCGCCGCCCAACGTAAGTGGATGCTTGCAGCGATGTTTTTCGTTGGCGCACTCACGGGTGCTGCCATTGTCGGAGGCGTGGCCTGGCGTAATTTAAGGCCGCCCGGCATGCCGAGCGGAATCGAGATCGTCAGACACATTCGCGAAGAACTCCGTTCCGAATTGCATATTACCGCCGCACAGGAGCAAGCAATCAGGCCGATCCTCGACCGGCACGGTGTGGAACTCGACGCCATTCGGACTGAGACCCTCGCCAAGGTGAGGGCATCGATTGAAACGAAAAACGCGGCTATCATGAGCGTCCTCGGCCCCGATCAGAAAAAGAAGTTCGAGGCCAACGAGGCTGAACGGCTGCAAAGATTTGAGCGGGACGAACACATCTCAACGCCTTCCCCTTGATCATGTCCCGGCCTCACGACCGAGGCGGCCGGAGCCGCCACGTCACGGCCCTCGGGCCACTGCGCATAGTGGTGGTCACGGGTGGCGAGGAGAAGGTCCGCACCGTTACTCGTGGTCGCTCCCATACAGGATGGCAAACCGGGCGCGCCGGTGCAGGTCCCGAGATGAAGTAAAATCTCGGGAGCGGCCCACGCGAAAATCCGGGAGCGCTTGAGCGCGTCCCTCCAAGCGGCCGCCCCCCGTGCCAAACGCTGCCCTCGGTGAAGTTCGATCCGTCCGCGCGGAGCGCGCCGCTCTCACCGCCAAGCGACCCGCAAAGTAGGCGGCCTCTTCCCAGAGCCGCTCGGAAGTCGCGGCCACGCGTCAGACAGCGGTTCTGGGAAGAACCGCCTACTTTGCCTGCCATCTCGCTGTCCTTATGTCCCCTCCCATGTCCCTCTCGGCCTCCACCTATAAGGCCGAGGGACATAGGAACATAACGTGTCCTTTTTTCCGAAAAGGACATAGCATGTCCCGGGGACATTAGTTAGAGCGTGTCATGTACTTTTTCGCCCGCGCGACCCGCTACGCCGAAGGCGTTTGATAAACCAGCCCAAGGTTGCCGAGCTTGCGAGGCTACCCTGGGTAACTCGACCGCAAAGCGGTCAACCCTGCAAGGGTTTCACGTGTGTGCGTGAGGCCCCGATGGACTTTTCCACAGATCGGGAGTCCCAATCAGAAGAGTACCAAGCGAACTCGAGTGGATCGGGTTCCCAACCCTGCCAGGGGTTGAACCGAATCCGTGCGGCCTCAGCCCACACCGCCAGTGATTCAATCCTTTCAGGATTGGGAGGTGATTATTACGCGGTTTCTTAAGGAACTCCTCCGATTGGTCCATCTGTCCTCCTACAGAATCACTGACGTGGCCATGCGAACACGGCGTGAAACCCTTTGCAGGGTTGAGCGCTGCGCGCTGGAGGACCCCGGGGTAGCCTCGCAAGCTCGGCAACCCTGGGCTGAGTTATTGAACGCCTTCAGCGTAGTTCCGTGCTTTCGGCCGAAAAGTGCATGACACGCTCTAGCTGCATTGATGCCCCGACATTACTTCTTGCCTGAGCCTAAAAACGGAAATAGGATTTAAACGCAGAGGCGCAGAGGGCAGGCGGTTTCGAATTGCCGCGCATCCAAAGACAGTCCACCCATCGGGTGACGACCTTTCAGGCATCCACCAACCCGTATGTCTCTGACCTCTGCGTGTTTGCGTCTCTGCGTTTCCATTTCATCCCCGGTTTTAGGCTGAGTGATTGACGAACCTGCCGGACAGTTTTGCGCGGCGGCGGCTTGCCATGGAGGGCGGCGTCTGGCACACGAGGCAGGTCATGCGCTGGCACTTGCCATGAACGCGCACATTGCTGCGAAAGCGCCCGCTCGGCGATTTCCCGGATAGCGGCTGTCAACGCCCCAGCCAAATTTTGTCGGCAAGGACGCCATGCGGTCACTACCCTCCCGGTCTTCCTTCATGCGTTTCGCACCTGTTCTCCTCCTCGCCGCAGTCTCGACGGTCCACGCCCTGACCATCGATCTCAAGCCCGGCACCGGGATTCCTTCCCTCAACGTCGCGCGCGACGCGGCGCGCAAAGCGCGGGCCGGTGGCGAAGGGGGCACGATCACGGTGCGCGTGGCAGAGGGCGTATATCCACTCGCCGAACCGCTGGTTTTCGAGCCGCAGGACTCGAATGTCACTTACGAGGCGGCGCCGGGCGCGAAACCTGTCTTCGATGGCGCCCGGAAGATCACTGGTTTCAAGGCAGGTGCGGACGGCGTATGGACGGCCAAAATTGATCCGTCCTGGCGCTTCGAGGCGCTTTGGGTGAACGGAAAGCGCGCGATCCGGGCGCGCACTCCCAATGAAGGGTTCATTCAGGCCACGGGACAGCCTACCGAACCGCTGCCCGACATCCCCCTCGCCGGCACGCCCTCCCGGACACTGATCGGCATCGCCCCGGAGGACGCCAAGGTTTTGAAAGGCCTGAACGCCGACGAACTCCACGACGTTAATACCGTGGTCTATCACTCCTGGGACGAATCACGGCTGCGGCTCGCCGGGGCGCGCATCGAGGACGGCACCCTGCAATTTACCGGCGGCGTGCGCGAGTTCTTCACCCTCGAGCCATGGCATCGCCTCCACTTCGAAAATTTCCGCGCGGCGCTGGATGCGCCCGGGGAATGGTTCCTGGCCCGCGACGGCACCCTGAGCTACATCCCCCGGCCCGGCGAAAAGCTGGAAACCGCCGAGGTCCGCGCCCCGATTGCGCCCCAATGGCTGATTTTCCAAGGCGATGCGGGCAAGAATCAGTTCGTCGAAAAGCTGACTTTTCGGGGACTGACCTTCCGCGGTCAGAACTACACCCTACCCGACAAAGGGGTCCACTTCGGCCAGGCCGAATCGGGCTTGCTCGGAGCCATCGAGGCCACGGGGACGCGAGCACTCACGATCGATCGTTGCGAATTCGCCGGCACGCTCACACACGCATTGCGGATCAAGCGCGGATGCAGCGAGGTCACGGTGCAGCAATGCCTCTTGCGGGATTTGGGCGCGGGCGGGATTTACATCGGCGATCCCGCGATCTCGCAGCCGGGCCCGGACCATACCCACGACGTCACGGTCGAGAATTGCATCCTCCAAACCGGGGGACGCTATTTCATGGCGGGCGTGGGCATCCTCGTATTTCACGCCAGCGACGTGACGATTCGCCACTGCGATATCGCGGATTTCTTCTATACGGCGATCAGCACGGGCTGGACGTGGGGCTACAAGCCGACGACGTGCGCCCGCATCCTGATCGAGAACTGCCATCTCCACCATCTCGGCTGGGCGGTGCTGAGCGATATGGGCGGCGTCTATACCCTTGGACCGCAGCCGGGCTCGGTGATCCGCGGCTGCGATATCCACGACATCGGCTGCGCCAGTTACGGCGCGTGGGGCATGTACAACGATGAGGGCTCGACCGGCATCGTGTGGGAAAACAATCTCGTCCATGCCACCCAGAGCGCCGGGTACCACCAGCACTACGGACGCGGCAATATCATCCGCAACAACATCATCGCTTTTTGCGCCGAGGAACATGTGCGCTACAGCCGGCCCGAGGATTTTTTTGCGTTCGCCTTCGAGCGCAACATCGTGCTCCTGGGCGAGGGCCGCCTGTTCATGCACGTGGACAAGAACTGGGACAACGGCCGCGTCTTCCTCAACGACAATGTCTATTGGCGCCCCGGCGGCACCATCCCGGAATTTGCCGGGAAGACGTGGGCCGAGTGGCAATTCCTCGGGCGCGATACCACCAGCGTCGTCGCCGACCCGCTTTTCGTCGCGCCGGAGAAAGGCGACTGGACGCTCCAGCCCGGCTCGCCCGCGCTGAAGCTGGGTTTCCAACCCTTTGACTGGAAGCAAGCGGGCGTGACGGGTGACGCCGCATGGCGCCAGATCGCGGCGACCGATTTTGGCCAGATGACCTACGGGCTGAAGCCCAAGCCGAAGCCGTTGCAATTGCACGATGGTTTTGAAACCACCGCCATTGGCGCCGGCCCCGCGCGCGCGAAGCAAGGCCGGAAGCAGAAACCGGGAATCATCGCCGTGGTAGGAAACCAGGCCAGCAAAGGGCAACGCTGCCTCCAACTCACCGACGGGCCGGACGTCGAACCGGCCTTCGAGCCGCACTTCTACTATCAGACCAACGTCGAAAGCGGGATCGCCCGGGTGGCCTTCGATGTGAAGATGGAGCCCGACTACTTGCTCGTCCACGAGTGGCGGGACGACAGCAATCCCTACCGGAGCGGGCCATTGCTGACATTTGAGCGCGGAGCGATCCGAGCCAATGGCAAGACGCTTGCCGAACTTCCGCCCAACGCCTGGGTCCACGTGGAGGTCTCCGCCAAAATCGGCCCCGGCAATGACGCGACATGGAGCTGCATTCTGACGCTTCCCGGCAAGCAACCCCAACGCTTCGACGGGCTGAAGTGGATCAAGCCCGATATGGGAGCGCTGAAATGGATCGGCTTCGCGAGTAACGGAACGGCCGTGGCCAGGTGCTGGCTGGACGAGATCGAGATCGGCTATCAACCCACGCCCTAGAACTCCACCTCGTGCCGGATCCTGCGCCGAAAATCATTGCCGTGCTCACCGGGGAACGCGGGCAGCGCGAGATCACGCGCCCCCTCGCCGCCGTCGGCGTCCGCTGCCTCGTGCTCGACTGGGAGCTGCTGCGCGCCCGCAATCGCTTGCCGCATCTCCGGTTCATCCGCGCGGTAGCGCATCTCTTCCGCGCCCGCCCCGGAGCGATCGTTTTTACCGACATGAGCTCTGCGTTCCTCGCGGTGATTTTGCTCTTCGCACGGATGCGCAAGATGAGGGTCTACTTGCGGCTGCGCGGCGATCCTTTTGCCGAGACGAAGGACCAGCTCCGCTTCCACTGGCGGCAACGTGAGTGGCCGCAATGGCTCCGCGCCTGCGTGTCGTGGGTTCTCGACCGGCCGCTGTTCAACGCCGTCGACCATTTTGTGCCGGTATCCGAATGGATCGTCCGGCGGCTCGCCATCGCTCCGCGCTCCTCCGTCGTGCGCATCCCCATCCCCGTTGACGCCTTCCCCCAGCGGCAACACCAGCCTGCCTCTCCCCTCAGGCTCCTAGCCGTCACCAATTTCAACTACCCGCAGAAAGTCGCGGCGCTGAGCCGCTTCCTGGATGCCCATGCCGGCTTTCTCAAAGCGCAAGGCTTCGCTGTCACCATCGCGGGCACCGGGATCGCGTGGAAGACCTTCCGCGAACGCCACGGTGCGCACGCGGAATTCCCCGGCTTTGTCCGCGACGTCGCCGGCCTCTATGCACAGCACGATGTCTTCGTGCATTTCTCCGACCTCGATGCCTTCCCCTACGTCGTGCTCGAAGCGCAAGCCGCGGGCCTGCCCGTCCTCGTCAACCGCGCCTGCGGCATGCTCGAACAGGTCGAGGATGGCGTGGACGGATACATTCTCGACCTGGAGGATTCCGCCGCGGTCGAAGCCCGATTGGTGGGCTTGCGCGACTTCGTCGAACTGCGTGCGAAAATGGGAGCACGGGCCCGGCGCTCGGTGGAAGCGAAATACAGCCTGGCGGCCATCGGAAGTGCACTGCAGACCGTGCTGAGCCCGCGATAACTTGGTGTGTTGCGAGTCACCATTCACGCGCCGCCCGAAATCATCGGTGTAACGGGCGAGCCGGCGCGACCCGCCGATCGCGCCCTGCGGCTCGGTCGGATGCCGCTGACAGTTGACAGCGAGCGACATATCATTCGAGCGCACCAAAAGCTTTTGCGACTCAAGCGAGTGGCTACGCCGAAGGTACTCAATACAAAACGCGACCAACTCTGAAGGAGTTGAAGAAATCCGCATAGCGAGAGAGGCAGTTCTGCTATTGAAGCCTTCTTCAACCACCTTCGGGGTTGGCCGCGTTTTGAAGACGTGTTCCCAGGGTAGCCTCGCAAGCTCGGCAACCCTGGGCTGGTTTATTCAATGCCTTCGGCATAATGCGACCGCGATCACGGTTTATGACACGCTCTAAAAGCCTGGCGAAGGATCGGCGCTCCCTCTTTCGTTTCAACCCTCTGCAGGATTGAAGAAATCCCGGATCGTACACGTGTGAAGAAGGGCAGAGATCAGAGGTCCTTCGTTCCCCAGGCTGACGGTCGCTCAATGCTCCGCACCCTTACGGCCTCACCCCTTGCGTGTGAGAGCGAGATAGATTGTGCGCGCGCGTTCACCGAGCAAAAACAGCGCGCCGATGCGCATCCACGGCAGCACCGTGACGATCGCCGAATGCAGCGCAATCGCCCGCAGATAGAGCTTGAACGCCCTCCATCGGGCGAGCGGAAGCACCCGGTAGGCGAGTTCCACGAGTTGAATCGCCCGGACCCGCTGAAATTCGATGGCATCCCGCACCCGCGGTGCATGGATCGACGCCAACCGATCGAAGACTTTCAGGAACTCATCCGAGGAAGCCGGAGAAAAATCGCGCCGGTACGTGGAAAGCACTCGCGCGTCCTCCATAGTCACCTGTTCTCCGAACAATGCCTGCAAATTCCGCCAGCGGATCTCCTGCGTTGCTGCGTCGAACGAGGCCGCTGCTTCCGGCGACATCGAGCCTGTGACCGAGGCCGCATGCTCCCGGTAGGCGAGAAGCGGTTCCGTGAGGTTGGCTATTTCCCGCTCGACGGCCACGCGCGACCAAAGCGCATAATCTTCCGAATGGTAGGACTGTGGGTACCCGCCGAACTCGTCACGCAACACGTCCCGGCGAAACATGACCGCGCTGTGGATGAACGCGTTGTCGAAGCATAAATACCATCGAATGCTCTCCGCGTTGCCCGGCCGCAGCAGCCGATACGCCTTCGCTTCGCCCGCGATGGAAGCAAATGCCTCGCTCCCGAGGAGCACGCAATCCGGGTGCGCTCGCAGATACCCGACCTGCTTCGCCAGACGCTCGGGGTAGCTGAGATCGTCGTGGTCCTGCCGGGCGATGAACGTCCCGCGTGCCAGGCGCAACCCCTCGTTGAGCGTCGGAACAAGCCCCAGGTTCTCCGGATGAGTGACGACGCGCACGCGGGGGTCACGCAGGCCGCGCAGGATTTCCGGCGTCGCGTCGGTCGAGCCATCATCAATGATGAGAAATTCGAAATCCTCGAACGTCTGCGCGAGGATGCCATCGACGGCGGCGTGGAGCCACGCCGCGCCGTTGCGAACCGGCATGAGAACGGTGACCTGCGGTTCCACGGGAATTCAGGCCGGCGCCAGCGCGTGAAAGATGCGGCGGTGCTTTTCCATCCACTGCTCCCTGGCAAAATATGCCTCGGCTCGCCGCCGGGCGGCGGCATGGTAATCCGGCCAGCGGGACATCACCCCCTCCACCGCATCTGCCATCTGCGCGCCGGACGGCCAGTAGTTCTCCTCCCACGATTCTGGAACATCGATCAAGACACCCGCCTCGGGGGAGACAAGCTCCGGCATGCCGCCGCTGGCCGAGCCGATCACCGGCACGCCACAGGCCATCGCCTCGATCGGCACAGTCGGGCACGGGTCTTTGTATTTCGGGTGCAGGAGAATGTGGGCCGACTGGTAAATGGCTGGCGCTTCCTCCTGCCGGTAGGCCGCCGTGCGCCGCACCTGGTTTTCGATTCCGAGCACGCGGATTCTTTCGCTCACCTCCGCGTCGGCATCCTGCCAGGCCAAACGCCCGGCGAGATGCAGTTCCACGGGAAACCGGCGGCGCACCAATTCGGCGACAGTTTCGAGCACGGAGACGACCCGGTAACTCTCGTAGTGCGAGCCAGTGGCCAACAGCCGGCAAACTTCAGTCTCGGGCAGCGCAGCGGGGCAGAATTGCGCAACGTCCACGCAATTGAAGGCGATCTCGCCGGGCACGGATGACGGGCCCAGGAACTGTCCGGCGCACTCCCGGCAGAATTCGCTTTGATAGAAGATGTAGTCCGCCTGCTCGCGAAGTGCGCGCATGGGTCCATTGATTTCCTCCGACCGGTTCCCGTACCAGCCGGGATATGCCACCCCATTTTGATTCCAGACGAACTTCACTCCGCGGGCCCTGGCCCAAGCCACCAGTTCAAGGGCAAATTTCGGCGGTGCACTGCTCACGAGATAGAGCAGATTGAAATCTTCCGCCGGTGGAAACTCCTCCGCGAGGTGGAGGAGCTTGACCCGTCCGCCGTGGACGACGGCATCTCCTCCCAGCACTTCGCCGTAGCTGAGTGCAGGCCCGCCGCGCCGCACCGCATGCGCACGGCCTTCGAGCTGTCTTTGAAATCGCCGCCGCTCGGGGATCTCCAGCAGTCGCCACACC
>Ga0207705_10003047_pt1 | contig 12779 bp, 9 predicted proteins | sample KBSC13metaG_FD_184314 | JGI IMG/M metagenome (GOLD analysis project Ga0207705, IMG submission 184314) | Corn rhizosphere microbial communities from Kellogg Biological Station, Michigan, USA - KBS C1-3 metaG (SPAdes) (version 2) | ecosystem: Host-associated > Plants > Roots > Rhizosphere > Soil ...
TCGCGCGCCTGCAACACGCCGATGACTGGGATGCGGCCGGCCGCATCCTCGCAGATGCCGCGCGCCGGCTGGAACACGCCGGGGCCGAAGGCCTGTTGATCTGCGCCAACACGATGCATCGGGTGGCGCCTGCGGTCGAGGCGGCCGTCAGCGTTCCGGTGCTGCACCTTGCCGACATCACCGCCCACGCCTTGCTGGCCGACGGCCACCGCAGCGCCGCGTTGCTCGGCACCCGCTTCACCATGGCCCAGCCGTTCTACCGCGAACGGCTGGAACGCCACGGCCTGTCCATCAGCGTGCCAACGCCGGAAGAACAGGACGCGCTGCACCAGATCATCTTCGACGAGCTGGTGAAGGGGCGCGTGGAAGCGGCATCGCGCGAACGTTTCATCACGATCATGCGCCGGATGCACACCGCGGGCGCGCAGGCGGTGATCCTCGGCTGCACCGAGTTCGGCATGCTGCTGCGCGCAGGGGACGCGCCAGACATCCCGCGCGTCGACACCACCGAACTCCACTGCCAGGCCGCCGTGGATTGGATGCTCGCGAAAAACTCCGGTTACAAAGACGCGACCTGATCGACCCTCAGCCGAGGTGCCCCCAAACGCCCACCGGCAGCGCTGCCTGAAACGAAGCGAAGAGTGCCACATTCCCGACCGCAAGGATCGCAACACCCCAACGCAACCGCCCGAGCGCCAGCCGACCACGCAATCCGTCGAGCCTGCCGCCATCGGCGCCACACCCCGCCCGCGCCCGCTCGATCAAATGCAATCAGCCGGATGCGGCACCATCCACGCGCGCAAGGGATTGAGCTCGACGTAACGGCTGCACGCCAAGAAATACCTGCCTGAATCCACGACGCAAGCTTTGTACCAGCCTTTCCACGCCGTCCCCCTTCCAACCGCCCGCAAGGCCAATACGAGCAACGATCAGTGCGACTTGGTCAAAGCAACGCCCAGCGCAAAATCGAAGCACGAATCCACAACTGCCTCCAGCTCAAGGGTCGTTAGGCCGCCCAAATCGAAGACCTCATTTCTGAGCCTTAGCAGTTTCGTGGCGCGCCTCATAACTGGCTCCATGGCTGTGCGGCCGATCCTCTGAGCCATCCTTACCCAACCCTCTGCCAGTCCGGCTGCCAAGGCCTTGTCGCTGGCGATTGAGGCCCGCTCGAAGATCTGTACGGCAGCATCCTCAGTCAACGTCCGCACCAGATCCCATCGCCCATCATGAACCTCTCCGCGGTCCAATATGACCGCGCGATTCCACAAGCGCTGCAGAGCGTTCCTAACCCCTCCCCTGAAACGCGGCATTGCGCGATCCGGAAAGCGCCACGCAACCACATCGGGCAGCAGCACCGTGCAGACGTAGGACCAGACGTCGTCCCGAAGAAATTCGCCTGTGCGAAGACGCGTATCCGAGCCCAACCATACGGCGGCCTCAAGATCAAACTTGGACCGGGCGACTTGACTTGTGTTGTCGGGGAATCCAGTTCTGGATGCAATCTCCCTGATCGCTACTTCAAGGTCATTGGCGAATGCGGAACGACTTCCGCCGCTTGCAGCGAAGGAGAGTATTGATGATTTGTCCGCAAGCACTGCCCGAGCGAGCTCTGGAGTCGGAGCACATTCGCCTGCCGCGTCCAGTATCAATGACACGCCAATGGCGGTAAGGCGCGGCACGAGAAGGACTCTCATGTTTCGGATTCCGCCATTTCTGATGCGGCAAGGATTGCAGCCCGAAACGCGCCTGGGTTTTCCGACTGCTGCACCCGGACAGCTGCCAAATCTTGGCCCGGAAAGGCATAGTCAAGCCATTTTTGGATCTGCCGCCCTACGGACCCTTCCTCGCAGTCGTTCAGTACATCCGCCAAATCATTGCGATCAAGGGCTGTATCAATCAATTGAGACATGACATCCCCCATGATTGCCTGCAATGTCGGCTTGTCGCCGTCGGCAAAACGTTGGATAACCGTTGCAACATCCGAATTCACGTACAACCTGACGTTCGCAGCGAAATCGGCGTGCAACTGACTCGGCTGCCAAAGTAGGAACCATGGTGAGCGTTCCTGCGGTCGTCCATGAAACACTCGTGAGAAGCTCGCGGTTTCGACAGGGAACCTCGAATCACCGCCGTCCTCCAGCAGCACGTCGCACCGGGACTCCCATAAACGGGACCCGCGGGACCTGGGCGAAAGCAAATCGCCATCGCCGCCGGCTTCCAGGTTCACCCGCATGGACAAGGAAAGTCGGCCGGACAATTCACTGCCACGGACCACGCCGACGAGCTGTATCTCACTCGACGCCTGGTCGACGACTGTGGTAGTCAACCGGTGCTGGCGGCGTGGCAGTGCCCCTTTCCCGGTCCCGGCTACAAGAACAAGCTCGAGGCTCAACCGATCCGGCGAAAGCTGCAACGCCGATCCTGCAGCTGACCAATCAATCGACACCGTCACACGGGTTTCGAGGTCGCGTGTGTAGTCCCAGTTTTCCAACAGCGGCGCCACGGGCCGAAGAGGTTGGCCGGGATCTCCAATCATCCATCCTTGCAGCCGGATCACCTCATCGGACAACACGAGAAATGGAAACGCAACCCCTCCGTTCACTTGTTCGCCCCCGAACGCAACTTCAATCGCACGCCCACAGCCGCGTCCGGTATTGTCCGAACAAGAACTTGGACAGGCCCAGCGTCCTTCCCGATGGGCATGGATGTGCTGTTGATCGACCTGCCAGTGTTGCAGAGTTCAATGCGGGTCACGACGGGGCCAAAACCGTCCGGCAGATCCCGATCGTCCGTTGAACCACCATCAACAACCAAGCAGGCTTCTGCAACCAGGCAAAGATCGGCATCTGATCCATCGTTTTCAAGTTCCGCCCGAAAACGGGCAACGGGATGCCCATGCGCGTCTACCTGTAGACCGTCAAAGCGAGGTGCAGAAATGCGCAAGGACCTGCTTGACGACGGCCGGCGCGGGTTGGATTGCGGTCGGCCCGGGCCGGCCGCCGGGGTCGTACTCAGAAACTGGCCCATCTTTGCTGCAGTGGCCGCCAGTGAGGGGCCGCTCCCGGCGAGATTCGGCTCCGCACCCGCCGGGTTCCGCACCGGTCTGGCGATTTCTTCCAGCCTACGCAACGCTAACCGAACAAACGTCTTTGCCCGGCCCTTCGGCAGGTTTTCGGGAACCCAATCGTCGTGGGCAGGCGGCTCGGCATCCGCGAATGCGCTCTCGACCTCATCGTCATCTGAGCATATGAACACCCCCGCCCACTCAAAGCGCGGATCCGCGAGAGGCTCCCCTTCGACATACCGTACAACGAGCTCGACCGGCCGCATCAAAGCAATATGGTGGGCCTGTTTCGGAATGATTGATGCGTCGCGCAAAGCGGGCCCGCATCTGTCAGCGCACAGCCCGCGCTGTACAGCGAGCGCGCCAATCTGCTTCTGTGGCCTCAGACACCAGATGGGTTGAAGGTCCTCTGACTTCGTCCTGTGCTTCCCAATTGCAGCAGCAAAGAGATCCAGCGGCGGGAAATCTTCTGGCGCAGGAACCGGAACACGATCACCGTCGAGTTCCACCTCCACCCGAAGCGAACGGGCCGCAGGGGTCGATGCAGCCATCCTGGGCCAGAAGTTCCACAAAACAGCCTCGACGATATCGTCAGGCATCGATTCCACGCCATCTCCATTCATTACTGGATCGACGATCAATATCGAAGTGCCGGTGTCGACCGCGCTTCTGCTAAGCATTCCGAGTGCATGTGCAACTTCGCGAGCCGCATCGCCAGTCACCGGTTCGATAGGCTCTTGACCGTCCAGAACTCCCCACCAATGCCGACCTGTAAAGCGACTACGCCCCCCTTTACGCGACATGCCATCAAAAGCCGCACCCAAGTGGGAAGCCATGAATCGGCGAATCGGGTGGCCCCCGCTTGTGGTCTGACTGTCAACAACAATCGTTGCGCAATGACTCATTTCATACAGGGAGCTTTTCCCGAAGCCGTAGGTTCCGCCACCTTGGTATGTGTCTCTGGCGGAACCAACATTCCTCAGGAAGTCGACGAAATTCGTCGGCTCCCCTCCGTCGCGCGGCGCATCTGCATCGGTTGGACCGGACAATCCTTCAGTACCGAAATCGCACAGTTCGAGTACGCGAACATGTGGTTTCGCGAGCGAGACATCCAATTCATCACCTGTTGCATCAGCACCCGCGTGTGGGCGTTTAATCAACACCACATCCCGCAAAGCATCGTGTTGTGCACGGGTGAGTGTCCTGACACGAAATCTGACGGTAATCCCTTGGTCACCCACGGTAGCATCAAGTGAATTCTGTATCCCCTCGCGGACAAACGTCTGCAGCGACCCAAGCGCCGGGCGGCCGAGCAGCCGCCTGATTCCCCCTGCATTCATGTTGCCAGTCTTGGCAAACGGCTCGCTGTACAGATCAAGCGGCTTCACGAGGCGAACCCCACCAGAGCCGCATCAAGATCGGGTTTCGCAAGACGAAAATCGCCCGCTGCGCGCAGGTCGACGGAGTAGACCAAAGACTCGATCCCGTCAGGCAAACGACCGTCCAGAAACTGGCTGGGTGTAATCCGCGGAAACCCCAGTTCAACTCGATATCCAGTCATTGATTCAAGCGCGTAGGACACCCTGTTCCACTCCGGAGCGATCGGGTCGTCACAACCCACAGCTGCGAGTGCCGCTGGCCAATGAGATGATTTGACGGTCTTGGCAATATCAGACGCCAATCTCGCGACACTCAACGCACCGCCATCTGCACGTTCAATGTTCACGTGCACCAGCAAAAGCGATCCACTATCGGGTGCGGCAAGCTGTTGACTGCTGCTGATCGTGACCACGGTAGTGTCTGCACGGGATGACGTCTTCACCTCAATGGCACAATTCCCCCGCCTGAAGTCGTGCCGCTGCTCATGCGGCCCAGTCCAGCTCTCGACCGCATGTGGCGATACACGCACAAGCCGCTGAAGCACCAGCAACTCACCAATTAAGCCAACGATACGCTCCTCGGGAATTTCGGGAGATGAGGCGTTCTTGAGCAAATCCCGAAAATCCGCGATGGTTCCGTCCACCGCGTCCGCCGGCGCGAGTCCGTCGGCAACACGATGAACGACTTCATTGGCGAGTTCCGCAAATACCGTATCCAGAGCACGATTGATGCACATGACATCTACAAACAACACCTTGCTTCCAGATACGTCATACCGGGACAGGGTCACCGAAAGATTCCCGTTTGCCCTCGGGCCATGCACCGCTGTTCCCGCCCCGCACGGAACCATGAGACGTGGTTCACCGCGCGGACCAATTGCAAATCTGATGGGGCCGAAACCTGTTTCAACCCCGGACGACAGACTGGGAACCTCCAGCGCACCATCGCCCTCACCGACTCCGCGGAGGCGGCTCCATTGGTCAATCGGACGTTCCGCCACCTTATTGCTCCTCTTCATCACCTTCGAGCTGCTCAGGTGTCGGAACGTCGAGCTCAACCGAGTAATAACCTCCTGCCCGGTCCGGTGATCCAGGGAAGACAAGACCGATTCCGATGAGATCACCGACCGCGTCAAGTGCAACGCGGGTGGGCCGACCGTCGTGCGAGGTGCCCGGACGCACTGGAGCAGATTTCGCCTCTATGGGATAAAGCAACAAGAGAGGCACCTGCGGACGTCTTGCCTTGAGTTCCGGCCAAGATTCGCCTGCCGCCACCGTCCTGTCGTCTGCATCAAGCAGGATGTCGCGTTTGGACATGAGAGCCTTGATGTCGGCGTAGTCCTCGGGCTCCGGCAACCTTGAGCGCTTGTTGGTATGAACACGACCCAGGAAGCCAAGCTCACGCGCGGAAAGGGTCCCCTCGCGCGGTGCGACAACACCCACATTCCACCATTTGAGATCACTGGCCGATTGATCTATATATCCAAGAAGCATGTTTCTCTTCAGATCAAGATGCCGATCACAGATGTTGAAGCTGACGAGGAATTGTCTGATAACGGGGAGCGGGACGGATGCAAAAACAGCGACGTCTGCGTTGTGCTCGCCTTGTTCATGGCACTCGTCCACAAGGCGGCTTGCCGCTGACCAGTTGTCGGCAACAGTGCGGGCGCTTCGATGATCGAACCGGATGGTCTGGACGTGCTTCCCTTCGAAACTGATACTAGTCCGGTACGCGTGCCGCATCTTGGCGGCTGCAGTGATTGCCATGCCGGGAATCGATCTTACGCGGACGGCAAAATCCAACGGTGTCGCGTTCCGGTCACGATACACGGCAATGTCTTCCCTTATCTCCTCCTCGATCCGCGCCAACGCGCGGAAGTTCGCGGCCAGATTGCTCGTAGTCCACAGCCTTGGCAGGTCCGCATAACCCTTGCGGAATCCAAACCAGCGGCCCATTTGCAGGAGGGTGTCGTACTGTTGCGAGGTGCGCAGAAAAAACGAGACCGCCAGCCCTTCCAGCGTCAGTCCTCGCGCCAAAACCGATCCGCCGACGACAATGTAGGTCTTGGTGGTCTCTTCGTAGTCGAGCCGCTCAACACTTTGTCCGTTCTCCACGACCACTTCCAGCACGCTGATGACTTGAGAAAGGAACGGTCGTAGCTCCTCCAATGTGACTTCGCCATTGTCCAGCAGTGGAACGCGACCAGTTTCTTCCTCCCAAACATCCGCAAGCGTATCCCATGCTGCACCAGTACCGGCGAGAAGTGAGTTGTTGTTTTCGGCCAACCACCCCTTGATCACGCCCGCCATTCGGTCGTGTTGCACTACATATTGCGATGTGTGTACCAGCATCGTCATATGTACGTCATCCTGCCCACGACGACGACGTATTGCGCACGTCACTAGGAACCACAGCACCGCACGTTCGAGTTGCGGGGTTATTTCCGGCAAAAACGTTGCCTGGGCGTCGCGTTTTGTGGAACGGATCAGGGCAATCTCTTCGCCGGGAATAATGCGGATCATGTCGAGACCTGCCGCCTCGCCCCCCTCGCTTTCCGCATCGTCAGGATCGAAGCCAAATACTTCCTGCGCCCCGAAATAGTCTGCAGGTCTTGGAAGGTCCGTTATGAAATCTTCCGGATACAAGTCGTCGAGTTCGTCCTTGTTGTGCGGAAATGGTTCTATGAATACATTGGCGAACGGCGTGGCCGTGTATCCAACATACGAAACCGCTGGCAACGCCCGAATGATCCTTCGTATCCGTTCGTTGATTCGTGTGATGTCATTGTCGTTCGACGCCGCGTTGACCGAGGCCTGATCGCACTCGTCGTCGATGATGAGCGTCTTTAGGGACTTGAGCACAGTGGGCGGTGTATGTTCGATCGTTGCAAGGAACGCAGCCAGCCGGCGCGTCTCCTTTTTGATGACGGCCAATTGTGCCCTGCCCTGAACAGGCATCGTGAATTGACGGTTGGCTGGCCGTGAGAAGTCCCCGCCCTCCTCGGCCTCCGTATAGAGCTGCCACAGCTCCCGGTGACGGTTGACAATATCGTTCTCAATGCGCCGCTGCGTCTGTACCCGGAGCTTTTTTGTGACGCCGCCCAGCAGCACGATGAAGTTGTATCCGGCGTCTACGGCCTTGGCGATCACTGCAGTCATGTTGGCCGTCTTGCCTGACTGCACGTATCCGACGACGAGCCCGCGGCACCGGAACTGGTCATGCGCCGGATTCGCGAGCAAGGAAACAATTTCAGCCGAACTTGCGTCGATCGACTCTATGGATTCATGATCCCAGTTCTTCGTGTTTTCCAGGAATCCCTTTAGCGCCGGCCAGTGCCGATCGGTTCCCTTCGGACCGGTGTACCAGTCTTCGCTTACCTTGGCCAAGGAGTTGCGCCGGAGGATTTCAATCTCGCGCAGCGAGGTCTCCACTGCGCGAAGCGCGGTTGCCAAATCTACCTCCATCTCGGGAGAGAAGGGTGCAAATCCGCTGATGTCGGCCCTCAGTGCCTCAGCTGCCGCCTCGGGTGATCCGTAAGTCGGCAGCTTCTCCCTGATCAACCGCTCGAATTTCGCGACTTGTGGAGTCATTGTTTCCCCCTTCGTTCGTCACTGCCCCCGTCGACCGAAGTGTCGGTCGACTCTTCGTTTCGAAGCTCGTCGCGTTGAGGACCCCCCACACGACTCGTGCAATCTGGCGCGCAACCAATGGCGGCACCGCATTGCCCACCTGAATGTACTGCTGCGTTCGGTTGCCGACAAACAAATAATCGTCTGGAAATGTCTGCAGCCGGGCTGCCTCCCGCACAGTAAGGCTTCGGCACTGTGCCGGATCCCAGTGGATAAACGCATGCCCATCTTTGGAAAGGTGGCTCGTGATCGTGCTTGCGGGCCGGTTTCGCAGTTGCACGCGGAATCTGTCGGTGAAGGCACCTGTGCCCCAGCTCTGGTGGTTTGGCGCGAGCTGCCATGGAAAGGCTTCACCGGATGGCGACTGACCGTGGACAGCCGCATATGCAGCGCAGTACATGTACCGCCCAAGATCACCTCGCATGTGACCACGGGTTTCGTGATTCAACACGACGTCCTGGTCAGTACCGCGCAACGCACTGACGAACGTGTTGGCAGCACGCGTATAGCGACTCGAGCCACGGGGCAAACGGCGGCCGGGAACAAGGGAACGGATGGTTTCGGCCACCTCGGGTTCGGCTTGCCGAAGCACTTTCACCAACCGCACCTGTTCGGATTCTATTGCTTCTAGCCACGACACCGGATCATCAGGCTGGTGGCTAAGTCCGCTGCGAAGTTTGGGAAGACCGGTCAATGCGTGCTCTATCGTGACTTCCTCCGCACGCCGCAAGCCTTCCACCTTGGCGACACCCGGATTCATCAAGTCACCTCGGACCCCCATGATGACCACGCGATGCCTTGCCTGCGGTACTCCGTGCCGTTCACAGCGAATCACGAACCGGCCAGAATCCTTCGCCACCAAGTCGTGCGTTCGATCTTCACCGGGTGCCACATGTACCGGCAAGAGCGTGTACCGACTGCGCGGTGCGCCGGTTGCTCTGGTGTTGCCCACAGCCCCCGCCGGGTTTTCCAAATCACGCATGATGGCCGCAAGCATCGCGTCGCCGCCTACGGTGGAGGTGAGCAACCCCTTCACGTTTTCCATGATGAACAAAGCAGGCTCGAAGTCCGCAAGGATGCTCAGATACTGCTTGTACAGAAAATGCCGGGGAACTCCCTTCGTCCTGAATTCCTCTTCGCCCGCTCGCCTTGCCCGACCAACAAGAGAGTAGGCTTGGCACGGTGGGCCACCAACAAGAATGATCTCGCTGAACTTGCGCCGTACCTCATGGATGCGCCTGTACAGGGCAACGTTGTCGAATTCATTGCCCAGCGTCAGCTTGAGAGCCTGCTGCTCAGCTTGCTTCCATAAGCGCGACCATTTCCCATCACCGAACCAAGCGGAAGGTTGAACCGTATTGCCCTTCGCAATTTGCTCACAATAGGTGAAATAGTCACGGTGTATTCGGCCTTCATGGTGCATCAGCAAGCGCAGGAAGGCACGCAGTTGCAGGGTCTGATGTGCGGATTTCTCCATCTCTGCAGAAACGGCCAGCTCGAACGGATACCGCCCGGAAGACATGAAGCTACTGAAACCTTCACCCAAGCCACCCGGGCCTGCGAAGATATCGATCACCCCGATCGCGCCGCGATTGCGTACTGCAGACAAGACTTAGGCCCCTTTTGAAATGGTTGATGTAATGAGCGCAGCCAAGCGCTCCGCGCTCATGTCACGCATCCGGGGCAAGGACACCGTCCCGGAACTCCTCATCAGGAAATATCTGTGGCACGCCGGTTTCAGGTACCGCCTCCACAACAAGCGGCTGCCGGGAAAGCCTGACCTGGTGTTGCCTAGGTGGAATGCGGCCGTGTTCGTACATGGATGCTTTTGGCATCGCCATGCAGGATGTCCTTATTTTCGTCTGCCCAAAACCAGGGCGGTGTTCTGGGACGAGAAACTTTCGGGTAACCAGGCTCGAGACTCCGCGGCCATAGCCACGCTGATCGGTAATGGTTGGAGGGTCGCCGTTGTCTGGGAGTGCGCCGTGCGCGCAAGCGCGGACGCGACCGGACGAGAGCTCGCGTCTTGGCTGCCACGGGAATCAACCAGCATCCAACTCGTTGGAGTGGGCTGCGCGGTCAAAAGTAGCAAGCTTGGCAAGTCCAGTTCCTGATCGACGCAGCTAAACCCCGTCCATCCCTCTTTGCCGCCCTTTCCTCTGCCACCCGGACCCGCACAGCCTCCCAAACTCGCGCGGCTTATTACCCTACCCCATTTTCGCCCCCTTCCGTCTTACAACTCAGCCTCCGTCATCATCCAAAGAAGGCTAAAAGGACAACTGTCACTCCATTTAAGCCGCTAGCGCAGGGCTAAGTTTAAGTAGTTCTAAGCATTTCTTTTCATAGTGTGTTTTTACACTACAATCAAATGATTTTCCAGCTCTGATACCAGCTTCCATATTTGCAAATCTGATAGCACTCTCAACCGACTCAATAGCCGGCATGTTACCATGATCCAATTTTGATACATCACTCTCTGCTATCGATTTAGCAAGTTTAAAGTGCCTCTGATAAACGTGCATGGATGAGGCGTAATGATGATAGTGCCCAAGATCGAGGTGTAGCTCTAATGCCATCAGCTCCTGCAAGGTAGAGAACAGAAATACGTCATAAGGAACCCCCCAAATAACGTCATTACTTCGCATATTCACAAACGCATGAAGCCGGCCCTCACGCGCTATGAATTGAATTGTATTCGTGCAAGAAAGATCATTCGTTGGCGCAGACACGTCACGCTCTCGCCTAAGAGAAAGTACGGCACGCCGAGATTGAGGATCATCCCGTAGCAGGGCACGCACCTGCTGCCATTGGGACGGCGCTTGCGACGTTTGTTGAAAGATCGACGCACCATAGCAACTACCGCGCAATTGCCCATGCTCATCAGCGAACGCCCTCCAACGAGGCACATAAAACGCCAAGGGCTCAACCGACTGCTCAGCACGCAAATTCCACGCGAGCTCCGCAACCGCGAGAGATGCATTCCAACCCCGTCCAGGAATTGTGGTGAGACGATTTCTCGGTTGCGTAATGACAAACGAAGCGCCTAGTAGTTCCTTAGTCGCCAGCCCCCGAGGCTTAGCGTCCAAACCATGCTTCATCAATGAGCAACACAGCGCCAGTTGGACATGATTGGACGAACTAAATGTGTTCATGCCTCCTCCTTCGCAGCTATGGCCTCGGCACCTCGTTAGCATCCAGCTTCGATGATCTTGGTCTCACGGGTTGAGACTCTGCCGCTTGGCGCTCCATCGTCCTCAGTCGCCCTTCCAGTTCATGAATCTTCGCCTGATAGATGGGCTGCGCCTGAGCGAGGTCTGCCACCTTAGCGTCCAACCGCTGAACCTCTGCCTGAGAGGCCGCTCGGCCCTGCTCCGGCGACACCCCGCGCGCAGCGACTAATCGAGTTGCATACAGACCACCTAGTGTTACAAAAAATGCAAAAACAGCTAGCGAAAAAGCTGCGATAGGAATGTACTTCAATAATGTACTTCGAAGCCGGGCGTTTTCCTTAGACGCCAGCTGATTCACAAGATAACGGATGTTTAGGAAGTATTGTCCAAATGAATTTACGGCCCTCGATCTAACGCTTCTAACATAATCATCTTCCGAAGGGGACACTCCATTTGCCGATGGAATGGACGTTTCCATTCCCACCCGATGAAATGTAACCCTAATGAATTTGTCACCTTTAGACAGCAATTGCTTTGAGGAGCTAAAATTCAAGATAGGAGTTGATATTTTCCCACTCCATCCGGGATCAATTACGCCAATATTAAGAGTAAGCAGCCCGTCGTTGCATTTCCGGGTGAGGACGTGAGCCAGAGCACAAACATCCTGTGGAAGACAGATTTCCTCGTCAGAAATGAGATGTGCTATCCCCTGTGGCTCAAGAATCAGTGAGTCATGCTTTTCTCCTTTGTAATCAACGATCGTCCCAATCGTTAGGGTCTGCCCTGCTTTCCAAGTTTGACCGTTACATGCACCGTTGAAAATAGCTCTTCCGGATTCAATTTTTGGTTGCAACATTTTGACCTCCAAGCAATTGAATCACATATTCCGTCGATACTCCCCACCCACATCGTACAACGCATGGCTGATCTGCCCCAGTGAGTGGGTCTTTACCGCTTCCATCAGCGCTTCGAACACGTTGCGACGCTCGCGTGCGGTGTCCTGCAGGTAGCGCAGGCCGTGGCCGTCGTGGACTTGCTTGACCGGCGCATCGGCGGAATCGACTTCGTGCGCGTGGCCGGTTTCACCTGACGGCGCCAGCGGGTTGCGGGCTTGCTGGAAGGCCCGCACGTTGTCGATCTGCTGGTGTTTCTCTTCCTCGGTCGAGCGGATCAGTTCGATTTTGGTGGCGACTTCGCCAGCGTGTTCCTTGGGCAGGAACGTGTTGACGCCGATCAGCGGCAGCGAGCCGTCGTGTTTCTTGTGCTCGTAGTACAGCGACTCTTCCTGGATCTTGCCGCGCTGGTACATGGTGTCCATCGCGCCGAGCACGCCGCCGCGGTCGCTGATGGCCTCGAACTCCTTGTACACGGCCTCTTCGACGAGGTCGGTGAGCTGCTCGATGATGTAGCTGCCCTGCCACGGGTTCTCGTTGAAGTTGAGGCCGAGCTCGTGGTTGATGATGAGCTGGATGGCGACCGCGCGGCGCACGGATTCCTCGGTGGGCGTGGTAATGGCCTCGTCGTAGGCGTTGGTGT
>Ga0207705_10003048_pt1 | contig 12776 bp, 8 predicted proteins | sample KBSC13metaG_FD_184314 | JGI IMG/M metagenome (GOLD analysis project Ga0207705, IMG submission 184314) | Corn rhizosphere microbial communities from Kellogg Biological Station, Michigan, USA - KBS C1-3 metaG (SPAdes) (version 2) | ecosystem: Host-associated > Plants > Roots > Rhizosphere > Soil ...
TAAGATATCTAACACAGAACTAGCAAGACGCATCGGGACATCTGCAAAATTTAAAGTAGGAGGAGCCACAAAAAAAGAACAACATGACGCTATTGAAGTGATTACCATGAATTCAAAGAAAATTATTCAGGAACAGCCAACTGAATTTATTAAACTTCGGAACGACATTGAACTTGTTTCGTTAGAGCAACTTATAGAGAAGTTTGATACTATGTTGAGTAAAAAACTATCTGAATCAGCTTGGCAGAAACTATTTGACGATAACCCTTTTATCCTTAATATGGCTTTCGGTATACCAATAATTAAGCTTCAAGAACAAGCTTCCGTTGGAGGAATTAAGCTATCTGGAAGTGGAAACAAAATAACGGATTTCTTAGTCAAAAATAGTATAACTGGAAACGCCGCAATAATTGAAATAAAGACACCGGATATTAAGTTGCTTAGTTCAAAAGAATACAGAGCAAGCGTCTTTCCTCCATCATCTGACATAAGCGGGGCAATCAATCAGGTGCTTGATCAAATATTTCTTTTTCAACGCGAAATTAATTCTTTAAAAGCCGCAAGTAGAGAATACACGCTAGAATCATATTCGGTCATGGGAATTTTAATTGCAGGTATATCTCCGACAATTCAAGAAGAACAAAAATCATTTGAGCTTTTTAGAGGTAACTCTAAAAACATCCAACTTATTACTTTTGATGAATTATTAAGAAAGCTAAAGGAGCTTCACGCATTTCTAACATCAAATGATTCCCATACTTCGGTTTTAGCCGGTAGTGTTGACTTACCTTTTTAAAATGTTAGGCTCGTGAAACCAATTGTGGACGGGCTTTTCGTTTTTAAGCACATCCTTAGTTTACCCGCTTTAAACTTTTATGCTTTCAAAAATAAATTGCCGATTTATGTAGTTAAACTCAATGACAAAAGAAGTGTTTATCATTTCGGCATTATTAGCAGAATATGGATCGATAACATTGTGAATGGTTGTGGTAAACCTGCCATCTGTATTACCATCAAATTGATCGGAATTTCTTATTTGCTGTTCAGCCTCTTCAATAATATCAATAAGATTCCTCCGTTCATACTTCAACCTCAATCTACCCTGCAATAATTTCAGTTGTATCAATAGTTCTTCAAAAGAAGCGGCTTCTTCATGAATCATTTGTTCACGCATAGTTTCGTAATCTTTGGCATAGTTTGCTATTAGTTCGGGAGAAGGAAGAAACGATATGGAATGATGAGCAAGGCTTGCATAGTCGACCCATGAAATTCTGCTATAACCTTGACGATGTTTAATCAGATGGTCGTAAAGCGCATGATTAGAAAGAGCATTTGCTTCAATGTCAGTGTTTGCCATTTTGTATAGGTCATATAAATGCCTCGACATTCTTTCTGACCTTATTCTTGTTTTATCTGGTTTTCCAAACTCCTCATGTAGCAAAAATATTTTTTCTAAAAAGGTTTTATAAGGCTCTACGATTTCGACTTCAAACGGTGTTTCAGCATACACAGCTTTTGGATTTATTTGATAAAGTAAAGATTGCAGCGTAACAGTGGCGAATGGTGTTCTTAAGGACCGTACACTTACTTCAATTTTCACCTCGTCAGCAATGTAAGCGTTGCGCTCATATAAAGATGGATACTTAACAAATAATGTTTGCGGATCGGTATCTGGATGATCTTGAGCTACCGGTGCAGCTTCGACAGTTATCATTTCTGCGGGAATTTTTAATTCGCTAAACTGGTGTTCTAATTCTTTGCGCAATTCTTCACTTGTAAACCTGCAGCCCCTTTTTTTTAATGTATTTACATAGCTGCTTGTGGGATTTTCTTTGTATTCCATTCCGAAGGCTTGAGGATTTAAGGCAATATCAATATCCTCTGAAAATCTTGCTATTAAATTCCATCCTTTGCTAAGGGATGTGCCACCTTTAAACACTAAGTAATTTTTAAATGCAGATTGAAATAACGCCTTAAGCGTAAGTGTTACCCACCAGTCCTTTTCTATTGCTTTCGCAGCAATACCGCTAAGCTGTTCAGCCTCGTCAATAACTGACTTTCTTTGTTCGCGTGTTAGTTGCAACCAGCCTGTCATTACTTTTCTTTCATTAGGTGAATAATATAATTGCTCACTTTCACAGGTGCTAAGCTTAAATCATGTTTCAATTTATGAGGATTTTCTTTTAATAAGAGATCGCGTACTTTTTGCTTTGTTGCCTCATCTATATTTTCTGTACCTAATTCTTCCAGTGCTTGAATAACGAGACTGCTAATTTTCCCCTGTCGCATTAATCTTTTTGATGTTGTCCCTTTAAACTTAATCTTCAATTTTCCCAAGGTAAATTCACGGGGATGTCCGTCTGTGATATATACCCTACGTGTCGGAACTTGAGTTGTGAGCCCTAATTCATGCAAAGCGTAAGTTCCTGCGGGCTTTACTCTAATTTTCTCCCTTTGTGCGACCATTTTCACAACATCGTCAGCACTTGGACGTACTTCTCCAAGTATGGAATCATTCTTTGGCTTATAATAAATCCCATGTGCCAGCCGCTTTATAATTCCTTGTTTTGTGAGCCTTGATAAAGTCTGCTTGATAGCTACATCGGTTCCAATACCCCTGAATTCGGAAGGGAATATTATTTCTCCATCCTTTCGTCTGGAAATAATGCGTTTTATCTGCGTATGAACCTTTTCCATGTCACCAATTTATTAAAAACAGTGACAAATATAAGGAGAAAATGTCACCTTTTTCTGAAAAAAAGTTACATTTATTTCATTAGGAAATTAAGAAAACCCTCGAACAAAAGCCGAGAGGAAGGAATAATTATGACGATTTATACCGTTTACTCTAAACTCTAAGTTCAGCTGTATAATCCCAAATTCATAATGTCATATCTTAAAAAAATTCCAGTATAAATCTATTCTTTCTAAAATAAATCGTGGGAAACTATATTGCGAAACTTGCAAGTTCCTTTTCCAACTACGCCAAACTTTGCCTCTTTCCACTGATGTTAATTTACATTTTTTAAATCGAATTCTACATTGTTTCCAAAGCTCAGTGCACATTCCTAATAATTCACATCGCTTAATGCAAGCGACTAAATCGGCTAACGGAATTTCATCTTGCTCCCATCGATTGTTTTCAATCTTATGTCGATATGCTATCAATGCCATACCTGCCAATCCTAAGCTATTATATCCTTTATAACCTGAGAGCATTGAAAAAGTGGTAGTAAATCCTAATCTTTCTAAGTTTAATTGTATTATTTGACGTTCATCTAATGACGCATTATCGCGCAGGTTATCAACTATAGATTGAAGCTTCCGTAACTTTTTCAGAATGCGACGACGAAAAGGAGGAAAAATTTGCTGGATTTTTGACCAAAAAACAATTTCAGTTGTTAATAGAACCAAAAGCCTTTCATTATCATTTGGAAAATATTTTTTCGTTAGGGCTTTTGCTTTCTTATAATATTTGTAAGCACTAAAAAAATTCTGATAAGCAAGCAAACTTCCGGAAGTGCCTATTAATGCATTAATATGCTCCTTTGAATTTTCCTGGAAACATTGAGCAAGGTTTATATGTTCCTTCGATGCTTTTTTATACTCTCCGGTATGACCATATAAGCTGCATTGATATTTAACCCATTCGCCTTCAGAAATTTTTCCTTTTAATTCTTTAAGAGGAAACCGCATAAAGGTTGCGCAAGCCATTCGATCTAAAACATCAATTTGCCATTTGAGCCTTTCTTTGGTATTTAAAATAAAATACTGCTCTGGAATAAAAGGGTCTGAAGAAGGTTGCAAGAAAATATCTTCATTAAAAAACTTTTTTAGAAACCGTGAAAAATCACCATTGAATATTTCATTTGTTGATTTGGCTTTAATTAACTCTTTCTGATATGCAGTTAAAGAATCTGTATTTCTTTCAACCCATAAGATTTTATCATAGCCAAGTTCCTTAATCACCGGGCATATATCAAAATCTCTGCCGCTATAACCTATTATTATTAAAATTCTATCTTTTATAAGTTCGGTTAAAAACTCAACTTTCCAAGTTTCAAGATTTTTTTCTTGCGACAGTGTGAAGATTAAAGTGCCTTCTGAATTGTTTTCAGCAGTACCGTGAATTTTGAAAAGTGATTCAAAACCCGCTATGTTTTTGGATTTGTACTGATCGTATCTATAAATGCAATTTGTAAAATTTAAAGTGGCTAATTTTTTATCAAACGCAAGATCGTAATTTGGTATAATGATTGAATTAAAAATACCTTGTCTCAATTTTTGACAAAATGATTCATGAAAGCTGTTAAAAGCCTCTTTTTTGAAAATTCTATGAAGAATGGAAGGCAGTTTATTTTGCTGTGGATAGCATTCCATTACAGCTTCGAAAGGCATATTAAAGAACTCTTTTTTAACCATTCAATATTGTTAGTTTTATAAATTTCGTCCGAAAAAATGAAGTCAAACAGTGATTCAACAAAATTGATTCCGGCAGAAAGATTAGTTGGTTGAAACATCGAAATTGCTGAGCCTACAAGTATAGCAGGTTTGGAACTTATAATCGCTTGGATTTCGGTTTCTGATATTTCTTCAATCCTTCTGATAGGTTTCTTCATTAAAGATTTTCATTTATCTTACAAATTAATGAATCTGTTTAAAGAATTTTTGACGAACTACATCTATTTATAAACTTTCAATATGGAAGTCATTTGTCTTGAAGATGCTGCTTTATATATTGTTTGAAAATATTTTTGATCACCAATTGAAATAACCGCACGCTTTCCTGCGCTCAACTGTTCATTTTCGGACACTTTCAACTGCTAGATTTACTCTTGATTGTTCTGTATCAATGCACTAAGGCATTGGTATGATGGTTGGAATTATTCAAAATATCGTATCCGCATTGCAGTCGAGTAAGTTTTAATTTTAGTCGTTGTCTTATTATGCATAAATAAACTACTCATGTTTAAAAATTATTTTAAAATAGCAGTAAGAAATTTTTTGCGTCGAAAGGATTATTTTGTTCTCAACTTGCATAAAGCCATTCAATCCCAATTGATCATTTTATGGCCAGATCCATGTAATGTTTATTCTGTGAAAACAGAAACTGCCAATGTAGCCGATTCCATAACAGCTATTCGCACAAAATGGAATGCTTACTTTCCTGCCGACCCATTCAATTATTATTTTCTGGATGAGGTTATTCGGCAATAAAAGCAGCCATAGCAAACCCGGTGAAAAGTTTGAGAACGGAATGATCAATATAAAATATTATCTCGACTTAACTGGTAACAATATTCTTAAAACAAAAAAATAGCAATGTTTAAAAATTATTTAAAGACCGCATGGAGAAACATTAGAAAGAATAAACTTTTTTCTTTCATTAATATTCTTGGTTTATCAATTGGTATTGCAACATGTTTTATTATTATGTTGTATGTGCAGGATGAATTGAGCTATGATAAATTCAATGTTCACGCAAGCAATATTGCAAGAATAGAATTTCATGCAGTTATGGATGGCGGCAAAATTGATGAAGCAGGAGTAATGGCACCTGTTGCGCAAACCATGAAAAAAGATTTCCCTGAAGTGCAGGATGCAACAAGACTCGTACCTTTTGGTTTACCGAAAGTTACTTATCAAAACAAAAACTTTAAAGACGACCGGTTTGCATTGGTTGATCCTAATTTCTTCAACATCTTTTCATTACATTTTATCGAAGGCAATGCCAATACTGCATTGCAGCAACCACACACCATTGTACTTACAAAAACGACAGCCGCAAAATATTTTGGAAAAGAAAATGCAATAGGGAAAACACTTGCATTTAATAATTCAGATTTATATAAAGTAACAGGTATTATAAATGATGTTCCTTCAAACTCGCATTTTCATTTTGACATGTTTGGTTCAATGACTGGTTGGGAACAGTCGAAGTCGGATTCATGGATGTTTGGACAATTTTATACTTACCTCTTATTAAAACCCAGAACTAATTACGCAAAATTGCAATCCGAATTTCCCGTAATGGTTGAGAAATATATGGGCCCAGGTATTCAACAATCAATGGGAGTAAGCCTTGAACAATTGAGAACAAAGGGTAATGAATTAGGTTTTGTGTTGCAGCCATTAACATCTATTCATTTATACCCGAGAGCAACTACAGAATTAGAACCAGGTGGCAATGTAAATTATGTTTACATTTTTGCTGCAATTGCCATCTTCATGCTGATAGTTGCCTGTATCAACTTTATTAATTTATCAACTGCAAGCGCATCTAAGCGTGCAAAAGAAGTAGGTGTAAGAAAAGTAGCAGGTTCTGGAAAAGTTCAGCTCATCAGCCAGTTTTTATCAGAGTCAATGTTGATTACTTTGTTTGCGTTAATAATTGCATTGGCCTTAGTTCAACTCGCATTACCGGCATTCAATAATATTTCTGGTAAGCATTTAAGCTTCGATATAAAACCTGTTCTTGCCTTTATTGTATTAGGCCTATTGGTTGGTATTATGGCTGGTATTTACCCTGCGTTTTATCTGTCTTCATTTAAACCAATTACTGTATTAAAAGGCAAGTTAATCAGTAACAATAAAAGTTTTGGGTTACGTAGCAGCCTTGTAATATTCCAGTTTTTTATTTCTGTCGGGTTGATAATAAGCACCATTGTTGTTTACCAGCAAATGAAGTTTATTCAAAACAAAAAACTGGGTTATGATAAAGAGCAAATTATAACGCTTCCTAATTCTTATGCACTCGGAAAAAATGAACAAGTGTATAAACAGCAAATGCTAAAAGACCCTCAAATTATAGATGCAACTGTTTCTTTTTACAAGCCTGCGGGTCCTACATATAATAATAATGCATTAGTTTATCCAGAAGGGCATGATAATAATATATTAAGAGCAACAGGCTTTCATGTAGATGAACATTATATTCCAACATTTGGTATGCAAATGGCGGCAGGGAGAAATTTCTCACCCGCTTTTACAACAGATTCTTTAGGCATGGTTATAAATGAAAGTGCTGCCAAAGCGCTTGGCTGGAATACAAATACAGCAGTTGGTAAAACAATTGTAAGTATTAATAGCGATAGAGGTAATAATATTCCGTTTCATGTTGTCGGTGTAGTAAAAGATTTCAACTTTAAATCATTGCATGAACCGGTTACACCTTTAATAATGACATTAGAACCGGAAGGTGGTTTGATATTCAGAATAAAAACCACAGATATTGCAGCATTGTTAGCCACTATGAAAAGGCAATGGGATAGCTATAATACAGACGAGCCGTTTACTTATACGTTCATGGATGATTTATTTAATAAAACATATTCAGCAGAACAAAAAACAGGAACTATACTCAATATTTTTTCTGTGCTTATTATTCTTGTTGCTTGCCTGGGTTTATTTGGTTTAGTAACATACACCGCAGAACAACGCAGAAAAGAAATCGGTATAAGAAAGGTGCTTGGCGCAAGTGTATCGCAGGTATCAAAAATGCTTTCAAAAGAGTTTTTAAAGTTGGTGTTGATAGCATCACTAATTGCATTTCCTGTTGCATGGTGGGCAATGAACAAATGGTTGCAGAGTTTTGCTTACCGCGTTCATATTTCATGGTGGATATTTTTTGTTGCAGGTTTAACTGCATTATTAATTGCATTGCTCACAGTGAGCTTCCAGGCAATAAAAGCAGCGATAGCAAATCCTGTGAAGAGTTTGAGAACGGAATAATAATTTAAAATAAAGCAATTTGAAAACTTGAAAATGTAAATAAGACATCCTTCAACCATATATCAGAAATCAACTTCTATGTTTAAAAATTATTTCAAAACCGCCTGGCGCAGTCTGCGCAATAATAAAACGTATTCGTTTATAAACATTACCGGCCTTGCGGTAAGTTTAGCGGTAAGCATATTGTTGCTGCTTTGGGTTAGCGATGAGTTGAGCTATGACCGCTTTAATGTAAACGCACAACACATTTATAAGCTGGCGCCGAAGTTTGATGAACAAAACGTTTGGTACATGAGCCCGGCGCCAATTGCTGTGTATGCAAAAAAGGAAGTGCCCGAAGTACAGGACGCCTGCCGCATAACAGATAACTGGGCTGTTTCTGTATTTGAATATAATGGCAAAAAGCTTAATGAATGGCATAATTGCCTGGCTGATGCTTCTTTATTTAGCATGTTTACTTTTCCTTTTATTGAAGGCAATCCGCAGCATCCTTTTACGGATGCACATTCTATTGTTTTGTCTGAAACAACTGCAAAGAAATTTTTCGGCAGTGAAGACCCGATGGGCAAAGTATTAAAGGGTGACGACAAAAAATTATACCGTGTAACAGGTGTAATGAAGGATATGCCTGCCAACTCCTATATTCATTATAACATCGTTTTTAATTTTCAGCAGCTCGAACAGGAGTATGATACGAGCAACTCATTTAAAACGCTTAATGCAAACTGGGACCTGTATAATTACGAAACGTTTGTATTGCTGAAACCTAATGCCAACCCTTCTTTGACGGCTCAGAAACTGAGTACAATACACCGTCATAACTATAATATACCTGCTAATAAAAATCTTACTTACCTGTTTGCCCCGCTTACTAAATTACACCTCTATTCTTTAGATGGCAAAGAGCAGGGTATGATGGTGGTGCGTGTGTTTTTAATAGTAGCACTAATTGTGCTGCTGATAGCCTGCATCAACTATGTAAATCTTATTACAGCAAGAGCAATAAAGCGCAGCAAGGAAATAAGTATGCGTAAAATTGTTGGTGCGGGAAAAGCGGAATTGTTTATGCAATTTTTAAGTGAATCGCTGCTCACATTTCTTATAGCACTTATCCTGGCAACAGGTATTATCTATCTTGTAATGCCTTTGTACAACAACCTTTCAGGCAAAAACATTGTGTTCAAACCTTGGTCACCGAATGTGCTTGCTGTGTATGGCGTAACCATGCTTTTAACATTGTTGCTGGCAGGTATTTATCCTGCCATTACGCTCTCATCGTTCAAGCCGCTGGAAGCATTGAAGGGCAAGCTAAGTGGTGTTGGCAGCAAAGGAAATTTTCGCAAAGTATTGGTGGTAGTGCAGTTTAGTTTTTCCATCCTGCTTATTACAAGCACTATCATTATAGGCAAGCAATTAAAATATATACGGGAGAAAAATTTAGGCTATGATAAAGAGAATGTGTTTAGTTTCTGGATGCATAATATCAATAAACATTATGATGTAGCAGCGAATGAATTGCAGAAACAACCCGGCATTTTAGGCGTTACAGAATCTGGTGCAGACATCATCAACAACAGTTCCGGCAGTACTGATATTGATTGGGATGGTAAAAGAACCGACCAGCAATCGTTTTCTATTGTGCAGATGCAAATAGAAAGAAATTTTCTGCAGGTGATGGGCATACAGTTGCTGGAAGGAAGTGGCTTTACCGGTTCACCTGCTGACAGTGCCAATTTTATATTAAACGAAACCGCTATTAAGGCAGCAGGTATTAAGGAACCCGTTATTGGCAAACGGCTTACGTTTCATGGCATCAAAGGAGTAATCGCCGGCGTGGCGAAAGATTTTCATTTCCAGGACATGCATCAAAAAATACAGCCACTTCTAATGCAATATGATAAAAACTGGTGGGGAAAAATGTATGTAAGAACGACAGCTAAGGATGCTTCACGAGCATTGGCTGCTGCCGAAAAAGTATATAAAGAATATGACACCGACCACCCTTTTGATTACAGCTTTTTAGACAGCCAGTTTAATGATTTATACAAAACGGATATACACATTGGTGAGTTGTTCAATTGCTTTGCCATCATAACCATTTTAATATCGTGTCTCGGTTTATTTGGACTGGTAACCTTTACTGCTGAAAGCAGGATAAAAGAAATTGGCGTGCGTAAAGTATTGGGTGCAAGTGTGCCCGACATTATTACGTTGTTGTCAAAAGACTTTTTAGTGCTGGTACTGGTTGCCGCAGCTATTGCCTTTCCCACTGCATGGTATGGGTTAAGCAATTTCTTACAAGCGTATGCTTATCGTACTGACTTAAGCTGGTGGGTGTTCTTTGTTGCAGGGCTGCTTACTATTTGCATTGCTTTAATAACAATAAGCTTCCGGGCAATAAAAGCAGCCATTGCAAACCCGGTGAAGAGTTTGAGAACGGAATGATAAACGTGAATGGTGAATCGTTAATCATGAATAAAATAAAATCAGTTATCATAAATTTTCTTTTATGTTCAGAAATTATTTCAAAACTGCATGGCGCAGTTTACTAAAAGGCAAAAGTTTTTCTTTCATCAACATTACAGGTCTCGCCATTGGTATGTCAGCTGCAATACTTATTTTATTATACCTGCAAAATGAAATCAGCTTTGATAAATTTCATACAAATAAAAACAGCCTGTATGAAGTATATGGGCTTTCTGACAATACCAATGGTCATTCAAACGCCATCAATCAAACGTCGCAACCACTTGCTCCGGCTTTAAAACAAAATTATCCTGAAGTAGAAGCGGCAAGCCGTGTATCAGATGTAGGCAGTTTTCTTTTTACTGCGAATAATAAAAGCTTTACAAATATTAAAGGAGCATTTGTTGATGCTTCGTTTCTGCGCATGTTTAGTTTTCCTTTACTGGAGGGAACAAAACATGCACAGCTCAATAATATTTATTCAATCACCATTACACAAACGCTTGCACAAAAATTATTCGGCAATCAAAATGCAATTGGTAAAATTATTAAGATAGATAGTGTTGATAATTTTACGGTAACCGGCGTGTTGAAAGACCTGCCATCGAATACCCGTTTTAATTTTGAATATTTATTATCGTGGGATTATTTAAAAAAGATTCGATGGAATAATGACAGTTGGCTAAGCAATAACATTTCAACTTTTGTACTGCTGAAACCGAATACAAATGTTGCAGCCTTTAATGAAAAAATTAAAGACATAACAAAACGCTATACTGGGCATAATGATGTATGGACACAATTTCTTTTTCCGCTTAATCAATGGCATTTATATGCTGATTTTGAAAATGGAAAACCCGTTGGTGGTCGTATAGAAACTGTTCGCATTTTTGGCATTATTGCTTTATTTATTCTGTTGATTGCCTGCATCAATTTTATGAATCTTAGCACTGCAAGAAGCGAACAACGTGCAAAGGAAGTAGGTATAAGAAAGGTTGCCGGTGCAGGCAAAAGTTTGTTGATTGGTCAGTTTATTGTTGAGGCATTTTTAACAGCATGTATTGCCGGCGCCATTGCTCTTTTAATCGTTCGGTTGGCATTGCCTTCATTTAATACACTCATCAATACACAACTTTCTGTTCCATATACAAGCGTTTATTTTTGGCTTTTCGCGCTTGCATTTATTGTTCTTACAAGTTTACTTGCCGGAAGTTATCCTGCATTTTATTTGTCCTCATTCAAACCCATCAGCATATTCAAAAAACAATTCAAAGCAAATGCTTCCGTCTCGCCAAGAAAAGTTTTAGTAGTCGTTCAATTTACGTTTGCCGTTATTCTTATCATTTCAACCATAATAATCCGTAATCAAATTGTGTATGCACAAGACAGAAGCAAAGGTTATTCAAACAATAATTTGATTCAGGTAAGCTTTGTTGGTGATATTGATAAAAATTATTCTCTGATAAAACAGGATTTATTAGATGAAGGCATTGCTGCTTCTGTAACAAAAACTATGAACGGAATAACGGAAGGCGGAGCACATACATGGGGATTAAGATGGCAGGGAGAAAATCCAGAGGACACGAATACAGCAATCACAATATATAGCGCAGATGCAGGTTTGGCAAAGACAGCAGGTTTACACCTGCTTGAAGGAAGAGATATTGATATCAGCAAATATCCCACAGATAGTTTTTCAGTTGTTTTAAATGAAGCAGCTGTAAAGTTGATGGGGTTTAAAAACCCGGTAGGACAAACAATTTCGCGACCTTATGCCAATTTAATCCTGCACGTTGTAGGTGTGGTGAAGAATTATGTTGCCGGTTCACCCTTTGAAGAAATTCCACCTATCGTGATTGAAGGCCCCAGTGCATGGTTCAATACAATGCATATAAAATTCAATGCTGCTTTATCAACCTCGGATGCACTTGCGAAAGCAGAAAATGTTTTTAAAAAATATAACCCGGCTTATCCTTTCGATTACAAATTCGTTGATCAGGAGTACGCTAAAAAATTTAATGATGAGCAACGCACAAAAACTATGGCAGGCTTGTTTGCTTTTTTAGCCATCTTTATTTCATGTTTGGGTTTATTTGGTTTATCAGCGTATGTAGCTGAGAGCAGAGTAAAAGAAATTGGTGTACGCAAAGTGCTTGGTGCATCTGTATTCAACATCACAAAATTGTTATCACTTGATTTTGTAAAGCTAGTTGTCGTATCCATCATCATTGCAACGCCGGTTGCATGGTATGCAATGAACAAATGGTTGCAGTATTATACTTACCGCATAAATATCAGTTGGAGAATATTTTTAATTGCAGGGTTATTAGCAATTGCGATTGCTATTGCAACAGTAAGTTTTCAATCAATAAAAGCAGCGATTGCAAATCCGGTGAAAAGCTTGAGAATGGAATAGATAATTTGAAAAATCTGGAAAATGAACAAGAATATTTTATTAATCGCAATAGCCTTTTCAATTTCTGTTATTTATGCAAGAACAGAACTTTGCAACTGGTAAAAATTTTTTACCCGTGGAAACAGGCAGATGATGGGTAAGATCAGACCGGGCAGTTTTTTAA
>Ga0207705_10003050_pt1 | contig 12773 bp, 10 predicted proteins | sample KBSC13metaG_FD_184314 | JGI IMG/M metagenome (GOLD analysis project Ga0207705, IMG submission 184314) | Corn rhizosphere microbial communities from Kellogg Biological Station, Michigan, USA - KBS C1-3 metaG (SPAdes) (version 2) | ecosystem: Host-associated > Plants > Roots > Rhizosphere > Soil ...
TCCGCATGTCGAACATCTGATCCAGTCCGTCGCCCTGCTGTGCGCCCGGGTATCGAAACGCCTGGACGACTCCTGCCCGGAATTCACGGAAGCACTGCTCAGCCTCCTGTTTCCGCACTTTCTGAGGCCATTTCCCTCATGCGCAATCGTGCGCGTCGTGCCAAGTGCCAAGGGCGTGGCCGGCGTTACCGGAACAATCCCGCGGGGCACCTTGCTGGAGTCGACGCCTGTCGGTGGCGTGCAATGCAAATTTCAAACCGCATACGATGTCACGCCGCCCCCAGCCGCGATTGCGTCCGCCTGGTTCGATGCAGTCATCCGCGCACCGTCTTCGACCAGACTGCCGCCGGGCGTGACATCGTCGATCGGCATCGCGTTCACGTCGACGGCCACCATTCCCCCGAACATCCCGGTCCCCATGCGGGTCTATCTCGACGGCGACGCTGCATTTTGTGCGGTGCTGCGCGATGCCCTGTTCATGCGCACGGCAATGGTGTACATCCAGACAGAGGCGGACGGGGCATGGATCCCGTTCGGCACGATGCCAATCGCACCGGTCGGCTTCTCCGACGATGACGCCCTGATTCCGTTCGAAGCCCGGTCGCACCGTGCCTATCGGATTCTTGCCGAGTATTTTGCCTTCCCAGAAAAGTTCAATTTTTTCGACATCGACCTCGCCGCACTCTGCGCGCGATTGCCCGCGGATTGCACGCGATTCACGCTGCACTTGGCGTTGTCAGCCGTCTCGCCCGGCTCGGACCAGGCAAGGATGCTCGCCGGCCTGTCGGCGCAAAATCTGCTCCCGGGCTGCACACCAGTCGTTAATCTGTTCAAACAGCCGGGAGCACCGATCGGGTACAGCGAGCGGACCGCGGAATATTCGGTACGTGCTCATCCTGCACGTGCCGCAGCGTACGAGGTCTATTCGGTCGACCGGGTCCACATGTTGCGGAAGCGAAGCAAGAGCACACCACCGGTCGAATTTCGCCCCTTCTATTCGCTTCGGCATGGGGAGAGCGATGCCCACAAGAGTAGATACTGGATATTGCGTCATGACGACACGCTGGCTGTCACGAGTCCGGGACATGAAAAAATCATCTCGCTCGTCGATGCCGAAGGTAAGCCGCTCGCGTTCGAGAGAACAACGCTGTCGATCGACCTCACCTGTACCAACCGCGACCTGCCCTGCCTGCTGAAATGCGGTTCGACCGGTAGCGACCTTTCCATTCCTGGTACCACACAGGGCATGGCGATACGCTTTCTGCGCAGGCCCACCCGCCCCCAGCGCCCGCCAAACGACCACGGCGCTCACTGGCGCCTGATCTCGTATCTGACACTCAACCATCACTCGCTCGCCAGGGAAGGCGCGGACGGCCTGCGCGAGAGGCTGACGCTGTACGACTTCACCAGGTCGGAAGTCTCGCAACGCCGGATCGCCGGCATTGTTGGGCTCGAACATGCCGAGGCCACGGCGTGGATCAGGTACAAGAGCAGGTCATCCCTGGCGCACGGCACCGAAGTGCGCCTGACGATCGATGAAGACGCCTTCGCCGGCGCCAGCCTGCACCTGTTCGTACAGGTGATCGACCAGTTCTTTGCGCTGTACGTCCAGACGAACAGTTTTATCGAGCTCGTGATCCTGTCTCACCAATCCGGCAAAGAACTGTTCCGATGCAAACCGCGAAGCGGCAACATGCCGCTGTCGTGATTCAATTCTTGCTCTCCATCAAGGTCGCCGGAGACTTGTTAGTTACCTTAGCCGATGGAACCTATCGCTGATTAACCATCGGAGAAGCCCCATGTTTGGAAGCCAAGCAATCGCTGCTGGAGCCGCGTGGTCGGCGTTCAGCTACGATGCACAGCACGACCGCCTGCTGCGCATGCACTTCCCCCGCGACGATGGACCCGACCGCATTCTCCTGCCAAACCGGTTGAAGGCACACGAAGAAGTCTCGCGCTGCTTCCGCGTCGAGGCCGAGCTCCTGTCGGACAATGCGCAGATTCCCCTGAAAACCATGATGGGCAGGATGGTCACGATTTCCCTCGTGCGGGAAGACGGCTCGCTGCGCTACTTCAACGGCTACGTCACCGAATTCCATTTCGTGCGGGCTGACGGCGGCTTCGCGTTCTATCACATGGTGCTCGAACCGTGGCTGGCATTCGCCAGACTGCGCAAGGACAACGTGTCCTTCCACGGCAAGAGCGTCATCGAATTGACCGAGCTCACATTCGCCCACTACCGCCAGGCCGACTGGGAACTGCACATCGTCGACGACTATCCACGGTTGACTTGTGCGAACCAGTACGACGAGACCGACTACAACCATCTGCATCGCCGTTGGGAAGCGCTCGGCCTGATGTACCACTACGAGCATCGGGAGGATGGACACACGCTCTGGCTCTACGATAACAGTACGCTCGCGCAACCGATCGACCCGACCGGCATCGACGACTCCGGCGCGATCCCGTTCCGCGACAAGGCCGGCTCGCTCGAAGACGACGGCATCCGTGAATGGAGTCCGGCGCGCCGCCTCGGCTCCGGCTTGGTCACGCTGTCCAGCTTCGATTACAAGAACCCGATTGCGCAGCGCGCGAGCGCCGAATCCCTCAACAACCAGGGCGACGTCTACCCCTACGAAATCTACGAAAACACCGGATCGTACGGTTTCCGGACGCACGACGACGGCGAAAAACTCGCACAACAGCGCATGGACGAGCGCGACGCGAACATGCAAACCTTCGACGCACGCGGCAACGATCGTACCGTCCAGCCGGGCCGCTTCTTCAAGCTCAGCGGCCACTTCAGCGCCGAGCCGCAAGCACCCAAACGGGGGGAGGCGCCGCACCCCAATATCGCCGACCGGGACTACCTGATCCTGTCCGTCGATCACGAAGCCAGCAACAATTACCAGGCAGGCCCCAAAGCTTCATCGCATTACGAGAATACGTTCCGCTGCGTACGCAAGACTATTCCGTGGCGCCCGGGCCGCAACTACAACAGCCAACCCTGCACCTACCCCGGCATCCAGACGGCCATCGTGGTCGGGCCGGCCGGCGCCGAGATCCACACCGATGGCTATGGGCGCGTCAAAGTCCAATTTCACTGGGACAGGCTGGGCAAATACGACGAAAACAGTTCGTCCTGGCTCCGTGTCATGACTCCCGGCGCGGGCAGCGAGTTCGGGAAAATTCGCCTACCGCGCGTTGGCGAAGAAGTGGCCGTGCTCTATCTCGATGCGAACATCGACCACCCGGTGATTCTTGGCGCACTGTACAACGCGACACATATGCCGCCGTGGCAGTTGCCCGAGCAGCAGGCCTTGACCGGTTTGCGCAGCCGCGAGCTGCAAGCGGGCGAAGGCAGCGGGCGTGGCAATCACCTCGTACTCGACGATACGGCCGGCAAAATCCAGGCGCAGTTGAAAAGCGATCATCAGTGCAGCCAGTTGTCGCTCGGGCATATCACGTGTATCGAAGATACTAACGGACGCAAGGATGAGCGGGGCGAAGGCTGGGAAATCGCCACCAATGCTTGGGGCGTAGCGCGTGCCGGCAAAGGTATGCTGCTCACCACCGAGGCGCGCAACAAGGCCGCCCTACACTGCAAGGACATGGGCGAAACCGTCGAGCGCCTGTCTGCGGCCGGCGATATTCACGAGAACTTAGCGGAAACGGCCAGGCTGAACAGTGCGCAAGATTCTCCGGCGCAGCAGGGTGCCGTGGCCGACCTCATCAAGAAGCAAAATGACGGCATTCAAGGTAACAGGACCTGCGGCATTAACTTTCCAGAGCTGGCCCAACCGCACTTGGTGTTGTCCAGTCCTTCCGGCATCGCGACTTCTACAGCGGAATCCACGCACATCGCCAGCGATGCAAATACAGCGCTCACCACCGGCCGTAGCCTGTCGATCGCCAGCGGAGACAGCCTGTTCGCCAGTATCCGCCAGACCTTCCGCTTATTTGTCCACAAGGCTGGCATGAAGCTGGTCGCCTCGGCAGGAAACATCGACATGGAAGCGCTGTCGGACAGCATCAATCTTCTAGCCAAGTTAAACATTACGCAGAGCGCCAATACGATCACCATCACCGCCAAGGAAGACGTCGTGATCAATGGTGGAGGAAGCTATGCGAAGTTCTCTGCCAATGGAATCGAACATGGCACCAAAGGCACCTTTGTCGCGCATGCGGCGACGCATAGCTTCGTTGACGCCAAAAGCATGGACGCCAACGTATTGATCCCTAGTCAGGGCGGTCACGATCCAAAAGGCACGTTTATCTTCTCGGCATAAGCGAGCGGCGCAATCAAAATGATTATTACCTATCCCATCGACATTCCATATACCAAAGGAAGCCAGCAGCGGGTAGTGCCCGATGCGATGTTCGACAACAGCGAAATTCTGAGCGGCTCCTACCCTATGGGAAAGAACCGCTTTTGGCACGGCGGCGTGCATGTGCACCCGAGCGATCGCACCACGCCGATCCGTGCGATCGCTGACGGTGAACTTGTGGCCTACCGCTACGACGATGTCGACTCCACTGACGCCTATTTTGACAAGGTGCCGTATTCGCGAAGCTTCGTCCTGATCAAGCATGAAGCCGAGCTCGGCCATACCAACCTCGGCACCTCCAAGCTGACCTTTTACTCGCTCTACATGCACCTACGCGCTTGGGGCGAGGTCAAAGGTAAGACTGGTGCAGACGCGATTAAGTTCCTGCGAAAAAACGTGCCGGAGCAAGCGAAGCTTGACACGAATGGTCACCTGGTGTTGGATAAACACAAACGCCCAGTCATGGATAAAGCCCATGTCGCATTCATCGCGCCGACCGCTGATGGCGCCTGCCATGGCGGTAATGGTTGCCCGCGCGTGCAACGCGGCGATATTCTAGGTTATTGCGGTAGCATCCCCGACAATATGACCACGCCATCGCGTGGCATCCACTTCGAAATCTTTTTCGACGACATAGCGTTCCTGGACAATCCGGTGAAGACGGTGTGGGGCCGCTGCGTCCTGACCTGCGAACTGAGCGTTTTGGAGGAATTGCAGACCAAGGAGACAATCGTCGTCGATCCCGCGAAGCCGCTGGCCGTGGCCAAGGAAGAATCGGGCGACGGCTACAAAAAGATCCTCGTCGGCAAGCATTCCTATTGGGTGAGCGACGACCAAATCACTAGCACAGAATTTGATACAGCGGACCCAAGGAACAAGAATCAGACAATCAAGAAAATTCAGCAGCATGCGAGAGCCGAGGCGTTGCACTGCTACAGAAAAAATCCGAGTAAGAACCAAAAGACCCTGGCCAAAGGCACATCGATCATCCCTTGGGTTGATCCATTGGTGAAAGCCGGTGAATTCCGCGAGGAAATAGTTGATGGTAAACGCTGGGTACAAGTGTACCTACCGGACACCAACCGCTTATATTGGGCCGAAAAATCCACACTCCATTACATCAGCGACGCCGACTGGCTGGATTTCCACAAGTTTGAAGAGCACGGTCTGTTCAGCAAGGATGGCTTCATTGACGACGACGGCGTCCGGAAGCTATGCGCCGCTTACGAAAAAGACCGCGCTGATAAGAATCTTAGTGCCTTGGACGCCGACAATGACAAACTACGGCACTTGATCACTTGCCACCCAACAGAATGGAGTAAACAGGACATTGCGAAGCGCTTCGTACGGGTCACACAAGAAGATTTTGGCGCAGCCAAACTGACACCCGAGCAGTTCGCCAATCTGACTGCACATATCGAGCGGCTCTCGTTTTGGGAACAGGTGCCGGGTTTGCCCACGGCGACCGCGTTGTGGCATGCGCATCCGATCAAGTTCATCGAGCACTTGGCGAAATGCATGTGGCTCTCGAAAAACGAACTGGAACTGATCTTTCCCGAAAAGATCGGCTTTGGCGAAGAGATCAGCCACGGCACCCCACCGGAGCTGCGCGAAAAATACCGTGTTGACATAAACAACTGTTGCTACCGCTACGGCGTCAACTCACGGCTGCGTCAGGCACACTTCTTCGGCCAGGGAGCGGTGGAAAGTGGAAGTCTCACGCTGATGCTGGAAACCGGTTCAGGCATGCAGTATGAGAATAACAGGAGTCTAGGCAACTGTCAGCCCGGGGACGGCCCCCGCTTCAAGGGACGCGGCTTCAAGCAATTGACTGGGCGCTATAACTACGCGAAATATTGGTGCTTTAGGGGGTGGCTAACAGAAGGCAAGGATTTCGATATCGGTTGGGAGCGTGACACAACTAAACGTTACCCGAAGGTGGACAACCCCGAAAGAGTGATCGAGAGCGCCTTCAACTGCATTGACACTGGGTGCTGGTACATCACCATATACCGGAATGGCGCCGTAGCGGCCATGGATCGGGACGATGTTCTAAAAGTTACCTGGGCCATCAATGGCGGGGAAAACGGCCTCAAAGAGCGCACGAATTTCACGAACCGGATGAGGAAGCTTCTATTATGAAGATATCAGCCTTGGCAGCATGCGCGGCCGTCTCATTATTGGTGTCCCAAGCGCACGCAACGGCGTCATTCAGCTATAAGGTCGGCGACAGCAAGCCGATCAAAGAAGCTTCGATTCAGACAGTTTCGTTCGACGCGATCGCCGGGATGGACAAGGACGCTGTCAAGAAGGTTAACGCTGCCTTAATGACCGCATCCACTGCCTTCGGCAGGGAGGCCAAGCAATGCGGCGCCGCTGCTCAAGGCCACCCATGGGGATACAAATTGACTTTCGAAAAGGTTCTTCTCTCTGAAAAGTACCTTAGCGTAGTTTTTGACAAGTCGACTGTGTGCGCTGGATCACCAGATATCGAAAAGGAAGCGCGTGTCTTTTCGATCCCGACTGGCGATCTCGTTCCATCCAAGACCTTATTCAAGCAAGTCCTCCCAGCAGCGAAACTCGCCGCCGGTGTATCGACGAACAAGGAACTGATTGATTTGGACGAGGAGATGGTCGAAATCATGATCGACGACAGTAAAACGATGCTAAAAAACTATGACAACCGGTGCGAGTTTTACCTAAAAAACAGCTCGTACCGGATTTGGGTGGAAGGGAAGAATTTGGTCCTATTCCCTGAATTCACACAACCTCAATCTTTCTGTCAGAAAGAGTATCTGATTCAACCCGAGGATTAACTGCATGTCACTCAAAATTATCGTACTCGGAGACTCGACTGATCACAGCGGTAAGGTGATCAGCGGCTCGCCGTTGCACGAGAATGCCTACATGGTGCCTACACGGCAGTTTGGCATTATGAGAATCAAGAGCCCACAGCAACGTAAGTTCTCAATTTAATTGGTAGGCCTCCCCGGAGTCGAACCGGGCACCAACGGATTATGAGTCGAATCAAGCAACAGCAAGATTACAACTAATCACTTGATTTTACAAGGAATTTCATCACTCGGCATCTCTGCAGGAAAGCTTAAGTAACCACATGATTCCGGCAATATTCCGGCAGTCAGGAGGGCTACTTGGACCTTTCTAGCCTCCCACTCTGCTTCGACCAGCGACGCGCGGTCCAACTCACAACTGCAGTATGCCTATATGCTTGGCAGGCAGAGGGGGCGTTCAAATAAGCTCCGGCTCACAGTACGAAGAGATGCTGTTACTCGCGTCGAATCTTTCGCATCCATGTATCCCACGATTCAACTCTGATGGGGGGATGTGTACTACTTTCGAGATCATGGCGCTTTCTACTCTCTTCAAGATCATTACGCGTCCGCCCACCTATAACCACACACCTAATGTTGATATCCTTGTTGGGATCAACTTCCAGATGACCGACCGGTCCGAGTAATGAGTTATATTGAGAATGCCCATGTTCGACATTCAGGCGGATTTGATGCACTTGGCTGCGGAAATCTTTTATGTTGTCTATTACGTGCCGCAGCCGGTTCCTAATTTGATGAACGGCTTCATCAATCTTGGCGGCGAATTTTTCATAATGCCCCTGATTTACCAAGTGGAATTCGGCACCTTTTACCTCGATCAGTGTGACATCCATTCGAGATCGTCCAGAAAAAACAGCAAAATCAACTGCCCCATCTGCGATTGGGAACTCTGAAAAACAAATGTACTCATCCTTGGGGTCCGCGTATATCTCAGCGAAGATCGATAAGTCCTGTTTTAGAAGGCGTTGAATTGCCTGCTCTCCTGCGCCACTTTCGACGAGCTCTTTGATCTTTGCCTTGCTGATCATCCGAGCCTCGATATCATTCCGCCTTTTGGTATTCTCGGGAGCCTCCAGCCAGGGCGAGTCCACGAAAGGATCGGTCTCATATCTGATGCGATCAATCTCATTAAGTAGACGTGGTATCTCCGTCGTCTTCACGCTCAGCTCTGCCTCGTCGCACCCCAGTCGTTCAATCACTGCATCTCTATTTACAGAACGCCAATTTGGCGCTCCGGTCTCACTAAAAGTCACCAGATCGAAAGTTCCAGACCTGTATTCCTCATCCTCATAGTGCTCGATGAAGCTACACTTTTCTGGCACTACACCTCTTGCCAATAGGGACTCGCAAATAAATTCAATCGAATTTGTGACAGATGCCCCAGTGTTCTTACGGCCAAGGTCAGTAAGCAATGCCGTGGTTTGTAAGTTATTGTCGACAAACGTTCGAACTCGGCAAATACCGTCGCGACGTGTTCCCACACCAGTGGGATAGCGGTGAATAAGGTCGTTAATTTTCATTTTCTGAAGCAACAGAAATTTCTTTCAGAATAATAGGGCTGCAACGCGATAAGACTCATGCACTCTCACGCCGATTTGCAAACGTAATTAGCTCCCTTTTTTTGCGAAACCTTTGTTTGCGTTGATCTCAGCAATAATTTTTGCGATATCTGACTCGACAGCTACTGGGGGATAGAGTCGCTCCAAACAAAATTTTACTATCGAGAACGCGGTAATTAAGTCGTTTCTCTCAATTCCTGTAAAACCGTGGCTACTGTCATTCCCAATGTACTTTATCGCTAACAGCGCGTCCCGAACATCCAGTAGATTCGCGTCAGTAACTAATAAAATTCGGTGATGGAGCGACAAACGATTACCCTTATTTTCGCGAGGAATGCCACGGGCATCGAGAACCATTTCCACAAGGGATCGCAATCTGTTAATTGCTGAGTCTCCATCGCACCAGAACATTTCGCAGGCCTTTGTAAGAAGCCGCGTAATCTCCTCAGGAATATCATCTGCAACTACTGGCTTAACAATTCTTAATGGCGGATTAAAGTAAGTTGGCACAAGATATGTTTCATAACCCCAATCGCCCTCATCGTATTGCTCACGATCAATAAAACCATTGCCTGCAATAGCGACCCCTTCTTTGCAAGTGACGCAGACAAGCATCCCAGAAAAGACGTATTTGCAATATTCAACGTCCCACCAGTCTTCCGAACCATGAATTGCTGTTTCCGAGTTCGATTTTACTGAAAATTGTTCACTCGGCTTGAGAATTCCTCGATCACAATTGGGGCAATCCCAAGCCGGAGGTCTTTTTTGGTTAAAAGTTTCTTGGAGAAGATGCTTATCCATTCTCTGTTTGCCCCTTGCTAGATTGTCTTCGTTAACATTTTATTTAAAACCCATTGACAATATGGGCCAGAAAAATAAAATGGGTTATGTCGCCATAACCCATTTTTCAAATAATTTAAATACACAACTCAAGCAAACACAGCTTTCGACTTCTTTAGAAACTCTAGAAAATCATGACATGCCACGCTCACGCCTGGCAGCGCACAAACAGCAGGCATTTTATAATTTGCCTTTGTTTTCGGCAATGTCGGCTGAAATGCCTCGTTAGATATGAGCTGCACTCCGTGATGCTTAGCTGTCGCGATAATCAAAAGATCGTTTTCGCCAACACCGCCACCAAAGTGGGCTCCAATTTCGAGAAAATTTTTAAATTGCAATGCAGATAAAAGAATTTCATCCTTCATTGGAAGACATGTAATCCCTTGATCGGTCAACCAGGTCGCGCAGTCAGGAGACACGCTCTCAACTTCCGTTAGAGCGACTTCCGGCATACAAACCCTACCCTCGCCAACTTCTTTGGCCAGCCAATTCCAGAGAGGCGGAAATTGATCAATCGGATAGTTATCCCAAGCGTAGACGATTGCCGAAGTATCAAAGACTTGCATAATGCCTTTCTAATTCATGCAAATCCTTCAGCTTCAAACCATCCAAATAGCTACTAGCCTTAGCGAGCGAAATTCGACGCCCGCTTAGGGCACCCAAGACTGTTCGCACAAACGCTTCCCCAAAAATGTGTTTAGGCTCACGATGTCGGTACATCCTCGCAGCCCTATCTGCGAGAGGAACTGGAAGATCCTGCCTCCACTCACGATAGGCTGCATATTGCGTCTGCGACAATCGGCGTGTATCCATTAAACGCCGTAATATAACCTCGGTACTAACCCCCCAAGCTCTCCGTTGGGGCTCTAACCAATCCTCATAATCCGATACCTCAGTTGGTCGTTCACCATCGCGAATCTGGCGTAGGAACTCGTCGGGGACTAGAACTTGACCCGCGAAAGCGTTTGCGACGCGCTCATCGCCCTGATGCGAGTGCATATCGTGATCATCATCTATCGAACTTACCCGCTGAAGCAGAATATGACCAAGCTCATGCATAAGAGTAAACGACTGTTGCGTATCGTATCGCTGCTTCTTTACCACGATTACAGGGCATTGCTCATCGTACAAACTAAAACCTAATATCGGGCTTTCACTAGCAATTTGCCACTTCCCGTTATATCCGTTACTACGAAAAACGAGAATTCCTTTTCTCTCAACGGCGGCTCTATATGTATCGAATGTGTTAACCCCGCCTAAACCTAACCAAAGACGAGTGAATTGTGCTGCCTCGGCGATATTATCAGCATTAATGTTTGGGTGTTCAAACTTGGGTAGATCGGCATCTTCTATTTCTTCGCGCAAAGCCAAGTAAATAGCGCGCTGTTGCTCTACCCTTTCTATAAATAGTTTCAGCTTTGCAGATAACTCAGGTTTCTGGTTTGCCAACGTCCGAAATGCTACCGTGTGCACTTTCTCAGGCTCAACCGGGTCCTTTTCTAAGAAAAACAATACGCCACGCCCGAAGAATGCGGCGATTCGACTCAACTGCTTAAAAGTCAAGCCATGTTCTTCCCCTTTCTCAAACAAGCGTTCTAGGCTTGAGAGAGATACCGAAGCTTCTGCCGCGAGCTGATCAAGCGAAATGCCGAAGTCAGCGCAACACCAAGCGATGCGGTCTGGATTGATCGAATGAATACGTTCCATGGAAGAAGATGCCTATATTGCTCGATGGTAACCCATAGTTTCCATAACTGCAATTAAATCTTGAGGGGCGACTCTATGTTACCCCACGAGACGGAGTCGCACGACAAGCGCTCGTCAATCGGTCCAAAGAGTACAGCTCTTGCGGTTGAACCTTTGTTGTACTCGGCACATGTCGAGCAAAAGAAAAAGGGTTGCGCAATTGCGCAACCCCCTGAATTTAAAGAATATTTTGGTAGGCCCCCCCGGAGTCGAACCGGGCACCAACGGATTATGAGACATATCCTCTACCAGACCGGCGCCCGCCTGCGGCACCGGGTGCGTCACCTAAACGCTTAAGTCTACCATACACCCAGCAGCAGCACCGCAGACCTTCCGTCCGACACGACGGGCTGCAAACCAGCTTCACCATCCTAGCCTTGTCTCGGGCCTGTACAACACACCCCTGCTTGATCGAACCAACGTCAGCGACCACTAGTACATCTATCAAAACCCTACTTGCCAGAAGAGCAATGCGGACCGCACACTAAGCTTTGCGAACGGCCGGGTTCGACCCGAAGCAGCCCTTGGCGTTTTACGGCGCTGAACTCGAGCCCAGGCAAACTCGCCTGGGCTCTCACGGCGGCGCGGCCCCGCATCAGGTCGCAGCCGCCTTACGCACTTTATCCAGGCACTTCTCCAGGATAGTGACGTCGCTGGCGGGTTTGCCTTTGTCCAGGGCTCTCATCCAGCGGTCCAAACCACATTTCATGACCGCAAGGCCATTACTGGAGACGTCGAGAGCACGCAACTCAAAGCCGTCCCATCCTCCCAATGGCAGCTCGATGGATGGTGCGAGTAAATCATGAGCCTGCAGAAAGCCGCACAAAGAGGAGAACATGTCCGCCTCTTGCTTCATTCCGATACCAGCCCCCAATCGAAAATGAGGACCGGCACGCAAAATCAAAAAATTATCCATGTTGCCCTCGGGGTCGTCTCAGAAAATGAAAAATAAAGCACGCTAAGGCTCGGGGCGAACGACCGGGCTCGACCCGAAGCAGCCATACAGTGGTCAAGCGAAAAGTGCCGCAGGCAACCTTGAGACTGGACTGGTCTCTTCAGAGTTCTGGGCGTTTCAGGCTCACCCATTTCCGTACTGATGGCCGTTGCGTCTATTAAGTCTGCCAGACAGCATTTGTAACGCATTGCTAAATTACTAGATGGCAGCGCAAGCCTTGCAAGCTCCACGAAGCGCTACTGCCTGCGACTGCGGTCTCAGACATCCAGCGACAGGACAAAAACTGCCGCTACCAAGCAGTAGGCACCGAAAAAGTGCCATCGGTCGCCTTCGAGCCAGCGCGACAGCCAGCGAAGAGCCAGCAGACCAGCGAGGAAACTCAACACCATGCCTAACATGCTCGGCATAAATAAACCCATCATCTCGTGCGCCTGGACCGGCGACATCGCCGCCTTGGCATGGTAAAGGCGTATCGCCTCCTTAACGATAACGG
>Ga0207705_10003051_pt1 | contig 12772 bp, 12 predicted proteins | sample KBSC13metaG_FD_184314 | JGI IMG/M metagenome (GOLD analysis project Ga0207705, IMG submission 184314) | Corn rhizosphere microbial communities from Kellogg Biological Station, Michigan, USA - KBS C1-3 metaG (SPAdes) (version 2) | ecosystem: Host-associated > Plants > Roots > Rhizosphere > Soil ...
ACTCCTTACGGTACTCGGCGCCGACGTTGATCCCGATTCCGGTTTCCGCCCACGGAGAGCGCCAACCATATTCGTCGCCGTTGATCGTGAAGTCGGCGTGAGCGATCGTCTCGTTGAGAACACCGCGCTGGAAGCCCGGGGTCTGCAGGTAATCGAGCGCGGCCGGAGTTACTCCGCCCGCGGCGAAGATGTTGTACGGGACGCAGTTGGAGTCGAGACCGGTCACCGCCGCCCGGCAGACGATCGTCGAGCCCGGAGTTCCAGGAGCGACCTCGTTGCCAGCAGCATCGACCGCGATCGCGTCGATCGCCCGGCCCAGTCGGGTGACGGAGAAGTCGTTCCGATAGGTCTCGTTACGAAGCGTACGGCCAAACTGATAGTATGCGTCGTACGAGATGCCGCGGGTCGCGTCACCGCGCATACCGGCGACAATACGATAGTCGGTATGGCGGATATCGTCGTCACGGCCACCGCCTTCGACGTTACGGCGAAGGATGTAGGTGTAGGTTTGCTCGACGCCACTCATGCCGTTGAGCGTGTCGGTGAATGTGTTTCCGGCGGCGCAGAGAAGGTTCCGCTGCTGGGCCGAAAGGAGCGCGTTATCGCAGGCGATCCGGTTGGTGTTGCCGAAGTCGCCCGACGGAGCGATCTGCGCGTCGGAACGGTCGTCCATGAACATCATCTCGGCGTAAGGCTTGAACGCCGGGCTGATTTCATAATCGGCGAACGCACCGAACGTGTAGCGCTCGTCAGGACGCTGGAAGTAGTTGTACGGGTTGAAGTTGAATGGCGTCGAACCCGGGACGAACTTGTTCCCGCTGACCTGCGACACGCCGAGCGAGTTGAAGTTCGGGTCGTAGCGGAGGAACGTGCCCGTCGCCGACGTTCCCGAACCCGAGCAGCTGAAGTGGTTCTTGTTGGGGCTGGCGTTGATCGTGTTCTGCGAACGGCCGGACAAAGCGCAGAACGAATAGTCGCGCGTTGACTGCAGGACCGGGTCCTGCGTGCGGTAGGTGGCGTAAGCGGTGACGTGGCCGCGGCCGTCGTCGAATGCAGCGCCGAACACGCCGGCGATATCCTGCGCACCGCCGTTGGTGCTCCAGCCGCGCGGCGGAAGGAAGCCCTTGGCAGTGTTCGCGGAGATGATGTCATCGGCGGCACTGTTCTTGTGGTTGAACACGCTGGCCTGGCCGTCGATGCGGAAGCCGGTGAAGGTCGTGTCCATGATGAAGTTGACGACGCCGGCGACCGCGTCGGCACCGTACACAGACGATGCGCCGCCGGTCAGAACGTCGACCCGCTTGATCATGACGGCCGGGACGAAGTTGATGTCCGCGACCGGGTTGCCGGTGTCACCTGGCTGGAGGCGCTTGCCGTTGACCAGCACGAGGCTGCGCTTCGAGCCAAGGCCGCGAAGATCGATGGTTGCCGTTCCGCTCGCACCGTTCGAGATGTTCGAACCCTGGGTCGCGAACACCTGCGGAAGCGAGTTGATGAGGTCTTCCGTACGAGTCGTACCGGAAACCTTCACTTCCTGGCTGGTGACGACCGTCACCGGGCTCGCCGATTCGAGGTTCGGCTGCGGAATGCGCGAGCCCGTGACGATGATGTCCTGGGGCCGCTTTGTCGTTTCACCCTGCGCGTTGGTGCTGGGGACCGGAGCGCCCTCGACCGGAGCAGTGGTCTGCGGAATCGTCGGAACCGCGCTGGTGTCAGGCGGATTCGTGTTCGGGTTCGTGTCCTGCGCGAAAGCAGGCGTGGCGACCGCGCTGGCGCCGACGAGGAGCGTCGTTGCGAGCAGACGCTGACGGAAATCGAGCTTCATAAAACCATCCCCTTATAGGGCCGTACCACCGAGCACGACCGCCATGGCGCGACAGGCATAGCTGCCGAACTGCCACGGGTGATAAGTGAAGGGCCTTGCCGCTGGCAACGCTTGGCGAGCCGTTGGAATGAAGTTGTCAAAGCGCTGTATCAAATATGCAACAGCGTTTCTCTCGCCCGAATTGCGAGCTAGAACCGAATGCAGAGACGATTGATGAGTGAGGGTTGAAATGGGCAAATTTCCATTGGTTGCGGGCGCTTGTGCTTTGATTGCCGCAGGTTCGGCGCAGGCCGCGACGCCCGCTCAGAACGCGAATCCGGCCCAGGTCCAGCGGCTGATCGATTGCCGGTCGATCGCCGCCGCCGATCAGCGACTCGCCTGCTTTGACCGCGAGACCGCGTCGATGGCCGCCGCGATCCAGGCGAAGAACCTCGTTTTCGTCGATCGCGACAAGGCGCGCGCGGCTGGAAGGTCCCTGTTCGGATTCTCGATCCCCGACTTTGGCGGCCTGTTCGGAGGCGGCGGCGACGACGTGAAGCAGATCGACAGCACGATCAGAAGCGCCGGCCACAACCCCGAGGGCGGGCTCCTGATCACGCTTGCGGACGGCTCGGTCTGGAGCCAGACGGACGATTACCCCGGCCTCGACCCCAGGCCAGGCAAGAAAGTGATCGTAAAGCGGGGCTCGCTCGGCACGTTCTGGCTGAGCATCCCGGGGCAGAGCGGGATCAAGGTGAAGCGGGTCGGCTGACCGCTAGGAGTTCCCGGCGCGCTTTTCGGCCTTCAGGCTGGCGTCGGCGTCGACATAGGCTTCCTGCCGGGCGACGCTCCAATATTTGAGATCGTGGAGCGCGATTCGGGCGCCGGTGACCGCGCACAGCACATGATCGCCATTGCTGAGCACCCGGAAGGTTCCGGGCAGGTAGCGCACACGCGCGGGCGCTCCGCTTCCGCTCATCAGCATTGCCAGTCGTCTCCCTCAATCGCCGTCATCGAACAGGCCCGGCTGCGGAGCTACATAAGAAGAGCGGCGTTTGCGCTCAACCGGAGCGACGCCGTCGCCGGCCGTCGCCTCGACCTCGCCGTCCCCGAAATGCAGGGTCAGGAGCTTTGCAGCGACCGCGTCCGCGACCTGGCCGAGTGTCTTTCCGGCGCGGTCGGTGACCCGGACGAAGCCGCGCGACAGCGGCCGGTCGGGATGAGCCAGCTCCGCCGTCCTCCACAGCGCCGCGAGCTTTTCCGAGGCCCGGCTCACCCGGTCGAGGAGAAGCTCGGGGCGAAGGCGCGGAGCAACGGCATTGAGATTCGCACGCGCATCGCCCGCGCGCGAGGCGAGCGCCCTCGGGAGACGGTCGCCAATCTCGTCGAGCCGCTGGGCCGCCGGGGCGAACAGCGACTCCGGCTCAGGCCACCGGCAGACGGTCAGCTCAAGCCGCTCGCGCGACCGGTCGGCCATCCGCGCAAGGCAATTGCCAGCCCTCCGGCCGAGCTCGTCGACGAAGGCGAACAGCTCCGCCCGAACCGGCACCGCGATTTCCGCCGCCGCGGTCGGAGTCGGGGCGCGCCGGTCGGAGGCATGGTCGATGAGGGTCGTGTCGGTCTCGTGGCCAACCGCGGAGATCAGCGGGATCGTGCATTCGGCCGCCGCCCGGACGACCTCCTCCTCGTTGAACGCCCACAAGTCCTCGATCGACCCGCCGCCGCGGGCGACGATCAAAAGGTCGGGCCGTGGCTCAACCTCGGCGAACCCGCGAATCGCAGCGGCGATCTTCGCCGACGCGCCCTCGCCCTGGACCGGGACCGGCCACAGCAGGACATGCGCCGGGCAGCGGTCTTCCAGCCGGTGCAGGATGTCGCGGATGACCGCTCCTGTCGGCGACGTGACGACTCCGATCACCCGGGGAAGGAAGGGCAGCGGGCGCTTGCGGCTCTCGTCGAACAGCCCTTCGGCGGCAAGAGCTTTGCGGCGCCGTTCGAGGAGCGCCATCAGGGCGCCCTCGCCTGCAAGCTCCAGGCGCTCGACGACCAGCTGGTACTTCGAACGCCCGGCGTAGGTCGTCATCCGGCCGGTCGCGATGACCTCGGCCCCATCTTCGGGGCGGAAGGCGAGCGAACCGGCGCTGCCGCGCCAGATGACCGCGTCGATGCACGCGCTCTCATCCTTCATCGAGAAATAGCAATGGCCGGAGCTGTGGCGCTTGAACCCGCTGATCTCGCCGCGAACACGGACCTGGCGGAACTCGCTCTCGATCAGCCGCTTCAACGAGCCCGCAAGCTCGCCGACGCTCAGCGCTGGCGAATTGTCGCCGGGCGGCACGTTGGCTAACAGGCCGGAGCGCGTGTCGTCAGGAAGGTCCACTTGAATATACTTCTACTCGGTTCGGGAGGTCGCGAAGATGCTCTTGCATGGCGGCTGAGGCAATCGCCGAGCTGTGACATGCTTGTCGCGGTTCCGGGCAATCCCGGAATCGCGCGGTGGGCGGAATGCGTGGCGCTCGATCCTTGCGATCCCGAGGCGATTGTCGGGCTGGCGCGCGAGCGGTCGGTCGATCTTGTCGTGATCGGCCCGGAAGCACCGCTCGTCGCCGGCGTCGGCGATGCTCTCCGTGAGGCTGGATTCGCTGTCTTTGGCCCCAATGCCGCGGCTGCCCGGCTCGAAGGCTCCAAGGGGTTCACCAAGGATCTGTGCGAGGCGAATCATATCCCGACCGCCGGTTATGTTCGGACGGAAACCGCGGCCGATGCAATTGCGGCGCTCGCCGAATTTGGAATTCCGGTGGTGATCAAGGCCGATGGTCTCGCCGCCGGCAAGGGCGTCACCGTCGCGACCACGCGCGCCGAAGCCGAGGAAGCGATCGCTGCCGCGGGCGATTCGCCGCTCGTCATCGAGGAGTTTCTCGAAGGCGAGGAAGCCAGCCTGTTCGCTCTGGTCGACGGCGAAGAGGCCGTGCTGTTCGCCACCGCCCAGGATCACAAGAGGGTCGGCGAAGGCGATACCGGGCCGAACACCGGCGGAATGGGCGCCTATACGCCCGCGCCGGTGCTGACTCCCGAGCTCGAGCAGCGGGTGATGGAGGAAATCGTCGCTCCGACCGCCCGCGCACTGGCGGCTGCCGGAACACCCTTCTCAGGAGTGCTTTATGCGGGCCTGATGCTCACCGCGGACGGGCCCAAGCTGATCGAATATAACGTCCGCTTCGGAGATCCCGAGTGCGAGGCGATAATGCCCCGGGTCGAAGGCGATTTCGCCGAGCTTCTGATGGCGGTCGCCGGCGGGCGCCTCGCTGAGGCGAAGCCGCGACTGTCGGCGGACTATGCGGTTACGGTGATCGTCGCCGCTCGCGGTTATCCGGGAACGCCGGTCAGCGGCGGCGCGATCCGCGACCTTGAAGCGGCCGAGCAGGTCGAGGGCGTTACCGTGTTCCAGGCCGGAACCACGCAGGGGGAGGACGGGCTGGTTGCCAAGGGCGGCCGGGTGCTCGCGGTGACAGCGACAGCCGAAACTTTCGGCAACGCCCGGGCCCGCGCCTACCGGGCGGTCGACCAGATCGACTTCGCGGACGGATTCCACCGCCGCGACATCGGATGGCGCGAAGCCGGGCGGGAAAGCGCGTGAGCCCGCTGTGGACCTATTTCTGGCCGGTGTTCGCGCTCGGGATCGCGCTTGGGCTTGTCGGCGGAATGATCGGCTTCCGGATAAAGCGCCGGTGGATATGGGCTCTCGCGGTGCTGCTCGCGATTGGAGGCGCCGCGCTGTGGCACGACCCGATCGGCGCCGCCGACCGGTTCACGCGCTCCGTCGAGGCCACCGCGCGCGACTCGCTTGTGTCCTACGAGATGACCCAGGTCACCGCCCGCCTTCACAAAGCGCCGCTGACCCGGCGGCTGATGCTTTCCGGGCAGGCCGACGATTTCCAGCGGTCGGAGCTGGTGCAAATCCTCGGCGAAGTTCCGGGGGTGAGCGGAGCGACCTGGTCGCAATCGGGCGGGATGCCTTTGTTGCTGGAGGCCGCGATCGTTGCGGTCGTGGGCTTCCTTGCCGGGCTCATCCTCGCTTATGTGATCACCCTGAGGCGTCGCTACAACGCGCAATGGAGATGGTGACCGAATGGATTTCCTGAATGCATATTGGCCCGCGATCGTCGTCGCGGCGGTTATCATTATCCTGATCGCCTTTTTCCTGCTCAGACCGAAGCAGAGCGTGCGGCTGTCGCGGGACGAAGCGCCGGTCAGGCCGCACATGCGGGCGCCGCAAGAGCATGAAGGGCGCGGAATCGCCGCCGAAGCGGCTGCAGCGATCGGCGACGTCAGCGGGCAGTTCATCAATGCGCCGGTCCACGAGAATCTCCCCGGCGCTTCGGGGCCGCCCGACGACCTCACCCTGCTGAAGGGGGTGGGGCCCAAGTTCGCGAGATTGCTCAACGATCTCGGGATCACGCGCTTCGAGCAGCTAGCGCGGCTCAGCGAAGGCGATCTCGACCGCCTCGACCAGCATCTCGGAGCCTTCCGGGGCCGCCTCGACCGCGATCAGGTCCCACTCCAGGCGGAATATCTCGCCCGCGGCGACGAGGACGGGTTCGAGCAGAGGTTTGGAAAACTTTAGAGCGGAATCCTAGTCCGAGGCGGGCTGCGGTTCCTTGCGCACGCGCTTCTTCTGGGCGGCGATAAGCTTGTCGATCTTGCGCCCGTCCATGTCGACGATTTCGAACGTCCAGCGGTCGTGAACGAACTTTTCGCCGACTTCGGGAAGGTGCTTCAGCACCTCCAGCGCAAAGCCCGCGACGGTCGAGAAGTCCCGGTCGGCCGGTAACTGGATCCCGAGCCGGTCCAGGAGAATGTCGGCGCTTGCGGCACCGGACAGGAGGTAGCTTCCATCCTCGCGCTCGACGAGGTCAGGCTCCTCGCCTTCGTCGATGTCGTGACGGAAGGCGCCGGCGAGAGCGGCTATGATGCTGCCCGGAGTGACGATTCCATCGAAGTGGCCGTATTCGTCGAGGACAAGGGCCAGCGGAACTTCGGCCGAGCGCAGCACCGCCAGCGCATCCATCGCATCCATCAGGTCGGGAATCACCGGCGCGGGCCGCGCCAGGCGCTTGAGGCTAAGCGGCTTTTTGTCCAGCATCGTGTCCAGCAGGTCGCGGAGCTGGACCACGCCGACGATATTTTCGATCGAGCCTTCAGCGACCGGAATCCGGCTGTGCGGCGTTTCCTTCAGCGCCTGTCGAAGCTCGTCTCCGGTTGCGGAGATGTCGATCCAGTCGACCTCGGTCCGCGGAGTCATGACTTCGCGAACCGGCCGGTCGGCGAGACGAACGACTCCGGAAATGATCGCCCGTTCGTTTTCTTCGAGAACACCCGCGGTCTTCGCTTCCGCGACCACCAGGTGGAGTTCCTCGGCCGTCACTGCCTTGTCCGATTCGCGATTGAGCCCGAGCATCCGGAAAACGAGAGCGCTGGTGCTGTCCAGCAGCCACACGAACGGAGCCGCCGCTTTCGAAAGCCAGCGCATCGGCCGTGAAATGAGGGCCGCGATCGGCTCCGGAGAGCGGAGCGCGAGCTGCTTTGGAACCAGCTCTCCGATCACCAGCGACACGAAGGTGACGAGCACGATGACAATCCCGAAACCGAGCTTCTGGGCCGTCCCGGGCTCAATCCCAAGCAGCTGGAGCCGCTGGGCCGTAGGGCCGCCGAGGCTCGCGCCGGAATAAGCGCCGGCGACAATCGCGATCAATGTAATCCCGGTCTGGACGGTCGACAGGAACCGCCCCGGATCGGCGGAGAGTTCAAGCGCGCACTGGGCGCCGCTGCTTCCATTCCGAGCCATCGCCCTGAGCCGCGCCTCGCGCGAGGAAACGATCGCCATCTCGCTCATCGCAAGAACGGCGTTGAGAGCGATCAGCGCCAGGATGATGACGACATCGATCCACGGGAATGGGGAGAGTTGGTCGCTCATTGCGGCTTCGGGTTCTTGCCCGCAAATGTGGCTTGCAGCAAGCGGCGCTCGTCGGTCAGCTCCGCCGCTCCTCGAAGAAACGTTTCAGCAAGGCCGCCGATTCGCCTTCGCCGATGCCTCCGAGAACGTCGGGACGGTGATTGCAGGTCGTCTGCGAAAACACTCGCGCACCGTGGGCGACACCGCCGCCCTTTGGGTCGTCGGCCGCGTACCGGATGGCGTCGAGCCGGGCGAGCGATGCCGCCCCGGCGCACATCGCGCACGGTTCCAGAGTCACCCAAAGGGTGCAGCCCTCCAGCCGCGGTTGACCGAGCGCTTCGGCCGCCGCCCGGATCGCGACGATTTCGGCGTGGGCCGTGGGGTCGAGCGAGCCGCGCATCGCGTTTCTCGCTTCCGCGACCAGCTTCTCGCCGCGCGTTATGACCGCACCGACCGGCACTTCACCGGCAGCGGCCGCCTCGGCCGCGAGTTCGAGCGCTCGTCGCATGGGATGCGGCAGTTGAAACGGCATAGAACCGCGGTAGCGCGGGCGCCGCGCACTGTCATGCTACTGCGTGTTGGCGGCCACGTTCTGGTCCTGCTGGTTGCCGTCCGGCGGGTTCACCTGAAGGCTGGGCACCTTCACCTGGCGCTGCTTCGTCCCGATCGAGACCGACCCCGTTTCCACGTCAAAGGCCGGAGTCCGGCCGCCGCTTGCACTGACTCCGACGCCGTTGACGCTGACATCGGGAGCTGCAGCCGTCCGCGTCTGGCTGATGTGGAGGAACCCACTCGCAACGGCGATGATGAAGGCGATGACCACAAGGATCAGGATCAGGATGACGGCTCTCATGTTCGCATTTCTGTCGTCTCGGGAACAAAGGCAACGCCCATTCGCCAGGTAAGTTTCTCCCGCTGCATTGACGGGCGGCGGAGCAGAGGGTAACGGGCACACCGCATTTCGGGGCCTTTTGGCCCGGCAAAAATCAGGATCAGACCATGTCGCGCGTTTGCGAGCTGACCGGCAAGGGCCGGCAGGTGGGCAACAATGTTTCCCACGCCAACAACAAGACCAAGCGGGTATTCCTGCCCAATTTGCAGGACGTCACGCTGATTTCCGACGCCCTCGAGCGGAGCGTGAAGCTCCGCGTGTCGACTCACGGCCTTCGCTCGGTCGAGCATGTCGGCGGCCTCGATAACTGGCTCCTCAAGACTTCGGACGAGAAGCTTTCGCTCAAGGCTCGCAAGCTCAAGCGCGAAATCAGTAAAAAGCAAACGCAGGCAGCGGCGGCCTAATCTTTTCCTCCCTGTCGCGAAGCGATGGGGAGGTGGCAGTCACGCGTCAGCGGGACTGACGGAGGGGCCCCTCCACCATCTTCGATGGTCCCCCTCCCCGCCGGCTCCGCCGGTAGGGAGGTTTAGCTGAACCCTGACTGCAAGGTCGGTTCAGCGTCCATTTGCCGCGAATCGGGCATAAGCAGCTCACGTGGCAGGGTTTCCCCCTTTCTCCCTGCCCGCCATGGCGCGGCAGAAATGTCGCCCGAAAAGCTCCCTCGCGTCGCGTATTCGAGGGCGAGCCCGGCGCGAGAGATTGCGCCGGGCTCATTGCTTCAGGGAGTCTCGAACAGCCGGGCGAGCTGCTCAATCATCGCTCCGCCGAGTTGCTCGGCATCCATGATCGTGACCGCCCGGTCGTAATAGCGGGTCACGTCATGCCCGATCCCGATCGCGACCAGTTCGACCGGCGACTTCTGCTCGATCCAGCCGATCACCTCGCGAAGGTGGCGCTCCAGGTAGGTCCCGCCATTGGCCGAGGCGGTTGAATCGTCGACCGGCGCACCGTCCGAAATTACCATCAGGATGCGCCGCTCTTCGGGCCGCGCGACAAGCCGCTGGTGCGCCCAGAGCAAAGCCTCTCCGTCGATGTTCTCCTTGAGAAGCCCTTCGCGCATCATCAGCCCGAGGTTGCGCCTCGCCCGGCGATACGGCTCGCCGGCCTGCTTGTAGACGATGTGGCGCAGGTCGTTGAGGCGCCCCGGATGCGGAGGCCGTCCGTCCGAGAGCCAGGTCTCGCGGCTCTGCCCGCCCTTCCAGGCGCGGGTCGTGAAGCCGAGAATTTCGGTTGCGACCCCGCAGCGCTCCAGGGTGCGGGTGAGGATGTCCGCGCAGATTGCCGCGATGGCGATCGGCCGGCCCCGCATCGACCCCGAATTGTCGATCAGAAGCGAGACCACCGTGTCCTTGAAATCGGTCTCGCGCTCGATCTTGAACGACAGTGCATGGCGCGGATTGACGACCACCCGGGCGAGGCGGGCAGCGTCGAGAAGCCCTTCCTCCTGGTCGAACTCCCAGCTTCGTGTCTGCTGCGCCATCAGCCGCCGCTGGAGCCGGTTCGCGAGCCGGGTTACCACTCCCTGCAAACCGCCGATCTGCTGGTCGAGATAGGCGCGCAGCCGGTTGAGCTCGGCCTCGTCGCAAAGCTCGCCGGCCTGGATGATTTCGTCGAACCGGGTGGTGAACGCCTTGTAGTCGGTCGGCGGCGAAAGCTCCCAGTTGCGTCGCGATTGCCCTGGCTGGCCGGTGTCGCTGCTCTCCTCACCGTCGGCGAGCTCATCGTCGGTCGCGTCGTAATCTTCCACCGACTCGCTGTCGTCGCCCGATTCTTCGGCCTGCTCGGAGCGCATTTCGGAATCGCCCTCCTGCGGGACCGATTCGCCTTCGTCTTCCCCTTCGTCACCGGCGGCTTCGTCGCCTTCTTCATCGCCAGCCTCGTCGGGGTCCTCGGCGCTCTCGTCGGGAGCGGCGGCGAGCTCGAGGTCCTCGAGCAGCTGGCGCGACAACCGGGCGAACGCCGCCTGGTCGTCGAGAGTCAAAGCGAGCGAATCGAGGTCGGCGGCCGCCTTGTCCTCGATCCAACCCTCGACGAGCTTGAGGCCCGCCCGCGCCGAGGCGGGCGGCGATTCCCCGGTCAGCCGCTCGCGGGCAATGAGGCCGACGGCGGTCGCCAGCGGGACTTCCTCGGCGTTCCGCGCGCGGACGATCGCGTCGCTTCGAACCCGCGCCTCGGCAAGCTCGGCGAGATTGGCTCGAACCCCCCTCATCGCCCGGGCGCCGATCGCTTCGACGCGGGCTGTTTCCAAAGCATCGAACACCGCGCGTGCCTCCGGATCGGCCGGAGCGAGCGACGAATGAAGCCGGGCATCGTGATGACGGAGCTTCAGCGCCGCCGAATCCGCCGCTCCGCGAGCTTCCGCGACAAGCTTCGGTTCCAGCCCCGCGCCCGGGGACGGAACCCGCGCTGCCCGGCCGGCCGGAGACGCAGTGTCAGAAGCGAACACCACCTCGACTTCAGGGTCCTTGGCAATCGCCCGGGTCGCGCCCGCAAGAGCGCGGCGGAACAGGTCGAGCTTTTCGGGCACGCTAGGCGGCCCCGACGGCGCTTTCGGGAAGGTCGGTGCCGAACACGCGCTGGTAATATTCGGCGACGATCGGCCGTTCCGCCTCGTCGCACTTGTTGAGGAACGACACCCGGAAAGCGAAGCCGACCTCGCCGAAGATCAGAGCGTTCTGCGCCCAGCTGATCACCGTGCGCGGGCTCATCACGGTCGAAATGTCGCCGTTGATGAAACCCTGCCGCGATAGGTCCGCGACCTTGATCATCTTTTCGACCGTCGCCTTGCCGTCGGCATTGTCATATTCGCCCGACTTGGCGAGGACGATCTGCGCCTCGACCGCCGCGGGCAGATAATTGAGCGTACTGACGATGTTCCAGCGGTCCATCTGGCCTTGGTTGATGGCCTGTGTACCGTGATAGAGCCCGGTGGTGTCGCCGAGCCCGATGGTGTTGGTCGTCGCGAACAGCCGGAACCAGGGGTTCGGGCGGATCACCCGGTTCTGGTCGAGAAGGGTGAGCTTGCCCTCGGCTTCCAGGACTCGCTGGATGACGAACATCACGTCAGGGCGCCCGGCGTCATATTCGTCGAAGACGAGCGCTACCGGGTGCTGAAGCGCCCAGGGGAGAAGCCCCTCACGGAATTCGGTGACCTGCTGCCCGTCCTTAAGGACGATCGCATCGCGGCCGACGAGGTCGATCCGGCTGATGTGCGCGTCGAGGTTGATCCGGATCATCGGCCAGTTGAGCCGAGCTGCGACCTGCTCGATGTGGGTCGACTTGCCGGTGCCGTGATAACCCTGGATCATCACTCGCCGATTCTTCGAAAAACCGGCGCAGATCGCGAGCGTGGTGTTGGCGTCGAATACGTAGCTCGGATCGAGGTCGGGAACCCGCTCGTCGGCCTCGCTGAAAGCGGGGACTTCCATGTCGGAGTCGACTCCGAACATCTCGCGGACCTTCACCATCCGGTCGGGCGCCGCCATCACCGTCTCGCTACGGCTTTCGGGGTTCACGTTGGAAATATCGTTCATCGGTTCGGGCCTTAAGCCTTAGGCAGACGCGCCTCAAGGCGTGGATCTGTGGGTGGTCAGGCGACTTTCGGCGGCAGAGGGAACAGCGTCACAAAACGCCCGGCAAGCGCGAGGTCTCCTTCGACTTTCATAGCATCGATCGGAGCGCCGCCATAGAGCAGGCCCGCCACCTCCTTGGGCGCCGCAGTCACAGTGAAGTCGCAAGCCTGGATCGGGCCACGTTTCACATCAATTCGTCCGTCGCGGATTTCGGCGGTATAGGTGATGTCGCCGAAGCGGAAGCCCGCCTTCGCGGCGCAATCGCCTGCGAGCGCCGGATCGAACATCGTCTGAATCGACATCATGATCGACACATGGCTGATCGGCAGGCTCGGGTCGTGGCACTGGCTGCGCGCCGCCCATTTACCGAGCGCTCGAAGCATCGGCGCCGCATCAAGGCCCCATTCGGTCGCCTCATAGACTTGCACGGACGCGGGAGGCGGCAACCTGGTTCGCCTTACGAGGCCCCGCTCCTCCAACTCGGCGAGGCGTTGAGTCAGCACATTGGCGCTGATCCCCGGCAAATCGCGCTTCAACCCAGAGAAGCGGCG
>Ga0207705_10003055_pt1 | contig 12762 bp, 10 predicted proteins | sample KBSC13metaG_FD_184314 | JGI IMG/M metagenome (GOLD analysis project Ga0207705, IMG submission 184314) | Corn rhizosphere microbial communities from Kellogg Biological Station, Michigan, USA - KBS C1-3 metaG (SPAdes) (version 2) | ecosystem: Host-associated > Plants > Roots > Rhizosphere > Soil ...
CAGTGGCTGCCCGCCGATACCGACATCGAGACCTTCAGCCCCCATGTCAACGTGCTCGCCGTGCTGTACGATCTCGCGCCCGCAGAGCAGCAACAGGCGATCCTCAACCGCGTGATGGCGCGGCATCCGCTGAACTGCCAACCCTACTTCTACCATTTCGTTTTCAATGCGCTGGATCACTGTGGGCTGTTCGACAACTATGCGGTCGAGGAGATGAAGCGCTGGCAGATCGATCCGGAGACACAGACTTTTCAGGAGATGTGGACGAGTGGAGACTGGAGCCACGCGTGGGGAGGGACGCCGCTCTACCAGTTGTCCTCGAAAGTGCTGGGGGTGACGCCGGAGTCGCCGGGCTTCGATCGCATTGCCATCCGACCGACGCTCTGCGACCTCTGGTGGGCGAAGGGGCGCGTACCGACCCCGCACGGGAACGTGGAAGTCTCCTGGCAGCGCACGGAGAACGGCCTGCAGCTCGATGCAGTCGTTCCGGTGGGAGCGGCGGCGACCGTCTTCTTTCCCCTCGACCGTTTCCCAAAAGCGAAGGTGACATTGCAAAAGGCGGGCAAAGTGCGAGCCTTACCCATAGGAACCCGTTCGCTGAGGGTAGGCAGCGGATCGTGTCGATTTGTGATCGAGTAAAGCCTCCTGGTGATCCGAGCAGCCTGCACCCATCTTGTCGGATTTAAGGGCGGCAGCAAGAAGAAAATGGACAAAGGCGGCAAAATGGGTGGTAAAATGAAAGGCGGGAAGATGAGCGGCAAGATGTAGCTGTCTCAATAGCCATAAAACCAGTCCGGTAAGAGCCATCGCACTCTCGCCGGTGTAGGGGATGCACCCCTATGCAACATCCTTTGCACTCGACTGTCTGACACAACGGGTTTTACGACTGTCGGGTGAGGATTGAAACCCAAAAAGAGATCTATCGAAAAGGAGTCTTGCAATGTCATTGGCTCGAATGGCGCGGCCTATCGTTACAGCGATCGCTGCGTTCGCCCTCTTTGCGCTCGCCGGTTCGGCGGCGCATGCGTTTCCGAAATTCGCCAAAAAAGAGAACGTCGCCTGTGGCTACTGCCATACCGCCGAGGGCGGTGGTGGCGCGCGTAACTTCCGGGGTGTCTACTACAAGGCGCACAAACTGTCGTTTGCCGACTTCGACGAGACCTTCGAATCGAAAGCGGCCGGCGTCGAGGCGAACAGCAAAGGCGATTCCTCGGTCGCCAAGAACCCTGAATATCCCAATGTGAAGGTGCCTGCCGTCCTGAACTTCGTCGTGAAGGACATCGATGGCAAACCGGTCAACCTGGGCCGCTATACGGGCAAGGTCGTCATGTTCGTCAACGTCGCGTCCAAATGCGGCAACACGCCTCAGTATGCTCCGCTGGAGGCCCTCTACAAGAAGTACAAGTCGAAGGGCCTGGTCATTCTGGCCTTCCCGGCGAACGACTTCGGCATGCAGGAGCCGGGATCCGACAAAGAGATCAAAGAGTTCTGCTCTTCAACCTACAAGGTCGACTTCCCGATTTTCTCCAAAGTGACCGTCAAACCCGGTGAGAACCAGGCGCCGGTCTACAAGTTCCTGACCGAGAAAGAGACCGATCCGAAATTCGCCAAGCCGATCGAGTGGAACTTCGCCAAGTTCCTCGTCAACCGCAAAGGCGAGATCATCCAGCGTATCGACGCGCGCACCTATCCGGACAAGCCGGAGATCGTGGAGATGATCGAGAAGGCGTTGGCCGAAGAGGCTCCGGGCAAAGTGGCAAGCCGCTAATTTCGGCTTCCGATTCCCTTACAAGCAGACGGGCTGTGATATTCATCACAGCCCGTCTGTGCGTTTTTCTGTTGCACGCTTGGTTCTGAACTTCCTATAATAGTCATAAGACGCAGATCGGCTTGCCGTGAGAATTGCTCGCCCGCAAAATCTGCCGATCCGCGGATGATCTTCCGGAGGGAGATGGTCCATAATAGGGCGCTGGAATGTCAGGGGCTAGGAGCCGAACATGTCGCAACCAAACAATGATCCGAAACCGTTGTTTCTCTCTGCTGAGGAAGCGATGGCACTCCTGGATCTCTGTATCATGAGTCAAACCGATTTCGATCGGGATCGGGAGGGCATTCTCCTCAAACTCTCCGACCTCGTGCGTGAGCATCTGGCGGCGGTGGAAGAGGCGAATGGAGAAGGCGGAAAGTCGTGTGAGAACGATGCGTGCATCGTTCCCCAGGAGACGGCGACGGATGCCCTGCGACATGCGGACAGCAGCCGCCTGCCTATTCCCATCATAGAGAGTGGGCCGGTACCGAGAACTGTAGTGCATCGGTCTGCCGTGAAGCCCTGTCCGGCAGGTCGGTTTCGCTCCTGGATCGCCACACCGGGTCACTAGATCCAAACATGCTTGCTTGCTTGACCTTCTGTTGTGGATTAGGCTATAATCGCAATCGAATTCGCGCTCCTGCCCTGCTGCATTCGGAGCGGCCCTTATCTTCGGTTGTGTCTCTTTAGGACCGTCTGATCTCGCAGCAAGGAGTCACCGTGACGCGCGTTTTTCAACCTGCTTTTACGCTTCTTCGGTTTTCTTTCTGGTTATTGCTTCTGGTGGGCAGTGGGATGGGGATATCGCCCGTGGTCGCTCGCGCTTCGGAGGCGATCGGCGTGACACCGAAACCCTGTGCTCCCGGACAGACGGTCACGTTGAAGTGGTACTTTACCGGCACGAAGGTCCTTGTGTCCGGCGGCCGTTTTGGGAAGGGCGTCGAGGTGACCGGGCGCACGACCCTGACCGATACTCCTCAGAAAACCACCCGTTACACGTTCGATGTCTGGTACCCCGACCCCAAGAGCATAACCACTCCCAAAGCGCTGCTTCACGCTCAGTATACGGCTACCGCCGAGGTCGGATTGGCCGTGAAGGAGTTGACGGAGGACCAGATCGCGTATCAACTCCTGGAACTGGTCAATCGGGAGCGCGCCGCCAACAGACTGCCCCCCTTGCGTCTCCATCCGCAGTTACAGACCGCCTCACACTGGATGGCCCAGGATATGGCGGCCAACGAATACCTGGATCATACCGACCATGAGGGCCGCGAACTCGAAGCGCGCCTGACCGCGTTTGAATACCGAGAGTATCAGGTTGTCGGGGAGAACGTGGCGGCCGGACAGGTCACGGCGGCGGAGGTTATGGCGAACTGGATGGAGAGTCCGGGGCATCGCTCCAACATTCTCAGCCCGGACTTCTGTGAGATCGGCATCGGCCATGTGCAGAACAGCGCCGGCAAGTTTCAGCACTACTGGGTGCAGGATTTCGGCAGACAGCCGGACATTTTTCCGATCGTCATCAACAACGGCGCTCCCAGCACCACCCGCCTGGAGGTGAAACTCTACCTCTACGGCGAAGGCGCGATGAAACGGATGCGCTTCAGCAACGACGGCAACACCTGGACCGACTGGGAAGCCTACGCGCCGAACCGTGACTGGACGCTGGCGGCAGGCGCCGGCAAACACACGGTCACGGTGGAACTCACGGATGGCAAACGCACCTATCGGGATGCCACGAATATCGACCTCGTCGTCGAAAGTTTGCCAAGGGGCTCCGCTACCGCACGTAAATAACGGACGGTGACTTTACGACGGGGGAACGGTCTGCGGATCGTTCCCCCGTTGTCTATATCGCCAATGAAGGACCTTCTATGGAAAACACTATCGCCGTATTTACCCACAATGTCGTACCCCTGTTTGCGGAAGCGAGAAGTTCAAGCGAGCAGATCAGTCAGGGGCTGATGGGCGATCAGGTGCATGTCCTGGCGCAGGCCGACGACTTCGTGCATGTCCGCACCCTGGACGACTATACGGGCTGGGTGCGCGATAGCCACCTGAGTCGCACTCCGATCCTGACCCCCGAACAACCCCTGAAGGAGACGTATCCGAACGCTTATGCCGCCATTGTTGGGCAGGCGTTCGCGGATGTCTGGATGGCACCGGATCGCTACACACTGGAGACGAAACTGGTGTGGGGTACGCGGGTAACGGTGGTGGAGACGGTTTTGCAGCGCGACGGCAATTTCGCGCATCTGCGTCTTCCCTGGGGGAGATATGACATTGCGGGTTGGCCGGATGTAAATGCCTATGTGCTCACCGAAACTTTAGAGATCCCGACACCTGCCGCGGAGTTCGATGGAAGGACGGCTGCGGAACTGGCGCACCGGTTTATCGGGACACCCTATCTGTGGGGCGGGGGAACGCCATTCGGCTTCGACTGTTCGGGCTTTGTGCAGCGTATCTACTCCGTGCTCGGAATCACGATCCCTCGCGACGCCTATCTGCAAGCGCAGTGTCCGCTCGGGACGTTCCGAGAACCGGGCAAGTCCTTGCGGGCAGGGGATCTGGTCTTCTTCGCCGGACAGAGCGATCCGCGTGGGCGCGGGATTACACATGTCGGCATCGCCCTGGATAACTCCTTCTTCATTCACGCCTATGGCAAGACCGGCGTGACCCTCTCTCCCTTCGACCACCATGAAATTCGCGACACCTACACCTACCGTGGCTCCTGGCGCGTCGCTCTCTCACGCATCAAAGCCGCAAAACGAGCCTGACCGTAGGTTGGGGCGAAGAAATCTTGGAGTTGTTGCCGCGCGGATTGCACGCTATAGCGCTGACGATGTAACTATGAGTTGGATGCGAGTTCGGACGAAGATGTCTGCCGGGTCCGCAAAGATCATGGAGCTGAGGTGAGGGGATGTTCTCTCCCTTCCAGGAGGCATGCCCCTCAGGCTCTATCGATCGGATCACCAATTTATCGTCCGGCCTGCATCATTTGCTATTATGGTTGTCTTGTGCCGGATAGGTCGTGCAGGGATAACCGTTGGATAAAAAGAGTGCGTCGAGCGCCTCCCCCTCGTCTCAATCACGTCTTACGCTCCCATTTCTGGGCGCCTTCAGCTTACTGGTCGGGGTCATGATGATCCTGATCGGCTGGCGCGCGCAGCATTTCATCTCTACCCACTCCGATCCCTACAATTTTGAGGCGATGGCCCGCGATCTGCTGCACGGGGATGGATTCCGCAAATGGGGGTCGGTGCTGAACCGGAAGGGACCCCTCTATCCGGCTTTTATCGCCGGTATCTACTCCCTCCTGGGCGAGCGCCCGCTCGCCGTGCAACTGGCGCAGTGCCTGATGCTCGCCGGTATCTCGATGCTCGTATACGACATGGGACGGCGGCTCTTCAACGCGCGGACAGGGCTGATCGCAGGCGTGATCTGCGCGCTTCACCCCTCCCTGTTGCGCTACGTACCGGATTTCCATCTGGAGATCCTGCTGACGTTCCTGTTCACCCTGACGATCTGGTTCAGCATCCGGTTTATGGAGCAGCCCCGTCTGCGCTGGGGAATCGGCATGGGACTGGCCTGTGCCGCCGCTGCGCTCGCCAAAGCTGTCGTCGTGTTGTATCCGCTCGTGTTCATCGTCTGGTGGCTATGGCTGCGCCGCGTTCCGGCTTCCGCCGACAAGCCAAAAGCCGTTACAAAATCCCTCCCCTGGAAACCCATCGCGGCTGTATTCCTCGCTATGGGCATGGTGATCCTGCCCTGGACCGTGCGCAACCATCGTGTCAGCGGCAAATGGGTGCTGATCACGACAGGGGTAGGCGACGCTGTCCTGCGCGGCTTTATCTTTACGAAGCCGGAATACGCGACCCTTCGCCTGCCTCCGTACACCGACGCGGAGAACGAGAGCAACGCGCTGTTTCGCGGCCTGTGCGCGGCGCAGGATACGGTCTGGGAACGCAACGATATCGAATCGGACCGCATCCTCACCCAGGCGGCGAAAGCGCGTCTGCTCTCCGATCCCGTCGGAGCCGTCCGTAAGTTCGTGGTGGGACTGTTCACCTTCTGGTATGAGATGACCAGCCGCACGAACTCTGCTATTGCGGGCGGGATCGCCCTCCTCAGCGGCGTGCTGGCTTTCATCGGTTGGCGGCGTGCGCGCCGAGAGCAGTGTCCCGTCTGGCCCCTGGCCTTGCCTATTCTCTATCTGAACGTGGTGCTGGCCCTCCTCCTGGCCCTGGGACGCTACTCGATCCCGGTTCTGCCCTGTCTGACAGCTCTGGCCGCCTTTGGTCTCGACACCCTGTTGCCACGCTACGAAAGAGAAACCAAATGAACGAAATACAAGCCGACGCCGCGGCGCTCGTTGCGCCCCGGCGTACTCCCACCCTGCGGGGACACATCAAGATCGCGCGCTTCGATCACTGGGTCAAAAATGTGTTCGTCTTTCCCGGCATCGTCGTCGCCCTTGGGATCGACCGCGCCCAACCGATCGATGCGTTCCACCTCGTGAAGAACACCCTGATCGGTCTGCTGGCGGTCGGCTTCATCGCTTCCAGCAACTATGTCATCAATGAGGTCCTGGATGCGCCGTTCGACCGCCTGCACGCGATCAAATGCGCCCGACCCGTGCCGTCCGGTCAGGTCAGCGTCAAGTGGGCCTATGTGCAGTGGCTGCTCATGATGGTGGTCGGGCTGGGAATGGGGCTTCTGATCTCCGTTCCGTTCACCCTGACGCTTGTGTGGTTGTGGATCATGGGCTGCATCTACAACATTCCTCCGGTGCGCAGTAAAGACCTGCCCTATATCGACGTCCTGAGCGAAGCGATCAACAACCCGATCCGGATGCTGGCGGGGTGGTTCATCGTGGGCACGCACTCGATCGCGCCCGCCTCCCTTTTGCTCAGCTACTGGATGGTCGGCTGCTATTTCATGGCGATCAAGCGCTATGCCGAGTATCGCGACATCGGCGACCCTGCGCGCGCCGCCTCCTATCGCCGTTCGTTCGCCTACTATACGCTGGATCGTCTGCTGGTCAGCATCGTGTTCTATGGCTCCACGGCGATGCTGTTCCTGGGCGCGTTCATCATGCGGTATCGCCTCGAACTGATACTCGCCTTTCCGTTCGTCGCCTGGGTCATGGCAATCTATCTGTCGATGGCATTCAAGCCCGAGAGCGCCGCTCAGAACCCTGAAAGCCTGTATCGTGAGAAGGGCCTGATGCTGGCTGTGGGCCTCTGTACCTGCATCATTTCGGTCTGCCTGCTGGTCAACATGCCCATCCTCCAGACGATCTTCGCTCCGACCGCGCCGACGATCGCGGCAGCGCACTGATGTCGGCCTCGATAGAAGGAAACCGGCGAGGAGAGTTTGACAGAAGGGGCGCCGCTCTGGTATCATAGCGTGTTGTCTGTCGCTTCGGCAGACGTCCATCCAACCTTAATCGAGAATTCCTCTGAAGGAGTGTCCGTTGCGTATTCGAGCGAAAGAGATTCGCCGCGCCCGCAAGCGCCGCGAAGAGCAGCTTCACGAAAAGATCAAATCTTTGAGTGTGGCCAAACCCCAGGCGCGTCCCACGTCCCGTCCCGCGGCGCGTCCGGCTGCGCGGCCCGCGTCGTCCACGGCTGTCAAGCCCGCCGCACCGCGCCCTCCGCGTCCAAAGCCGCCGACTCCCGCCGGAGAATAGTCGCTTTTAGCAGGATTGGCAGGTCGTTTCAAACCGATAGGGTTGTTGTTCGCCCCAACGCTTTTCTGATGCACTCGCTGCATCCGTAGAGGTCCAGGAGAGGTGTGCAAGCAATCCTGTCGGTTCGAACTGGCCTGTCAATTTTGTTTTGAGGTGTCGCCATGTCTCAGAGTCACATCGTCGTTCTCAATCCCTATTCCGGTGCAGAGGTCGGACAGGTTCCCGCCGGCTCCGCGGCAGACATCGATCTCGCGGTCCACCAGGCGCAAGCGGGTGCGGAGGAGATGCGGAAGATGCCGCTCCACCGTCGCGCCGAGATCCTGGCCGCGACCGGTCAGATTCTGCTCCGTGAGACGGAGGCCTTGGCGCGGCTGATCACCGCGGAAGCGGGCAAAACGATCCGGGAGAGTCGGGCGGAGGTGGCGCGTGCCGCGGGCATCTTCCAACTGGCCGCCGAGGAGACCCGACGGCTGCATGGGGAGACCGTCCCCTTCGACGCGGTTTCGAACGGCGCAGGTCGCACCGGATACTGGACCCGTACGCCTCTGGGGGTGGTCGGTGCGATCACGCCCTGGAATGTGCCGTTGGCGCTGGCGGCCCATAAGATCGCCCCAGCGATAGGAGGCGGCAACGCGGTCGTCTTCAAGCCTGCCGAACAGACCCCCCTGAACGCTCTGCGCCTGGTGGAGGCGTTGCGGGAGGCCGGACTTCCGGAAAACGCGCTGCAGTGTGTCACGGGCGATGGCGCCGTCGTGGGCGACGCGCTGGTGACGCATCCCGATGTCGCGCTGCTCTCTTTTACCGGCAGCCGTGAGGTCGGGCTGAAACTTCCCGGTCGCGCCGGGTTTAAGCGCGTGACCCTGGAGTTGGGCGGCAACAGCCCGGTAATCATCACCCCGACCGCCGATCTGACCGATGCGGCGGAAGCGATCGTGCGCGGCGGCTTTGCGGTCGCCGGTCAGCTCTGCATCTCCGTACAGCGGGTCCTGGCGCACGAGAGCGTGCTGGAGAAGCTGGCCGCGGAACTGCTCCCTCGTATTCGCGCTCTGCGCCTCGGCGATCCCAACGAGGAGACCACGGATGTCGGCACGCTCATCAGCCAGGACGCCTGCGCGCGGGTCGCAGAAGCGGTGGAGACGGCGAAGCAGGCGGGGGCAAACGTGCGGATCGGAGGCGAGCGGGTAGGGCGGTCCGCCTATCTTCCGACCGTTCTGACGGAGGCGGATGCGACTTCGGCGCTGGCACGGGAAGAGGCGTTCGCCCCGCTGCTCCTGCTGATGCCTTACCGCACTTTCGACGAGGCGATCGCTCTTGCCAACGCCACGCCTTACGGCCTGAACGCCGGGATCTACACCAACGATCTTGACGAGGCCCTGCGCGCTGCCGAAGAGATCGACGCCGGTTCCGTGATGATCAATGATGTCCCCACGTTCCGTTCCGACCTGATGCCCTATGGCGGCCGCAAGCAGAGCGGTCTGGGGCGAGAAGGCGTACGCTTCGCCATGCACGAGATGACTGAACCCAAACTCATCTGTTTCCGCCGAATCCCGACCACACTATGAAACCACCCAACCGCTTCTTCCCGGCGCTTCTGGCGCTGACGTCGATCGTACTGACAGGCGCGTCCTGTCGCCCTCCCGTGAAGATGGTCCAGCCTGCCGCCGCCCAAACGGTCGTGCCCGCGCCGCCCCAGGAGCCGGAGAAACCGCAGGTCGACGGTGGAGCGTTGCCCCGTTCCTGCCAGGGCAAAGTGCTGCGTGAGCATCCGGCGCACTTCGACAAGAAACTGATGGCGCTGACATTCGACGACGGCCCGGACCCCCGCTGTACGCCCCGGCTGCTGGATATTCTGGCGAAATACGACGCCCATGCCACCTTTTTCGTCGTCGGCAAAGAGATCCCCGGCCGCGAGGCGCTGCTCCAGCGGATGATCGCGGAGGGACATACCGTCGGCAATCACACCTATACGCATCCCTCCAATCCGCCGGCGGATCGCGCCCGTACGGAACTCAGCCGCACCGACACCCTTATTACAAAAGCCACCGGCCATGCACCGACCTGTTTTCGGCCTCCTTACGGCCGGATCGATACCGCACTGACGGCGCAGGCCAAGCGCCACGGTTACGGCGTCTTCCTCTGGACGATCGATCCCGGCGACACACGCGGCAATGGGACGAGGTCGCTCGTCCGTCAGGTCTTGCACGCTCCCGAGAACGGTGATATCGTGATCCTCCACGACGGGAACGACCACGAGGCGAGCGTGGATGCGGTCGAACCGATCCTCGAAGCGCTCAGCGCCAAAGGCTGGCAGTTCGTGACGCTCCCCGAAATGATGGTCGCCTGGGACACCTTCCGTAAAACCCACCCCAAATCCCTCCGTCCTCACCAGGCGAATGCGTCACGCACGACGAAAACGCATCGCAGGACGAAGGCGCACCCCAAAACACCATCCGCTCGTAAACCGTTGGCCAAGGTAAAGCCTGCCAGAGCGAAGCATGCTCCGAAAGCCCCGAAAGCCGCCCCTAAACGAACGGCACTTTGAATTGCTGACGCAGATAATCGGGAAAGTCGGGTTTGGAGTATAATAGAGCATCATTCCGCTGGAAAGCCCCGAGGTCATCAGGACGCCTACCATGAAACCTTTTGCTATCTACCATGAACATCCCGACTGGTTCCGCCCCCTGTTTGTTGAGTTGGAACACCGTGGGATCCCCTTTGAGCGTCTGGACGCCGCACGCCACTTTTTCGATCCCTCCGATCCGCACGATGGCGATGCTTACAGCCTCGTGTTTAACCGCATGAGTCCGTCCGCCTATCTGCGCGGCGGTGGTAACAGTACCTTCTATACGCAGAGCCTCCTGGCGCACTGGGAGCGGCAGGGCCTGCGGGTTATCAACGGCAATCACGCCTATACGGTAGAGACGAGTAAGGCGCTGCAGTTGAGCCTGCTGGAGTCGCTGAAGCTGGGCTATCCGAAGGCGCGTGTCATCAACCATCCGGCGCTGGCTCCGGCCGCGGCGGAAGGATTGCGGTTTCCGGTGGTGGTGAAGGCGAATATCGGCGGCAGCGGGGCGGGTATCGTGCGCTACGATACGCCCGAGGAGCTGCAAGCGGCCGCAGAAGCGGGGACGATCGACCTCGGCCTCGACAGTACCGCGCTGGTGCAGGAGTTTACCCCGGCGCGCAACGGCCACATCACCCGAGTCGAGACGCTGGGCGGCAAGTATCTCTACGCCATTAACGTCTATTCGAGCGGCGACAGTTTCAATCTCTGCCCGGCCGACGTCTGTCAGACGCGGGGGGGAGTAGAACTGGAGCGTTCGGCCTGCGCGGTGGATACGCCCAAGAGCAGCATCTCGGTCGAGGCGGTGACCCCGCCGCGGGAGGTGATCGAGGCGGTGGAGTGCATCGTGCAGGCGGCGAAGATCGACGTGGGCGGCATCGAGTATATGATCGACGATCGGGATGGACGACTGGTCTACTACGATGTGAACGCGCTCTCGAACTTTGTCGCCGATGCGACGAATGTGATCGGCTTCAATCCGCACGAGCGATTGGTGGACTTCCTGGTGGCGGAGGCGAGGGAATAGCGATGCGTTACGGTTACTGGCTCCCCATCTTCGGCGGATGGCTGCGCAATGTCGAGGACGAGCAGATGGAAGCGACCTGGGACTACGTCTCTACTCTGGCCCAGCGCGCCGAACAGATCGGCTTCGACCTGACACTCGTCGCGGAACTGAACCTCAACGACATCAAAGGCGTGGAAGCGCCCTCCCTGGATGCCTGGTCTACGGCGGCGGCGCTCGCGGCAGTGACACACAAACAGGAGATCATGGTCGCCGTGCGTCCGACCTTTCACAATCCCGCCCTCCTGGCGAAACAGGCCGCCAACATCGACCAGATCAGTCAGGGGCGGCTCTCCTTGAACGTGGTCTCTTCGTGGTGGAAGGACGAGGCGCTGAAGTACGGCGTCTCCTTTGAGCAGCATGAAGACCGCTATGCCCGCACCAACGAATGGCTCTCGGTGCTGGACGGCGTCTGGACTGACGATCATTTCTCCCACGACGGCCACTACTACCATGTCGAGGACAACGTGCTTCAGCCCAAGCCGGTCCCCTCGCGCCCACGCCCGCTCCTCTACGCCGGGGGTGAATCGGAGGCGGCGAAGGAGCTGATCGCCCGCACCTGCGACGGCTATGTGATGCACGGCGACCCGCCCGAGAAGATCGGGGAGCGAATCACCGATATGCGTGCGCGCCGGGAGCGCTTCGGCCTGCCGCCGATGCTGTTCGGTGTCGCGGCCTATAGCATCGTGCGCGATACCGCAGCGGAAGCGGAAGCCGAGAAGGCGCGTATCACCGATGTCAAGAGTTCGTCGGCGGGCTACGCGAACTACCAGCAGTGGCTCTCAGGCACCAAACTGGAGCAGCAAGTATCGCTTGAAGACTACTCGGTCTCGAACCGCGGCCTGCGCTCCGGACTGGTCGGCGATCCGCAACAGGTGAAGGCACGTATCGCGGAGTTCGAGGCGGTCGGCGTCGATTTCCTGCTGCTCCAGTGCAGCCCGCAGAAGGAAGAGATGGAGCGCTTCGCCGCGCAGATCATTCAGTAAGCGGGATTCGGGATTGAAATCCCGCGCTGAAACGGCAAGTCCGCCTTCGCGGACTCGGATGCATTTCCCGCCTTGAGTCCGCGAAGGCGGACTTCCCATATCAGAACGGTACTTCAGTGCCGGGAAAATCGTTGAAAGGAAAGCCCGTATTCCATGGGAGTTATTCGCACGTCGCAGAAAGCCGCTCTATTCGGCGAGTCGGTGATTCGGGAGATGACCCGGCAGTTTCTGGCGCGCCCGGATCACGGCCCCGGCGTCAATCTCGCGCAGGGCTTTCCCGACTTTCCCGCGCCGGAAGCGATGAAAGAGGCGGCGTGCCGCGCGATCCGTGACGACATCAATCAGTATGCGATCACCTGGGGCGCGAAATCGCTGCGGGAGGCGATTGCAGAGAAGACAGCGCACTGGTATGGCGTGCGCCCGAACCCGCAACAGGAGATCACGGTCACCTGCGGCGCGACGGAGGCGATGATGGCCGCCATGATGGCGGTCGTCGATCCCGGCGACGAAGTGATCGTCTTCGAGCCGTTTTATGAGAACTACGGTCCGGACGCGATCCTCTCCGGGGCGATCCCGCGCTTCGTGCGCCTGCGTGAGCCGGACTGGACCTTCGACCCGGAGGAATTGTCCGCCGCATTCAACGCGAAGACA
>Ga0207705_10003057_pt1 | contig 12759 bp, 13 predicted proteins | sample KBSC13metaG_FD_184314 | JGI IMG/M metagenome (GOLD analysis project Ga0207705, IMG submission 184314) | Corn rhizosphere microbial communities from Kellogg Biological Station, Michigan, USA - KBS C1-3 metaG (SPAdes) (version 2) | ecosystem: Host-associated > Plants > Roots > Rhizosphere > Soil ...
AAGAACGACGAGCCAAAGCCTTCAGTTCCACTGAGGTGGACTTCGACGCTATCACCGGCAGCCAGAGGGGGCTCAAGAAATTCCTCTCGGAACCTTTGTCCACTGTCGGGGCCGTCCCCATAAAACCGCCCAACGGGGTATGGTGAAAACTCTTTCGCAATGTTGATCACTTTCATTTTTCCTCAGTCCCGCCCTCGTCCAAAGCCAGGAGGGGCGATATTGCATCAAGTGGAATCGTCCACTCTACGAGTGTACCATTGAGGGAGACCGTATGCCCTTTCACATCTGAAATCGCTAAGCCGTTGCGTACACGGTAAACGTACTCACCCTTCTTGCTCAAGATGCGAAGTGTCCCTGCTTGACACAAATCTATGATCTGTTTCAGATCATTCAGCCCCTTGCCGCGGTGCGTTTGGCCCATCCGAGATCTACCGACTTCCATAGCGGCATGGATCATGGCGCCGTCGTTGTTCTCAAGCTTAAGTGCAGCCAGGAGCGAGGGCAGGATGTCACGATGAGTGCGGGGCAGGCTGCGGGGTATGCCCACTCCTTGGTCGACGATCATGATCTTCAATTTTTTTCGGAGCTTGTCGATGTGACCAAGCATCCACCACCCTTTCTTGATGACTTTGATCGCCCCGACATCCCAATCTTCTGGGTACGCGTGCTGTGAGACGTTAGTCATCGCCTCTGTAAGGCCGCGGAAGAAAGAACCCCGCTTATCCTTGGGAACCTTTTCCTCGTGGGGCCCAAAGAGCGTTCGGCGCAACTCTACGGCTAACCTCCCGTCCGCCTGAGTGCCGCTCTGAACCTTGATGTATTCAAGCGGGAATACTTTTGGCGCAACGTCGATCTCCGACTTAACGCCAAGAGCATCAAAAAAGCCGCTATCCCGCATCTGCCTATGCAAGCGCTTATCGCGAGGATAGGTGCCAGATAGCATTGCAACTCCTGCAACCTTTCGGCAGCGGTCAATCTCAGCAACCAAGTACAGAATGGCTGCGGAAGATATGAGTTTCGTGTCGCTGAAATCAAGCAGTGTCCGCTTTCGATTGACGAGGCAGTTTGTGCGACAAGATGCCGCCAGATCGAAGGTCAAACTACGATTGTCGGTCAGGTCCAGTACCTCAGGAACTTTGATGACCAAACGCTTGTAACGCCAACTGTAATCGCCGATAGCACTATGCGTCACGCGCCTCTTTGCATGCAGAAAGGCTCTCCTGCGATCGCGGGCGTAGGCGGAGCGCTGCTCTCGGATACGGTGTTTGATTTCTTCAGATATCTTGGACATGACTGCTGGGTCGCACGGCCCATGGCCTTGCTTGATATTAACGTTAAGGTGAACATCTTGCCAAGAGCCTTTGCGTGTCAGGCGGCGGAGGACGTTGTTGAGCGAGTTTCTTTATAGCCAACTGCTGACGCCACCATGATGCGAACACGTCCCACTTCTATGCTGGCTGAACGAGTACGTGCCATCCCGGCACTTCGCACTGGCGCCGGCCGGCACCTGGTCGTGCGTTGATCGAGCAGGGGAGTGAACCTCATGCCCGTCCTTGGCTTTGTAGTGGCGATGCGACAGCAGTTCGGCTTCGTTTGGCTGGGTGCCGACGATCCGGCGCATCTCATCGGGCCTGGAGACCTCGGCCGGTGCGTCGATCTGGTGTCGCGGTATCGGAGTGGGATCTGGAGCGCGCTGGGCATGCGCAAAGGAGGCGGCAAAGGTAACCGCCAGCGCGAGGGCAAGCGCTTTCATCTGCGATCGCGCGGCCAAGTACTGAACGCAAACACCCACAACATAATGAAATTCAGCACCGGAACGAAGGTGAGCAGGGTCCAGGCACCGGAGAAGCCGGCCTTCGTGATGATCCGCCACACGGGAACGACGTAGGTACTTAAAACCAGCAGGATGATAAGCCAGTGCCAGACGCTGAGAGAGCCCATGATTTCCTCAAAGGTGAGATGCCGCGAATGTCGTTGCTCTCGGGAATGATACTCTGCAGATCTTGCAAAAAGGCTCACCAATTATCACGATGCTGCATCGCGTCGGATCGGCGCTACACTGGCACTCTCCGCCGGCTTGGCGCAGTAGTCGGCCCATACCTGCATCAGCACCTTTCGTTTTTCGATCAGGTCACCGCGGCGATAAGCGGCCTCGACCTTGTCGGGCAGACTGTGGGCCAGGGCGTGTTCGCAGACCTCGCGCGGGAACGAGTTTCCGACCGATTCGGCGCACCAGTCGCGGAAGGTCGACCGGAAGCCGTGCATGGTAATGTCATCTCGTCCCATACGACGCAATACAGCCGTCAGGCTCATGTCCGATAGCTGTGATTCATGACGCCGGCCCGGAAAGATCACATCTCCAAGTCGAGGTATCGACTTCAGTAATGCCAACGCAGCGGTGGAAAGCGGTACGCGGTGTTCGCGTTTACCCTTCATGCGCGCGGCCGGAACCGTCCAGATTGCTGCGTCCAGGTCGACCTCTTCCCACCGTGCGCCTCTGATTTCGCCTGACCGGGCAGCCGTGAGGATGCCAAACTCCACGGCGCGCGCCGCCATACCTTCGCGCTGGCGCAGATCGGCCATGAAGGCGCCGATCTCTTGCCATGGAAGGGCAGGGTGATGGGTGATACGCTCCGCTCGCTTCGGATCGGCTAGCAGATGGTCCAAATGCCCCCGCCACCTGGCCGGATTGTCGCCCACACGGAACCGACTAACTGTCGCCCAATCGAGAATGCTTTCGATGCGGCCGCGCAGTCGCAATGCCGTTTCGTTCTTGTCTGTCCAGATAGGTTGCAGAACTTTGACGACCAGTGCGGTATCTACGGCTGCGATCGGCAACTTCCCGATAACGGGGCTGGCGTAAGTTGCTAGTGTGCTTTCCCATTGCGCGGCATGCTTCTCGTTCCTCCAGCTGCTACGGTGTGCGGCGATGTATGATGCGGCACAGTCGTCGAACGATACCGCCTTCGCGCGCTCAAGCGCATTTTCCAGTTGTTCGGCTTTACGTAGCTCCAATGGATCGCCGCCGGCCAGAAGCGTAGAGCGACAACTCCGCGCGTGCTCACGTGCTTGTGCCAGCGTCACCGTGTGCAAAGGTCCAAGGCCCATCTGGCGCTCGCGGCCCGCGCGGATGTAGCGGAATATCCAGCTCTTGGTCCCTGTCTTCGACACCTGCAGGTAGAGGCCGCCGCCATCGCCGTAGTAACCCGGCTCTTTCGCCCGATTGACAGCCAGTGCCGTCAGTTTCTCAATAGTCCGCCCCACTATCTACCCCCATTCCTACCTCCATTGATGACGTAGATTGTAGTAGATTTAAGTAGAAGTAGATAGACGATTAGGTATGATTTTCCCCTATGGGAGAAGCTGTAAAGCGGATTGTAATAGACGCCCGGAGATATGGCGGAGGCGGACACCGCTTCCGCCAGAAAACAAAAGAAACCGCCTCAAGGCGGTTTTTTTGTTTCTTGGCGGAAGCGAGGAGGGCGCCTGCGCGCCCTCCGGGTGAGATTCGAAGGGCTGCGCTTGCAAGCGCAGCCCTCTCCGAATCGCCCGTTTGCTGGCCGCGCAGCGGGCAGCGTCGCGCGCCGAGGGCGCGCGCTGCAAAGTGGAGAGACACGCAGCATATGCCTGTGCGTCTTTTCGGATTTGAAGGGCCGGCGCCAGCTCGGCACTTCAAACCCACTGGCCGCAGAAAAACGCAACACATAGGCACTATTGGGTGTCCGCAGCAGGCTTTTCTTTTGCAGAGAGATGGTCGCCCAGGTCAATGCCGCGCAGCAGTACACTGTCCTGTCGCGTTTGATATAGGAAATCGTTGATCGCATTGCCATGCTTGACGATGTCGTCGACGATGCGGTTGACCTGCGCCACGTCTTCGTCGGAGTCGAATACCAGCTGCCCGTCTTCGATGTGGACGTGTTCACGTCGGGTTTCCATCATGCTGACCAGGTGACGTTGGTCGTCCAGCAGCTGACGGTTCAGCCGATTAAGTTTTTGAGCGTGCTCATGAACAATAAGCGAACCCTGTTCGATTTGCTTGGACAATTGAAACTGATCGGAGAGCCGTATCGCCTTGAGCTTCGTCGTGTAGTCCTTGAAAGCAGCTTCGTTCGACGCCTCTTGCGTTTGCAAGGCACGTTCGCATTCGTCCAGTGCCCTGTGCGCTGATGCGAAGCCCCCCGGCGACAACAGCGCCGCAGGCGCAAGTGCAGCATCCGGACTTGCTGCACGGCAAACGTTTTCCCTCAGCTTTGTGGCGTTCCACTGGCGTGCGTAAAGTGCGACGACCATCGAATCCAGTCGGTCCAGATAGGACAGGCCAACCTTGCCTACGTCAGGAATGTAGTCGGGTTCGGTATGTGCGGCCATGTCAGCGATGCTACGCCGGACCTCAGCGATCGCGCGTTTGAGAATATGTTGGGAAAAGGCGTCCATTAACGCGTCCCAAACATGCCTCAGCTTGGGCTTTGCGTGTTCCTCGATTTGTGCGAACGCTTCCAGAGCCGCTCGCTTATCGGCTGCAGACACAGGGCGATGGTGGGCCATCAAGCCTAGTGTGTGGGCATCTTTTGGCGATATATAGCTTTCAAATATCGGCATGGCCTTGGCGTAAAACTCGTCCGGCGTGGTTGCTGCTGCAAAAGCGTCGAAGAATTCACGGTTGGATGGATCGTCCAGATGGGGAATGTTTGTGAGCGCGTGCTCGTGCCAACGTACGCTATCGAGGTAAGCGCGCAAATCGGCTGCATGGCGCGCTGTCGACGTCGCGGAGGGCATGGGTACAGCCGCCAGAACCTCTGGTGTCATGCACGCTAGTCCTAGTGCGAATACCAGCGGTGCCCAGAGAAAATGGGGCCGCATGATCCGTTGGCGGTTGGTCGGGGTGACGCTTGCCGGTCGTGGCAGCAGGGCAGATTCGGAATGAATGTATTGCGTTAAGTAACTTGCCACTGCCGTTTCTCCTAAATTATTTATTCACTCCCAATAGCATAAAGAAAATATTTGCTTAATGGAAATTTATAGTAGGACAAACTGCTCTTGCCCCCAAAGATCAGATGTCAGTCGATTATCAAGTTGCTCATAAAATAACCACAATGGAGACTACTACGTGCATCAACCACTTCGATCGATCGTAACTACATCGACCCTACTAGCTTTATCCACCCTCGCCGCCGCCCACCCACCGGCCAATTCACAGCCCACCAGGACATCGGCGCCGTCAAGCGCGCCGGCCGCTGCAGTTCCGCGACAAGGACGGTGCCAACATGGACGAGTACCGCATGCAGGTGAGCGCGCCCGACGTCATCCAGCTCGAACGCTGGGCGACACCTACATCATGAGCGCGGCGCGTTTCGGCGAGCCGTTCCAGGTGACCAGCGTGGCGCACGTGAAACTGGGCGACAAGGTCTACGTGGGCCTCGCCGCCAGCGCGCACAACAGCGATGCGTATGAAACCGTCCAGGTCTCGAACGTGCACATCATCGTTCCGGCACCGAAGGACTTCGTGCCATACCGGGATTACATCGGCAGCGACATCGAAAGATTGAGCAGCCATGTCCGGCGCCCCGACGGCAGCAATTATTCGACGATCTGTACGGTCCCGGTCGAAGGCAGCGAGAAGGCGACGCTCATCACCGATACCGATCAGGGACACTCGTATCTGCACGGCTTTGCGCCGGACGATCGCACGATGATCTTTACCGGCCAGCACGATCCCGCCATGCGTGCGAACAGCCCGAAAGTCCTCAACCTGTACACGATCGACGTGGCCAGCAAAAAGAAGACCCAGCTGACGACGACTCCAGCGCTGGACGATGGCGCGGAATAGAGTCCCGATGGCAGGCAGATCTATTTCAATTCGAACCGCACCGGGCGGATGCAGTTATGGCGCATGGCTTCTGACGGCAAGAATCAGGTCCAGCTTACCTTCGACAATTTCAACAACTGGTTTCCGCACGTGTCGCCCGACGGGAAAAAGATCGTGTTTATCGCGTTCATGGACGACATCGATCCCTACGATCATCCGTTCTATCGGCACGTCTACCTGCGCGAAATGCCGGTGGAAGGCGGTGCGCCCAAGGTGATCGCTTACCTGTACGGCGGCCAGGGTCGTCTGAATGTGCCCAGCTGGTCGCCGGACGGCAGGCAGATCGCTTTCGTCAGCAATAATGCGTTGATGTCGGGACGCCTGGCGGGTAAGCCTGACAGATGATCCATTTTCCAGCGAACGTTCAACCCGCTTTTTGCGTCCGACGTCGACGCATTCCCAAGCCAACCAGCACCGGCAGCATCAGCATGATGGTCGACGGTTCAGGCACTTGCGCGGTTGCCAGATTCCAGCCCACCACGTCCAGCGCTACCAGTTCTGCCGAGTGGTAATTGGCGATCACGCCAGGCGTATAAACCGCGTCCTGCACGGAAGGCGTATGTGGACCGGCGCTCCACCAGTCGGCGTAGTCGGCACCCCATTCCTGGTTGAAGCGCGCCAGCATGGTCGCACCGCCGTCGATCGAGAAATAGGCATCATCGCCCGCGGTGGTATAGGACCGGACACCGGCGGAGCTGTAGCGGAACAGGTCTTCGATGCCCAGGTAAGGATAGCCAGTGCCTACCGACGAGCCAGGACCGCCGACGCCGAGGAATTCATCCAGTTCGTGCAAGACGACGGTAAACATGTCGTATTTATCGGATGCGATACCATCGGCACGATTCGAATCGACCAGGCCGAGGTTGATGAAAACATCCCTGAGTCCCTGGGCCCCGCAGTTGAAACCGAGCGCGAAGCACTGCGCGTAGGTGAACCAGACCAGGCTTTTTCCCGTCGCCGTATCGGCAGGACCGGACGTCACATGACTCATTGCCTTGTAGTCGTTTGCGCTGGTGCGATCCGCATTCAGCGCGGCCACGACGTAGCTGTAGGGTAGGCCATACAGTGCCTGCGAATTGGAGCTGGGTCCGCTCGAGGACGTCTTGAAGTTGATCGCAAGCGTGACGTTGTCGGTGACCTGTGCCTGCAGAAACGAAATCGCGCTGAGGACCGTTGCTTTTTGCTCGGCGTTATAGCCCGCATCGAAGGTGGGATTGATCACCAGCGCGTGCGTCGGCATGGCAGCCGCCGCCAGCAGCGACATTGCAACAATGTGCTTTGCGACTGCTTTCATCTTTTTCAGGGGGCTTGTTTTGGACATGGACATTCAATCGTTGTTATTAAAGGGATACCAGAGAAGCTGGTTTCATTTAGGTAATATTTTCGCTCCGGCAACATAAAAGTTTAACATTTATAAAAATCAAATGCTTACGGCGAAGTCATGGTTGTGATTACAAAGATGGGCGCTGAGTGCCTGGTTTACTGTAAAGTTTGTCGACTCAAATAGTTTTGGCATCTGACAAGAAGTTTGAAGCGAGGCGGCGCACCGCGTAGCCGGAGCCACGCGGCGCTTGATCGTGCCACCCATCTTTCGGGTTCGGCGTGCTGACGCCAGCAGGCTTGCCGTTGCGCGAAGCCTGGTTCTGCCCGGCCGGCTGTCGCGTCACCCGTTGTTCACGATGATCTTGCCGTTCGCAAGGGCCCGCCCGGCATTTCCGCCCGTTGCGGCCTGGCTGTCGTAGTCGACGACGTCGGCCGACGTCTTCGGATCGGTGTGCCAGATCTTCACGCCGAAGCGTCCGGATGCGGTGGCGCCCGCTGCGGTCGTCGCCGTGAACCGATAGCCGGCCGCGCCGTTGACCTTGCCGGTGCCGGTCAGTTGCGCCTGCCCATCCCGGGTCGTCGACACCCGTACGTCATTGCTTGCGAAGGCAAATCCGGGCAAGGCGAACAGGAAGCGGCCCTGTGCGGCCGCCGCGTTCGTCCGCGCCGCCGGCGGTATTACGAAGCTGAAAGTCGCTTTGCCACCGGGCACGGGTGCGCGCGGCGTGCGGGTGGTCGGCAGCAGGACGGTGCCGGTGCCCGCGACGACGGCGCCGGACGGCTCGTACACGACGACCCGGTGCGCCACCCTGGCGCTGTTCCCGAGCCGGTCGGTCACGTTTGCCGTGACCGTATAGATGCCCGGCGCCGAATAGGTGTGCCGTGCCGCCGCGCTCCCGCTCCCTTTCGCCACGCCGGCGTCGCGCGCGCGGTCGGCGGTGCCGTCGCCCCAGGACCAGGCCACGCTGTAGCGCGCCGCGCTGTCCTCGGTCGTGAAGCCGACCGACGTGTCCACCGGCGCGCCCAACGGGACCATGTCGGGGGCGGCGATCGGCCCGGCCGCGTGCGCGCAGCCGCAGGCCCGCACGGGTTTGAGCAGCACCAGGCCCGCGTTCGAGGACGCGACGATCGAACCGTTGTCCGCGATCCCGAGCGCGCTTTCCAGCACGAGCCCGGCCGGCGCGTGGTACAGGCGCCGGTTGAGGTCGACCAGGCCGTCGGTCCGGCTCCAGACGAACGCGTGGTAGACGTCGTCCGGGGTGACGGATCCGCCGACCACCTGGCCCATGCTATTGGCCGCCAGGGCCACCGACGATTGACCGCCCAGCGTGCTGAGGTCGTGCATGCCATGCGCCTGCGTCCACGTCATCGCGTGCTGGGAGAAGTCGGGATAGGTGATGACGCCGACGATACGCCCGCCCGGGCTCATGCCGAACATCCATGTGCCCTGTCCATTCGCTGGGCCGAGGTCGTGCATGCCGGTTGATCGCGTCCACCAGAACACCGAGCCGAAGTTGTCCGGGGGATTCATGAGATTGCCCGCCACGAGGCCGCTTGCCGCCACGGCGACCGGGGTCGAGGCATGGGAGCCGAGGTTGTCGATGTCGACCATGCCGGTGGCGCGGGTCCAGGCGAAGGCGTGGTAGGTGGAGCCACCGGCCCAGGCATTACCCGCGATCAGGCCGTCATCGTTGAGCGCCCGGGCATACGCGCTCGATTCTTCGCCGGGCAGCAACAGGCCGAGATCCTCCATTCCGTTCGAGGCGCTCCAGCGGAATGCGTGCGGGTAGGGCGGGCTTGGATCCACCGTCGAATAACCGGCGACGACGCCCCGGTTGTTGATCACCGGGTCCCAGGCGCCGTTCCTGCCGGGCAGCGTCCCGATATCCGTCATGCCGCGATGCAGGTTCCAGACGAACGAGTGGGTGAGGCCGGCCGCCGTGTCCGAAATGCCCGTCACGGTGCCGAGATCGTTCAGCCCGTTGGTGCGAATGGTGCTGCCGCCCAGCGTACCGATCTCGTGCAGGTGTGCGCCGTCGTAGAACCACGCGTGGGGCGGTTCGTCGGACCACCACGGGGGGAAGTGGGTGAACGTCACCTGGCCTTTCGCGTTGATGAAAACGCCGACCTCACCCGGCCCCAGGTTTGTCACCCGGTACAGGGTTGAAGCGGTACTCGTTGCCGCGGTTGCCGCGATGGCGCTCTCGTCCTGTGCTGCGGCCGCGGCCCCGGCCAGTGCCATGCTGCCCATCAGTGCGGCCGGCCAATTGCACAGGAGACGTTTTAGAGTTACCGAGCCTGATCTGCGCTGGTTCATGTTCAGCTCCATGAGAAAGGTGATCGGGCGGACGCCCAAGTTGATGATCGTTCAGCGGCGGAGCGGAATCATGGGGTGCATCATGCGATATGAGTATTCCGGCGCTGGCGTGTCGTTGTCCTTTGGTCCAATTGAGGACCCAGTCTATCTCGATCATGATGGATGCTCGAACTCGGACTCCTGTGAGGTGCTACATGATGCACGTCAAACTGTTCATTCATCCAGCGCGCGTGCTGGCGCCGTGCTGTCTGCTGGCGTTGGCCGCGTGTGCCAATCCGGCGCTGAACAACCAGCTTGCCAACAGCCGGGAAGCCGTCGACCAGGCGAAGATCGTCGGGGCGGAGCAGGCGGCGCCGGCGGAACTCCAGGCCGCGGTCGAGAAGCTGAACCAGGCCAGCGCCGCCGCCGAGAAACGGCGCAACGGCGACGAGGCGATGCGACTGGCGCAGGAAGCGCAGGTCGACGCCAACCTGGCGCGCGCCAAGACGAATTCGGCCCAGGCGCGGTTGGCGGCGGCCGAGATGGCGAAGAGCAACCAGCTCTTGTACGAGGCCCTCAATCGTACGAACCAGAACCAGCAGAGGTGAGAGATGAAACACATCATCCGGTCCACCAGCGGCGCGCTCGCCGCGGCCTTGATCGCGGCGGGATGCTCGACGGCGCCGAAGGCGTCGGACGTGGCCGCCGCGGAGTCGGCCATCGGCAATGCCGGCCAGGCCGTCGACCAGGCCGCCTCCGATCCCCACGTGGCCAAATATGCGCCCAGCGAACTGGACCGCGCATCGGCGTCGCTGGATCAGGCAAAAGCGGCATGGAGCAAGAAGCATGACCTGCAGACCACCACGCACCTCGCCTACATCGCGCAACAGCGCGCCGCGACGGCGCAGCAACTGGCAAACGAGCGCGCCTCGGAAGAGGTCGTGACGGTGGCGGCTGCGGAGCGTGACCATGCGGTGCATATGGCGGCGACGGCCAGACCTGCCGCCACGGGCACCGAGGTGGCACAGGAGGGACTTGCCGGGTTCGCGTCCGGCAAGGCGAAGCTGCCGCCAAACTCGGCACGCGCGATCAACGACCTCGCGACGACCTTGAAGGACAATCCGGACAGCAAGGTTGTCATCGAGGGCCACACCGACAGTGTCGGCGCCCCCAAATACAACCAGGCGCTGGCCATGAAACGGGCGGAAGCCGTGCGTGCCGCCCTGCTGCGCTACAAGATCGACCCCGGCCGTATTCTCGTCGGTGCGCAGGGCGAGGCAAATCCGGTAGCCAGCAACGATACCAGCGCCGGACGCCGGGAAAACCGCCGCGTGGAAGTCACCGTCGCGGGTGCCGAGTCCATCGCGGGCGGATCGCAGATGGGATCCTCGCAAGGCTCGACCGCGACGACGTCGAGCGGGTCGGGCGGGCAGAATGGACAGAATGGGCACAAGGGGCAATGAGATAGACAGACGTTTCCCATGCAGGTATGCAAAGCCCATCCGTAAAGCGATGGGTTTTGTCTTTTCTGGCTGTTGTCAAAATGAAATTCCTGCGTTACCCTGCAACAGTTGTTGTCTGTTCGTAATCAACTCTGTTGGAGGAAGCATGGGAATGGTGTTTTGCAGGGGATGCGGTAAAGAAATTCACGAAACGGCTGTATCGTGCCCGCATTGCGGATGCCAGCAGACGGCAGTCATGGCTGGCAACCTCAAGAGCCAGAGCGTCGCCGCGCTGCTGGCGGCATTCGTCGGCGGCCTCGGCATCCACCGGTTCTACCTGAGCCGTCCGATTTCCGGCATTTTCTACATCCTGTTTTGCTGGACGGGGATTCCCGGGCTGATCGCGTTCGTGGAAACGCTCGTGTACGCCTTCATGAGTCCGGAGAACTGGGCGCGAAAATACAATAATGGGCTGGTCAGCGCGCCCGTGCACATCGCGATCCGGACTCTCGTGCTGATTTTCCCCCTCGTCTTCGTTGTCGGAATGCTTGCCGCCATCGCGATCCCGGCCTACCAGAGCTACGTCAATAAAGCCAGGGCGGCCAGGTCCAGCGTCCAGATCGAGGCACCGAGGCATGCGGGGACGGTTGCCATGCGCGCGACCATCATCGTCCCGGCATCGGCCGCTTGACGTGAAGGGATGGCGCGTCAACCCCGCGCCATCTCCGCCATCCGCCCGAACCACGGCTGCGCATCCTCCAGCTGGCGCGCCAGCTGCAGCAGCCGGTCCTCGCCGCCGAACGGTCCGGTGAACTGCGCGCCCAGCAGCAGCCCGTCCGCTGTCCAGTGCAGCGGCACGCTCATCGACGGCGTGCCGGTCAGGTTCGACAGCTGCGTGAACGGGACGTAGCGCAGGTTGTCGGTGGCGATGCGGTCGACCGTCCGGTCGAGCAGGCCCAGGCGCGCCAGCACGCCCGGGCATGCTACGATCGGGGGAATCCGAGGCCATCCTCCAGACCTTCGTATCGGAATCCGCGACCATGTCCGAAGTCACCGCCTTACTCACGACAATCAAGCGCCAGCTCAAGCTGCAAGGAAAGACCTACCGCGACGTCGCCGCCGCGCTCGGGTTGTCGGAGGCGAGCGTCAAGCGCCTGCTGACGTCGGACACGCTCGGTGTCGACCGTCTCGTCGAGATCAGCAACATGCTCGGTTTTACGCTGGTCGAGCTGGCGCAGGAGGCGGCGCTGAGCGGCACGCGGCTGCACACGCTGAGCCCGGAACAGGAAAAGGATCTTGTGTCCGACACGAAGCTGCTGCTCGTCGCCGCCTGCGCGCTCAATCACTGGACGATGGCGGACATCCTCGCCGTGTACCGCCTGACGGAGGCGGAGTGCCTGCAGAAACTGCTGCACCTCGACCGCCTGCACCTGATCGCCCTGATGCCGGGCAACCGCATCCGCCTGAACGTGGCGCGCGATTTCGACTGGTTGCCCGATGGGCCGATCCGCCGCTATTTCCGCACGCAGGGCCTGGCCGATTTCCTCGACGGGCGCTTCGACCGGGCGGACGAGGCGCTCGCCTTCACGCATGGCATGCTGACGGAGAGCGCGCTCGCTGCGATGCAGGTCGAACTGCGCCGCCTGCGCGCCCGCTTCGCCGAACTGCACGAGGAAAGCCTGGCCGCGCCGCTGCCGAAGCGGCGCGGCAGCGGGCTGCTGCTGGCGCTGCGCGAGTGGGAGCCGGCCGGGTTTACCGCGCTGCGGCGCTGACCGGCGCGTCGATGCGGTAGTCCCACGCCGCCAGGGTCTGCGGCTTGCCGCCGGGCAGGG
>Ga0207705_10003058_pt1 | contig 12757 bp, 14 predicted proteins | sample KBSC13metaG_FD_184314 | JGI IMG/M metagenome (GOLD analysis project Ga0207705, IMG submission 184314) | Corn rhizosphere microbial communities from Kellogg Biological Station, Michigan, USA - KBS C1-3 metaG (SPAdes) (version 2) | ecosystem: Host-associated > Plants > Roots > Rhizosphere > Soil ...
CGAGCGCCAGGGTCAGGCGCACGGCGCGCGAGGTCTTGTTGAAGGCGCCGACCAGGCGCTCGGTGTCGGCCGGGTCCTCGCAGGCCTGGGCCTGCCGCGCCAACTCGCGGGCGAGCATCAGGCCAAGCTCGGCGAGCTCGCCCAGCATGGCCTCCACGCGGGCCTGTTTGTCGGGATTGGGCGGCACGAACAAAAAGAGAACATGCGGCTTGGCGGGTTGTCAAATTTTGAGTGGAAAATCTGCGCAGAGCGAAGCGAGGCTGCCGATCAGTCGCTCTCTAGCAGCCCGTAGTTAAGGGTCCGCAATGGGGTCGAAGGCGGCCGAAGCTCGAACACCAGCGGATTCGGCCAGTCTCTGACCAGAGCCGCGGCCCGCATTTTGAGGGAGCCAGCCGGGTCCAACACCCTTGTCTGTCACGGTCGTCGGGGCCGCCCTCTCCCGGCCTCTCCCACAGGGCTCCGCCCTTGGGAGAGAGGCTCGATTGTTGTTCATGGTATGTTCTAGCCCGCGCCTCTCCCAGGCGCGGAGCGCCGTGGGAGAGGTTGGGAGAGGGCGGCGCGGGCGCAGGGGCCTGGCGCTCTCGTTGGATCAAGAGTCTTCGCGATCGCCGACGCGGCCTGTTCAGCCTAAGCGGCCAGTTCGCGCGTCAGGCGGTCGAGCACGAGGCGGCCGGCGGCCGTGACGCGCAGGCGGTGCGGGTCGTCGGCGAGCAAGCCGAGCGCGATCAGGTCGGCGACGGTCGGGGCCGCGATCTGCAGGGCTGCGACCTCCTCGCGGGCGACGCCCTCGGTGATCCGCAGGCCGCTCAGCAGGCGCTCCTGGGCGGCTTCGCGCGGATCCAGCGCCTCGCGGGTTGCAAAGCCGAGACCGGACTCGGCCACGCGGGCGATATAGTCCGCAGGCTTCGGCGCGGCGTAGGTCGCCTGCCGCGCGCCGTCCGCGGTGATCCGCCCATGCGCGCCCGGACCTGCGCCCACGTAATCCTCGCCGGTCCAGTAGACGAGGTTGTGGCGCGAGCGGGCCGCTGCGCCGCGGGCGTGGTTGGAGACCTCGTAGGCTTCGAAGCTGGCCGCCTGCAGGACCTCCTGGGTGACGTCGAAGAGCTCCGCGCCGGCTTCCGCGTCCGGCGGCGTCAAGGCGCCGCGGCGCACCGCGCGGTCAAACGCCGTGCCGGCCTCAATGGTGAGCTGGTAGGGCGAGACGTGCTCGGCGCCCAGGTCGACCGCGGCGCGCAACTCGTCAGCCCAGGCCCGCGGCGTCTGGCCGGGTCGGGCGTAGATCAGGTCGATGGAAAGCCGCGGGAAGGCCCGGGCCGCCGCCTGCGCCGCGCGGATCGCGCTCGCCGCGTCGTGGTTGCGGCCGAGAAACCGCAGCGCCGCGTCGTCGAGCGATTGCAGGCCGAGCGACAGCCGGTTCACCCCCGCCGCCGCGAACGCCGAGAAGCGCTGGGCCTCGGCGTCGGTGGGGTTCGCTTCCAGGGTGACCTCGAGGTCCGGCGCGGCGGCCCAAAGGCGACGAGCGGCCGAGACGATCTCGCCGGCCCAGTCCGGGTCCATCAGCGAGGGCGTGCCGCCGCCGAAGAAAATGGAGACCAGCTCGCGCGGCCCGGTGAGCGCGGCCTGCGCCTCGAGGTCGGCGACGATGGCGCGCGCCAGAGCCGCGGGCTCATCGCCCTTGCGGTCCTTGAAGACGTTGAAGTCGCAGTAGGGGCAGATCCGCGCGCAGTAGGGCCAGTGGACGTAGACGCCGAGCTTCGGGCTCGTCACAGAAGCGCGGCTTTCAGTTTGGCGAAGGCCCGGGCGCGGTGGCTCATGCCGTCCTTGGTCGCCGGGTCCATCTCGCCGAAAGTCAGCTCACCGCCTTCAGGCAGGAAGATCGGGTCGTAGCCAAACCCGCGGTCGCCGCGCGGCGGGAAGGTCAGCGTCCCTTCCACCCGCCCCTCGACAACGACCGCCGCGCCGCCGGGCCAGGCCACCGCCAGCGCGCAGGTGAACCAGGCGGCGAAGTCGCGCGCCTGGGCCTCTTCCAGGCGAGTCTCCACCTTGGCCATGGCGACGGTGAAATCGCGCCCAGGCCCGGCCCAGCGGGCCGAATAGATGCCCGGCGCACCGTCCAGGGCGGCGACCGAAAGGCCGGAATCGTCGGCCAGCGCCACCAGGCCGCTGGCCTCGGCCGCCGCGCGCGCCTTCAGGAGCGCGTTGCCGGCGAACGTCGTCTCGGTCTCGTCCGGCTCAGGAAGACCCAGCTCGCCCGCCGTCACCAGCGGAAAGCGGTTCTCGAGGATTTCGGCCAGCTCGCGGGCCTTTCCGGGATTGTGTGTCGCCACCACCAGCCGCGTTCCCGGCTCGAGCTCCAGCGCCATGGATTTAAGGCCTCCTTTACCGGTGGCGGACCATAGACCCGCCCCGCTCTGTTGCATTGCGAAAGTTTAACTTCGTGACGCGATGTTAATTTGATCGCTAATCGATGCGAGCGTATTGAATGTCGACATCGGAGCCGTTTCCGACCTGGCTTTTACGCTGCATCGCAGCACATCTTGAAGGACCTAAGACCATGTTCAATTCCGTGACGCGAACCTTCGAACGGATCGCGCTTCCCGTGTTCCTGATGCTGGCCATCACGCCGATGCTGGCTGTCGCCGTCGCCGCTTCGATCCACTAGGCTTCAGCCTTGCGGTTCGTCCGACCCGCTCCCGCTGCCGCCGTCTCCCAGGGCGCAGCCCGGGCGGGTCTAGGCGTTGAGAGCGACCGGGGAGGATATTGGATGCGCGCGCTCGGGCCTGGATCGGTTTCCAGCTTCCTGAAGATCATCCTCGACGTCGTCTTCGCCGCCCTGTGGATCAGCCTGGGCGCCGTGGGCCTGGCGATGCTCGCCGCCCTGCTGTTCAGCTTCAATCCGGACCTGTTCCCCGCCGTCATGAGCGCCGAGGCCGCCACGGTGGCCCGCAACGGCCCGCTCCTGGCCGGCACCTTGCTGGTCGCCGGCCTGTCGATCGGCGGCGTCCTGGCCATCGTCCACTCCCTGCGCCGGATTTTCGTGACGCTCACCGCCGGCGACCCCTTCCATCCGCACAACGTCAAGCGCCTGCGCCTGATCGGCCTGATGCTCGCCGCCCTCGAGCTTGGCCGCTACGCCGTCTGGGGCCTGATGCCGATGTTCCCGGGCCTGAAGCGCGAGGAGCCGCATTTCAACCTCACCGCCTGGTTCTCGGTCCTGGTGGTCTTCGTCCTGGCCGAGGTGTTCCGTGAGGGCGCGCGGCTGCGGCGCGAAGCCGAACTGACGATCTGAGGGGCCGGGGCCATGCCGATCCGGGTTCAACTCGACCGCGTCCTGCTGGAACGGCGGATGTCATTGACCGAACTCGCCGACCGTGTCGGCGTCACCATCGCCAACCTCTCGATCCTGAAGACCGGCAAGGCGCGCGCTGTCCGCTTCTCGACGCTCGCAGCGCTCTGCCGTGAGCTGGAATGTCAGCCGGGCGACCTGCTGCTCTATGAAGCCGGGCCATCGGACGACGTCCCGGAGGACGACGACACCTAATTCCGCATGCGGCGTTGCAGCGCAATCGCCAAGCGTCGCCATGGAAAGCCTTGCAGTGTCAGGGCGCGATCCTTATATGCACTGCACAATGCTGCGCTGCACAAGAGGAGTGTCGTCATGATCGCTGCGTTTGAACGCTTCCTGGACGCCCTGTTCGCGCCGCTCGCCCGCGAGCTGGCCCGGATGCCGGCGTCGGCCTTTCGCCACCTGCTGGCCGGCCTCTAAGGAACCATCTGCAACTGAGATTGGCCGCGGCCGGCTGGGGCCTTACCCGCCGGTCGCGGCTTTCTGCAGGGCGACCAGTTCGCCGATCCCTTTTCGAGCCAGGGAAAACAGGGCCTCGAACTCGCCCTCCGAAAAGCCGCGCTTCTCGCCGGTCGCCTGGATCTCCACGATATCGCCGTGACCGGTCAGGACGAAGTTGGCGTCCGCCTCGGCGTTGGAGTCCTCTTCATATTCCAGATCGAGAACCGGGGTTCCGTTGAACACCCCGCAACTGATCGCCGCCACCTGGTCGAGGATCGGGTCGGTGGCGATGACGCCCTCGTCCAGCAGGTACTTCGTCGCCAGCCGCAGGGCCACCCAGGCGCCGGTGACCGACGCGGTGCGCGTGCCGCCATCGGCCTGGATCACGTCGCAGTCGACGGAGATCTGCCGCTCGCCCAGAGCCTTCAGGTCGACGACCGCGCGCAACGATCGGCCGATCAGCCGCTGGATCTCCTGCGTGCGGCCCGACTGCTTGCCCTGCGCGGCCTCGCGCCGGCCGCGGGTGTGCGTCGCCCGGGGCAACATGCCGTATTCGGCGGTGACCCAACCCTGGCCCTTGCCGCGAAGGAATCCCGGCACGCCCTCCTCCAGGCTGGCGGTCACCAGCACCTTGGTGTGGCCGAAGCTGACAAGGCAGGAGCCCTCGGCATAGCGGTTGACGCCGGTCTCCAGGGTGACGGGGCGAAGCGTGTCGGCAAGGCGCTCGGATGGACGCATGGTGGAAAACTCCTGGATGTCGGGCGGCTTGCGCGGGCTGAGGCCGCGCTTATCCTAGATCGAAGAGGTCCAGTCCATGGACGCCAGCACGACGCATCGCCGACGTTTTAAGTGAGCAGCCCCCTCTTCGCCCGCGGCCCTTCCCTGGCCGAGCTCGACGAACGCGCGCGCGACATCTTCCGGCGCATCGTGGAAAGCTATCTCGAGACCGGCGAGCCGGTGGGCTCACGCACGCTCTCCAAGGGCGGCCTGCCGCTCTCGCCGGCCTCGATCCGCAACACCATGCAGGACCTGACCCAGCTCGGCCTCCTGGGCGCGCCGCACGTCAGCGCCGGTCGCCTGCCGACCCATGCCGGCCTGCGGCTTTTCGTCGACGGCCTGCTTGAGGTGGGCGATATCGGGGCCGAGGAACGCCAGGCCATCGAGGCTCGCCTGCACGCGCACGGCCGCAACTTCGAAGACGCGCTCAACGAGGCGAGCGCCATTCTCTCCGGCCTGGCCGGCGGCGCCGGCGTGGTGGTCACGCCCAACCGCGATGCAGGCGTCAAGCACGTCGAATTCGTCTCCCTGGGCGTCGAGCGGACCCTGGCGATCATGGTCTTCGCAGACGGGACGGTGGAAAACCGGCTGATCCGGCTGCCGGCCGGCGTCACGCCGTCCGCGCTCGCCGAGGCCTCGAATTTCCTGAACGCGCGCCTGCGCGGCCGCACGCTCGTCGAGGCCAAGGTCGACCTGCGCGCCGACCTCGACCGCGCCCGCCGCGAGCTCGACGCCACGGCCGCGCGCCTGGTGGAGGACGGCCTGGCCGCCTGGAGCGGCGGCGAGGCGGAGGACCGCGCCCTGATCGTCCGCGGCCGGGCGAACCTTCTGGAAGAATCCGGCGCCGCCGAAGACCTCGAGCGGGTCCGCTCGCTGTTCGAGGACCTGGAGCAGAAGGAGCAGCTCATCCAACTCTTGGACGGCGTGCGCGAGGGCCAGGGCGTGCGCATTTTCATCGGCGCGGAAACCCGGCTGTTCTCGCTTTCGGGTTCCGCCGTGATCGCGGCCCCCTATATGACGGGGTCGCAGCGGGTGCTGGGCGCGATCGGCGTGATCGGGCCCGCCCGCCTGAACTATGCCCGCATCATCCCGTTGGTAGACTATACCGCCAGGGTGCTGGGCCAGGTGATGAACGCTTAAAGAGACGAAACACGATGTCCGAAGACGATACGCACCAGGGACCCGACGAAGCCGACGCCTTTATCGCCGAGGCCACCGAAGGCGAGCTTGCGGCCCTGCGGACGGAAACCGCCGCGCTGAAGGAACAGATCCTGCGCTACGCGGCCGAGGCGGAAAACACCCGGCGCCGCGCCGAGCGCGAGGCCAACGACGCGCGCGCCTACGCCATCCAGAAATTCGCCCGCGACCTGCTGGGCGTGGCCGACAATCTCGCCCGCGCCCTGGCCCATGAGCCGGCGGCGGGCGAGGACCCGACGGTGAAGAACTTCGTACTCGGCGTCGAGATGACCGAGAAGGAGCTTCTGGGCGCCTTCGAGCGCAACGGACTGAAGCGCATCTTGCCGCCCAGGGGCGAAAAATTCGATCCTCACCAACACCAGGCGATGACCGAGGTGGCGGGCACCGAGGTGGCCGCGGGGCGCATCGTGGAAGTCATGCAGCCGGGCTACGAACTGCTCGGCCGCCTGGTTCGTCCGGCGATGGTCGTGGTGGCCGCCAAGGAAGGCGCGGCCGCGCCTGCGGGTCAGGCCAACGGCGCTGGCGCGAACCCCTACGGCGCCGCTGACGAGGCCGATCCGGGCGGAGCCGTCGATCGGCGCGCCTGAGGTCTTCCGCACCCTCGGAAATTCGCTAATGTCGCAAGTCCCTTCCAAGTCGGGGGGCGCAGGCTGCGAATCGCACCTGCGCGGTGCGGTTCGGACAAAGACATGAAGCTGACGATCGAGCGCGCGGCGCTCCTGAAGGCGTTGGGGCACGTGCAGAGCGCCGTGGAGCGGCGCAACACCATCCCGATCCTGTCCAACGTTCTGCTGTCGGCCGAGCGCGACCGGCTGACCTTCTCCGCGACCGACCTGGACATGGAGATCATCGACGAGGCCCTGGCCCAGGTGGACCAGCCCGGCCAGATCACCGCGCCCGCCCACACGCTCTACGAGATCGTCCGCAAGCTGCCTGAAGGCGCCGACGTCGTGCTGAGCTTCACCGGCGACGACCCGCGCCTGACGGTTTCGGCGGGCCGCAGCCGCTTCAACCTGCCCGTCTTGCCGGCCGGCGACTTCCCGGTGATGAGTTCCGACGGCCTTTCCGGCCGCCTGGCGGTCGACGTGACCGACCTGATCCGGCTGATCGACAAGACCCGCTTCGCGATCTCGGCGGAGGAAACCCGCTACTACCTGAACGGCCTCTACCTTCATACGGTGGTGGAGGACGGCAAGACCATGCTGCGCGCCGTGGCCACCGACGGCAGCCGCCTGGCGCTGGCCGAAATGATGGCCCCCGAAGGCGCGGCCGGCGCACCGGGCGTCATCGTGCCGCGCAAGACGATCAATGAGGCCCGGCGCCTCCTGGACGACGCCGGCGAGCAGGTGGAGCTGCAGATCAGCCCCCAGAAGGTGCGGTTCGACTTCGGCGGCGCCGCGCTCACCTCGAAAGTCATCGACGGCACCTTTCCCGACTATCCGCGGGTGATCCCCAAGGACAACAACCGCATCGTGCTGGTCGACTCCAAGCTGTTTGCCCAGGCGGTCGACCGCGTCGCCACCATCTCAGCCGAGAAGAGCCGCTCGGTGCGGATGGCCGTCGAAGGCGGCAAGTGCGTGCTGACCGTGCGCAACATGGAGGCCGGGCAGGCCGTCGAGGAGCTGGAGCTCGACTACGACGGCGACCCCTTCGAGCTGTCGTTCAACGCCCGCTACCTGCTCGACATCACCGACCAGATCTCCGGCGAGATGGCCGAGCTGCGCTTCGGCGGCCCCAACGATCCGGCCCTGGTGCTCGATCCGCGCGACGCCGACGTGCAGTACATCCTGATGCCGCTGCGCGTCTGACGTCTACCGCTGGACCGGCCGCATCCGCCGCCGCCTGCTCAAGCTGAAGGGCGCCTGATCGGCCTAGTGGCCGTGCGAGCCTTCGTAGACGCCCGGCGCCAGCAGGTCGCTTTCCGGCCCTTCGGTCCCAGCCGCCAGGACGAAGCGGCGGTCGCAGTAGCCGCACTCGACGAAATCGCCTTCGCCCATCTCGAGGTAGACCCGCGGATGGCCCAGCGCGCCGCCAACTCCATCGCAGGCCACGCGCCTGGAGCGCACGACGATCACTTCCGGCGGCGGGATGGCTGAGGGCTCGCCGGGCGTCGCAGCCGCCTCCGGCGGTTTCACCTTGCGTCCGGCCTTGGTCGGAGCTTTTCGAGCCATCTCTACGGTCCTTACTGGCGGGCCGGATTGTGATGGGCGCCGCGCGCGCCTAGGTATGCGAGCGCGGCTTTCGCCGTCAATCGGCGGGAAACGCATGGCGACGGGGTGAGTATGGATCTTCCGGACTACGCGATCGAGGCCAGGGGCCTCATCAAGACCTACGCCGCCACCAAGACGACCCCGCAGATGCAGGCCTTGCGAGGCATCGACCTGGCGATCCCGCGCGGCTCGATCTTCGGCCTGCTGGGCCCGAACGGCGCCGGCAAGTCGACCTTCATCAACATCCTCGCCGGCCTTTGCCGCAAGACCTCGGGCACGGTGGAGATCTGGGGCCGCGACATCGACGAGCGGCCGCGCGACGCCCGCGCCGCGATCGGCGTGGTGCCGCAGGAGATCGCCGCCGACCCCTTTTTCACTCCGATGGAGTCGCTGGAGGTGGCCGCCGGCATGTACGCGGTGCCCAAGGCCGAGCGGCGCTCGCTGGAGCTGCTCACCGCCCTCGGCCTCGGCGACAAGGCCAACGCCTACGTCCGCCAGCTCTCCGGCGGCATGAAGCGCCGCCTGATGGTGGCCAAGGCCATGGTGCACAATCCGCCGGTGCTGATCCTCGACGAGCCCACCGCCGGGGTCGACGTCGAGTTGCGCCGCCAGCTCTGGGCCTATGTGCTGGAGCTGAACCGCAAGGGCGTGACCATCGTCCTCACCACCCACTACCTGGAGGAGGCCCAGGAGCTCTGCGACCAGATCGCGATCGTCAATCGCGGCCAGGTGGTGGCCTGCGAGCCAACGACGACGCTGCTGGCCCGCATGGACACCCGCAAGGTGTTGGTCACGCCGCAGGAGCCGATGACCGCCGCCCCGGCCCTTTCCGGCTTCGAGACCGCGCTTCTGCCGTCCGGCGGCTTTTCGGTCGGCTACCGCACCGGCCAGTCGAGCGTCGAGCAGGTGCTGGCCGCGATCCGCGCCGCTGGGTTGCACATCAAGGACATCTCCACCGAGGACCCGGACCTGGAGGACGTCTTCGTCTCCCTGACCTACGCGGCGCCGGAGATGGCCTGAGGGCTCACCCCCGCCCTAACCTGAGGGCTCATCCCCGCCCTAAAGAGGAGGGATGGTGAGTTTTCCGATGTCGGCCCACCGGTACGCCACCTCGTAGAGCAGCCGCCCGCCGGGGCCCGGCTCCTGGCGCGCAGGTTCGGCCACGCCGCCCAGGTGCTCGTAGAAGCCGCGCGCGCGTACGTTGTCGCGCAGGACGGAGATCATCAACGACGTCGCGCCCTGCGCCGCCAGCGCGCGGGCGGTTTCCGTCATCAGCCGCGCGCCCAGTCCGCGCCCCTGCGCCTGGCGCAAGACATAGAGGGTGGCGACCTCCGCTTCACCTGGGGTGGCGCGCCGCGACGGTCCGCCCTGGGCGTAGCCCACCAGGCCGTAGCGGTCGGCCGCCGCCAGGGTGACGCTGGCGCCCGGGTCGGTCAGCGTGCGGCGGAAGCGGCGGGCGAACCCGGGTTCGCTCATCCGCGCCAGGAACGCGTCCGCCAGGAGCCCACGGTAGGTCTCGCGCCACGAGGCGACGTGCACGCGCGCCAGGTCTTCGGCGTCCGACGGTCCCGCGGGGAAGACCACGAAGCTCAAAGCGCGTGAAGCTCCACATGATGCTGCATCCATCCACAGCTTGGGCTTGTTCGCCGCAGGTTCAAGGGCCCGCGAGGGGCTGACGGGACTCGACACGCCGGTTAGCGTCGCGCGGCCCATGAACGCCCACTCCACGTCAGATCAGGCCTCCACGACCTCGCCCGACCCGTCCGCGGGCGCCTCGCCGGTGATGGCGCAGTATTTCGAGGCCAAGGCCCGCCAGCCCGACGCCCTGGTGTTCTTCCGCATGGGCGACTTCTACGAACTGTTCTTCGAGGACGCGGCGAAAGCCTCGGCGGCGCTGGGCATCACCTTGACGGCCCGGGGGCAGCACGGCGGCGCGCCGATCCCGATGTGCGGCGTGCCCGTGCATGCGGCGGAAGCCTATCTCGCCAAGCTGATCCGCGCCGGCTTCAAGGTCGCCGTCTGCGAGCAGATGGAGAACCCCGCCGAGGCCAGGAAACGCGGCTCCAAGTCGGTGGTCCACCGCGACGTCGTGCGCGTGGTGACGCCGGGCACGCTCACCGAGGAGGGCCTGCTGGACGCGCGCGGCGCCAACCGCCTCGCGGCCATCGCCGTGCGCGGCGGCCAGGCGGCCGTGGCCAGCGTCGAGCTTTCCACCGGCGAAGTGGAATGCCTGAGCACGCACCTTGCCGGCCTTGCCTCGGCGCTTGCTGCGCTCGGCCCGTCGGAGATCCTGGTCCCTGACCGGCTGTTCGCCGACGAGACGGTTTCCCAGGCGCTGAAGTCGGCCGGCGGCTTCGTCCAGCCGCTGCCGCAGGCGCTCGCCGAACCCGCCGCCTCGGAGGCGCGGCTGAAGCGGCTCTATGGGGTCGAGACCCTCGACGGCTTTGGGGCGTTGTCGGGCGCGGAGGTCTCGGCGCTCGGGCTGATCGCCGCCCACCTGGAGACCACCCAGGCCGGAAAGCTGCCGGCTCTGTCGGCGCCGCGCCGCGCGGGCGAGGCCGACGTCATGGCCATCGACCCGGCCACACGGGCGAGCCTGGAGATCGAGAAGGCCACTTCCGGGTCGCGGGAGGGCTCGCTGCTCGCGGCCATCGACCGCACGGTGACCGCGCCAGGCGCGCGGTTGCTGGCCGCCCGGCTCGCACGGCCGCTGCTCGATCCCGCCGCGATCGACGCGCGCCTCGACGCCGTGGCCTGGTTCTGCGAGCACCGAGCGCAGCGGCAGAAGCTGCGTGAGGCGCTGAAGGGCTTGGGCGACATGGCCCGTGCGCTCTCGCGCCTGGCGCTGGGCCGCGGCGGCCCGCGCGACCTGGGTTGCGTGCGCGACGGCCTGGCGATCGGGGAGGCGGTCGCCGGCCTCTTCGCGGCGACCAAGGACCCGCTGGTGCAGCCGCCGGCGGAGGTGGCCGAAGCTCTGGGCGCGCTGACGCCCGCCTTGCGCCCCGACCTGGCCCAGTTCCGAGCCCTGCTGGCCGAGGGCCTGGGCGACGACCTGCCGGCGCTGGCCCGCGACGGCGGCTTCGTGCGCGAAGGCGTCCGCCCCGAGCTCGACCAGGCCCGCGGCCTGCGCGACGACAGCCGTCGCGTGATCCTGCAGCTCGAGGCGCGGCTGGCCTCCGAGAGCGGGGTGGCGCTGAAGGTCCGCCACAACGCGGTGCTGGGCTATTTCGTCGAGGCCACCGCCAAGGCCGCCGAGCCGTTGTTCGCCGCGCCGCTGAACGCGACCTTCATCCATCGCCAGACGCTCGCCAACCAGGTCCGCTTCACGACGGTCGAGCTGGCCGAGCTGGACGCCAAGATCGCCCAGGCGGCCGAACGCGCTCTGGCCATCGAGCTCGACACGTTCGAGGCCTGGCGCGCCGCGGCCATCCAGGTGGCCGAGGCCATCCAGGCCGCCGCCGCGGCGGCCGCGCGGCTGGACGTGGCCGCCGCGGTCGCCGAATGGGCCGAGGACGTGGGCGCCGCGCGGCCGACCGTCGACCGCTCCACCGCCTTCGAGGCGGAGGCCGCGCGCCACCCCGTGGTCGAGGCCGCCGTACGGCGGACGGGCGAGGCCTTCACCCCCAACGACTGCCGCCTGGACGGGGCCGGCGCCGGCGGCCCGAGGCTCGCCCTCGTCACCGGCCCCAACATGGCGGGCAAGTCCACCTTCCTGCGCCAGAACGCGCTGCTGGCCGTGCTGGCCCAGGCCGGCTGCTTCGTGCCGGCCAGGCGGCTGCGGCTCGGGGTCGTCGACCGCCTGTTCAGCCGCGTCGGCGCCGGCGACGACCTGGCGCGCGGCCGTTCCACCTTCATGGCCGAGATGGTCGAGACGGCCGCCATCCTCACCCAGGCGACCCCGCGGTCCTTCGTGATCCTGGACGAGATCGGCCGCGGCACCGCCACCTACGACGGCCTGGCCATCGCCTGGGCCTGCGCCGAGGCCCTGCACGAGACCAACCGTTGCCGCGCGCTGTTCGCGACGCACTATCATGAGCTGGCCGTGCTGGAGCAGCGGCTGGCCTTCGTCGCCAACCTGTCGCTCAAGGCCAAGGAGTGGAACGGCGAGCTGATCTTCCTGCACGAGGCCGGGCCGGGCCCCGCCGACCGCAGCTACGGCGTCCAGGTCGCCAAGCTGGCCGGCGTCCCGGCGCCGGTGGTGTCGCGGGCGAAGGACGTCCTGGAGCGGCTGGAGCGCGAGGCCGGCGCGCCCGCCCACCTCGACGACCTGCCGCTGTTCGCCGCCGTCGCCGAGCCAGCCGCAAGCTTCGGCCCCAGCCCCGCGGAGGAGGCCCTGCGCGTCATGGACCCCGACGGCATGAGCCCGCGGGAGGCGATGGCCGCGCTCTACCGGCTGAAGGGACTGCTGGGCTAGTTTCCCTGAGTGTCATCCCGGAATGACGCGAAGCGGCATGTCCGGGACCCATGAACTCCGACTCGCGCTCATGGGTCCCGGTCTTCGCGTGCCGCGAAACCGGGATGACACAGAAGCTTGGCAACATGGCTGACCGACTGCGGAGCTGACGGATGCCGATCCCCGCGACCACCGGCGCCTTCGTTCGGTATTTGCCAAAATAGGGCTTGCGCGCGCCGAATTGTTCGGTATTTTGCTTTTTAGCGAAATACGAAACATCAACCGCCGAGCGTTATGTCCGAAGTCTACAAAGCCCTGGCCGATCCGACCCGCCGCCGGGTTCTCGAACTGCTTCGGGAGCGCGAGATGAGCGCCGGCGAGATCGCCGAGCAC
>Ga0207705_10003059_pt1 | contig 12754 bp, 12 predicted proteins | sample KBSC13metaG_FD_184314 | JGI IMG/M metagenome (GOLD analysis project Ga0207705, IMG submission 184314) | Corn rhizosphere microbial communities from Kellogg Biological Station, Michigan, USA - KBS C1-3 metaG (SPAdes) (version 2) | ecosystem: Host-associated > Plants > Roots > Rhizosphere > Soil ...
GGAGCGCAATCCAGCCAAGCCACCGCGGCAGCGCACCGCCTGCGATCGACGCGGCCGAGATTGCGAGCAGAACGATCATCAGGCCGCCGTCGCCGGTCGTTGCGCCGCCGCCCGCGCCGTTTACGTGCCACGCTTGAAGCGCCGCGGGTGTGATCACGCTCTGGTGGGCGCCGACGAAGCCTAGGGTCGAGTAGACGCCTGCCTCCGCGAACGCGGCGGCCACGGTCACCGCGGTGCCGGCCAGCAGGGCGCCCGAGACGAGCGTGTGCACGCCGGTTTGCCGGGCCCGGGCCCAGATGCCGACCAGGAACAGCGCCAGCGCGAGCGCCGCATAGTGGAGCAGGAACCCGCCCCTGGCGATGCTGGCGTGGTGGCTTGCGTAGAACGGGATCAGCTTCGCGATCGGCGTGTCCGAGTCCGGGAAGTTGCCGATGGATCCGTTCCCCGCGACCTCGAGCACGAGATAGACGACGCCCGCAAGCGGGACGATCCTGACGAGCCGGTTCATGATCTCCTCCTTTGCGCTTGCATAACTGCTGCGACGCTAGGTGGCGACGGGGCGGCCGTCATCGGTCGGCCGGAGGATCTGGGCGTCAGCCGCGCGACCGATCTTCGTCGCGGCGCCGATCAGTCGGCGGGCTGACGACAGCAGCCGCGAGACCGTTTACGTTCTCGGTTCCATGCGTCCGCGCCTCGAGGCCCCGACGGTCGATCTGCTCGCCGCGTGCGTGCTGTCGATCGGCGTCGAGCTCCAGGTTTGGCTCGGTGACGGCACCAGTACGCACCGGGTGGTCGCCGCGCTCGTCGGTGGTGTCGTGACGGGGTCGGTCGCCGTCCGACGGCGGTGGCCGGCCGCTGTCGGGTTCGGCGTCCAGGGGATGCTCGCCGTCGCAGTCGCGGTCGGATTCGTGCTGCCCGCGGGCTTCCTGACGATCGGCTGGTTCTGTGCGCTCTATGCGCTCACCGTCTGGACGTCGGACCGCGTATTCATCGCCGCCCTCGTGTTCGTCGTCGTGAGCGACCTGTGGCACGAGGTGATCGAGCTGCGTGCAGGGAGCGGCGTCCCGTTTACCATCGGCGCTGTCGCCGTGATGTGCCTCATTCGCTTCGTGCTCGGCGATCGCGACAGGCGCCTTCGCTTCGCGGAACGCGAACGCGACCTTGCCGCGCGGGAGGCGGTGGTCGAGGAGCGGGCGCGGATCGCGCGGGAACTGCACGACGCGATCGCTCACGACGTGTCGCTGATCGTCGTCCAAGCAGGGGCAGAACGGCTCGCCCTCGACGCCGCCGCAGGCTCGACCACGGACGTGCTGCAGACGATCGAGCGCACGGGACGCGGCGCGTTGACGGAGATGCGCAGGCTCGTCGGCATGCTGCGAAGCAGCGAGGGCGAGTCGCTTGCGCCTCAGCCCTCTCTGGCCGACCTGCCGCGGCTCGTGTCGCAGGTCCGCGAGGCCGGGCTGCCCGTCGAGCTCAAGGTGGAGGGCGAGCGACGCGAACTGCCGCTCGGGATCGAACTCTCCGCCTATCGAATCGTGCAGGAGGCGTTGACGAACGCGCTGAAGCACGCCGGCGACGCGCGCGCGACCGTCCGAGTCAGCTACTCCCCGGACCAACTCGAGCTCGAAGTCGCCGACGACGGCGTCGGCGGACCTGCACGCGTCGCTGGCGGCGGCCACGGCCTCGCCGGTATGCGCGAGCGCGTCGCGCTCTACGGCGGACGTCTCGACGCAGGCAGACGTCCCGAGCGAGGCTTCACCGTTCGGGTCGTCCTCCCCATCCGATGACGAACCTCCTGCTCTGCGACGATCAAGCGCTCATCCGCTTCGGCTTGCGCAGGATGGTCGAAGCCGACCCAGAGCTTTCCGTCGTCGGCGAGGTCGGGGACGGCGAGGACGCCGTCAGGGAGGCGCACCGGCTGCGCCCCGATCTCGTGCTGATGGACATACGGATGCCTGTCCTCGACGGAATCGAGGCGACGCGTCGGATCGTGCGCGCGAGACCGGCGACGAAGGTCCTGATCCTCACCACGTTCGGCCTGGATGAGTACGTCTACGAGGCTCTGTGCGCCGGCGCGTCCGGGTTCATGCTCAAGGACGCACCACCGGAAGAGATCCTCGCCGCCATCCGGATCGTTGCTGCGGGTGATGCTCTCATCGCGCCGGCAGTCACCCGGGCGGTGATCGAGGAGTTCGTCCGTCGCGAGCCGCAGCCGCCGCTACCCCAACCGATCGCTCTCGCTGAGCTCACTCCGCGAGAGCGCGAGGTCCTCGAACTCCTCGCCCGCGGCCGCTCCAACGCCGAAATCTGCCAGCAACTCGTCGTGACCGAGGCGACCGCAAAGACCCATGTCGCCCGCATCTTCCAGAAGCTCGACCTCCGCGATCGCATCCAGGCTGTCATCTACGCCTACGAGTCCGGAATCGTCTCGCCCGGCTCGGGCTGAGGATGCGCACACTGCCGCGACACCAATACTGACGCCCTTCAAGGACGTAAGAGCGGTCGAGGCGCCGAAGACTCAGGCCGTGCGGAGTAGCGCCGTCTCAAGCGGAGGGGGTCGACGAGTCCGTCAGAGGGCTTTGAAGTGAGTCCGGGCGCCGACATCGGCGTCGACTTCTTCGACGCCGGGTAGAACGCGATCGCACTCAGGAGGGGCCGGGCCGGATTGGCGGCCCCTCCACTCTTACGATTCTCACGCGCCGAGTGCGCCGTACACGAGCTCGTAGGCGCGGACGGCGTCTTTGTCCTGCTGCGCCTTGCGGAGCTCAGCACCGTCGAGCTTCGCCGCGACACCGTCGATGAAGCGCCACTGCAGCACCGACCGCTTCACGGCGCCGACCGCGTCCTCGGTGTACGGGTAGAGGTCGAAGCCGAGCCGGCGCGGGTCGTCGCCCTGCCCGTAGCCGGCGCGGCGCAGCTCGATCGCGAGCTCGATCGTCTCCATGAACGCCGTCGCACCGACCATGTTGTCGTCGTCGAACGTGCCCCAGCCGGAGTTCGCGTGCTGATGGCCGAGCAGTCCCTCCGCGGCGAGCAGCGCGGCGTACTCGGCGAGATTCTCGCCGTTCATGATCAGGTGCTGCCAGTCCATGTTCACCTGCACGTTGTCGATCCCCTCGCCGCGCAGCTTGTGGATCACATGCAAGGTCATGCCGATGTTGCGCATGAAGATCTTCATCGCCGGCTCCGAGTTCTTGTGCTCGAGGAACAGTGTCGTACCGCTCGTCGCGCACTCCGTTGCGATCTGGCCGACGCCGTCGATGAGCCGCGCCCACGACTCCGCGTACGCCGTCTGGAACGGGTAGTTGTAGCCTTCGACTCCCGGCCAGACGATTATCTGTGAGCCGACCTCGCCGGCGAGCTGAGCCGCTTCTTTCCCTTCGGCGAGTGCCGCATTCCGGACCGAGTCGTCTGGTGAGGTTAGGCCGCCCTTGCCGAAGCGCGGATTAAGGTGCGTGCCCGTCGCGATCGCGTAGATCCCGTGGCCGTCGAGCGCCTCGCGCACCAGGTCGAGGTTGTCGTGCGAAATCTCCTGCGGGTAGTGGAATTCGTAGTCGTCCATGAGATCGCCCAGTCCGTCGACCGCCGTCCTCACCTTGTCGACGGTCGATGCGCCCGCAAGCTCTGGCTTGTACCCGCCCGGATTGAACCGCGTCGCCATCGCACCAAACGCCCAGATACCAAGAGAAGTCCTCAAGCTCGCCTTGTTCCTTTCGTAGTCTGGACAAATCAGTCGGTTCATATGATTATACGGTAGTTGAACACGGTTCTCTGCCAACCTAGGAGGGCGAAGTGTTGAGGCTACGAGTCTTGCCGGCGGCCGTCGTGGCGGGCATCGTCGCGTTGTGCGTATCGGGCTCGGCGGTGGGTGCCGGGGAAACGTTCACAGTGAACTTCGGATCGACAAGCGGGACGATCGCGCACTATGGCGGCGGCCTTCTCCGCCATCAACAAGCGACGATCACGCGCTCGAACAACAGCTACGACGACCTGAACGGGCTTTCGCCGTACCTTTGGCGCGGCGGTCTCCCGGGCGGAGCGCCCAACACGCCCTCGCACTGATGGAAGGAGAAACGCGTTTTGTATAGCGACACATCGATCCTGTTGATCGACAACGAGCCCGTTGAATGGACGGCTGGGGTTGCCGCAACATTGGGCTCGAGATTGTCTCGAGCGACCGAAGAGCACGCCGAGGTGCTGCGCTTTCAGAGCGACGGAGCTCTGCCGCACGACACGACACTCGAGTGGCGTGTCGAGATCTCGCCCGAGGCCCGCTTGCTCGTACCCACGTACCAAGGCGTGGTCGAGCGACGTCGCCTTGACCGGATGATGCCCGTCGAGTTCCGCGGACCAGGTTGGCAACCCGCGCTACGCGACACCCAGCGGCTGTCACTGCCGTATGTCCTGTTGGAGGACGGCGACGGCGTCGAGCTTGTCGGCACCGACCCCGCATTCACAACTCGCTTCGACGTGCACGTCGACGCACGGCAGCCCCACCTGGCCGTCTCGTGGACCTACCGTGCGCCTGCCGGCGCCCATGACCAGGAACGACGTCTCGTCCGCTTCCGAGCGCCCGACCCTCAGTCCGCTGTGACGGCTTGGTTCGCCAATGCGACGCCCGACGTCCCGCCCGGACCTGCGTGGCTGCACGAAATCGCCCTTCAGGACTACGACTACTTCTCGAACAACGGTGACGGCTGGTTCGCCGACCTCGACGCAACCGCGACGTTCGTCGCGCCCGACGATCGCCACCGGGCGCTCTTCACACTCCATGGGTGGTACGACGAGGTCGGCCGCTATTGCTTCGACGACGAAGAACACCAACTGGAGGAGGCGTGGACAGTGTTCCCCCACATCGACTCCGAGGAGCTACTCGCTCGCGAGCTCGTCCAACAACCCGAGAACAACTTGCCGCGGGCATACGCCTTCAGGAACCTCCGAGACCACCGCAGCATCGAGCTTGGCTGGAACCAAGTTCGCGATCGCCTGACCTATGCACGCGACCTCGGCTTCCGGACCGGCTTCTATCTCATCACGGGCTTGATGGCTCTCGGCGACCGTGACGAGCACCTCCAGGACGGGACGGGGCTGGCCGCGGAGGCTGTTCTCTGGATCGGTCCGGACGCTGTTGGGCCGACGTACCTCATGAACCCGACGCACCCTGCTGTCCGGGAGAAGATCCTCGCCGTCACGGACGCTCTCCTCGACAAGGTCGGTGATCTCGTCGACGCGTTCGTGATCGACGAGGCGTACTACATCGGGTACGGCGAGCTCGCCCCCGCTTCGTGCCCCGGTTATGCGGACCAGGCCCAAGCAACTCTGATCCGCGAGATCGCCGCACGCTGTCATGCGTTCCGCCCGTCGCTCGCGCTGCTGACCGCCGACCACCTCGGAACGCAAACGCTCGAAGGCAAGGCTTACCCGTACAGTCTCTTCGCCGACGGCATCTACCACGACGCGTGGTGTCACGCTCAGCCTTGGAGCGCGTCGCTGCTACCGGCCTGGCGGAACGTGGTGTGGAGCTGCAACTGGGCTCCTCAAAGTGAGATTCTGAACACGAAGTGGGCCGTTCTCGCCCACGACGCCCCGATCGCGCTGAGCAACGGCTGCTTCGGAGACGACATCGGGATCGCCGAAATGACGCCGGAAAGCCGAGAGCTGATCGTCGATCTCTGGCAGACGAAGATGTCACGCACGCGGCAACGCGGCCTGACAATCGTCGACGTCGACTGACTGGTCGCGTCACCAGTCCGAGCCGGACGCTACGGCTTCCCCGCCGTCGACTGCGATGCACGCCCCATTGAGGTGATGCGCGCCCGGCGCAAGCAGGAACGCCACGACCGCAGCGACGTCCTCCGGCGCGCCGACCCGTAGCTGCCGACCCTGAGCTTCCCATCTTGTGCGCGTCTCTTCGACGAAGCCGGCGTTTGCGTCCGTGCGAATCAGGCCGGGCGCCACGGAGTTGGCGCGGATGCCCTGATCTCCGTAGTCGATCGCGATGGCGCGCATCAGCGCTTCGGCGCCCGACTTGGCGACGGCGTACAGCGGCCAGGCTCGAGATGCGCGCTGGGCATGAATCGACGTGATCGTCACGATCGACCCCGCTCCGCCGGCGACGAACCGCTCGAGTGCGATGCGTGAACCGTGTACGACCGGTGCGAGGTTGCCGTAGAGCGCCTGGTCTACCTCCTCGGCGCTCATCTCCGACAGGCGCCCGCGCGGAAACGTCGCGGCGTTGTTCACCCATCCCCCGAAGGAGCCTTGCCGCGCAGCGGCATCCGCGGCTCCAAGGAGGGTCTTCTCTTCCCGAAGGTCGCCGGCAATCGGGGTGATGCCGGCGTCGTTCGCGAAGGCTGTCAGCCGTTCGGCGTCGTAGTCGACACCGACGACGGCGTCGCCGTCCTGGAGGAGCCTGCGTGCGATCGCCTGACCGATCGCCCCGGCCGCACCGGTGACGACCACAACCCTGGTCACGCGGCGACCGTGATCTCCGCGCCGCCGCGTGCCGCCGACCGGTGGAGCGCATCGATGAGCTCGACCGTCTTGGCCGCAAGCCCGCCCGGCGACTCGTTGACTCCTTTGCCGTGGATGAGCTCGACGAATCGCACGGGTGGAACATCGCACGTATACGCACCGGACTCGGCCTCGATCTCCACCGCTCGCCGCGAACCGTCGTGCAGCAAGAGCTCGAGCCGTTCACGCTCGACATCGAGCATGAGCACGCCGTCCGACCCGAAGATGCGAATGTCGACCTGGAACTTCGAGTCGTCCGGCAAGGTGGCCGCGCCCGAGACCACTCCGATTGCACCGTTGTCGAATTCCACGTGCGCCGCGTCGTAGAGATCGACAGGAGCGCCGGCGTTGGACGTGCGCGCGCTGACGCGTGCGGCCCGCAAACCCGTCAGCCAGAAGAGCAACGCGCTCGAGTGCGTGATCTGCCCGTGACCGTAACCACCACCGTTCGCAGCGACCTGCCACGTGGCGGGATCGGGCGCGGCGATCGACGGCTCCCAGACGCTTGGAACGCCTCCTTCATCGGCGCCGCCGAAGAATCCCTTCGTCGGCGAAGCCATGTGACACAGGACGAACTCGACGCGCCCGATCTCCGAGACGAGCTGCTTCGCCGTCGCGACGAACGGCTTGTAGTTCCATCCGTACGGGACGAGCAGCTCAACTTCCTTGCGCTGCGCCTCATGAACGAGCTCCCACGCCTGATCGGGCTCGAGGGTCATCGGCTTCTCGCACATCACGTGCCTTCCCTTGCGTAGCGCCGCGATCGCATGCTCGTAGTGCAGATGATGCGGCGAGCAGACGATGACCCCGTCAAGCTCGAGTTCGAGGAGCTCGCGGTAGTCCTCAGTCGCATGGAGGAAGCCGAACGCGCTCTGCACTTCCGAAAGCTGCTCGCGTCCAGGACGGCATACGGCCGTCAACTCGACGTCGGGCCGCGCTGCGAGGATCGGCATGTGGTTGGTAGTCGCCCACCAGCCCGCGCCGATGAAGCCGATCTTGGCCTTCTTCACCTGCTCCACCGGGCGAGCCCGTCGTCGTCGCGACGACGATGCACGAGCCCCCGCTCCTCGAGCCGCTCCAGATGGCCAACGACCGGATACACGGCAAGGCCGTTGCCCTCCGCCGGCCAGTCGCCTACCTCCATCCCAGCTTCGTCGACGACGGCAGGCGTGCTCAGCTCTGCCGCGCGCAGCGCCTTCCAGATCGAGGCGTCGAGCCGCTCGACGAAATCGCGGCTCGTATCGAGAAACGCGGTGACCTCGGCGCCGCGCAGCACCGGGAAGTGCCCGGTCACCATGGTCGCCGGTGCGAGCAGCCGGAGCGCGTCGATTGACCCGAGATAGTCGTCGACGTTGCGATACGTGGGCGGAAATGCCGAACCTCCGTCGACCGTCGGAAGCGCCCTGCCGAGAACCGCATCGCCGATGACAGCCAGTCCCGACTCCTCGTGATACAGCGCGACATGGCCGTCGGAGTGACCAGGCAGGTGCAGCACGCGGAGTCGCGCGTCGCCGACTGCGAGCTCGTCGCCGGGAGCGACGCATTCGTCTATCGGAGCTGTATGCGTCACGGATAGGACGTAGCGATCGACTTCGCTGTCCGAGGGCATGCCGTGCTCGCCGGCGAACTCCCCGTATCGCTCTGCGACCATCCGCTCTGCGTCTTCGATGTGCGCGCGGTCGGCGGCATGGCAAACGAATCGCGCTGCCGGGAGCACATCGCGGAGCTCGGCGTTGCCACCTACGTGATCGAAGTCCGCGTGACTCACGACGAGGTACCGCACGTCCTTCTCGGTTCGGCCGCTACGCGCAAGGAACGACGTAACGGCTTCCTTGGCCGTGCCGGCGATCGCGGAGTCGACGATCAATAACTCGCCTTTGCTCTCGAGAATGACGATCGTGACGATCCGGTTCCCGAGCGGAATCTCGAGCCGGTGGAGATCGATCACGTCAGCGACCCTCGAAGCGAGGCGGGCGCTTCTCGGCAAAAGCCGCCCTCCCCTCGGCACTGTCGGAGGTCGTGAAGCAATAGGCGAAGAGGTCGTTCTCATAGGAGAGCCCCACGTCGAGCGCCGTGCTCTGCGCAACACGAACGAGGTGCTTGACGATCTGGCAGGCGATCGGCGCATTGGCTGCGATTCTCTCCGCCAGCGCCTGAACCTCGTCCTGCAACTCCTCCACCTCGACGACCTTCTGCACAAGCCCGATTCGGAACGCCTCGTCGGCGCCGACCATGTCACCCGTGAGCAGCATGTGCAGGGCATTGCCGGCGCCGACAATGCGAGGGAGGATCTGCGTCTCCCCGGCGCCACCGCACCAACCAAGCTTGATCTCCCCAGCCCCGAACTGTGCATCACGGGCCGCATACCGCACGTCGCACGCCAGCGCAAGCTCCATCCCGCCGCCGATGGCGTAGCCGTGCACCGACGCGATCACAGGCTTCCGAATCGCGAGAACCGCTCGAACGTAGTCCGTTCGGTTGCGAAGGCTCCAATTGTCGCCGTAGTCATCCAGCACTCCAACGTCGCTGCCGGCGGAGAATGCGCGGTCGCCGGCACCACAGAGGACGACGACGCGAACTTCGGCACGTGCGTTCACCTCATCCGCAATCGCAGTGAGCGTCCGGCCCATCTCCGGCGTAATCGTATTGAGCTTGGCCTGCCGGTCGATCGTGATCGTTCCAACAGCGCCGTCGACGTCGAGCCGCAGTTCCTGCGTCATGTCGCCCCCTCGGTTATCGCGGGCTCGTGCGGAGCATGGCGATTTTCATCCACGAGCTCCGAGAGAATCTCGTCGTTGTGCTCCCCGAGGCGCGGCGGCGGCAACCGGACGGACGCGGGGGTCAGCGAGAACCGAACCGGTGGCGCAGGCATCCTCAGCTCACCAACGTCCGCCTGCTCGATGGACGTGAACATCCCCGTCTCGACGACATGAGGGTCGGCTGCGAGATCGGCATAGGTGTACACCGGACCGGCCCAGAGCTTGTGCTCGTCGAGGACCGCCAACCAGTCGGCCGTGGGCTTCTGCGGCAGAAGCTCGTTCAGGATCTCGACCACCTCGCTCCTCCGGTCCATTCCGTCGGACCACTTCGTCATCACGCGGAGACGATCATCGTTCAGGGCCTCACCGAGCATGTCGAGCGGCGCCTGCGCAAGCGTCATCCAGCCGTCGCTCGTGCGATACACCCCATACGGCGCCGTGACGTAAGCGTGCGCCGACGCGGCGTCCGGGCGTTCCGGCAGCGTGCCGAGGTTGAGGTACGTGACCAGCTCTTGCGACTGCGCATCGAGGACGACGGCAAGCATGCTGACCTCGACCTTCTGGCCCACCTCGGTTCGCTCGCGTGCATGCAAGGCCGCGAGGATCGCCATCCCCGCTTGATACGCCGTCATGGCGTCAGCTGCCCAGATCGCCCCGGGAAGCGGAGGATCGGCTTCGGCGCCGACCGAGAACATCGACCCGCTGTAGCCCTGGATGATGAGGTCCTGGCCGGGGCGGTCGACGTACGGGCCGCTCTCTCCGTAGCCCGAGATCGAGCAGTAGACGAGCCGTGGATTGATCCGGCGAAGATCCTCATAGCCGACTCCGAGCCGGTCCGCGGTCCCGACGCGCCAGTTCTGGATGAAGACATCGCTCGTCTCGACGAGCCGATAGAACGCCTCGCGCTCGTCCGCGTCTTTGAGGTTCAACGCGACGCTGCGCTTGTTGCGGTTGAGTCCCAGGAACGCCGTGGTGTGCCCACCGACGTGCGCGTTCGCGAAGGGATGAGTCCTTGTCCATTCACCTGTGAGCGGCGGCTCGATCTTGATCACGTCCGCCCCGAAGTCGCCAAGTCGCATGCCGCAGAGCGGCCCGGCAAGCATCTGCGACGCGTCGAGCACCCGGAGTCCCTCAAGTGGCCCCATCACGCCGCGCCCTCGCCCGCGTCGATCAACCGCTCGCCCGCGAACCGAAGGGCGGCACCCTGACCCCAGACGTTGACCTCCGTCGGCAATGTCTTGTACATCTGGATGTCGTCGTCGGGGTGGACCGAAGCGTAGGTGCACGCCGACACACCCCAGAACGAGCCGTCGCTATCGATCCGCGAGACCATGGCTCGCCAAGCGCGGTCGGCGGCTTCGCGGTACTCGTCGCCGAGAACGCCCTGACGCACGCCCTTCGTGAAAGTCGCGCCGAAGAACGCCGCCGTCGACGACTCGAGGTAGGCGTCCCGATCCTCGATCAAGGTGTGCCAGAAGCCGCTCACATCCTGCAGCGGAAGAACGGCGCTACACAGGCGCTGCACAACCAGACGCAGTCGTTCCGCAGCAGGATGCCCCGCCGGCAACGCCTCGAGGGTGTCGATGAGTCCGAGTGTCGCCCAGCCGTTTCCGCGCGCCCAGCCAAATCCTCGAGCGAGCTCCGCTCCGGCGTCGTACGAGTGAGCCAAGATCGGCGAGCTCTCGGTCGAGAGAACTGCGATGTGTGCATTGCACAGCTCCTCCGCCGCGTCGATCCATTCCGCGTCACCCGTGACTGCGGCCAGCCGCGCGAAGAATGGGGGTTCGTGGTACAGCGTGTCAACCCATGCGCAGTGCCGGTACGGCGGGAGATCGGGTCGGTACATAGGAAGCCGGTCCGGCGTTCGCGGCACTTGCTGCGTGAGGTACGTGGCCAGCTCAATCGATGCCGCGAGAAACACCTCATCGGCGGTGCGGCGATAGAGATCGAGCAGCGCGCAACCTGGCGTCAGGTGATCGGTCCACGATCGGGGCGCCGCGATCCATCGCCGCAAGGATTGCTCGACGTGGGAAATGCTCTCCTCTTGGCCGAGAGCATCGGCTACCTGGAGCAAGCCGTCGACGGCGATCGCATCGCCCCAGAACCAGACGGTGAAGTCGTAGCGGCGTGTTCTGTCGGCCAGCCGACCGGCCACTTCACGCGCAGCGACGGCGGTCCGGTCGGAGGCCTGCATGGGTTGAAGTGTGGTGATCTCGGTCATCATGAACTAACATTATCGTATGATTAATACCCAGGCTACTCCACTCGAGACGATTCGCCAGGCAATCGCCTCGGTAGGTCACATCCCGCGAGAACTCGGCGAGCTGCCGGACTCCCCTCGGCGCTTCCCCGACGGTGCTCGGTGTCGTGTCGAGATCCCGAGCACGGAGTCGCCGACGATGTTGTCCGCGCTCCTCGACGAAGCCGACCGGCGCGCCACGCCAATCCATCGTGTCTCGCAAGGCAGCGGCGTGACGATGCTCACGCAGGAGGAGCTCGTCGAGCTCTCCCGCCTCGGTCGCGCGGCAAGAATCGAGGTAAGCCTCTTCGCGCGTCCGAACGGCAGCTGGCACCTCTCGCCAAGCTCGCGCGTGCCGGGGGGCGCCTACCTCGGCGCGTCGGCGTACGGGCAGGAGCAGGTCCGCCAGTCCATCGAAGAGATCAAACGGGCCGCTGACGCCGGCATCCGGAGCGTCCTCATTGCCGACATCGGCGTCCTTTCCCTCTTCGGCCGACTCCGGGAGGCTGAAGTGATACCGGCTGATATGCAAGCGAAGGTCTCCGCCTCGTTCCCTGTGACGAACGCAAGCACAGCTGCGTTGCTCGAGCAACTGGGAGCGAACACACTGAACCTCGCGCCCGACCTCACGCTGGCGCAGATCGCGTCGGTCCGGGCGGCCGTCGCAATTCCCGTCGACATCTACGTCGAAGGGCCGGACCTCACAGGAGGCATCGTGCGACTGCACGAGATCGACGAGATCGTCCGCGTCGCGGCACCCGTCTATGTCAAGTTCGGCATCCGCAACGCCCCTGACATCTATCCGTCCGGAACGCATCTCGAGCGGACGGGAATCGAGCTCTCGCGGGAACGCGTACGGCGCGCGCAGATCGGCGTCGAGGCGATCCGGCGGAGGTTTCCGGACGAGCCGGCGTCCCTTCCGGGCGCGCCGGACCTGGCTATACCCGTCGAGCCGTAGACGTCACCAGTTCGTGTAGCTGCCGTCGCGGCGGACGAGGCGAGGAATGACTTGCGGCTCCAAGGTCTCGTTGAGGCGGGCCTCGGCAACGTCGACGCCGAGGCCCGGTGCGTCGGAGACCGCCAACATCTGCCCTTCCAGGCGATGTGTTGTGGTCAACGCGACGGGATCATCGGGGAACAGCGTGTCGCCGGGCAGCCCGCGGTATTCGATCCAGGACAGGTTCGGCACCGCGAGCGCGAAGTGAGCGGTTGCGGCCGTACCGATCGTTCCAAGCGGATTGTG
>Ga0207705_10003061_pt1 | contig 12752 bp, 15 predicted proteins | sample KBSC13metaG_FD_184314 | JGI IMG/M metagenome (GOLD analysis project Ga0207705, IMG submission 184314) | Corn rhizosphere microbial communities from Kellogg Biological Station, Michigan, USA - KBS C1-3 metaG (SPAdes) (version 2) | ecosystem: Host-associated > Plants > Roots > Rhizosphere > Soil ...
CAACCAGACGACCTCGCAGCGCGAGACAGACCTCGGGCATGGTCCGGTGTTCTACGACAACCAGGTCGAGGTCGAGCAGGCATAGCTCCGCGCCCGCACGGCATGATGCTGCCGGCAGGTGGTGAGCGCGGCTCCTCGTCGCCTGCCCTGTCGATCTCGCCGGCTAGGCGCTTCCGCTGGCGGCCGACTTCGCCTTCAGCTCTTCCAGCGAATCCCGGGTCCTCGGATTTCGTGGATCGCTCAGGTCGATGCGATCCCAGGGGATGCTGTGGCTCGTGTATGGCGCCAAGCGGCCGAGGCGATGGAGCAGCAATCGCGCGAAGTGCGCGCCGGCGAGGCCCTCGATTGCGCCGAACGAGCCGACGTGGAACTCCGCAACCACGTAGTCGGATCGCGCTTCCTGCAGCTCGATCCTCGCGCGCAGCTCCTCGATGCGGCCCACCTTGCGGCCATTCGGGTCCCGCACGGTGCGGCCGAGGAGGTGGTGCAGCGCCACTTCGCGGCTCACTTTCTCCGCTCCTTCTTCCCCTGCGCGCCTGGGATCCGGCAAACGAAATGCTCGGCGAGCCACTGCTCCACGTGCTCGGACGGAAGCTCGCCACGCCGCACGTCGAGCTGGATGGTGTCGCCCACCGTCTTCATGGCGGAAAAGGGCACGCGGCTGACGCCGTCGCTGCCATCGCCACGGCCGTGGAACAACCTGGCCAGCCCGGTCATCCAGCGGCCGATGCGCTCGTTCCGCGCCGCCCCGCCGATGACGATCGTCGCGACACGCGGCGGCTTTCCGTCGCGCAGCTCGAGCATCAGCGCGTCGCAACGCCCGATGTTCTCGCTGTTGCGATCCACCAGCTGCGCATCCTGCACGTCGTGGCGCAGGTCGAGACCGTCCTTCATCAGCCGCCTCCCAGATGGTACAGCGGCGCGGCGAGAACGAAGAGCGCGACGGCGAGAATCGCGATCGACCCGAGCGCGATGTTGCCGAGCCAGCCGTTCGAGTGCGTGGTCATGACACGCTCGTCGTTCATCAGCACGAGCAGCGGAATCACGGTCACCGGCAGGCTCGCCGCCGATATCACCATCGAGATATTGGTGAGCTTGAGCGGGTCGGCGCCGAGCGCGATCGGAATGCACGCGAGGAGGATGACGACGGTGTAGGTCGTGGCGAACCGCGCGTCCTTGGCCGGCTTCATGTTCTCGCTCCACGGCCACCCGAATCCCTGCGCGAGGAGGTAGGCGTTCGCCAGCGTGATCTCGACCGTCGCGCCGAAGCAGGTGATGAAGAGCGTAACGAGAAAGAGAACGAAGCCGCCGCGGCCGAGCGGAGTGGCGAGGACGAGCGAGATCTGCTCGTACGCGTCGACCTGGATGTTGCGCGGCATGAAGACGATCGCCGAGCCGACGAGCACCATCAGCGCCAGGCCGCCGCCGAACAGGTTGCCGACACCGGCCGTGATGCGGTTCACGTTCAGGTACTTGATGGTCCAGCCATCCTCGAGCGCGCCGGCGGAATAGAAGAGGTACAGGTACGGGCTGATGGACGCGCCAAGGATGCTGACGGCGAGGTACCAGTACTTCGCCTTGTCGTTGTCAGGCCGGCTGGGAACGAGGCCGGCGCCGATGGCACTCCACTCCGGGTGCATCTTGAACACGGCGACGAGGAAGACGAGCGACACCAGGCCCAGCATGGCCGTACCCTGCTCCACGATGCTGAAGGTTCCGCGCCAGAGCAGGAACCAGCCGACGAGAGCGATCGGAATCGCCCACCAGCGGAAGGCGATGCCGGTGGCCATCTGAAGCGCGATCGCCACGCCGCCGATCTCGGACACGAGTACGAGGAAGCTCGGGATGAGCACCGCGACGAGGGGGACGATGAAGAAGCGGATCCCCATGTGCTCGCGCAGGAGATCGGCGTAGCTGCGTCCACTCACGGCCGCCAGGCGGCCCGTCGCCTCCATGAGGATGGCGAGGCAGATGGTGCCGAGCAGGAGTGCCCAGCCGAGCTGGAAGCCGAAGCTCGCGCCTCCCTGGACGCCGGTAGCGATGGAGCCGACTTCAAGGAACCCGCCCATGCTCGTGACGACCCCGAGCGCCAGCTCGGCCCACTTCTTCATCGCGTCGCCTGCTCGAGCTGGCGGATCTGCTGCTGCAGTGAATCCAGCACGCCCCTTGCCGCAACACGCTCGGAGTCGGATTTCGCGTAGTGCGCGAGCAACGGCTCCTCCTTCGCCCGCGCCTCGATGGCGCGATCCAGCAGCTGTCGGGTGACGGCGTCATTGGTGGCGCGCAAGCCGTGCTGCTGCCGGGCCAGCTCGAGCGTGGCCGTCCAGGCACGCGTGCGCCCGGTCTCCGACTTGTAGTCCTTCTTCGCGCACCCCATCGTGGCGAGGGTCACGCAGAGCACAGCTGATACCCAGGCACGATGCGCCCGTGGGCCATTCGCGGCGGCAGTCAGGTGAGCCAGCGTCGGCAGAGGCATGAGCGGTTCGAGTTCGATGGGCCGGCGCCGACCTGCGCAGGAAGCGTACCGATCCATTCGGTCCACAGTGCGGGACCGAAGGCGGTGTCGCGGTGTCGAACACCTTGCGTGGCTCCGCACCGCTACGCTTCTTCACGATGGAACAGGCACTTTGGAGGCGCGTGTTGTCGAAGTTTCCAGAAACGCTCGGCGCGCTCAGGCGCTCGCCGTACGGCGCACCGGACCGGGCTCTACGCTCGGTGAAGGATGAAATGCGCCAGAATCTCCTCGACCGGCTGGCGTCGGGCGGTCCGCTGTTCAGCGGCGTGATCGGCTACGAAGAGACGGTGATGCCGCAGATCGTGAACGCGCTCCTGTCGCGGCACAACTTCATCCTCCTCGGGCTGCGCGGGCAGGCGAAATCGCGCATCCTGCGCTCGCTCGTCACCCTGCTCGACGACGCGATGCCGGTGGTGGCGGGGAGCGAGGTGAACGACAATCCGTTCGCGCCGATCTCCCGCTACGCGCGCAACCTCCTGGAGGAAGCGGGCGACGATGCGCCGATCGCCTGGGTGGATCGCGACTCGCGCTACGTGGAGAAGCTCGCCACGCCGGATGTCACGATCGCCGACATGATCGGCGACCTGGACCCGATTCGCGCGGCGCGCGGCGGCCACGTGCTGTCCGACGAGCTCACGATCCACTACGGCATGCTGCCTCGCGCCAACCGCGGCATCTTCGCGCTGAACGAACTGCCCGATCTCGCCGGCAAGGTACAGGTCGGCCTGTTCAACGTGATGCAGGAAGGCGACGTGCAGATCAAGGGCTACCCGGTGCGACTGCCGCTCGACGTGCAGCTGTGCTTCACGGCGAACCCCGAGGACTACACGGCGCGCGGCAAGATCATCACACCGCTCAAGGATCGCATCGGGAGCGAGATCATCACGCACTATCCCGAGACGGTGGAGCTCGGGATGGCGATCACGGACCAGGAAGCGTGGACGGAGCGCGGTGGCACGCCGGTCCGGGTGCCCGACTTCATTGCCGAGCTGGTGGAACGCGTGGCATTCGAGGCGCGGACGGACAAGCGCATCGACCGGCGCTCGGGCGTGTCGCAGCGCATGCCGATCAGCGTGATGGAGAACGTCGTCTCCAATGCCGAGCGTCGCGCGATCATCACGGGGGAGACGGAGGTGGTGCCGCGCATCTCCGACGTGTACGCGGCACAGCCGGCGATCACCGGCAAGATCGAGCTGGAGTACGAGGGAGAGCTCGTCGGCGGCCACGCCATCGCGCGCGAGCTGATTCGCCGGGCCGCCGATGCGACGTTCGACGAGCGCGCCGGCGGCGTGAACGTGGACGACATCATCATCTGGTTCGACGAGGGCGGCGCCCTGCAGGTGACCGATGACGAACGCGCCGAGGCGATGGCGAAGGCGTTCGCCGTCGTACCGGGACTGGTGGAGCTGGTGCACCGGGTGGGGCTCGCGCCGAACGGCGACGCGCCACTGACGGTGGCGGCGTGCGAGCTGGCGCTCGAGGCGCTGGTGGCGCGCAAGCGGATTTCGCGGTCGGACGCCGGCCTGTACGGCCGCGCCGAGCCGGAGAAGCGTCGTCGTCGACCGAACGAGGATCTCTTCGGCGGCGGCATGTCCGCCTGAGGCGATGACGACCGTTCCCAGCGCGCGTTCGGCGATGCCGCGCAGCGGCGCGAGCGGTACACGAGTCCGCGAGGCGACGCCACGCGACCTCGCCGCCGTCGTGGCGCTGCGTCTCGCCCTGCTGCGCGAGCATCCTGCGCACCCGGTGTACGGACGGTTGCGGGCCGACGTGGCCGATCGCGCGCGCGAGCTGTTCGCATCGCAGCTGCGGTCACCGGTGGAGGTGATCCTGCTCGCCGAGCAGGACGGCGAGGCAATCGGGGTGCTGCGCTGTGTCGAGTCCATCGGCTCGCCGCTGATGGAGCCGGCACGCTATGCGTACATCTCCTCGGTGTACGTGCGTCCGGAGGCGCGGCGGCACGGCGTGCTGCGCGCGCTGCTCGCCGCGGCCGAGCGATGGGCGCGCGGGCGCGGCCTGAAGCAGATGCGGCTGCACAACGTAGCCGGCAGTGAGAACGCGGAAGCCGCCTGGTCGGCGCTTGGCTTCGGCGTGGTGGAGCAGGTCCGGTTGCGCGACCTCAGCCCGGAGAACGACTGATGCCGATCGTCACCGTGTCCCGGCAGTACGGCTCGGGTGGCTCGGAGGTAGCCGAGCGGGTGGCGACGGCCCTCGGCTGGAAGCTCTATGACAACGCCGTGGTGGAGGAGGTGGCTGCTCGCCTCCGCATGACACCGGCGGAGGTCTCGGCGCGCGAGGAGCGCGTGCCGTCGCTCGTCGAGCGGATGGCGTCGGCGATGGCACTCGGCGCGCCCGAGGTGATGCCGGTGGTCGGCGAAATGGCCACCGTGCCGAGCGAAGAGCGCATGGTGATGGTGACCAGGCGCGTGATCGAGGACGCCGTACAGGCCGGCCCCGCCGTGCTCGTGGGCCGCGGCGCGCAGTGCATGCTCGCTCGCCGTAGCGACGCGCTGCACGTGTACTGTTACGCGGCGGAGGAGGATCTCATCCGCTACGTGATCGAGAACCTCGACGTCCCGCCGGCCGAAGCGCACAAGCGGGTGACGGAGACGAACCACCAGCGCGAGGCGTACGTGCGTCTCCACTGGCAGCGCAACTGGCGCGACGTCGCGAACTACGATCTCTGCGTGAACACGGCGTCCCTCGGCCTCGACGAGGCGGCGAGGCTGGTGACGGAAGTAGCGAGGGAGCGGTTCGGATAAGCCGCTGCCGGTCCAAGAAGACCGGAATGAACTGTACGGTCGTTCAGCCGTCAGTCGCGTCGCGACCGTTCTTGAGTCGTGTCAGTTCGGCTTCCACGGAGTCCGGCACGAACATGTCATCCGCGATCTTCGCGATTTCCTCGGCATCTCTCCATGCTGCCTCCAGCACATGGAGCTCGCCTTCGAGGGCGCGGCGTTCGGCGTCCTCGTGAGCGGCCATCTCCAGCGCGAGCCGGGTGTGCAGGGGCAGCTTGTGCAGCATGCTCGCGCCGTGCTTGCCACTGCTCCAGCGCTCCGTGCGATCCAGTGAGCCGATGGCGCGTGTGAAGACGCGCTTCGGAGCCGGATCTGCTTCCAGCAGTGACACCGCGCGCTGTACGTCCTCCTGGTTGCCGCCTCGCTGGTTGATGCGCGGCAACAGCGCGCCCGCCGCCTTGATGGCGGCGTCGCCGGTGAGCTCGTGCATCTCGCGTCCGCTCTGATAGCGATACCAGGGACCGGAGCGATGGCCCGACGGCGTGGGGACCTCGAGCACGATCTCGCCAGCGACGGAAGACAGGCGCACTCGCCCAAGATCGGAAAGCCGCGTGCGCAGCGCTTCGCCGCTCTGCGTCGGGACGTGAACGAAGGTGCGATGCCGATAGATACCACGCCCCGCGTTGATGAACTGCCACATCGGGTTGATGGCTACGCCGCTGACCAGGCCGAGCACCGGTCCAGCCACCACCACCACACCAGCCACTGCGACGCCACCGGCGATCATCGCGTAGTGGCGGCGGCGGCGACGCCCGAATTGGTCCCCATAGCGCCACGCCGCCATTTCCGGTCGCTGTGGCGCGCCGATGCGCACGAGCTCCAGCCCCTCCTTCAGCCTGGCGAGGCCGATCTCGTCGGTGGAGACGCGTAGCTTCGTCGCGCGGAACTGGCGCTCGCACTCCTCGATCGCCTCCCAGCGCTCCTCGAGCGGCGTGAGGTTCCAGCGCTCGCACTTGCGGCACACCACCCAGAGTCGTCCCTTGGCCGCATCGAAGGCGAGCCGTCGGCCGACTGGGAAGGACTCGATGGCCTCGTTGCGACCGAGGTCGCCGTTACAGAACAGACAGGTCGCGTACACTCAACTTCTCCAGCGTGCGCAGCTCGGGGCGTCGGAAGAAGGCGTGCAGCCCGTACGCCAGCATGATCGCCGCCGCAATGCCGATCGCGGTCGCTACACCGAGTACGTCCGCGACCACGCCGGCGCTGAACGCGCCAACCACCTGTGCCAACCCGACGACGACGAGGCTGTACGCCGCCATCACGCGGCCGCGCAATGCGTCGGGCACGATCGATTGCAACAGCCCGTTGGAGATGGCGCCATTGAGGATCATCGTGCTTCCGATACCGAGCAACAGGAAGTAGCCGAGCAGCGGGATACGGCAGAAGGAAAAGGCGAGCAGCAGGATCGGCCAGGTCATGGATGCGACGATGAGCAGCTTCACGCGCGACACGCGTGGCCCCACGGCAGCGAGCGAGAGTGCACCGATCAGGCCGCCGATACCGAGGCAGGACAGCAGCACACCGTATCCGCCCGCGCCGAGGTTGAACATGTTGCGCGCCACCACGGGCATGAGCGCGAGCACGGGTGCGCCGAGGATGGAATACGCCGACACCATCAGCATCAGCGCTCGCACGTTGGGCGTGCGTCGCATGTAGCGCAGCGCCTGCTGCACGCCAACCCACGGCCGCGCGTGGCCCGCCGGCCGCTTGAACGCCGGGAGCCTGATCATGAACAGGCCGATGAGCACCGCGACGAAGCTCGCCGCGTTGAGGAAGAAGCACCACGCGATGCCGAGGCCGGCGATGACAGCCGCGGCAATGCCGGGACCCACGACGCGCGCGAGGTTGAAGCCGCTCGAGTTGAGAGCAATCGCCTCCGGCAGGTCTTCGCGGCCGACGAGATCGATGTACATCGATTGCCGAGCCGGAATCTCCAGCGAGGCAATCGTGCCGCTCACGAAGGCGAGCGCGAGCAGGGAGTGAATGTCGATGTGGTGCGTGACGGTGAGTGCCCAGAGCAGCGACGCTTCCAAGAGGTAGCAGGCCTGGGCGATGCGCACGAGTCGCAGCTTGTCGGCGCGGTCCACGATCGCGCCAGCGGGCAGCGAGAAGAGCAGGATCGGGATCGACGTCGCCACCGCGACGAGGCCGACGAGGAACGCGCTGTTGGTGAGCTCGAGCGCCAGCCACCCTTCCGCCATCGTCTGCATCCAGGTGCCGATCAGCGACATCGTCTGCCCGATCAGGAAGATCCGGAAGTTCCGATGCCGGAAGAAGACGCGAAACGGATTTATGGAGGGTGGCGCGGCGGCGGCGCCTGGCGCGGCGGGAGCGATCGGAGCGACTGGTGCGGCGAAGGGCACGGCGAAAGATACGGAATGTCGTGATGTCGGGTCGTCAGGATGTCAGACGATGGGCCCTGCCCCGACGTCCCGAGGCGCAAGCGTCCCGACGTCCCGACTCCCGCCATCCCCAAGTGGCACTCTGGTCGCCCGGAGGGTATCTCTCAGTCGGAGGGCCCGATGCGATTCCATACCTACAGCAAGTTCTCCCCGGAGATGGCCGACGCGGTCGATCTCCAGGCGCTGCTCGACAAGCTCGCCGACTTCCTGCTCCAGTCCGGCTTCGCCGGAGGCGCGGGGCAGCCGTTCCACGGCTTCGGTTTCGATGAGCCAGGGGACCGCTCCATGGACGCGCTGCGCCAGGCGATCCTCGAGGCGCTGATGGAGAGCGGCCAGTTCACGCCCGAGATGCTCGATGCCCTCCGCGGCGACGGCGACGAAGAGGCTACGGCCAAGCTGGCCAAGCTCCTCGACGACCTCGTCCAGCGGCTGATCGACGAGGGCTACCTGAAGCTGGAGGCGCCACCGCAGATGCCGGGCGCACACCAGCCGGTGGAGGGCAAGGGCTCGCTCGCCCAGGCCGCGGCGCGCGACGTCAACTTCAACCTCACCGACAAGGGCATCGACTTCCTCGGCTACAAGACGCTGCGCGGGCTGCTTGGCTCGCTTGGCAAGTCGAGCTTCGGGAGCCACGACACGGCCTACCTCGCCACTGGCATCGAGTCCGACGGGTGGAGCAAGCAGTACGAGTTCGGCGACGTGCTCAACCTGGACGTCAACGAGACGCTGAAGAACTCGATGATCCGCACGGGCAACATCACCGTGCCGATGGACCTGGATTACGGCGACCTGATGGTGCGCCAGGCCGAGTACCGGTCGAGCTGTGCCACGGTGCTGATGCTCGACTGCTCGCACTCGATGATCCTGTACGGCGAAGACCGCTTCACGCCGGCGAAGAAGGTGGCGCTTGCGCTCACGCACCTGATCCGCACCCAGTTCCCCGGCGACACGATCAAGGTCGTGCTCTTCCACGATTCGGCGGAAGAGATCCCGCTCGCCACGCTGGCCGGCGCGCAGGTGGGACCGTACCACACCAACACGGCGGAAGGGCTCAAGCTCGCGCGGCGGCTGCTCATGGCGCAGAAGAAGGACATGCGCCAGATCATCATGATCACCGACGGCAAGCCGAGCGCACTGACGATGCCGGACGGGCGGATCTACAAGAACTCGTTCGGGCTGGATGCGACGGTGATCGCGAACACGCTGCAGGAGGTGGCGGCGTGCCGGCGGTCGGGAATCGTGATCAACACGTTCATGCTGGCGCGCGATCGCGCGCTCGTGGAGTTCGTGAAGCGGATGAGCGAGATCAGCCGCGGCAAGGCGTACTTCACCACGACGATGACGCTCGGCCAGTTCATCCTGATGGACTTCCTGAAGAAGAAGACGCGCAAGGTGAGCTGAGCGACTTTCCTCGAGGCGCGCGGGACGGCGCGCTGCTCAGAGCTCGCGGTTCAGGATTCGCCGCAGCACCGTGGTGTCCATGTTGGCGCCGCAGAAGATGATGCCGGCACGCTTGCCCTGAAGCCGAGGCGCCAGCTTTCGCGCAGCGGCGAAGCCTATCGCGCCGGCGCCTTCCACCAGGTGATGCGTCGTGGACAGGATCACGCGCACCGCATCGGCGATCTCGGCATCGGTGACGGTGATGAAGTCGGCGAGTCCGTCGATCAATGGCGAGAGCGTGAGGGGATACGACGCACGGGTGGCGACCCCCTCGGCAAAGGTCGCTGCGCGGTCGGTGCGGCGTGGCTCACGGGCGTGCCAGCTGTCGTGTACGGCGGGCGCGCCGGACGCCTGCACGCCGATCACGGGCAATCCAGGGCGCACGGCCTGAGTGACGGCGAGGGCGCCAACCGCCTGCGAGCCGCCGCCGATGGCAATGATGAGGGCGTCGAGGGAGTCCGTATCGCCGAGCTGTTCGTGAATCTCGAGCGTCATGGTGCCAGCACCGGCGAGCACGTTGACGTTGTTCGTCGAGTGAGCGAGGGTCTTCCCGTCCGACTCCACCAGCCGCTGCGCCACCCCGATGGCGGCGTCGTAGTCGTCGCCTTCCTCGATCACCGTCGCGCCCCAGGCGCGAAGCGCCGCGTTCTTTTCCGGGTTGTTGCCGCGCGGCACGCAGATGGTGACCGACACGCCCAGCTGGCGGCCGGCGAAGGCGAGGCCGAGGCCGTGGTTGCCGGTCGTCGCGCCCACCACGCCGCGTGCCCGCTCGGCCGCGGAGAGCGCGGTGATGGTGGCGACACCATTCCGCACCTTGAACGAGCCGGTGGGCTGCACGTTCTCGTGCTTCACCAGCAGCGTGACACCGGGAATCGCGGCGTCGAGCGCGGGGTGGCTGCGAAGCGGGGTCGGAGTGAGGAACGGCGACACGCGCTCGCGGGCCGCGAGCACGTCGTCGACCGAGATGGGTGCGGATGGGAGGGGTGGCATGCCGCTCAAGATGGCGCGCCCGTCACCGCGCCGCCATTTTTTCATGCGACACTCTGTTCGAGGTGCTCGTGAGGACATTCTGGGCAGTTGCCGTGGGTGCCGCAGCCGGCGGCGTGTCGCGCTACTACCTGTCGCTCGCCATCTACAATCGGGTCGGCGCCGCCTTTCCCTGGGGGACGCTCGTCGTCAACGTGACGGGGAGCCTGCTGCTTGGTTTCCTCATGCGGTATGCCATCGGCACACCGAGCCTCAGCGCCGAGATGCGGCTGCTGCTCACGACCGGGTTCTGTGGCGGCTACACGACGTTCTCCACCTTCAGCTATGAGACGGCGATGCTGATGGAGGACGGACAATACGAACGCGCCGCCACGTATGCGGCAGCGAGCGTGGTCGTCGCGTTGATCGCGACGGCGTGCGGATTCATGTTGGCGCGCGAGCTGATCTCGTTCCGCGCTCGAATCTGAGCGGGAGCGCGGCGAACCATCCGTCGAACCGCGGAGGCATCATGCACGGGCTGAAGGGTGAACGGGTCCTGATGCGGATCCACATCGGCGAGCGCGACCGGCATCACGGCAAGCCGCTCTACGCCGCCATCGTCGAGCTGCTGCGGCAGCGAAAGTACTCCGGTGCAACGGTGATGCGCGGCATCATGGGCTTCGGCGCCACGTCAACGCTGCACACGGACCGGATCGAGGTCCTGTCGATGGACCTGCCGGTGGTCGTCGAATGCGTGGAGACGGCGGAACGGATCGACGCCATCCTCCCCGAGCTCGATGAGATGATCGGCGGTGGCCTGATCACGCTCGAACGGGCGAACGTAATCGTGTACCGACCGCATCCCGATTAGCTTTCTCCGCCATGCTCGCCGCGCTCCTGAGCGTGCTGGTGCTTGGCTTCCTGCTGGGCATGCGGCACGCGACCGATCCCGATCACGTGGTGGCCGTGACCACCATCGTGTCGCAGCAGCGTTCGTTGGTGCGCGCCGCGCGCACCGGCGTGCTATGGGGGATCGGCCACACGACGACGATCCTCCTCGCCGGCGGGGTGATCATCCTCCTCAAGGTGCAGATCGCCGCCATCCCGCCACGCGTCGGGCTGTCGCTGGAGTTCGCCGTCGCGGTGATGCTGATCGTGCTCGGCCTTGTCACGCTCGCGGGAAACGAGCGCCGCGTGGCGGACAGCACCGCCCGACCGATCACGGTGGGGTTCATCCATGGTCTCGCCGGCTCGGCGGCCGTCGTGACGCTGCCGTCGGTGGCGCTGATCCCTGATCCGGTGTGGGCCGTGGGCTACCTCGCCGTGTTCGGGCTCGGCACCATCGCCGGGATGATGCTGATCACGGCGTCGATCGCCGCGCCGGCGCTGTTCGCGACGCGGCGATTCGTCGGCATGAACGACAAGCTGCGAGTGGCATCGGGACTGGTGAGCATCGGGTTCGGACTCTTCCTGGCGCACCACATCGGGTTCGTGGACGGGCTGTTCACCAGCACCGCATCGTGGACGCCGCAGTGAGCGGTCGGCCCAGCAACGTGGCGCGAAAGCCAACCGCGCGGCGCCCGTGTGGCATTCCAGAGTCGGCGGTGGACCCGGTACATGCCCGGCGGGTAAGCGCGAAGCTCCGGCGGTGGTTCCGGACGAACGGACGTGACCTGCCGTGGCGCCGGACTCGCGATCCGTACCAGGTGCTCGTCTCGGAGCTGATGCTGCAGCAGACGCAGGTCTCGCGCGTCGTGCCGCGCTACGGGGAGTTCCTGGAACAGTTTCCCACCCTGCACCATATCGCGCGTGCGAGACCGTCGAGGGTGACGGAAGCCTGGTCGGGGCTCGGCTACTACGCCCGGGCGAGAAATCTCCATGCGCTCGCCCGCGAGGTGACCGACGGTGGACGCGACGCGCATGCCACCCTGCCACCGGACGCGGAATCCCTGCGCGCGCTGCCCGGCATCGGCGCCTACACCGCCGGCGCCGTGAGCTCCTTCGCCTACGAGCGCCGGGCGGAGCTGGTGGACACGAACGTCGCGCGGGTGCTGAAGCGCGTGTTCGCTCCCGATGCCGACCTCAAGACCACGCGCGGCCAGAAGCGGGTCTGGGCCATCGCTCGCGCGATTCTTCCGCGCACCGGCCGCGCCACGTGGACCCACAACCAGGCGCTGATGGAGCTCGGCGCGCTGGTGTGCACCGCGCGCGTGGCGCGATGCCACCTCTGTCCCATCCGGACCGACTGTCGCACGAGCAGCGGCGCGTAGCACCGCGAGCGGGAGAAACGAGAACGGGGCGCCTGTGGCGCCCCGTTCAGGTCATCCGAGCGCGGCGACACCGCGCGGGCAAGAACGACTCTCTTACTTCCTGACGGCGTCCTTCCGCTCCGACGCACCCACCGCGTAGTCGAGCTTGGACTGATAGTTCCGCTCGCCGTAGCCGATGTAGATCTGCCGCGGCCGCGCGATCTTCTGCTCCTTGTCGTTGAGCATCTCTTCCCACTGCGCCAGCCAGCCCGCGGTGCGCGCCACGGCGAACAGCACCGTGAAGAAGTCCGTCGGGAAGGCCATCGAGCGATAGATGAGCCCCGTGTAGAAGTCGACGTTCGGGTAGAGCTTCCGCGACACG